>Ga0209066_10001113_pt1 | contig 36454 bp, 40 predicted proteins | sample All_14_2_FD_187198 | JGI IMG/M metagenome (GOLD analysis project Ga0209066, IMG submission 187198) | Freshwater microbial communities in response to fracking from Pennsylvania, USA - Allegheny Zone_MetaG_DW_15 (SPAdes) (version 2) ... | reverse complement strand
CCTCCCCCGAAGCTGCGCTTCTGGGGAGGATCACATATTCGGATAGTTCGGCCCGCCGCCGCCCTCCGGCGTGGTCCAGACGATGTTCTGCGACGGGTCCTTGATGTCGCAGGTTTTGCAGTGGACGCAGTTCTGGGCATTGATCTGGAAGCGGGGATTGGACTTGCCGTCCTCGTCGTAGAGGACCTCATAAACCCCAGCCGGGCAGTACAGCCGCGCAGGCTCGCCGTATTTGGGCAGGTTGATCCGGATCGGCACACTGGGATCCAGCAGCTTCAGATGCGCGGGCTGCTCCTCGGCATGGTTGGTGTTCGAGATGAAGACCGACGACAGCTTGTCGAACGACAGCTTTCCGTCCGGCTTGGCATAGACGATGGGCTTGTGCTTGGCCGCCGGCTCGGTGGAGGCCGCGTCCGTCTTGGCGTGCTTCTGGGTTCCGAACAGCGACAGACCGCCGAACAGGGTGCCGAACCACATATCGAACAGGCCCAGCGCCCCGCCCAGGGTCGTTCCGAATTTGGTCAGCAGGGGCTTGGCGTTCCGGACGCGTTTCAGCTCCTGATAGACCCAGCTCTTCTCATAGGCGGCCTGGTATTCGACCAGCTGGTCGCCGGATCGACCGGCCATGACCGCGTCATAGGCGGCGTCGGCGGCCATCATGCCCGTCTTCATCGCATTATGGCTTCCCTTGATCCGGGGCACGTTCACGAAACCGGCCGAACAGCCGATTAGGACGCCACCGGGGAAGCTGAGCTTCGGCACCGACTGGAAGCCGCCCTCAGTGATTGCCCGCGCGCCGTAGGAGATGCGAGTACCGCCCTCGAGATGCTCGCTGATCGCCGGATGATGCTTGAACCGCTGAAACTCGTCGAAGGGCGACAGATAGGGGTTCTTGTAGTTCAGGTGCACGACATAGCCGATCGCCACATAGCGATCGCCGAAATGGTACATGAAGCTGCCGCCGCCGGTGAACTCGTCCAGGGGCCAGCCGGTGGTGTGCTGGGCCAGGCCGGGCTGATGCTTCTCGGCCGGGACCTGCCACAGCTCCTTCAGGCCGATGCCGAACTTTTGAGGCTGGGCCTCGTCGCACAGGTTGTGGCGGGCCATGATGGTCTTGGCCAGGGAGCCCCGCACGCCCTCGGCGACGAAGACATATTTGCCGTGCAGTTCGATGCCGGGCTGGAAATCCCCGGTCGGCTGGCCGTGCTTGTCGATTCCGAAGACACCGGCGACCACGCCCTTGACCCGGCCCGTTTCCTCCTCCCAGACCACATGGCTGGCGGCCATGCCGGGATAGACCTCGACGCCCAGGGCCTCGGCCTGTTCGCCCAGCCAGCGCGCGACATTGCCCAGGGAGGCGATATAGCAGCCGTCGTTGTGCATCATCGGCGGCAGCAGGGCCATCGGCAGGGACACCTGCCCCATAGGGCCCAGGATCATGAACCGGTCCTTGGTGACGGGCGTCTCCAGCGGGGCACCGCGTTCCTTCCAGTCGGGGAACAGTTCCGACAGGGCGCGGGGGTCGATAACCGCGCCGGACAGAATGTGGCCGCCGACCTCGGCGCTCTTTTCCAGCACGGCGACGGAGATTTCCTTGCCGTCCTTATCGGCACGCTGCTTCAGGCGGATGGCCGCGGCCAGTCCGGCGGGCCCTCCGCCGACGATGACAACGTCATATTCCATGACCTCGCGCTCGACGCCGCTCAGGGCTTCCAGAGCGGGCAATTTGTCGATTATGGCATCTTGCCAGGCGTTCTTTGCGCCGCCTTCGATGGCTTCATCGGCCATAGGATTGCATTTCCTCGTCTAGGATGGGGTCATTGCCTTATCGGAAGGTGACGCACGGGCGGTCAAGGCTTATCCCTGCACGAACAAATGAACACCTCAACGATCGATATGGGCGCGACCGAGGCCCTGCTGGCCTTCTGGCGCGATGCGGGCGTCGACGCCTGCTATGCCGACGCGCCGATTGATCGCACCCACATTGCGCCGCCACCCGCCGCCAAGGCCGTGGCGCGGGCCACGGCAACCGTCACCCCCCTGGCCCAGACTGGGGTCGGCCTGAGTGATTCCGTGTCGGAAGCCCGGCGTCTGGCCGCCTCAGCTGACAGTCTGGAGGCCCTGGCCAGGGCCGTGGCGGATTTCGAGGGATGCCCCCTGCGCGGCATGGGGGCCCGGCAGTCCGTGTTCGGCCGCGGCGATCCGGCGGCCCCCATCCTGGTCATCGGCGAAGGCCCCGGGGCGGAGGAGGACGAGCGGGGCCAGCCCTTCGTCGGCAAGGCGGGTCGACTGCTGGATCGGATGCTGGCAGCGGCGGGGCTGGAGGGAAAGGTCTTCATCACCAATACTGTCTTCTGGCGACCGCCCGGCAATCGCACGCCTACCCCGGCGGAACAGGCGGTCTGCGCCCCCTTTGTGGAGCGGACCTTTGCCCTGATGCAGCCCCGTGCCGTACTTCTGCTGGGCGCGGCGGCGTCCAAATCGGTGCTCCAGACCGAAGAAGGCATCATGCGACTGCGTGGCCAGTGGCGCGAGTGGCGACTGGCCGAGGGGAATGTCTCGGCCCCGGTCATGCCGACCCTGCATCCCGCCTTCCTGCTGCGTCAGCCGCAGGCGAAGAAGCAGGTCTGGGCCGACCTGCTGGCGCTGGCCGTGCGACTGGATGCCGACAGCTGACTCAATCTCGCCCTATTGAGACGCGAGTTTCCCGAACGGGCGGGCATGGCATTGTTTCTGCCATTTGAACCAGACGAATGACGCTGCTGACCCGAATCGAGACGGGTCACGACGACGCATAGGGGCCACTGAGCATGACCACATTGCGCGCCATCGCCGCCCTGGCAGCCGTCTGGCTGGCCCTGGCCAGTCCGGCCTGGGCGCAGGACGCGCCCCGGATCGTGCCGCGCGCCCTCAGTCACTCGGATCGCCTCAGCTATACCACCGCCTTCGACGCCCTGCGCCGAGGGGATCTGGACGCCGCCCGGGCTGCCGCCCAGCAGGCCCAGGACCGCGTTCTGCTGGGACAGGTCGAGTTCGAACGCCTGTTCCACGACGACTATGTCGCCACCTATGACGAGCTGGCCGCCTGGCTGGCCGAATATGCCGACCTGCCGGACGCGCCGCGCGTCTATCAGCTGGCGATGAGACGCCGACCCGACGGCGCGGCCGAGCCCCGCAGGCCCTCGGGGGCCAATGGCCGGGTCTGGAACCGTCGGCCATCGCCCGGGGGCGGGGCCATGCCCGACGACCCAACCAAGGCGGCCCGGATCGCCTATAATGCCGACGATCTGACCGGAGCCTATGCCCTGGGGGTCGAGAACGGCGACTGGTGGACGGCGGGGCTGGCGGCCTGGCGACTGTCGTCGTGGGACGACGCCTTTCGCGCCTTCCAGCGGGTGGCCGAGGACCCGACCGAGGACCCCTGGGTCCGGTCAGCGGGAGCCTTCTGGACCGCCCGCGCCGCCGGTCGCTCGGGCCGCCAGGACCAGGTCCAGCCCTTCCTGAGGTTGGCGGCGCGATGGCCCGCCACCTTCTATGGCCAGATCGCCATGCGCCAGCTGGGCGAGGACCCGGTGATCGAGAACGCTGGCCCCGTGCCCTATCAGGCGGCGCGGCAGGTCGCCTATCGCCCTGAGGACGATGCGGATATCGACCAGGACGAACTGGACGCCTTCGTCCGTGACGATCCGCGCGCGCGCCGGGCCGTCGCCTATTACGAAGTCGGGCGGCGCGACGAGGCCGAGACGGAGCTGCGGACCGGGTTCCGCACGGCCGTCGACGACGGTGCCCGTCGCCTGTGGCGCGGCCTGACCGGGGCCCTGGGTCTGAGACGCACCAATGTCCACCGCGAGGCCGAACGGATCGACGCCGAACGCTATCCCATGCCGGATCTTCAACCGGATGGCGGCTTCTTCATCGAACGCGCGCTGGTTTATGCTATCGCCCGCAAGGAGACGAACTTCAATGCGGGGGCCAGGTCCGGGGCCGGGGCCTATGGCATGATGCAGGTCATGCCGGCCACGGCGGCCGAGATGACCGGGGACCGGGGCTTCATCACCGATCCGAACCGCCTGCTGCAACCGGGCGTCAACCTGCGTCTGGGCCAGGGGTACGTCGCCCGCGTCCTGGCCATGCCGGTGATGGAAGGCGATCTGCTGCGGGCGGCGGCCTCCTACAACGCGGGCCCCGGACCGATGATCGGCGCGATCCGCAAGCTGGGACCCGATGCGGACCCCCTGCTGCTGATCGAGACCATCGATGTGCCTCAGGCGCGGGACTATGTGGAAAAGGTCGTCGCCGCCTACTGGATCTATCAGCGGATGATGGGCGGGCCCCTGCATACGCTGGATGCCGTGGCGTCCGGCGCGACGGAGATTCCGATCAGCCTGGACTATGTCCCTCCGCCTCCGCCTCCCCTGGCCCCGCCGGTCGAGGTGGCGGCAGCCAGCGCCGAGGTCGAAACGCCCTGATCCTGGATCTTGGCTCTAGATCAGGCTGGCCAGCAACAGGGCCGAGAGGCAGCAGGGAACCAGGATTCCCATGGCCACGGCGACCAGCGAGGGCTGGGGCGCGGCGGCCTGATCGCGAGCGGGGTCGAGGGGGCGTGTCATTTCGGTCATCCAGCCAGGGTGCGAAACCCCGAATGCCCGACCCTATAAGCCGTTCCCTTAAAACGACGTTCGGCGATGCGGTTAACGCCAGTGTGGCTCAGGCGTCACGGCACCATTCCAGGAAATCGGGCTGGGCCAGGAGGGCCGCGACATAGGCCGCCGCCACGCCGTCAAGGTCGCCATGGCCGGCCAGGTCGATCTGGTAGTGGCGAATCCGCGCGGCGACAGGGGTGAAGAAGGCGTCCGGGATCGACCACGCCCCGAACAAATAGGGCCCTCCCTCGCCAAATCGGGCCCGCATGGAGCGGAAAATCTCCACCAGGCGGACCACCTCCTCAGCGACCAGCGGATCGGTCGGCGGATCGGAACGATCCGGCCCCGCCATGGTGTGCTCTGGCCCCATGGCGCATATCGTCCGCAGGGCCCCAAAGCCGGAATGCATCTCGCAGGTCACCGATCGCGCCAGCCAGCGAGCGTGAGCGTCGGCAGGCCAAAGCGGGACGTCTGGAAAGCGCTCGGCACACCAGACGGCGATGGCCATGGAATCCCAGATGGTCTCGCCATCGACCTTCAGCACCGGCACCTTGCCGGTGGGGGAATGTTCGGCGATCCGCGCCGCCGTGTCCGGCTGGTTCAGGGCAATGACGACCTCGTCGAACGTCGCCCCGCACCGCTTCAGCACCAGCCATGGCCGAAGGGACCAGGTCGAATAGGCCTTGTCGCCGATCACCAGTTCCATCGCGCCCTCCTGAAATGCTGCTCCGGCTTCCTTGACAGATTCGGCGGCGAAAGCCTTTAGGAGCCTCATGATCAGCCGCTATGCCCGCCCCGACGCCGTCGCCCTGTGGTCGCAGGAGACCAAATATTCGATCTGGTTCGAGATCGAAGCCCATGCCGCGACCAAGATGGCCGAGTTGGGGGTCATCCCGACGGAGGCGGCCGAGGCCATCTGGGCCAAGGGCAAGGACGTCATCTGGGACGCCGACCGCATCGACGAGATCGAGCGCACCACCAAGCATGACGTCATCGCCTTCCTGACCCATGTATCGGAGACGGTGGGCGAGGAAGCGCGTTTCCTGCACCAGGGGATGACGTCCTCCGATGTGCTGGACACCTGTTTCTCGGTTCAGCTGGCACGGGCCTCGGATATGCTGTTGGTCGGCATCGACCGGGTGCTGGCCGCGCTGGAGAAGCGAGCCAAGGAGCACCAGTTCACACCCTGCGTCGGCCGCAGCCACGGCATCCATGCCGAGCCGGTGACCTTTGGTCTCAAGCTGGCGGGCTATCACGCCGAGTTCCAGCGCGCGCGCCGCCGCATCCTGACGGCGCGCGAAGAGATCGCGACCTGTGCCATCTCCGGCGCGGTCGGGACCTTCGCCAATGTCGATCCGGCCGTCGAAGCCTATGTCGCCGAAAAGATGGGTCTGGCCGTAGAGCCGGTCTCGACCCAGGTCATCCCGCGCGATCGCCACGCCGCCTTCTTCGCGGCCCTGGGCGTCGTCGCCTCCTCGGTCGAGCGTCTGGCGGTCGAGATCCGCCACTTGCAGCGCACCGAGGTGCTGGAGGCCGAGGAGCCCTTCGATCCGGGTCAGAAGGGGTCGTCGGCCATGCCGCACAAGCGCAACCCGATCCTGACCGAAAACCTGACCGGTCTTGCGCGGCTGGTGCGGTCCGCGGTCGTGCCAGCGATGGAGAACGTCGCCCTGTGGCACGAGCGGGACATCAGCCATTCCTCGGTCGAGCGCGGCATCGGACCCGATGCGACCATCCACCTGGACTTTGCCCTGCATCGACTGGCCGGCGTGGTCGAACGGCTGCAGGTCTATCCGGCCAATATGGAAAAGAACCGAACCTGCTGGGTGGCCTGGTCCATTCCCAGCGTGTGATGCTGGCCCTGACCCAGGCTGGCGTGTCGCGCGAAGACGCCTATGCCGCGGTTCAGGAGAACGCCATGAAGGTCTGGCGCGGCGAGGGGCGGTTCCTGGATTTCCTGAAGTCGGACGCGCGCGTCACCCTGCCCCACGACCAGCTCGAAGCCCTGTTCGACCTCGGCTATCACACCAAGCACGTCGACACGGTGTTTGCGCGGGTGTTCGGTGCGTGACGCTGAAACGCGGGTTCGAACCCGTCCTTGACGAAAGAACCCGCGTCCTGATCCTGGGCAGCTTGCCGGGAGATGCCTCACTTGGCGCAGGCCAGTATTATGGCCGTCCCACCAATGCGTTCTGGTTCCTGATCGGCCGTATCATCGATCGTGATCTGGTCGGCCTGCCCTACCCTGAGCGATTGGTCACACTTGGCCAAAGGGGTGTCGGACTCTGGGACGTCATCGCCTCCGCAGAGAGACCCGGCAGCCTCGATGCGGCGATCAGACGACCCGAAGCGGCCAACCTTGGAGGCCTGATCTCGACCCTGCCCAATCTCCGGGCGATCGGTTTCAACGGCGGCACAGCGGCAAGACGGGGCCGAGTGATTCTGGCCCGGCATCCGGGCTCCGTCACCCTGATCGATCTGCCGTCTTCCAGCGCCGCCCATGCCGGCAAGACCCGCGAGGAGAAGGCGCGCGCCTGGGCCGTTCTGCGGCCCTTTCTGTCCGGCGCGTGATCACGCGATCGGCACCTGCGGTCACTTGTCGCGCCGCTAATCGTGATCGCCGACGCATCCAATTCGGGTCTGAGCAGTAACTGCACTATGCCGCGCGTTTAAGCGGCCAAGCTCAGGAAACGCTTCCATGTCCATGCTCCGTACCCTCGGCCTCGCCTCCGTATCGGCTGCCGCGATGATCGCCGTCGCCGCCTGTACCCCTGCCGCCGAAGAAACTCCCGCGACCGACGCCGCCGCCACCGAAGGCGCGATGGCCCCGGCCACCACCACCGACCCGGTCGTCGGCGGTGCCGCCATGAGCCCCAACGACACCATCGTGACCAACGCTTCCAAGGCGTCGAACCTGACCACCCTGGTCAGCGCCGTGACGGCGGCCGATCTGGTCGAGACCCTGAGCGGTCCCGGCCCCTTCACCGTGTTCGCGCCCGACAACGCCGCGTTCGAAAAAATCCCGGTCGCGACCCGCGAAAGCCTGCTGGCCCCCGCCGGCAAGGCCGACCTGACCAAGATCCTGACCTATCACGTCGTGCCCGGCCGCATCACCGCCGCCGACCTGGTGGCTCAGATCACGGCCGGTGGCGGCAGCGCGGCCCTGACCACCGTCGAGGGCGGCACCCTGACCGCCACGGCCGGAGCCAACGGCTCGGTCATCCTGACCGACGAAGCGGGCGGCACCTCCACCGTCACCCAGGCGGACGTGCTGCAGTCGAACGGCGTTGTCCACATCATCGACACGGTGGTGATGCCCAACTGATCAGAGGGCTGAACCGGCCGCAGTCAGGCCGGTGCCATCGATCAGATTGACGAATAGCCGCCGCCCGCGAGGACGGCGGCTATTTTTCTACGTTACATCATTGAATATGAATGATATTTAATCGAACATCGGCCATCTGTTCGGTCGTTACGGCGTAGCTTGTTCGCGTCACCGATCCCGGCGGCGCAGTCCCGAACAGGAGCGCCCCATGTCCCTCTCGACCATCCTCAAGACCATGACCCTGGCCGCCATCGCTACAGTCTCGCTCGGTGGTGCGCTCGCCCAGGCGACGCCATCCACCGCGACCCTCGCGGCTGCCCACGATCGTCACGAGCGGACGGTCGTCGCCGTTGCGGCGGGCGATGACCGCTTTTCCATCCTGGTGGCGGCCGTCCAGGCGGCCGGGCTGGCCGACACCCTGAGCGGAGCGGGCCCCTTCACCGTCTTCGCCCCCGTCAATGAAGCCTTCGATGCCCTGCCGCATGGCACGGTCGAGCGACTGCTGCAGCCGCGCCAGCGCGAACGCCTGACCCAGATCCTGACCTATCACGTCGTGGCGGGCCGGATCAGCGCCGCCGATCTGGCGACGGCCGTGCGCGTCGGGGGTGGTCGCGCGACCCTGACCACGGTGGAGGGAGGCGAACTGGTGGTGACGGCCAGAAGCCGCGGACGGCTGCGGCTGACCGATGCCAGCGGAAACCACTTCGACATCCTGGTGGCGGACGTCGCGGCGTCCAACGGCGTCATCCAAGCCATCGACGGCGTTCTGATGCCGCACTGAGGCCGAGGCGAGGGGGTCGCGGAAACCTGCGGCCCCCATTGGCTGAACGAACTACTCGCCGGCGCGGACTTGGTCGCGGGCGATCGAGCCAAACTCGTCCATCTTGCGACGGATTTCGCTCTCGCGAATCTCCAGGCCCGAGCCCTCGAAATCGCCGGCGACCTTGCGGAAGACGTCTTCGTCGCCCGGCTGCTCGAAATCGGCGCGCACGACGGCGGAGGCATATTGCTCGGCGCTTTCGGCGTTCAGCCCCATCTTCTCGGCCGCCCAAAGGCCCAGCAGCTTGTTGCGGCGGGCCATGGCCTTGAACTCTTGCTCCTGATCGAGGGCAAATTTGGCCTCATAGGCCTTTTCCCGATCATCGAAGGTGGTCATGGACGGTCTTCAGCTCCAGTCACGGTTCGCGCGCCGCGCGACCCAAGGGCTTCGTCTATAGCCGGGCTGCGGACGAACGCAACATGACTTCGCCTGACGCCTGCGGAGCGGGGCGTTTGTGTCGCGGGCCCGCTTCGGCTAGGGTGAAAGCGACCCTAATCCACCGACCGCCGATTCCGGATCGCGCCGCCAGCACACCACCGGCCGCGCGATTTTCGTTTCTGGCAAAGCTGAATTTTCCCCTCTGGGACCCGACCCGGAAACGACCAGAAGACCATGAACGTCAAGCGCAAGAAGCTCTACGAAGGCAAGGCCAAGATCCTGTACGAAGGACCCGAGCCCGGCACCCTGATCCAGTATTTCAAGGACGACGCCACCGCCTTCAACGGCGAGAAGAAGGCCCAGCTGGAAGGCAAGGGCGTCATCAACAACCGCATCAGCGAGTTCGTGATGAGCCGCCTGAACGGCATCGGCGTCACCAACCATTTCATCAAACGGCTGAACCTGCGCGAACAGCTGATCCGCGAAGTCGAGATCATCCCGCTGGAGGTCGTCTGCCGCAACGTCGTCGCTGGCTCGCTGGCCACGCGCCTGGGCCAGGAAGAGGGCACACCCCTGCCCCGTTCGATCATCGAATTCTATTACAAGAAGGATGAGCTGAACGATCCGATGGTGACCGAAGAGCACATCACCGCCTTCAACTGGGCCTCGACCCAGGAGATCGACGACATCCTGGCCATGACCGTGCGGGTCAACGACTATCTGTCGGGCATGTTCGGCGCGGTCGGAATCACCCTGGTGGACTTCAAGATCGAGTTCGGCCGGGTGTGGGAGAACGACTTCTCCCGCGTCATCCTCGCCGATGAGATCAGCCCTGATTCCTGCCGCCTGTGGGACACGACCACCGGCGAGAAGATGGACAAGGACCGGTTCCGCCGCGACCTGGGGAATGTGATCGAAAGCTATGCCGAAGTGGCGCGCCGCCTGGGCATCATGAAGGATATGCCGACGGTGATTCAGGGCGGGCTGCACTGATGGGCGGTCAACCGGTGAGTGGTGTTGAGGATGGAAGCGCGCGCTTCGTTCGCGAAGACCTGACCGGCAACGGTCGGTTCCGGCGCTTCGGCGAACACGGCCCGTTGTATGAGGTGACGTCCACTCAAGGTGACGTCGCACGAATTCGTGTCGTGCTGAGCGGCGAGGAGACCGACTATCCCATCGGCTCGGCCTTGTCGGACCCGCTGGGCTGATGTTCGCGATTTCGTTTGATCTGGTGGTCGCCGAAACCGAACTGCGGCACCCCAAGGGCACAACGGCCGCCTATGACGAGATCGCGCGAACACTGAGGCGATACGACTTCGACCGCATTCAAGGCAGCGTCTATGCCACCGATGTGGAAGACTTGGCCAATCTTCTACAGGCCATGAACGACTTGCGGGCCTTGCCGTGGTTTCCGGACTGCGTCAGGGACATTCGCGCTTTCCGCATCGAGCAATGGTCCGACTTTACCGATTTCATGAAGAGCAACCGATGAAAGTGCGCGTACACATCTTCCTGAAGCCGGGCGTGCTGGACGTTCAGGGCAAGGCGGTCGAGGGCGCGTTGAACGGCCTGGGCTGGCCCGGCGTCGCCAATGCGCGGGTCGGCAAGCTGATCGAGTTCGAATTCGACGGCGAAGGCGACCCCCAGGCCGAGGTCAAGCGTATGTGCGAAACCCTGCTGGCCAATACGGTGATCGAATCCTATCGGATCGAGATCGGCTGAAGACCGTTAGCGTTCGACCGGAAAACGGAGCGGATCATGACCTTCACCCTCACGTCCAATGACATCACCGATGGCGGCGTCCTGCCCGATGCCCAGGTGCAGGCCAAGGGCGATACCTCGCCCCATCTGGCGTGGTCGGGCGCGCCCGAGGGCACAAAGAGCTACGCCATCACCTGCTATGACCCCGACGCGCCGACGGGCTCCGGCTTCTGGCACTGGACCGTAGCCAACATCCCTGCCGACGTCAGCGAAATCCCGACCGGGGGCCCCGTCCCCGGCGGGGCGGTCGAGGGTCGGACCGACTATGGCCCGGCCGGCTTCGGCGGCGCTGCACCGCCGCCCGGACATGGCCCTCACCGCTACATCTTCACGGTGTTTGCTGTGGATGTAGAACATCTGGATGTGACGCCGGACAACTCAGGTGCCGTGTTTGGTTTCAACCTCTACTTCCACACCCTGGCCAAGGCGCAGATCACCGCCACTTATGAGAACAAGGGCTGAGGCCAGCCTCGCCCCTGACATCCGCCACGAACCCTGCTAAACGCCCGCGCCATGAGCGCAGCCGTCATCGTCTTCCCCGGGTCCAACTGTGACCGCGACTGCAAGGTCGCGGTCGAACGCTCGACCGGCGAGCGGGTCGAAATGGTCTGGCACCAGGAGACGGCCCTGCCGTCCGGCCTGGATCTGATCGTCCTGCCGGGCGGCTTTTCCTATGGCGACTATCTGCGGTGCGGCGCGATGGCCGCCCAGTCACCCGTGATGCAGGCGGTCAGGAAGGCCGCCGATGATGGCGTCGCCGTCCTGGGCATCTGCAACGGCTTCCAGATTTTGTGCGAGGCGGGAATGCTGCCCGGTGCCCTGCTGCGAAACGCGGGCCTGAAGTACGTCTGCAAGCCGATCAGCCTGACCGTAGCCAACGCCAATACCCGCTTCACCGCCGGATATCAGGGCCAGGAGGAGGTGGTGATGACCCAGGGCAATGGTGACGGAAACTATTTTGCCGACGCCGAGACCCTGGCCCGCATTGAGGGCGAAGGTCAGGTGGTCTTCCGCTATGTCGACAACCCGAACGGCTCGGTGGCCGACATCGCCGGCCTTCAGAACGCGCGCGGAAATGTCCTGGGCATGATGCCCCACCCGGACCGGGCCTTCGAGGCCGAACTGGGCTCGGCGGACGGCGCGGTCCTCTTTCGGTCGATCTACGCTGCCGCCTGAATTTCCTCACTTTATGACAAGTCGCGCGATTGACAGGCGCGCAGAGCCGGGTTCAATCCTCCAAATCCTATGGGGGGAAAATCAGTGTTCAAGAAGCTTGTCGGAGCGCTCGCGCTCCTGTCCGTTGCCGCCTGCGCGTCGCCTTACGTCGCCACGCCTTATGACCGGGCCGCGGCCAATGTCCGCACGATCACGATCATCGAGGATGCCGGTGCGCCCGAGGCGATCGCCTATGAAGTCGCATCTATGGGCTCGAACTTCGGCCTGATCGGAGCCCTTGTCGATGCCGGGATCCAGGCCGAGCGCCAAGGGGCTGTGAACCGTGCGCTGGACAGCGTCACCTTCGACGGAGAGGCCGTCTTCGAAAGCCGTCTGTCCGAGCGCCTGACCGGTACCGGCTATGCCGTCAGCCTGCAGCCGGACGCCGCGCGGCCCAAGCGCGCCTTCCTGGTCAGCTATCCCACCGCCAACGGCACGACCGACGCCTATATGGACGTGGTGATCGACCACTACGGCTACCTGTCTGCCGGAGCGTTTCAGCCCTTCCGTCCGTCGGTGGTGGCTCAGGTTCGGCTGGTCAGCGCCGCCGATCCGTCGGTGATCCTGATGGACAACCGCATCGTCTATAACGGCATGACCGCCGCCGATGCGGGCGTGATCACCCTGTCGCCGAACCCGGCCTATGAGTTCCAGAACCGCGAGGAACTGCTGGCCGACCCGGCTCGTATGGCGGCAGGTATCGAAGATGCCCTGAAACAGGTGGCCGACACGGCTGCCCAACTGCTGAGATAGGCCGATGCGCGCGATCCTGCCCGTCACAGCCGCCTTGATGCTAGGGGCCTGCGTCACCGTGGTGCCCCCGGCCCTGCCGGTCCTGGAGTTCGCGGTCGGGGACTGCACCGATGCGCCCGACCTAGCCCAGGCCATCAGCCTGACGCCAAAAAAAGAAACAGCCCTGCACGTCGTTGCCGCGCCGATCGGTTCGGCGTCCCCGTGTCTGGCCCGCCCCGACCAGCGCACGGCCTATGTGCTGCTTGAGGTTCCCGCCGACTATGCGGACAAGACTCTGACGGTCGGCGGCCAGCTGGAAGCTTTGCGGGTCCTGTCGCCACACGTGGAGACTCTGGATGCTCAAGGCCAGACCGTGCGGCGCTTTGCCGATGACGAGTTCATGTACCGGGGTCCGAACTTCTCGGTTCTGTTCCGTCCTCGCGACAACGAGCGCTATGTCCTCGTTGGCCAAAACCCGACCCGCGTCGGCCAGACCTACGACTCCATCGCCATCGGTGTCTCCACCACGACGGTCTATACGGGGTATGGCACGTCGAACTGGAACTCCGGCATCGACACGGCCCAGTCGCGAACCTTCTCCTACGAGGGCGTCGTCATGGTCAGCGTCAACGATTCCGACACAGACGAGGAACAGTAGGCGCGGCCGGTTCAGGCATCGCTGGCGGGCGACAACTGCTCGTCGTCCGGCTCGACCCTGGCGTCTTCGTCGTCGCGTGATTTGACGTCGCCCGGGTCACGCTGGGCGGCCAGTTCTCTTGCGCCGATGCCCAGACCCTGTTCGCGGCCGCGCGTAGCTTCGATTTCATCGGTTTCGAATGTGGGGGTGTCGGCCATGAGGGTCTCCTGTCGGATGTGTCCCGACAGAACCGATGCCCCTTGTCGTGGTTCCAAGATGCCGCACAGATGAACCTTTGCCGTCGCCAGACGTATCTGCGGCCAAGATTGTCTTCGGCAAGGAAGCTCCATGTCCTCCATCCTCCGGCCCACGCCCGCCCAAAAGACCCGCCGACTGGTGGTGCTGGCCGCCACGGTCTTTTCCATCATTGCCGCCTACGGCCAGATGGGTCTTGGACTCGGTCAGACAGCCGCCGAGTTCTCGGCCGATAGCGATGCGACACTCAAGGTGGCGGGCTGGGCCTTTTCGATCTGGGGCATCATCTATCTGGGCCTGCTGGCCTATGCAGTGCGTCAGGTTCTGCCTCAGACGGGTGAAAGCCCGCTGATTCACCGGCTGGGATGGCCCTCGGCAGCGGCCTTGCTGGGCATCGGCTGGTGGATCGTCGCGGCCGCTGTCGACTGGGAGATCGGCACTATTCTGCTGATTTTCGGCTCGGCCATCGTGCTGATCGTACCCTTGTTGCTCAACGCCGCGACGGTGCGTGCCCTGCCGCGCTGGGACCGGGACCGCTGGCTAGTGGTGTGGCCGCTGAGCCTGCTGGCCGGATGGCTGACGATCGCTGCGCCGGTCAATCTGCTGACGGTCCTGACGGGCAACGGCGACCTGCCCGCCGCGCTTTCGCCGACCCTCTGGGCGATCCTGGCCGTAGTCGTCGTGTCGGTTCTGGCCTTGGTCATCACGGCACAGCTGCGGATTCCCGCCTATGCCCTGCCCATCGCCTGGGGGCTGATCGGTGCCTTTGCCGCCGAGCAGTCACGCAACCCGACACTGGCCTTCGCCGCGCTGTCCGCCGCAATCGCCGTGATCGTGGGCACTGTCGTGCTGGTGCTACGCCTTCGCTCCGGGGTGGAAAAGGCCCGACCTTCGGAAACCTGAGGCCGAGGAATCGGGCGGCCGGTATTACGTTTCGGGCCGAGTCCCGCTAGAACCCGCGCCCATGAGCGCCGCACAGAAGACCATCGCCGAACTGGCCGCCGAATACGGCCTCAGCCCTGCCGAATATCAGGTGGTCCTGGACCGGTTGGGGCGCGAGCCGAACCAGCTGGAGCTGGGCGTCTTTTCGGTGATGTGGAGCGAGCACTGCTCGTACAAATCGTCCAAGATTCATCTGGGCAAATTCCCGACCACCGGCCCCCGCGTCATCTGCGGGCCGGGCGAGAATGCGGGCGTGATCGACATCGACGACGGCGACGCCTGCATCTTCAAGATGGAGAGCCACAACCACCCCAGCTTCATCGAACCCTATCAGGGGGCGGCGACGGGCGTTGGCGGCATCATGCGCGACGTCTTCACCATGGGGGCGCGGCCCGTGGCCCTGCTGAACGCCCTGCGCTTCGGCGATCCCTCGCACGAAAAGACCCGGCGCCTCGTCAAGGGCGTGGTCAGCGGCATCGGCGGATACGGCAACTGCGTCGGCGTGCCGACCGTGGCAGGCGAGACCAATTTCCACCGCGGTTACAACGGCAACATCCTGGTCAACGCCATGTGCGTTGGCCTGGCCAAGGCCGACAGCATCTTCTATTCGGCCGCGCCGGGGCCGGGGATGTCGGTGGTCTATTTCGGCTCCAAGACCGGGCGCGACGGCATCCACGGCGCGACCATGTCCTCGACGGAGTTCGACGACGAATCGGAGTCCAAACGCCCAACGGTCCAGGTCGGCGACCCTTTTGCGGAGAAGCTGCTGATCGAGGCGACGCTGGAGCTGATGGCGTCCGGCGCCGTGGCGGCGATCCAGGACATGGGCGCGGCAGGCCTGACCTCGTCGTCGGTCGAGATGGCCGGCAAGGGCGGGGTCGGCATCGAGCTGAACATGGACGCCGTGCCCCAGCGCGAAACGGGCATGACCGCCTATGAGATGATGCTGTCGGAAAGCCAGGAGCGTATGCTGGCGGTCCTGAAGCCCGGACGTGAGGCCGATGGCCATCGCATCTTCCAGAAATGGGGCCTGGACGCCGCCGTCATCGGCATGACCACCGAAACCGGCCGGCTGGTCCTGAACCATCACGGTCAGGTCGTCTGCGACGTGCCCCTGGCCCCCCTGTTCGACGATGCGCCGCTGTACGACCGGCCGTGGGTCCAGCCGGAGCTGCACCCCCGTCTGGCCCCTGCAGAAGTTCCCGCACCGGAGAACTGGGACGATGCCGTGATGAAGGTCGTCGCCTGCCCCGACATGGCCTCCAAACGCTGGATCTGGGAACAGTACGACCGCCACGTCATGGCCGACACGCTTCAGGATTCGGCCACGGGCGCAGATGCTGGCGTCGTGCGGGTTCACGGCACGGACAAGGGCCTGGCCGTCACCAGCGACTGCACCCCCCGCTATGTCCAGAACGATCCCTATGAGGGTGGCAAACAGGCCGTGGCCGAGGCGTGGCGCAATCTGACCGCCGTCGGCGCCCGGCCCATCGCCATCACCGACAACCTGAATTTCGGCAATCCTCAGCGGCCCGAGATCATGGGCCAGATCGTGCGCGCCATCGACGGCATGGCCGATGCCTGCCGCGTGCTGGACTTCCCGGTCGTGAGCGGAAACGTCAGCCTGTATAACGAGACCAACGGCGTCGCCATTCCGCCGACCCCGACTGTCGGCGGCGTCGGCCTGCTGCCCAATTATGACGTGGTCGCGGGCTTTTCGACGATGGCCGAGGGCGATCATCTGGTCCTGATCGGCGAGACCCACGGGGAACTGGGCGCCTCCATCTATCTGCGAGAGGTTCTGGGTCGCGAGGATGGGGCTCCGCCGCCGGTCGATCTGGCGCTGGAGCGCAAGACCGGCGACTTCGTGCGCGGGCTGATCGAGGCGGGCGACCTGACCTGCGTCCACGACCTGTCGGATGGCGGCCTGATCGGTGCCGCCGCCGACCTGGCCCTGGCCTCCGACGTCGGCATCGAACTGGACGCCAAGAGCGAGACCCACGCCCACATCTTCCTGTTTGCAGAGGATCAGGCGCGCTATCTGGTCGCCGTCCCCGAGGCCGGGCCGATCCTGGACGCGGCACGCGAGGCGGGGCTGCACGCGTCGGTCGTGGGCCGGGCGGTCGGCCGCGATTTCGGCTCGCGCGACCTGTTCCACATCCCGCTGGAGCACCTGCGCGAATGGCACGAAGGCTGGATGCCGGGCTGGATCGGCGCGTGAGCCGTCTGTGGCTCGTGATCCCGTGTCTGACGGCCGTGGCCTGCGCCGGCGTGCCGACTGGCCCATCGACCGAAGCCATCGCCTGTGACGTCGAGGTCCGCTTTGGCAGCTATGCCATGGGTGTCGATACGGACCTGAAGCGTCGCATCCTGTCGCTCGTCCAGAACGACCCCGGCGTGGAGACCTCCACCGAAACGCCAGGGGGACGGGAGGGTGAGTCCACCCTGTGCGTCGATCTGGACAGTGCCGCCGGGACCGATCGTCTGTATGGCCGGATCGCGGCGCTGATCCCGCCCTACAGCGACCGCGCCCCGACCACGGTCATACACCGTGACGGCCGCAGCCATTCGGCCGTCACGCCATCGGGAAGCCAGCCTTGAAAACATATGCCAGCCTTCTCGCCGCCTCGCTGTCATTCCTGATTGTGACCGGTTGCGAAGGCGGCGGTGATCCGGTCGAACAGGCCGTTCGCGAAGCCTCCGCCGCCCGCCATGCCGAGACCGTGCGCGATGGCGAGGTGTCCGGCCCGGTCGCCGCCGCCGCGCCCCGCTCGTCGTCGGACGAGGCCTATGTCGCGCAGATGACGACGCATCACGAGGTCGCCATCGTCCAGTCGCGCCAGATTCTGGCCAGCTCGAACGACCCCGAGGTCCGTGGCCTGGCCCAGACCACGATTGAAGCCAGCACAGTCCAGCTCAACCATATGCGCGCCCTGCAGCCCGTGGCGGCCAACTGACGCGGCGTCTTTCGGTCGTCACCGGACGGGCCTAGGGTCGCGCCATGGCCGATGGTTCCCCGACGTTTCGCCCCTGGACCCCTGCCCGGCGCACCAAACCCTTGGGCCTGTTGCCCTTCCTATGGGTCAGTTGGCGCGACCCCTTGGGGATGTGGTCGGAGCGGCATTTCAAGGAGCCGCAACTTCACGGCAACTCCGCCCTCGGCGAGATCCTGGTGGTCAGCCATCCGGAAGGCGTGCGCCATGTCCTGTCCACCAACGCCGCCAACTATGAGAAGGGCGCGTTGCAGCGCCGGGTCCTGGGACCGATGCTGGCCGAGGGTCTGCTGCTGACCGAGGGCGAGGCTTGGCGACGGGTGCGCCGCATCCTGGCCCCGCTGTTCACGCCCGCCCGTACCGCCACAATGAACGACCGCATGGCCGACCGGTCGCGGGCGCGCGTCGCCAGTTGGCGGCTGGACAGCGGTGCCAAGGTCCTGAACCTGGACACCGAGATGTCGGGCCTGACGTTCGACATCCTGTCGGCCACCCTGTTCTCGGACCAGCTGGACGGCGATGCCAAGGGGTTCGAGGACGCGCTGAACAGCTATCTCTCCCTGGCCGCCAAGATCGACCCGCTGGACGTGCTGGCGGCACCCGACTGGATCCCACGTCTGGGGCGGATCACGGGGGCGGGGGCCGGCCGGTTCTTCGAGACCCGCGTCTCGGCCCTGGTGTCGCGACGGCGCGCACAGATCGAGCAGGGCGAGCCCGTGGCCCAGGACCTGCTGACGGCCCTGTTGACCGCACGCGACGAGGAGGGCGGCGACGGTCTGTCTGACCGCGAGGTCGCCGCCAATGTCCTGACCTTCATCCTGGCGGGTCATGAGACGACAGCCCGGACCCTGGGGTGGACTCTGCACCTGATCTCTCGCGCCCCGGATGTCGCCGCGCGCCTGGCGGTCGAGGCGGAAACCTTCGACGTCACGGACCCGGCATGGGCCGACCACCTGCCCTGGACCCGCGCGGTGCTGGAAGAGGCGATGCGTCTGTTTCCGCCCGCCCCGACCCTGGCCCGCCGGGCTCTCGGGCCCGATATCGTCGGTGGCCAGGCCATAGCGGCGGGAGCGACCGTCCTGATCTCTCCCTGGGTCCTGCACCGGCATGAACTGCTGTGGGATTCGCCCGACGCGTTCCGACCTGAGCGCTTCCTGCCCGAAAACCGCAAAGCTGTGGACCGGTTCGCCTATATTCCCTTCAGCGCGGGACCGCGCGTCTGTATCGGTGCGGCCTTTGCGATCCAGGAGGCGATGATCGCCCTGGCCACCATCCTGAAATCGGCGTCCGTCGAGGCCATCACCCCGATCGAACCCCGCCCGGTCCATCAGATCACCCTCCGCAGTCGTCAGCCGATCCGGCTGAGGCTGAGGGCTCGCGCGCGCTGACGCGTGACGGCTGTCACATTTGCGGGTTAGGTCGGGGTCACAGTCACAGGAGATCCGCATGAGCCCGTTCAACGCCCTTTCCCGTCGTGGACTCCTGCTGGGCCTGGGTGCTGGCGGTACCGTGCTGGGTGCTGGCCGCCAGGCCCTGGCCGATCCGATATTCGCCGACTATCCGTTTCAGCTGGGCGTGGCGGCGGGCGACCCCCTGCCCGACGGCTTCGTGATCTGGACCCGCCTCGCCCCCAAGCCGATGGAGATCGGCAATGGGATGCCGTCCGCCCCGGTACCGGTGAAATGGGAGGTCGCCTCCGACGCCGGTTTCGGAACGGTGGTCCGCAGCGGTGAGGCCATCGCCCGCCCAGAACTGGCCCATGCCGTCCATGTCGAGGTCGAGGGGTTGGAGCCCGGACGCCCCTATTTCTATCGCTTCGTGGCCGGGCGCGAGCGCAGCGCGGTCGGCCGTGCCAAGACCGCCCCGGCCCTGGGGTCCGCCGTCGCCCAGGCGCGCTTCGGCGTTGTGGGGTGCCAAGCCTATGAGCAGGGCTTCTACACCGCCCACCGCAAGGCCGCGGCCGAGGATTTCGACTTCGTCTACTGCTACGGCGACTACATCTACGAGGGGCGTGGCAGCCGGGTCTACAACGGCTCGGGCGGCACGTCCGAGAACCCGCGCCAGCATTTCGGGGGCGAGATCTACAGCCTGGACGACTATCGCCGCCGCTATGCCCAGTACAAGATGGACACCGATCTTCAGGCCAGCCACGCCTCGGCCGCCTGGTTCGTGACCTGGGACGATCACGAGATCGACAACAACTGGGTCCAGGCCCTGGATCAGGACGGGGTGCCGCCGGAAATCTTCGCCCTGCGTCAGCAGGCGGCGATGCAGGCCTTCTACGAGCATATGCCGCTGCGACGCTCGGCCTTCCCGCGCGGCTCGGCCCTCCAGCTCTACCGCAAGGCGGCATGGGGCAATCTGCTGGACCTGAACTTGCTGGACACGCGCCAGTACCGGACTGATCAGCCCTGCAACGATCGCTGGGCCTCGACCTGCGCCGGCGTCGATGCCGACACGGCCCAGGTCCTGGGTCAGGCCCAGGAGGCCTGGCTGTTCGAAAGCCTGAACCGGTCCCAGGCCCACTGGAATGTCATGGCCCAGCAGATCATGGTCATGGACCTGGATCGCAAGGAAGGGCCGGAACCCGGCTATAACCTGGACACCTGGGCCGGATACCGCATCCCGCGCCAGCGCCTGCTGCGTCACATCCGGGACCGGCGGATCGACAATACGATCGTCCTGACCGGCGACGAGCATCAGAACTATGCCGGAGAGCTGTTCATCGACGGCCGCGAGCCCGAGGGCGCGCCGGTGGCATCGGAGTTCGTCACCACCTCGATCAGCTCCTCGGGCGACGGTGAGGACCAGCGGGCGGACGGTCGGCGCTATATCGCTGACAACCCGTTCCTGAAGTTCAACAATGCCCAGCGCGGCTATGTCGTCTGCGACGTGACCCCGGAGCGCTGGCAGACGGAGTTCAAGGTGTTGGACAAGGTCTCAGACAGGGCTGGCAACCTCACCACGCGGGCCAAATTCGCCGTGGCCAGCGGCGATGCCAGGGTCGTGACGGCCTGATCGATCGGGCCTTGTTGGGGGACCGTGTCGGAACCGGGCCTCCGGATTCGTCCTTGGTATGGAAACCCACTGAAGGAGACACACCATGACCTATGTCGACGGCTTCGTTCTGGCGGTCAAAAAGGATCGGCTGGAGGAATACCGACAGATCGCGGCGGATGCAGCGGTCGTTTGGAAGGAGTATGGGGCGCTTCGCACCGTCGAGGCCGTAGCCGAAGACGTGCCCTACGGCGAAGTCACCTCGTTTCCCCGCGCCGTTCAGGCCCAGGAGGACGAGGTGGTGATCTTTTCCTGGATCGAGTACCCGGACAAAGCCACGCGCGATGACTGCAATGCCCGGATCATGCAGGATCCTCGCATCAAGATGGACATGACAAACGGCCCGATGAACGGCAAGACGATGATCTACGGCGGCTTCACGCCGATCGTGGACAATGCCGACGACTGACCGGCCGGATCAGGCGGCGGTCGGTACGCTCTGGCTCAGCCGCCCCCCCACCCGGATCGGCTCGATCCGGGTGGCCAGGCCGGTCCTGTCGTCCGTCTCGACATAAACTCCGCAGACCGTGGCCGGGCCATGGGCGGGCGAGTAACGGCCGCCCGACAGCCGCGTGGTGAACCGCCGCAGCGGCTCCTCCTTCTCGTTGCCGATCACGCTGTCATAGTCGCAGCAGCCCCCAGCGTCGGTCTGATAGGCCGTGCCGCCTGGCAGTATCTGTGCATCGGCGGTCGGCACATGAGTGTGGGTCCCCACCACCAGCGACGCCCGTCCGTCGCAGAAATGACCCATGGCCATCTTCTCGCTGGTGGCCTCGGCGTGCATATCCACGATCACCGCGTCGGCCGCGATCCCCATGGGACAGGCGGCCAGCTCGCGCTCCACCGCCCCGAACGGATCGTCGACGGCATCCATGTGGACGCGCCCCAGCACGTTCATGACCAGCACCATCTTGCCGCTGTGGGTCTCGAACAGATTGGCCCCTGCCCCTGGCGCGTCCATCAGCCGGGGATAGTTGGCGGGGCGGATCAGGCGCGGCTCGCGTACGATATAGGTCAGGGCCTCGCGCTGGTCCCAGCTGTGGTTGCCCAGGGTGAGGCAGTCCGCCCCGGCCATGAACAGCTCCTTGGCCGTGTTCTCGGTGATGCCGAAGCCGCCCGCCGCGTTCTCGGCATTGACCACCACGAAATCCAGGCCCAGCTCACGCCGCAATCGCGGCAGGTGATCGCTGATGCCGTCGCGGCCCGACTTGCCGATCACATCTCCAAAGAACGCTAGTCGCATACCACCTCAGACTTTCCGCGCCGGGATATAGCCGGTCTCGGTCAGAATGCCATCCAGACCCTGATCGTGGGCTTCGGTGGGCAGGCGATCGAGGCGCTGCCCGGCATAGGCCAGACCAATGGCGAGGACCGTCGAACTGCGACGCAACTGGGCCAGCGTCCTGTCATAGTATCCGCCGCCCTGCCCCAGCCTTGCCCCCGTGTCATCGAAAGCCAGCAGCGGCACGATGACCAGATCAGGCAACACCGTCTCGGCCAATGGCAAGGGCGCCGGGCACCCCGCCATGTCCGGCTCAAGCGGGTCGCCCGGTGTCCAGCGGCGAAAGATCATCGCCTCATCGCGCCGAATGACGACAGGCAGGCAGAGCCGTCGTCCCTGGCGCAGCAGCGTTCGCGCAAGAGGCTCAACTTCGACCTCGGATCCCATCGCACGATAGATGGCGATCTCGGTTCCAGCGGGCAGCGAGGCAGCGTGGTCCGCGAGCTGCTGAGCAGCGGCAGGATAAGCCTCAGAGAGGGTGCGGCGCAGGGCCCGCATCTGCGCGCGCAGAACCGTCTTGTCGGAGGTCATCGCGCGCTCGTAATCCGCCATATGGCGATGGATCGGGTTGGCGGGTGCCGCGAGAGCCGTGAAGGTCGGTTTGATCCTCTCGAGCCTGGGTAACCAGGTGGGCGCCATATACCCGGGCCCTCGAGCCCAGACAGGGACAGCTCCCTTCGAGTGAATTAAGGCCGCGAGGATATGTTGCCTTCGACGAGAGCCGCAGCGACCCGCCGTCGATCAAGATAGGCGCTCCGGCGACGACGGACAATGCCGTCTGTCTCCTGCCTGACGCCTAGCGATGGGGGAAACATCACAGCGACAGCACAATCTTCTCCAGGCGGGCAGCGACCGCATTCAGCGCTTCGGCGACACCCGCCTCTGCACCCGCGCCATTGATGGCCACAGGCGCGGCCGCCGGCGGCGGCGGCACCGCCATTTTTGCTTCATGCAGTTCGTCCGCCAGCAGCAGACCCGCCATCAGGAACAGCCGCAGGTCGCCGACATGGCCGACCTCGCCGGCCACCTGACGCACATGGGCGTCGAACTGACCCGCCAGGGTGCGGACCCGATCCTCCTGACCGTCGGCACAACCCACCGCATAGGGACGCCCGTTGATCTCCACCGTCACCGTAGCCATCAGGCGCGCTCGCCCAGGATGTCGCGAATCTGTTCGGCGGCGTGAGCCAGGGCGTGGGACGCCTCGCGCCCGGCGGCCTCCAGCTCGGCTACCCGGGCGTCGTCCGTTTCTGGAGCGCGCCGAGGGGCGAACAGGTCGTCGTCCCCCACGGATCCGGCTCCGGCCGCGCGGGCCTTCAGCTCCAGCATCTTGCGCTCGAGCGTGCCCAGGGCCTTGTCGATCCGGTCTTTGGCGGCGCTGACGGCGTCCATCGGGCTCGCATCCTTCTTGAATCCGTATAGAACCCGCCCACGCGCTGCGGTAAAGCGCCGCCGTCATCCTTTTTTCCGCTCTCCGACGAAAGTTTCCCCGTGCCAGACGCCAAGACCGCCCCCCGGAAGGCCACGACCAGACAGATGGCCGACGCCATCCGGGTGCTGGCCATGGACGGCGTGGAAAAGGCCAACAGCGGCCATCCCGGTATGCCCATGGGCATGGCCGACGTCGCGACGGTCCTGTTCTCGAAGTACCTGAAGTTCGACGCCTCGCGTCCCGACTGGGCAGACCGTGACCGGTTCATCCTTTCGGCCGGGCACGGCTCGATGCTGATCTACGCCCTGCTGCACCTGACCGGCTACAAGGCCGCGACCCGAGACGAACTGTCGAACTTCCGTCAGTGGGGATCCAAGACCGCAGGCCATCCCGAATACGGCCATATGCCGGGTGTCGAGACCACAACCGGGCCGCTGGGTCAGGGCCTGGCCAATGCCGTTGGCTTCGCCATGGCCGAGCGTCACCTGGCTTCGCGCTTCGGTGACGACCTGGTCGATCACCGGACCTGGGTCATCGCCGGCGACGGCTGTCTGATGGAGGGGATATCCCAGGAGGCGATCGCCCTGGCCGGCCGCTATCAGCTGAACAAGCTGACGGTGTTGTGGGACGACAACGCCATCACCATCGACGGTGCCGTCTCCCTGTCGGACGCCACCGACCAGCTGGCGCGGTTCAAGGCAGCGGGCTGGGCGGTCAAGGCCGTCGATGGCCACGACACCTCGGCCATCAAGAAGGCCCTGGCCTGGGCGACCAGACAGTCCAGGCCCTCGCTGGTCGCCTGCAAGACCAGGATCGGCAAGGGCGCCGCCACCCTGGAAGGCAGTCACAAGACCCACGGTGCCGCCCTGGGAGCCACCGAAATCGCCGCCAGCCGCCTGGGCATGGGCTGGGAGCATGAGCCGTTCGACCTGCCCGAAGCCGTCGAAAAGGCCTGGAAGAAGGTCGGCAAGCAGGGGGCCAAGGCGCGCAAGGCCTGGGAGGCCCGCCTGGCCGACAGCGCACACGCTGACGAGTTCACTCGCGCCATGGCCGGCGACCTGCCCGCCGATGCCTTCGAACCGCTGAAAGCCGCCATCGCCCAGCTGGTCGAGGCCAAACCCGCCCAGGCGACCCGCCAGGCTTCCGGCGCCGCCCTGGACCAACTGTTCGGCGCGATCCCGGAAATGATCGGCGGCTCGGCCGACCTGACCGGCTCGAACAACACCCTGGTCAAGGGCACCCGCACCTATGACGCGCCCGATTACGAAGGGCGCTACGTCAACTGGGGCATTCGCGAACACGGCATGGCGGCAGCCATGAACGGCATGGCGCTGCATGGGGGTGTCATTCCCTATGGCGGCACCTTCATGGTCTTCTCGGACTACAGCCGCCCCTCAATCCGCCTGGCCGCCCTGATGGGCATCCGGGTCGTCCATGTCCTGACCCACGATTCCATCGGCCTGGGCGAGGACGGCCCGACGCACCAGCCGGTCGAACATCTGGCCGCCTTGCGGGCCATCCCCAACCTGCTGGTCTTCCGCCCCGCCGACACGATCGAGGCCATGGAGTGCTGGCAGGCGGCGCTGCAAAACCGCACGGGTCCTTCGGCCCTGGCCCTGTCGCGCCAGAAGACCGCCGCCGTGCGCCTGTCGGCCTCTGACACCAACCTGTCGGCCAAGGGGGCCTATGAGCTGAAGGCCGCCTCGGGCGAGGCCAAGGTCACCCTGTTCGCCACGGGCACCGAGGTCCCCCTGGCCCTGAAGGCGGCCGAGACCCTGGAAGCGGAGGGCACGCCCACCCGCGTCGTCTCGGTTCCCTGTTTCGAACTGTTCGAACAACAGGACGCCGCCTACCAGGCTTCGGTGATCGGCCGCGGCACGGTCCGGGTCGCGATCGAGGCCGCGATCAAGCAGGGCTGGGAGCGGTTCATCGGCGAGGACGGTGCCTTTGTCGGGATGTCCTCCTTCGGGGCCAGTGCTCCTGCCGAGGTCCTCTACCGCGAGTTCGGCATCACCAGCGAGGCCGTGGTCGCGGCGGTCAAGGCGCGCCTCTAGATGAAGCTTGGCACCCCGCTCTCCGACACCGCGATCCGCGTCATGCTTCTGGGCGCTGGCGAACTTGGCAAGGAGGTCGCGATCGAGCTGCAGCGGCTGGGTGCCGAGGTCATCGCCGTCGATCGCTATCCCAATGCCCCGGCCATGCAGGTGGCGCACCGCAGCCACGTCATCCCGATGACGGACCCCCAGGTGCTGAACGGCGTCATCCTGGCCGAGGCCCCGCACATCATCGTCCCCGAGATCGAGGCTATTGCCACCGAGGTCCTGGCCGATATCGAGGCGGCCGGTCTGGCCCGGGTGGTTCCCACCGCACGCGCGGTTCAGCTGACCATGAACCGCGAGGGCATCCGTCGCTTGGCAGCCGAGGAACTGGGTCTGCCGACCAGTCCCTATGCCTTTGCCTCCACCGCAGCCGAACTGGCCGAGGCCGCCCACCGCATCGGCCTGCCCTGTTTCGTCAAGCCGGTGATGTCGTCCTCGGGCAAGGGGCAGTCGATGATCGAGGCGCTGGAGGATGCGGGCAATGCCTTCGCCTATGCCCAGTCGGCCGGGCGCGTTGATGCGGCCCGCGTCATCGTCGAGGGACGGATCGATTTTGACTATGAGATCACCCTGCTGACCGTCCGTTCGCTGGACGCGGACGGCCAGACCCGCACCGACTTCTGCGCCCCCATCGGCCATCGTCAGGTCCAGGGCGACTATGTCGAAAGCTGGCAGCCCCAGGCCATGAGCCCGACCGCCCTTTCGGCTTCCCAGGACATCGCGGCCCGCGTGACGGCGGCGCTGGGCGGCCTGGGCGTGTTCGGCGTCGAACTGTTCGTGAAGGGCGACCAGGTCTGGTTCTCGGAGGTCTCGCCCCGCCCGCACGATACCGGCCTCGTCACCCTGGCGACCCAGGTCCAGTCCGAATTCGCCCTGCACGCGCGGGCCATCCTGGGCCTGCCAGTCGACGTCACCCAGCGCGAGACCGGTGCCAGCGCCGTCATCTATGGCGGCATCGAGGCCCAGGGTGTCGCCTTTGAGGGCGTGGCCGAGGCCCTGCGTGTTGCCACCGCCGACCTGCGCCTGTTCGGAAAGCCCGAGAGTTTCGCCCGCCGCCGCATGGGCGTCGCCCTGGCGCGCGGTGACGACGTCGATCAGGCCCGTGAGCGCGCGCGTGAGGCTGCGGGACGGGTCAGGGTCGTCCCGGCCTGATCACAGGTCCCCGTCCAGCACCGCCACCGCGCGGTCCAGTGCCGGATCTCGCCCGGCCAGCCGGTCCTTCACCGTCGTGGGCACGATCAGGTCCGGTTCGACACCGGTCTTCTCCAGCCGAACCCCGGCTCCGGTGACGAAATCCGACCGGCTGAGCGTCAGCCGCCCCCCATCCGGCAGTGCGGTGTCCTGCGAGATCAGCACCGAGCCCGCCGTCCGCTCGCCGATCACCACCGCCCGCCCGGCTTCCTGCAAGGCGGCAGGCGTCAGTTCCGCCGCGCTGCGGCTGGTCGGTCCCACCAGTATGGCGACGTCATTGGCCACGGGCGCGCCCAGGGTCCCGCACGGCGTTTCAGTCCTCAGGATCGCCCGTCGCCCGCCCCGCGATATGCGATAGGCCCAGGTCTGACCGCCCGGCAGGAAACAGCTCAGCACCGCTTCCGCCTCGATCAGCAGCCCTCCGGAATTGCCGCGCAGATCCACCACCACGTCCGTTTCGGGCGGCAGATCGGCCAACTGCTCGCCCATCCAGCGTCCCAGCCCCGCCTCGAAACCCTCGATCCGCAGCACCACCACACCGGACCGCGATCGATCCGCGACGAAGGCGGGCGTCGGCTCCATGACGGTCGGGACCAGGGTCAATGTCCGGTCGGTCCCCAAATCGTCGATAACCGACAAGGTGATGGACTGGCCTTCGACGATATCCTGTTCCGGGGTCCAGCCCCCGTCATCGATCCGGATGCGCCAACCCAGCTGGATACCGGCCGCCTCTGCCGGAGACCCCGCCCTGACCCGCTCGACCTCATAGATCCCATCGTCCCCGCGAGTCAGGGTCATGCCGACCACCGCCCGGCGCGTCCGCAGGCCATCCTGACGCCGGGCAACGGCCGGGGGAGACGCACTGGCATGGGCGTCGTCCAGCAGGTCCAGCATCCGGTTCAGCACGTCGTACAGTTCGCGATCGTTCACCGCCGCCAGCGCCTGCGGGCGATAGGTTGCGCGGGCGGCGTCCCAGTCCACCCCATGTAGCGTCGGGTCATAATAGGCGCGCCGGACCTCGCCCCAGACCTTGTCGAAGACCCGCTGGTTCGTGCGCGCCCTCTCCCGGCCGGGTTCGACCTGAACCGTTGACACGCCAACCGCCGACGGCACCCTGGCATCCGACGGCGCGGCCACCGAAATCCCGATGGTCAGGGCCAGAATGGCCAGCAGGCAGGGGCGGAAACGCATGGCCGCGACGATAGGTCGTCGGAGCATCCCCGCTCAAGCGACAATCACGCCGCGATGTAACAGAACATCACGCCTTGTTACGCTTGCGGGCTTGATCCTAGGGCTTCGCGGTTCCATTGAAGCGCCTAACGGGGCCTGACGCAGCGCCACAGCGCGACAGGCCGAAAAGAACGCAAAACATCGCTTCAGGAGCATCGCCCATGACCGTCCGCGTCGCCATCAATGGTTTCGGCCGCATCGGCCGCCTCGTCCTGCGCTCGATCGTCGAGCATGGCCGTCGCGACATCGAGGTGGTGGCGATCAACGACCTGGGCCCGGTGGCCACCAATGCCCACCTGCTGAAGTACGACAGCGTCCACGGCCGCTTCCCCGGCACCATCACCTCGGGCGAAGACTGGATCGACGTCGGCCTGGGCAAGATCAAGGTGACGGCCGAGCGCGATCCCGCCAAGCTGCCGCACGCCGAGCTGAACGTCGACATCGCCTTCGAATGCACCGGCATCTTCACGACCAAGGAAAAGGCCAGCGCCCACCTGACCGCCGGGGCAAAGCGGGTCCTGGTCTCGGCCCCCTGCGACGGTGCCGACAAGACCATCGTCTACAAGGTCAACCACGACACCCTGACCGCCGAGGACATCATCGTCTCCAACGGCTCGTGCACCACCAACGCCCTGGCCCCCGTCGCCAAGGTCCTGCACGACCTGTTCGGGATCGAGCGCGGCTATATGACCACCATCCATTCCTACACCGGCGACCAGCCGACCCTGGATACGATGCACAAGGACCTGTACCGGGGCCGCGCCGCCGCCCTGTCGATGATCCCGACCTCGACCGGCGCCGCCAAGGCCCTGGGCCTGGTCCTGCCGGAACTGAAGGGCAAGCTGGACGGCTCGTCCATCCGCGTCCCGACCCCGAACGTCTCGGTGGTGGACCTGAAGGTCGTCGCGGGTCGAGAAGTCACCGTCGAGGAAATCAACGCCGCCATCCAGGCCGCCGCCGACGGCCCGATGAAGGGCGTCCTGGCCACGACGGACGAGGCCCTGGTCTCCACCGACCTGAACCACATCGCCGCCTCCTCCACCGCCGCCCTGCCCCAGACGCAAGTCGTGGACGGCAAGCTGGCCCGCGTCCTGACCTGGTACGACAACGAATGGGGCTTCGCGAGCCGGATGGCGGACACGGCGCTGGCGATGAGCAAGCTGATCTGAGTCCCCCTTGTCTCCTCCCTGTCGCGCAGCGATGGGGAGGGGGACCGCGAAGCGGTGGAGGGGCTAAGTCCGCCGCACCAACTCGGGGCTGGCAGCCCCTCCGTCACGGCGCAAGAGCGCCGCGCCACCTCCCCGTGCTACGCGACAGGGAGGAGACAGGATACGACCCATGACCTTCCGCACCCTCGACGACGTCCCCTCCCTCGCCGGCCAGACCGCCCTCGTCCGCGTGGATTTCAACGTCCCTATGGAGGGCGGCAAGGTCACCGACGACACCCGCCTGCGCGTCGCCCTGCCGACCATCCAGCGCCTGCGCGACGCCGGAGCCAGGGTCGCCCTGCTGGCCCATTTCGACCGGCCCAAGGGCAAGGTCGTGCCGTCCATGAGCCTGCAGCCGGTGGTCGATGATCTGGAGCGCCTGCTGGGTGCCCCCGTCCGCTTCGCCGAAGATTGCGTGGGTGACGAGGCCAGGGCCGCCATCGCAGACCTCGATGCGGGCGGCGTCATCCTGCTGGAAAACGTCCGCTTCCATGCGGGCGAGGAAGCCAACGACCTAGCCTTCGCGCAGCAGTTGGCCGACCTCGGCGACCTGTACGTCAACGACGCCTTCTCGGCCGCCCACCGCGCCCATGCCTCGACCGAGGGGTTGGCCCGCCTGCTGCCCGCCTATGCCGGTGAGTCCATGCGGCGTGAGCTGGATGCCCTGGATGCCGCCCTGGGCAATCCCCAGAAGCCCGTGCTGGGCATCGTCGGCGGGTCAAAGGTCTCGACCAAGCTCGACCTGCTCAAGAACCTAGTCGGCAAGCTGGATCGCCTGGCCATCGGCGGCGGCATGGCCAACACCTTCCTGCACGCGCAAGGCGTCGATATCGGCGGCTCCCTCTGCGAGAAGGACCTGGCCGACACCTCCCTGGAGATCATCGAGGAAGCCCGCCGCCAGGGTTGCGAACTTCTGCTGCCGGTCGATGTCGTGGTGGCCAAGGATATCAAGCCGGGGGCCGAGGCCGGAATCCGCGCCCTGGACCGCATCGCCGCCGACGACAAGATCCTGGACGCCGGGCCCGAGACCGTCGCCCGCCTGAAGCGCGCCATGGACCTGTCGAAAACCCTGATCTGGAACGGGCCGCTGGGCGTGTTCGAAATCCCGCCCTTCGACAAGGCGACGGTCGAGGCCGCTCGCCATGCCGCCGATCTGACAAAGGCCGGAAAGCTGATCGCCGTCGCGGGCGGGGGCGACACCGTCTCGGCCCTGAATCACGCCGGGGTCATCGACGACATGACCTTCGTCTCCACCGCCGGCGGAGCCTTCCTGGAGTGGATGGAGGGCAAGCCCCTGCCCGGCGTCGAGGCCCTGCGCGCCTGAACCGGCCTAACGCCTTGGTGCAACACCCGGCCGAGAATCCATCGGCCCGGCCTGTAACAATGCGTGACTTCGGCCGTGCCCGGCGCTAAACCGCGACCATAAAAAAACAAAAGTTCAGGAGCAGATACCTCATGGCGCGCATCACGCTGCGACAGCTTCTCGACCATGCGGCCGAGAACGACTACGGCCTTCCGGCCTACAACATCAACAACATGGAACAGGGCCTGGCCATCATGGAGGCGGCCGAGGCGGTCAATGCCCCCGTCATCATCCAGGCCAGCCGCGGTGCCCGCTCCTATGCTAACGACGTCGTTCTGGCCCGTCTGATCGACGCCTTGTGCGAGCTCTATCCGCACATTCCGGTCTGTATGCACCAGGACCACGGCAACGGCCCTGCCACCTGCGCCACCGCCATCCAGTACGGCTTCACCTCGGTGATGATGGACGGCAGCCTGAAGGAAGACGGCAAGACCCCCGCCGACTACGAGTACAATGTCGACGTCACCCGCCGCGTCACCGAAATGGCCCATGCCTGCGGCGTCTCGGTCGAGGGCGAACTGGGTGTCCTGGGCAGCCTGGAAACCGGCATGGGCGAGGCCGAGGACGGCCACGGCTTCGAGGGAGTCCTGGATCACGCCGCCCTGCTGACCGATCCGGATCAGGCCGTCGATTTCGTGGCCCAGACCAAGGTCGACGCCCTGGCCATCGCCATGGGCACCAGCCACGGGGCCTACAAATTCACCCGCAAGCCGGACGGCGACGTCCTGGCCATGCACGTGATCGAGGAAATTCACCGTCGCCTGCCCGACACCCATCTGGTCATGCACGGCTCCTCATCGGTGCCGCAGGACCTTCAGGATATCATCAACCAGTACGGCGGCGAAATGCCCCAGACCTGGGGCGTGCCGGTCGAGGAAATTCAGCGCGGCATCAAGCACGGCGTCCGCAAGATCAATATCGACACCGACAACCGCATGGCCATGACCGGCGCGGTTCGTAAGGTGCTGATGGAAAAACCCGGTGAGTTCGATCCCCGCGCCTGGCTGAAACCCGCCAAGGAGGCCATGCGAAAGGTCTGTATGCAGCGCTTCCAGGAGTTCGGCTGCGAGGGTCAGGCATCCTACATCAAGCCGATGTCCACCGCCCACATGGCCAAACGCTACGCCACCGGCGACCTGGACCCGGTCTTCGGCCGCCAGCTCAAGGTCGCGTCCTAATCAATCTCCGCCCTCTGGGCGGAGACAGGGCGCGTAGCGCCCAGAGGCGGGCAAGTCTGCGAGCATCGCGTTCTGAACTGTCACCCCGGCGCGAACCACCGTATCCTCGCGCCGATGACACCGGCTCCACAGGATGACGACGCCACAGACGACGACCTGACGGTGCTCGAAGCCCGGATCGAGGCGACAGGTCGCCGCCTCGACCGTGCCCTGGCCGAGGCCTTTCCCGACCTGTCGCGCGCGCGGCTCCAGGCCCTGCTCGCCCTCGGTGCCGTCACCGTTGACGGCGAACCCGTCACGACAGCCTCGGCCAAGGCCCGGTCCGGCCTCTATGCCGTCACCGTGCCCGCCCTGATCTCGGCCACACCCCTGCCGCAGGCCCTTCCCCTGACTGTCCTCTATGAGGACGACGATCTGATCGTCATCGACAAGGCGGCGGGCATGGCCGCCCACCCGGCGCCGGGCACGCCCGACGGCACCCTGGTCAATGCTCTTCTGGCCCATTGCGGCGACAGCCTCAGCGGCATCGGCGGTGTTGCCCGCCCCGGCATCGTGCACCGCCTGGACAAGGACACCTCCGGCGTCATGGTCGCGGCCAAGACCGACCGGGCCCACGCCGGTCTATCGGCCCTGTTCGCCACCCACGACATCGAACGCACCTATATCGCCCTCACGCGCGGTGCCCCTTCACCGGCCAAGGGCCGCATCGAAAGCCGCCTGGGTCGCTCCCATACCGACCGCAAGAAGATAGCCGTCCTGCGCTCCGGCGGACGCGAGGCCATCACCGACTATGTCGTCCAGGCCGTGTATGGCACCCCGGCCAAGCCCGGTGCCTCGCCCATGGCCGCCCGTATCGCCTGCACCCTGCACACAGGCCGCACCCACCAGATCCGCGTCCACATGGCCTCGAAGGGTGCCCCCATCCTGGGCGACGCCACCTATGGCTCAGGCAGCCCCGCCGCCCCCGTCCGCGCCGCGATCGCCGAGGCCGGCCTGACGCGCCAGGCACTCCACGCCGCCATCCTGGGCTTCATTCATCCGATCACCAAGGCGGCGATGCGGTTCGAGACTGAGCTACCGGCGGATATGGCTGCACTGGAGGCCCTGCTGGCCGACTTGTGACCCCGCCGTTGACCCGGCCCCGACCTTGACGACTAATCTGGCGGATGTTGCGCCTGTTCGCCTGTCTGCTCGCCCTGACGACCCTGACCGCCTGCGTGGCCCCCGCAGGCCAACAGGAGCTTCGGGTGCCGCTCCGCGTCCTGTATCTGTCTCAGGCGGTCGGCTGGGTGCACGAGACGGTCCGGCGTCCCGATGATGGCCATTCCACAGGCGGCTTCGCCCCCTCCGAAATCGCGATGCAGCAGATGGCTTCGGACGCTGGCTTTGTGCTGTTCCTGACCCAGGACGCCCGCGACATTACGCCCGAGCGGCTGGCCCAGATCGATGTCCTGGTCTTCAACACCACCGGTCCCCTGCCGATCGATCGCGCCACATGGGCCGCCATCACGGCCTGGATCGAAAGCGGACGCGGCGGCTTCGTCGGCATTCACAGCGCCACCGACACCTCTCTCGATTTTGAGGGCGGACAGGACGCCTACACGGCCTTCATCGGCGGCCGGTTCGACGGTCACCCGTGGACGGAGGGGACGGCTATCCGCCTCGCCAACCTCGAACCCAGTCATCCCCTGGCCCGGATGTGGTCGGACGGCACCGACTACGCCGAGGAAGTCTATCAATATGTCGGCTTCCGACCCGACCAGGTTCGCGTCCTTCAGGCCTTGGATATGAGCCATGGCCCGCTGCGACGCCCCTATCCGGTGCCCGTCACCTGGGTCCGGTCCATGGGCCAGGGCCGCATCTTTTACACCAACCTCGGCCATACGCCCTCGACCTGGGATGACCCTCGCTTTCGCGATCAAATCACGGCCGCCATTCTCTGGGCCGGGCATCGGTTGGACGCCCCGTCGACACCGAACCCACAGGTTCAGGATCGGCACGCCGTCGATGGCTTTCTGGCGGCCGAAGGCTTGCGCCCCAATACCCAAGCGCCCCTCACCCTGGCCCCCGCCATCCGCGACCTCCAGGCCCTCCATCCCGAAAAGCGGGACGGCAACGATACCCTGTGGCGACAGGCCATCGATCGCCTGACCTCCGCCGCGAACATGGTCCGTATTGATTAAGGACTGACTCTTCGGTATAAGACCACCTACCGGTACACGTGGCGAATGGGTCACGGTCACGCTTTCGTGTGACAATCCGCCCCTCAAAATCGGGGCAACCCATCTCTAAGTGTGCGGTTGAGGGGCGAGGCGTCGGTGCACATGAGGTGGCCGTCTCCGCAGAGCCCGCTCGTTCAAACGGTCGGAGGGACCATATGGCTGTCGCTAAATCGCTCGCGGTAATGTCGCCTGAACAAGGGCTGTCGCGCTATCTGTCCGAAATCCGCAAATTCCCGATGCTGGCCAAGGACGAGGAGTTCATGCTCGCCAAGCGCTGGACCGAGCATCAGGACCCCGAAGCCGCCCACCGCCTCGTCACCTCCCACCTGCGCCTGGTGGCCAAGATCGCCATGGGTTATCGCGGCTACGGCCTGCCGATCGGCGAGGTGATCTCCGAGGGCAACGTCGGCCTGATGCAGGCCGTCAAGAAATTCGATCCGGACAAGGGCTTCCGCCTGGCGACCTACGCCATGTGGTGGATCCGCGCCTCGATCCAGGAATACATCCTTCGCTCCTGGTCCCTGGTGAAGATGGGCACCACCGCCGCCCAGAAGAAGTTGTTCTTCAACCTTCGCAAGGCCAAGAGCCAGATCTCGGCCTTCGAGGAAGGCGACCTGCGTCCTGAGCACCTCGCCGCCATCGCCACAAAACTGGGCGTGTCGGAAGAAGAGGTCACCAATATGAACCGCCGCCTAGGCGGCGATGCGTCCCTCAACGCTCCCTTGCGCGCCGATGGCGAGAGCGAATGGCAGGACTGGCTGGCCGACGATACCGCCGTCTCCCAGGAAACGGCCCTGGCCGACTCCGAGGAAAAATCCATCCGCATGAGCCTGCTCGAAGAGGCGATGCAGGAACTGACGGATCGCGAAAAGCACATCCTGACCGAGCGTCGCCTCAAGGACGATCCGGTCACGCTCGAGGAATTGGCCGGTCAGTATGGTGTCAGCCGCGAACGCGTCCGTCAGATCGAGGTCCGCGCCTTCGAAAAGCTGCAGAAGGCCATGCGGGCGGCTGCCGAGGAAAGAAACCTCGTCGACGCCTAACCCGTCCGCGCCAGCGGCGCATCGGCCAGGGCCAGCAAGACCCCGATCGGACGTGTCAGGCTGGCCTTCGTCGGCGGCCCTGCGGCCAGGCAGGCTTCCAGCCCGGACGCGGCAAGCACCAGGGGCGTATCCGACCGCTTCAGGGCCAGCGCCTTCAGCGTCTCCGCCTGCTGCCTGACGGCCCGGACCGCCTGCATCGGATCGCTGTCGAACTGATCCAGGGCCGAGGCCAGAATTCTCAGCGCCTGGTCCTTGATCATCGCCGCTTCCGCCTCGCGGGACGCGGGTTTGTCGGTATTGCGCTTCTGGGGTCCGGCATATTCGGCTGAGTTGAAGCGGCGTCGGTCAGGCCCGACGTATCCGACGCCCTCGATCCAGTCGCGGGGCTTCAGCGCCACGTTCTCGACCCGCTTGAACAGGTCCGCGCTGGTGAACGGCTTTCGCAGGAACTCGTGCACTCCGACGTCGCGCGCGCCCTTGATGGAACTGGCCGTGGCGTCCGCCGTCACCATGATCACCGGGGCCCGCCGACAGGCGAACACAGATCGCCGCAGCTGACGGGTGAACGCTTCGCCATCCAGGCCCGCGCCGCCCCGTTCGGTAAAGACGATCCCCGGCTCCATTTCGCGCGCCGCCATCAGGGCTCGCTTCTCGTCGGTCTCGACCGCGACGTCGCGCGCGCCCAGACCCTTCATGATATCGACCAGCAACCGGGCGGCATGAAGGTTCGGATCGACGATCAGCGTGCGCCGAACGACGGGCTCCATGCGGGCCAGGACACGACTGTCGGGTGCAAACACGGGGAGGGCTCCGAATACTGCCCAATCTTGTACCGACGACCCGTTAAGGTCCGGTTGCATCGCGCCTTTTCAGAATCAGAACTGCAAGGCCTAGCCTTGGAAGGGGTCTCTCATCATGATGGTGTCGTCCCGCTCCGGGCTGGTGGACAGCAGCGCCACCGGTGCCCCGATCAGTTCCTCGATCCGGCGCACATACTTCACGGCATTGGCGTTCAGGTCCTTGAAGCTGCGTGCCCCTGCGGTCGTCTCGCTCCAGCCCTCCAGGTTCTCGAACACCGGCTCTGCCAGGGCCTGGGCCTTCAGGCTGGACGGCAGATAGTCCAGCACCTGTCCGTCCACCCGATAGCCGACGCAGATCTTAAGCGTCTTCAGCCCGTCCAGCACGTCCAGCTTGGTCAGGGCGATGCCGTCGATGCCGTTGATCGCCACCGACTGGCGCACCAGTACGGCGTCGAACCAGCCGCATCGCCGGGGTCGCCCGGTATTGACCCCCACCTCGCGACCGACCGTCGCCAGATGCTGCCCGACCTCATCGTTCAACTCACAGGCAAAGGGCCCCTCGCCGACCCGGGTCGTATAGGCCTTGACGATCCCCAGCACATAGCCGACCCCGCGCGGCCCGATCCCCGACCCCGCCGACGCCTGCCC
>Ga0209066_10001112_pt1 | contig 36466 bp, 46 predicted proteins | sample All_14_2_FD_187198 | JGI IMG/M metagenome (GOLD analysis project Ga0209066, IMG submission 187198) | Freshwater microbial communities in response to fracking from Pennsylvania, USA - Allegheny Zone_MetaG_DW_15 (SPAdes) (version 2) ... | reverse complement strand
CCCTTGGATTTACCGCTCTCGGTGGCGAAGTTACGCATGAGGTACTCGTAGGCATCGCCGAGGAGGTCATCGCCATCGGCGCGGTTGGCAGTGAAATCGAGTTCCTTTTTTTCAAAGATGGCAATCAGATTGGTGAGGCGATCGACCATTTCTTTGCCATCGCCCAGCTTGTTGGGATCATTGAAATCGGGAAAATCAGAGAGGTGATTGGCGGCGGCGAGGGGTGCAATGATCTTCTTGTTGATCTGGTCACCGATATCGGACTTGCCTTTGAGAGCGACCATCTCTTTGAAACTGGCGCCAGGCGGGACCTGAATGGGGGAATAGGGTTTTCCGGCGTACTTGTCGGAGATGTATTTAATGAAGAGCATGACGAGGACATAATCCTTGTACTGGGAGGCATCCATACCGCCGCGCAGTGCGTCACAGCTCGCCCATAACGATGAGTAGAGTTCAGATTTTTTAACTGGCATGTTCGATATTCCCTTTGCCTGGCAATGGTTCTGTAGTGGGGTGGAATGCAACAGTGAATGTGCGAATTTCATTATAGCCCGAAAATGGCGAAAAAAAGCAGATTTTCACTATGGATGCGCAACAATGCCCTGCCGGGGGGATAATTGAAAAAGCGAACGAAACAAAACGGCACAAACCGCGAAATTTGCGGATGATAGCTACAAAAGAAATTTGTTTTTGTTTGGTAATAAACCTCACCTATCCAATGAAATATATTATCATTACCTTATAGAACCAATCATCTCTGAAAGGGGTACGACCATGCAAAAATATTTTCTTTCCTTCTTCCTGTTCGTTGCTGCATTTTTGCTGATAGGGGGGTGCAGTAATCAAGTTGTTATAGACTACCTGCCAACGATCACGGCGTATGAAACCCAAGTTGCTGAACACCAGACTGAAGCAGCAGAGCTAGAAGCTGACTTCAATGATGCCATCGAGAACAACCAGGCACTAGAGGATACGGTTGCCACCCTGGAAGCAACCATCACCGAAATGCAGGAAGAAGCGGATGACCTTTCTGCTGAAAATGCGTCACTGCTAGAACAAGCCACTGCGTTTTATGATCTGTTAGTGGTCAACAGCGAGAACGATACTATCGGTGAATATGTGTTATGTACTCATGCGTTTGAGACGGAGTTTGCTTACATCGATAAGGTATCGATGCGAAAAGAACTGGCAAATTACCTGGCTGAAGCGAATGACTGGAATGTGGATACTATCGAGACTGAACACCAAATGATCTGGAGCAATTCAGATGATGGACTCATTCGGGTATATGCGAATGGGTACCTGTACCCTTATATTGTGATGTTCGAGAATTCTGATATCGGATATAAGAATTCAACCTATTCGTTGGGGGGACATTGTTTTGCCGATTTCCCTGCTTTAGAAGAAAACATCCTGGCGATCCAAGGAGAGTGATCTGCAACACACCTAACCCAGGGGGCTTTTAAAGTTCCACGCAATTTGGTATACTGGATTGAAAGGGCATAGCCCTTTCAAAGGGGAGAATCCCAGATACTCCTGAAACTAGCAGCAGCCCGGCGGTGAGCGCGGGGCAAAGACGGAAGATGAGCGGCCGTGGTCCATACGATGAACGTATGGACTGCGGCTTTTTTTGTTTTAATCCAATGAAAGGAAGTGAATGATGGAATGGCGAGATGTATTGATGAAGGTGGTGGAAGCCCTGGCAGTGGCGTTGATCCCGATGCTGGTGACGCTGGCGGCGGGGCAGGTGGTAAAGTTGGTGCAGGAATTGGGCAACCGGATGCGCCAACGAAATGCTGAGGCGTATGAGATGATCCGGCTGGCAGCGCGCGAAGCAGTGAAGGCTGCGGAACAGGCGAACCTGGCCGGGCTGATCGAGGAGAAAAAGCAATACGCGATCGATTATGTGGAGAAATACCTGAACCGAGCCTATGGGATCACAGTGGATCTGGATGTAATTGCCAATGCGATCGAGGCTGCGGTGTATGAGGAATTCAACCAGTATAGAACGCTGCAAACAGGACTGACCGGAAGCGGCTGGGAAAGTGAAGCAGAATAACCAGCAGCTGAGGTGAGTGATGGATTGGGTCGGGATCGTAATTGCGGTGTTGAGTTTTGGCGGTACGGCGCTGCTGTATCGCCAAAATCGGCGTAAGGCAACTGCCGAAGCGAAGAAGGCGGAAGTGGAAGCGGATGATGTGGTGATGCAAACATCAGAGCGAGTGCTGAAGATGGTGCGTGAACAGATGGAACAGCAGAACCTGAAAATTGTGTCCCTGGAAACGGATATGCAAAAACGCATGGAAGAGATACGCGCCCAGGATAGTGAGATCCGCAGCCTGCGAAATGAAATCCAGCGGTTGAAACAGCGGTTGTCCTGTTTGATCGAACGCACCCGCGATTACTGGCAAACGGTGATCGACCTGGGCGGCAACCCGGATCCGCTGCCGGATTGGATCGCGGAATATTTTGATGAGGAGGGATGATGGCAAGGACAGAACCATTTGGGATCGATGTGTCCCGCTGGCAGGACAAAATGAACTGGGATGCAGTGGCGAGCCATGCTTCCAGCGTGCAATTCGCGGGGATCCGCGCAGGCGTGAGCTGGGGCTATCAGGATAGCTGGTTCCGGTGGAACTGGGACGAAAGCAAACGGGTTGGCATCCCGCGCGGGGCTTACCATGTGGTGTACCCGGGGGAGTCGGTGCAGCGACAGATGGATGCTTTCCTGGCGACGGTGGGCGAAGACCGCGGGGAGCTTCCGTTGATCCTGGACTGCGAATTGGACCATGGGCTCAGCGTGGTGCAGATCAACCGGACGATCGAGGGATGCGTGGATTATCTGTACCAGAAGACGCAACGCATGCCGCTGCTGTATACCCGGGCTAACTGGGTAGATACCTACATCACTGGTAAAGGGACCCCACCCGCGTGGCTGCAGTCGGTAGATTGGTGGCTGGCGCAGTATTTGAAGAGCGGGGTGGAACACCCGGGACCAGTGGCAATCCCGAAGGGGGTGAAGGCGGAGCGGGTACTCATCCACCAGACCAGCGACAAGGGGAAACCGATCGGATGCGGGGCGGCAATCAAGACGATGGACTATAACCGCTGGATCGGGACAGGTAGCCGGTCGATCACGGAGTATTTGCGAGGAACAGCGCCTGCCAAACCGGAACCCACAGCAGAAGCGCAGGAGCTGCGGCTTGACCTGGAACACCTGTGCCAACAGATGGAAGCAGCAGCGGCAGACCTGGCTGATGTGCGGGATCGGTATATTCAACTAATCGGGATGGGGTGATGGAACAACCACTGCTGCGGACTCCGCAGGGCGAGGTATTCATCATCTCTGACAGTGAGGGCGACAGTCTGCCATCGGCAATGGTGGAGACTGCCGCCCATGCCGCGTTTGAGCAGCTGCGGGCGCGGTGGCTGCGGGGTGAGGTGATGGAAGAAGAAGCCGGGTTGGATGACCTGGGGTGGATGGCACTGTACCCGATCGTGCTGGAAGAACGGTCTAAGGATGAAAAAAGCCGCTGGCGGAAGGCAGCCTACATTGCCTGGGAAGCGTGGCCCGGTGAACGATACCCCGCCACCAAGGAACAATTCGCGCGGAAGATCGGGCTGCGCAGCGCGCGCCAGCTGTACCAGTGGCGGGCTAAGGACCGCACCATCGGGGAGCAGGTGGAAGCGCTTTGGAAGGCGTTAATCACAGATGAAATCCGGTCGGTGGATCGGGTGGGATTACAAGTGGCCAAAGAAGCCAGTTACCGCAATACACAAGAGCGGCGGTTGTTCTACCAACGCCAGGGCGTGATGGCGGAAGATAATACACTGCTGGTGCGGGCAGAACTGGATCCGCGGGCGATGGATGAAGAACAGTTGAATGAGTGGATCCAGGCGGCGGAGGGTCAACTGGGGGATATCGTTGAGGGAGAGTTCGAATGAACAAACCGCAGACCATGTTGAATCAGGAAGATGTGCTGCGACTGGCAAGAGAAGCCAAGGCAGAGAAAGCAAAACGCGAGCTGGCCCGGCGTCATTTGCTGCGGTTTGGGGAATATGTGTATACCTGGTTCGAATCAGCGCCGCACCTGCAGGTGATCGGTGAGGAATTGCTGGCAGTGTACCGGTATATTGAAAGCGGCGGAGAAGAAGGCAACGGGCGTTTGATGGTGTTCGTACCACCCCAGACCGGTAAAAGCACACTGGTTTCGATGATCTTTCCGGCCTGGCTGCTGGGGCGGCGGCCCAGCACCAAGATCGCGTTGACGAGTTATGTGAGTGGATTAGCAGAACGCAACAGCCGCAACGTGCGGGGCATCATCGAGAGCGCTGAATTTGCGAATGTGTTTGGCAGCAAGAGCGTGCGCCATAATGGGCATTCTGGCGTGCGCCATAGCGAGCGCTATGGCGAGGTGGAAGAGGTGGTGGAACTGAGCAAGGACAGCCGCAGCGTGAGCGACTGGCTTCTGGGAGCTCCGCATATGGGCGGGGTGATCGCGCGCGGGGTGGGCGGTGGTTTGACCGGCCATGCTTTAGACTTGATCGTGATCGATGACCCGTTCCGAGACCGGAAAGATGCAGACAGTGAAAGCAGGCGGGAAGATGTGGAAGCCTGGTACCAGAGCGCGGTGTATACCCGCGCCCGAAAAGGTACGGCGATCATCATCATGCACACACGCTGGCATGAAGACGACCTGGCCGGGCGGCTGATGAAGCGCATGGCACAGGATGAATATGCAGACCAATACAAGATCCTAGTGCTGCCAGCGCAGGCATTGGAACCAGCCGGGGCTGCAGAAGAATGCACTGACATGCAATACGCGGCGGATGAGATTGAGCAGCGGCGATGGATGGAGAAGGGAATCTTCTTACCGCTGACTGATCCACTGGGCCGGAAGCCGGGTGAAAGCGTGTGGGAGAAGGAATACCCGGCGAGCAGCATGGCCAAACGGCGGGCAAACGCGACTGAAAGCGAATGGTGGCCGGTGTACCAACAGATCCCGCGGTCGAAAGAGGGGCAACTATTCAACCGTGATAACGTGCGCATCATCAAGGCGCTGCCGAGTGGGTGCCAGTTTGTGCGGTACTGGGATAAGGCTGGAACTGAGGGTGGCGGAGCGCGCAGCGCAGGGGTGCTGATGGCAAAATCACCGGAAGAGCGGTACATCCTCTGCCATGTGGAAAAAGGACAATGGTCCAGCGGAAAACGCAACCGGCGCATGAAAGACATGGCGGAGCGAGACAGCGGCCTGTATGGCAATGCGAATGTAGAAATCTGGGTGGAGCAGGAAGGCGGTTCGGGCGGCAAGGAAAGCGCGGAGTTTTCACTGAAGCTGCTGGCCGGGCACCGCGTGAAGAAAGAAACGGCCGTGGGCAGCAAAGAATTGCGGGCGGAACCGTTTGCTGACCAGGTGGAAGCTGGCAATGTGGATATGCTGGTGGGTGACTGGAACGAGGGATATTTGCGCGAGCTGGAGAGCTTTCCACAGGGGCGATTTAAAGACCAGGTGGATGCCAGCAGCGGCGCGTTCAATAAACTGGCACTGCGTAAAGTGCAGCAGCAAAGAGAAGCGCGCAGTTACCAAGGGTAAACCTATCAATACAAAGAGGTGGTTATGAACGATCTACAAAACGCAGTGCGTGTGCTGCGAATGAAAAGCCAGGCGAATGCGGCGCTGTGGAAATATTACGAAGGACGGCACCCCATGGTGTATACCTATGAACGGCTGGCGCAAGTGTTCGGGCCGAATGCCACGCCATTTGTGCAAAACTGGTGCGGGGTGGTGATCAACGCGGCACTGGAACGGATGGTGCTGGAACGATTTGTGGTGGATGGCGATGAAAAACTGACCGACCTGGTGAACCAGTTATGGCTGAAAACGGAAATGGATGTGGATGTGGATGACGTGCACAAGAGTTTCATGGTGACCAGCGAGGCATTTGTATTTGTGTGGAAAAACAACGAGGGCAAGGTGGAGGCGTATGAAAACAACCCGGACCTGTGCGCGGTGTTTTATGAAAGCTCGAACCCAAGGAAAAAACGATATGGCGCCAAGTGGTGGTATGAAGATTCTTTGAACGGGTGGCGATTAAACCTGTATTACCCGAACCGGTTTGAGTATTACTTCCATCGTGGAGAAACGGCACCCGATGAGGCAGGGGGGTTCGAACGGTTTGCGGTGAATGGCGAAACGGTGGCAGAGAACCCGCTGGGTGAGATCCCTATCTTTCACTTCCGGCGCAGCCGCCGCGGGCAGCGAAGCGAGCTGGAAGAACTGATCCCGATCCAGGACGGGGTGAACAAACTGTACAGCGACATGATGGTGGCGGCAGAGTTCGGGGCATTTGCACAACGGTACATCATCTCGAACAGCGATGTGAGCAAATTGAAGAACGCACCCAATGAAATCTGGGAGCTGCCGGGGGGCGATGGTGAAGGGCAAGAAACCAGCGTGGGGCAGTTCGCAGCGACGAACCTGCAAAACTACTGGCAGACGATCGAGAAACTGGTGGAAGCGGCGGCGAGTGTGAGCCGCACACCACATTATTACTTCTTCAAGACAGGCACGAGCGAACTGGGTGGAGAAGCGTTGATCGCGCTGGAAAGCGCGCTGGTGAAAAAGTGCAAGCGGTACATCCGTGTGATGCAGAATGAATGGCAGAAGATGATCCATTTTCTATTGTTGCTGGATGGCGAGACGATCGACAATGTGGAGCGGGTGCGGGTGGTGTACGCGCAGCCAGAAACGATGCAGCCGTATACGCAGGCGCAGGTGCGGCAGTTGAACGTGAGCAGCGGGATCCCGTTACTGACACAGCTGCGCAACGACGGGTGGAGCAAGGCGCAGATCGATCAACTGATGGCAGATGCCAGAATGATGAGCGAGATGGAACAGATGAACCTGGCAGAAAGCATGCTGGAAGCGCAACGGCGGTTTGACCAGGGGGAATGAGCAGGCAGGAAACACCGCCAGGTGAAAGCCGGGCGGTGTTACGCTTTTTAACGGTATATTGTGTTTAGTGAGTATGATAAAATTATTAAGTAGTTCCCCCGTCGCCTAATGGACATGGCATTTTACTCGCAGTAAAAAAAATATCGGTTCGAGTCCGGTCGGGGGAGCTATTTCTTGAAAATAGTTCGTAAAATGTGTATAATGGAATCACTGCGAGTAAAATTGCCGGTAGAACCGGTATGGGTTGAAATTAATATTTCCTCCCGCCCCGCCAGCGCTCAAATAGCCCCCGCATTTGGGCGCTGCGCCTTTTAAACGGTCAGGCAACTGGACGTTTTTTTGTAGGAATCTGTTGGATTTGTCTACCAATTGTGCTATACTATGGGCAGAGACCTCCACCTCTAAGTTTGAGCAATTTTGTACTTTAAAACACCAGGTGTGAATGAAAGTAAGCACCAAACCGCCCAATTGAATAGCCATAAACCGACTAATTTAACATATATTTAAAGCTTGTGGACAAAGATCCGCAGCGCAGAAAATTTGCTCACGAGATGGAGGTCTCCAGGCGGTTGACTGCGTTGCGGTTTTTTGTTTTTGCGGGCTGAATATGGAGACCTCCAAAATGAATACCAATGAAATACGGCAAGAAGAAGTAGAAGCAGTTGGCAGTGACCTGGCGTGGGAAGCGAGCCAGGGCAGGAAGATCCCGTTGTGGATGGTGGAAGAATTGGATGACCGGTTGACGGAAAAGCTGCGGGCCGGGCTGAGCGCAGAGCAGGAAGCACTGCTGGATTCGCTGCTGGTGGTACGGTCGATGGGAGACGAACTGCGGATGACGGGGGAGTTACAGACGATGAGCGCGGTGGGGTTGTACCAGGATTTGATCCCGGCACTGGCGATGACGGGGGAAAATGAGGGCTTTTAAAGTTGGGCGCAATTTGGTACAATGGATTGAAAGGGCATAGCCCTTTCAAAGGGGAGAATCTACGATTCTCCTGAACCAAGCAGCCCGGCGGAGAGCGCGGGGCACAACGGAAGATGAGCGGCCGTGAAGATAGAAATGTCTTCACGGCTTGTTTGTTTTTAACCAGCAGGAGAAAGCATGATCAGTGCAGCAGCATTAGCGAGAATGAGGGCCAAACAGGAAGCCAGCATGGCAGAGACCTGTGTGTGGGTACAGGTGGCCCGGCGGCAGTTGGATAATGGCCGCTGGGTGGAAAGCACGCCCACTACCCAAACTGGAGCGGCGCGGATCGGCAGCCTGGGCAACAGTGCGGTGGAAAAAGAGATCGCGGGTCGGTTGGGCGGGAGAGTGCTGTACGTGGTGGCGGTGCCGTATGCCTGGGATGTACAGCCGAAGGACCGCCTGCAGATCGGGACACGAGAATTTGAAGCGGCGGCGGTGATCACGCACACGTATGCCACCGCGCGGCGCGTGGTTTGCAGCGAGGTGGTGTGATGGTGATGCTGCGGTATTCGTTTCGGATCGAATCCAACCGGCTGGGAAGCATTGCCAAAAAGCTGCCGCAGGAGATCCAGACGATCGTGGATGCTACGCTGGCCGATGTGGAGACTGCGGCAAAACTGAGCATGCAGGGCGGAAAAAGCGGGCGGTTGTACCGACGCGGCGCGAACCGCATGCACCAGGCCAGTGCAGCGGGGCAGGCTCCGGCGATGGATTACGGCCACCTGACAAACAGCATTCAGCGCAAGCTGTATAAAACAGTGATCGGCGGGGAGGTGTACACCAATTCGGACTACGCTGAAGCGCTGGAATTTGGAACGCGCAAGATGGCGCCCCGGCCGTTTTTAGCGCCCGCGCTGGAAGCACAGCGTGAAGCGTTTTATGCCAAGTTGAAAACACTCGATGGGAGATTGTAAATGAACGTATTGAACCGAGAACTGGCGCGAGCCGAACAAAAAAACACCGAAAGTGAAGCGCAGGAGAATGAGGGAACAATCGCCGAAGCGGTGATCGCGCAGCTGCAGCGGGAGAAAGCCGCACTGCGCCAGGCTTTGTATGAGATGGCGCTAGAGTTGGCAGAAGCCAGGGTGGATGCGGCTATGCAAAGCCTGCGCGCGCTGGACATTGCGCCGGGCGAGGATGAAGGCGATGACGAATGAGTTGAACACAGCCGAAGAATGGCTGGTTACCACACTGAAAGCCAGCACCACGCTGATGGGGCTGGTGGCAGGGGTGCATACCGGCAGCGTTCCGGCGGAGGACAAAGACAGTGATTACCCGTGTGTTTTGATCCAGTACGCGCGGGGAAATGATTACTTGATGGTGGGGCGCAAACGGTTGATGACGGATGCCTACTATGTGGTGCGGGGCATTGCCCTGGAACGTGACAGTGAAGACCTGGCGGATATTGCCAGCGCGATCGATACCGCACTCGACAGGCAGGGAGCGGAGGGAATCCGCTGCTGGCGCGAAGAACCGTACCGCCAGGAAGAAATTGACAGTGGTGTGAAATATCTGCATGACGGCGGTTTGTACCGCATTCAGATTCAGAGTGATTGAAAGGATGAAACGAAATGATCCGCAGTAGTATTTTCCAGGGAGCAGCGATTGCTCCCGAAGCAGCATATGGGGAATTTGCACTGCCCGACACCCGGCTGGGTGGGGCTGGTTTGAGCCACGCCATCAACGCAGCGGTGCAGAGTTTTAAACCCAAAGGCAATAAATTTGTGACGGTTGCCAACCTGGGCAAGGAATTTACCAATATCAGCCTGGAGGGTAAGCTGGCCTACAATGACCTGCCGTATTTGCTTTCGAGCCTGATGAAAACAGTTTCGCCAACGGGCGCCACCGCTGCCAAGAGCTGGGCCTTCAGCAAGGCATCCAACAGCCCGGACAGCGCCAAGAGTTACACGGCGATCTTTGGTGATGGGCAGACACGGCAAGACCTGGTGCAGGGCATGATGATCTCGGAGTTGGGGTTCACTTTCAACCGTGATGACGCCAACCTGAGCGGCGCCGGGTTTGCCCAGGCGGTGCGGGAAGGCGCGAGCGTTTTGAAATTGAGCATCACTGGCATACCCACCGGCGGCACATTTACGCTGACCTACAATACCCATGCCACCGCAGCGATCGCATACAACGCGGCAGCTTCCGCAGTAGCGAGCGCCCTGGCCGCGCTGGCCGATTTCTCGACTGATACCGTGGCATGCTATGGCGGCCCGCTGCCGGGTGCAGATGTGACCATTGTGATCACCGGCAATAACGCGATCGCTGCCAGTGCCATCACCGCCACCGCCAGCCTGACCGGCGGAACCACCCCGGCAGTGAGTATCAGCGCTGGCACTGTGACCGACCTGGGCGATGTTGTGGTGCAGCCTACTGATGTGAGTGTGTACCTGGCAGATACTGCTGCCGGTCTGGGAGCTGCGAGCGCGCTGGAAAACGCGTTGAGCGTTGGCTGGAAGATGAATGATGTGTGGGGGCAGTTCTGGCCATTGAAGAAGGGCGAGAGCTTTAGCGAGGTGCTGGACAAAGACCTGACGGCGGAAGTGACACTGAAAGTGCTGGCAGACGCGGCAGGCATGGCGCTGTTGAGCAAGATGCGGCAGGGAACCAGCCAGTTTCTGCGGATCAGTGCCATCAGCGAAACGATGATTGGAGCCACTTCAACCCCGTATAGTTTGCAGATCGATGCTGCGCTGAAGGTGAAGAGCGTGAGCGATTTCAGCGATGAAGATGGGGTGTATGCCATCGAGTGGACCTTTGATATGGTGCATGACGCCACCTGGGGCAAAGCGACAGAAGTGACCACCGTGTGCAGCCTGACGGCTCTGTAAGAAAACAGAATGGGAGGGGGAAACCCCTCCCCGTATATTATCCAATTGCAGCAGGAGAGATGAAACATGGCTATCCGGTTAAAAGAATTTTTAGCGCAGGAAAAAACGATCGAGATTGAATACCTGGGTGAGACCGTTACCGTTTCGTACAAGGTGAACGCGTTCAACACCCAGTTCATCAATGACTATTACAGCCCGAAATGGGCAGAAGAACATGCGGGAGAGAACCGATTAGACCACCAATTAAGTGAATTGATCACAGGATGGAACCTGGTCGATGATGCGGAAAACCCGATCCCGCCCAGCCTGGCGGTGATCGAATTGCTGCCGCTGAAGCTGAAAGAAAAGATCGGGAAGGCGATGTTTGCACAGTCGATGGACCCCGGAGAAGATGAAAAAAAAGGTTAAGGCGGCACCTGATCGACCCGGATATGCCGAAGCCGGAGGCGTGGCTGGTGGAAGAATGGAACCTGTTTCAACTGGCGCGATGGCTGGGGGTGCCGCCCTGGGAACTGATACAGCAAGATGAGTTCTGGCAGAAACGGGCGCTGTTTTATATGGATACCGAAGCCGGAGTGGTAAAAGCCAGAATGGAGCGGAAGGAACGAAAATAAACGTACTATTTGTCTACAAATTGTGCTATACTATGGGCAGAGACGGGCAATCTCGCAATGTGAGTAACTTTGTACTTTAAAATACCAGGTGCAATTGAAAGTAAGCACCCAACCGCCTATATCCATAAACCGACTAAATTAACATATCTGAATATTCAAATGCTTGTGGACAAAGATCCGCAGCGCAGAAAAGCTACTCACGAGATGCCCGTCTCCAGGTGGTTGACTGCGCTGTGGTTTTTTGGTTTACGGGCATGAAATGGAGACGGGCATAATGAATACCAATGAAGTACGACAAGAAGAAGTAGTTTCAGTTGGCAGTACACTGGCGTGGGAAGCGAGCCAGGGCAGGAAAATCCCGCTGTGGATGGTGGAGTTGTTGAATGAGAAGTTGACGGAGAAGCTGCGGGAGGGGCTGGACGCGGAGCAGGAAGCGCTGCTGGATACGGTGCTGGTGCTGCGGTCGACGGAAGAAGAGCTGCGGATGACGGGGGAATTGCAGACGATGAGCGCGGTGGGGTTGTATCAAGATTTGATCCCGCTGCTGGAGATGGCGGGGTAAAATAAGGGCTTTTAAAGTTGGGTGCAATTTGGTATACTGGATGAAAGAGCTACGCTCTTTCAAAGGGGAGAGTCGTAGGTTCTCCTGAACCCAGCAGCAGCCCGGCGAAGAGCGCGGGGCAAAGACGGAAGATGAGCGGCCGTGGACTATGCATTATTTGCATAGTCCACGGCTTTTTTTTGTTTAAACAGGAGCAACGCATGGGCAGTATTGCGGCGAAATTGAGTGTACTGATCGGAGCGGATGTCGATGAGGCAGTCCGCGGCGTGAAAGAGGTTGGCCAGGGACTGGGAGGGTTGGCTTCTCAGGGCAGCCGCGTGGGGGATGTGTTCAAAGGGGTATTCGGGGCACAACTGCTGCAAAACGGCATCTATGCGTTTAAAAACATGGCCAAAGAAGCGGTGAGTGTGTATACCAGTTATGAATCGTTGAGCCTGAGCCTGCAACAACTGGCTGCGCGCGAGCTATTGGTGAGCGGGAACGCCACCGATATGACGGATGCGTTGGCGCAAAGCAGCGGGACGGCTGAAAACTTGCTGGGATGGGTAGAAAAACTGGCCATGGCCAGCCCGTTTGATGCGCAAGGGGTCACTACAGCGCTGCGCACTGCGATGGCGTATGGTTTTACCACCAAAGAAGCCAAGCGGCTGACGGAAGCCACGATCGATTATGCCAGCGCCACCGGCAGCAGTGTGGAAGGTATGAACACGATCGCCCTGGCACTGGGACAGATCAAAGCCAAGGGCAGCCTGGCCGGGCAGGAAGTGCTGCAGTTGGTGAACGCAGGCATCGATGTGAATGGGATCCTGGCACGGGCATTTGGCGTGACCACTCAGGAAATTGTAAAGATGCGCGAGAGCGGACTGATCCCGGCGGAAGCGGCAATCGATGCGATTGTGAGCACACTGGAAACTGATTTCTCGGGAGCTTCAGAAAAAGCGGCGGACACCTTCGGGGGATTGATCTCCACCCTGAACGAAGTAAAGGACATCGGGCTGCGGGAGTTCTTCGGGGGAATGTTTGCGGAATTGAAGCCGATCCTGAAAGACGTGATCGAGTTGATGAGCGACCCGGCTATGAGAGAAAACCTGCGGGAGAGCGGACAGGCGTTCGGCGAATTTACCGGGGAGGTGCTCAACGGAATTCTGGACCTGGTGCAATGGTTTGGGTCGCTGGATGATGAAACCCAGAACTTGATCTTGAAGCTGGGTACCGCGGCTATCGCCATCGGACCGATCTTCAACGGTATCAGCAGCCTGGCGGGAGGAGTGAAAAGCCTGGGAAGTTTATTGCCGGGGTTGACCACAGGACTGGGCGGAGCATCGACTGCCATTGGCAGCACCGGAACCGCGGCGGGGCTGGCAGCGAACCCGATCGGTATTTACGTTGTGGCGCTGGCGGCGGTGGTGGCAGCCGGGATCAAGGTCCATGAAACCAGCCAACTGGTGAAGAGCGGAGTGGAAAGTGTGGCTGAGGGGATCGACGCCAGTTACAGCAGCGCAAAAAGTGCTGAGGATGCGTTGGAGGGGTATAAGAACGCCATCGAGAGCGTCAACCAGTCGGTAAAAGACCAGGGGCTGCTGGCCAAAATGGTGGTGCCAACCCAGAAACTACAGAAAGAAAGCCTGGCAGGGATCAGCGATCAACTGGCGGTGCTGAGCCAGGATTATGAAGAATATGTGGAGTACATGGGAGAAGCGCTGCTGGCCAGCGGTGCTTTGACGAAACATGAAGAAAAGCTGTTCACACAATATACCGATACGGCGATGGTGATCGAAGCACTGGCATGGAAGTATGACCTGGTGACCGAAGCGATGTACAAATGGGATGGAGCAGCAGGCGATACCCTGACACTGATGGAGAAGGAAGCGCTGTACGCAGACCGAACCGGGGAAGCGTTCCTGGAAGCAGGCGCCAGTGCCGATGGGTTTTCGGAGGGGATTGCGGGCATTGGCGACGAAGCCAAGACTGCCAGCGAGCGATTGGATGAGCTGAATAGCGGCCTGGGGAATACTATTGCCGCATTTTCCCAGCAAATTGCGTTCGATATCGCGGTGGATGTGGAAGGGATCGAGACGCGATTACAACAGGTGCGGGACGCACTCGACGCGGGGTTGATCACACCGGAGACCGCGCAGCAACTGACTGACTACCTGTACACAGTGGAAACGGTGCAGGAAGCACAGGGAGGCATCATTTCGCAGCAGGAAGCCATCAACCGCATTGTTGATAAAACCGGGATGGAATACCAAACCGTGTATGACCTGGTTACGAAAACAGGGTCAGGGATCGGCGGATGGGATGCGGCATTTACAAAAGCGATTGGAGCGGCGAATGCGTTTGCCGGGACCGTGGATGGCATCAACACCAAAGTGAGAAGTGTGCAGGACCAGGTGCGAGCACTAGACGCCATGCAGGCCAGCATCGACATTTTGTTCAACTACAATGGCAACGGGCTGCCGAAGAAGATCTTCTCGGATATCCCGATCCCACAGGCAGAGGGCGGCGACTGGATGGTGACGCGCCCGACATTATTCCTGGCAGGCGAGGCCGGGCCGGAACGGGCGATCTTCATCCCACAGAATGGGGGAGGAGCTGCCAACGGCGGCGCGGCCAGTTCAGGCGGCAACGGAGGGACTGGACTGCAGACAGAGGCCATCATTGCGGAACTGCGGCGTTTGGCGGTGGATATCGGCAGTGAAGTGGCCAATGCGTTGATCGTGGCGGAGGCATACAAATAATGTTGTTTTATGATGATGTGCGAATCGAAGTAGAGAGCGGAGGCGGCTGGATGGATATCTCGGCGTATGTGGACAGCGAGCAGGCGATCAGTTTTCACCGCGGGATCCAGGGGAACAGCATCACCGACCGCACAGCGCGGGTGGGCAGCCTGAGCTTCACCGCCCTGGATAAAAACGGGTTGTTTGACCCGATCTCTGCCAGCAAAGTGCTGCAAAACGGAACGCCAGTGCGGATCGTGTTTGCTTATGAAGGCATCGAGCGGGTATTGTGGTACGGAGCGATTGATGCGGTGCAGCCGCGGCAGGACAACCTGTATTTGCGACGGGCAAGGATCAGCGCGAAGTGCGTGCTGGAACAGTACAACCGACCAGTGACGACCCTGATCACGACCCAAAAAACTGCCAGTGACGTGGTTGATGAAATCAACACTGTGCTGGGAATGACCTTGAGCGACGGGCAAAAAAAATATGGGGTGATGAGCAAGACCTTCCCAACAGTATTTGATACGGTCAAACAAAACCAGAACGGGTTGTCGGAAATCAGCAAAGCAGTGTTAAGCGAGTTAGGGTATTTTTATGCGCGCGGGACACGCAGCCTGAGCGCAAATTTTGTACTGACCGTAGATGGGCGGGAGACACGCAGCGGGTATAGCTTTATCCACATTCCCAAGGGTAAGGACCAGAGCGGGTATTTGTTGACCGAAACAGGCGGATGGCTGCTGCAGGAAAATGGCGCGCCGCTGATTTTGGATGAAGTTGAGGAAATGCGCGGGTTTGATGCATTGGCAGCGGCCAGCCTGACCTATGGGAAAAATATTGTGAACGACTGCATCGTTACCGTGTATCCGCGGAAATACTCGGCATCCACTGTGGTGATCTTCTCGCTGGAAAACCCGATCTCGATCGAACCGGATGAAACGATAGAAATGGTGGTGCGGTATCGGGACCCGGATCAACTGGCGCAGAGCATCACTGCCAGAAGCACTATCCTGCCGGAGAGCGGGGTGGATACCCTGGCAAATGATGAAGATGATGGCAGCGGGGCAGACCGAACCAGCGACCTGGCAGTCACGGCGGTGTACAGCGCGGCAGATATTGCGTATACCCTGCAGAACGCAGGCGCCACACGGCTGTATGTGACCAAATTGCAGGCCCGTGGGCAGGGGATCTTCTTTTATGCATCACTGACGGCTCGCAGCCAGGATACCGCCAGCCAGGCGGCCAATGGCTACCGGCTGCTGCAGCTGAACCTGCGTTACCTGGAAGAAGTGACCGAGGCGGCGGCTATCGCGGAAACGATCGTCACCCACGCCAAAGACGTGTTCCAGGAAGTGGAAGCGATCGAGGTGTTCGCGAATGCATCATCCCAAACATTGTTCGGGGCGATGTTCCTGGACATCGGCGACCCGATCGAGGTGCCAGTGCTGGATGCGGCAGGCAGTGCAGCGGTGGTGAAACATTTTATTAACGGCATGAGCTGGACAGGACAAAATGGATACTGGCATGTGCGGTACACATGCGCACCGCAGGAGGTGGTGGAATTATGACAGAAGAATTGGCATCGAAAATCAGTCAGCTGCCGCCCGCAACCAGCGTTTTGAAAACGGACCTGGTTGTGATCGTGCATGACCCGGAAGGAGCACCGGAAACACAGCGAACGGATATCGACGGGTTGGAAGGAGCGGCGGTGAGTTACCGCGATTTTGATGAAGTGGCCACCCCCAGCTTGCCAGCGGCGGGAACGCTGCGCATGTTCGCGGCCACGGATGGCAAGATCTACATGCTGGATGACGCAGGGACGGTCACTGCGATTGGGGAAGGGGTGCTGCCGCACCAGGTGTTCGGACGCATTACGGCCGTGAGTGGAGATCCGGTGAACATTGGCGGTGCGACTGATGTGGAAAGTGTGTATTTCTGCCCATACCGCGGCAATATGGCGCGAGTGTATGACGGCTCGGGGTGGAAGTACCTGACCTTTACGGAAATGGAGCTGCCATTAACCGATGTGCAGACAGGCGACCTGACCAGCGGGAGCGCGGTACTTTCGGACCTGCAAGATACCAGCCTGCTGGCTGTGGGGATGAAGGCAAGCGGGACCGGGATCCCGGCGGGAGCGGTGATTGCGACCATCAACAGCGCCACCCAGGTAACCCTTGACCAGGCAGCCACCAGCGATGGCAACGACGTGGCAGTCACATTTAAGTTCCCGGCTGCCGCGAAATACATCCTGGCGATCCATGACACTTCGGGCGGGCTGCAACTGGTGCGGCCGGTGGCATATACCACAGCGGCAGACCTGGCATCCAAGATCACCACACAGGACGCGGTGGAGGTGCTGGCAAGTGACAGCGGCAGCCTGGTGATCGGCACGATCACGATCGGGGCGGCGGATGGGAAATTGACTGACACTGATCAGAGCCGTAATATTCGGAACAGCTACAACATTCTGCACCGGTATGCCCTGGGGAAAGCTTCGGGGATCACGCTGCTGGGCGGATATATGTCGACTATTGATAAGCAAAATGCTACCTGGACGCAGCCAGCAACTAATAAGGCGAATGCGTACGATGACAATATCGGCACTTATGCAGCCAGCACATCTTTCCTGTCCACTACACCAACGATCATCCAAGTAGACTTTGGAGGTGATGTGGTGTTGGATAGAATCGACATCTATTTCATCAACAACACATATTATCGACCGGACCGAGTGTACATTTATGCATCAGATACGGGAGCATTTACCGGAGAAGAAACAACATTGGTAAATTATTATGCACCAACTGCTGATGGATGGTCGCAAATCGCACTGCCATACCCTTACCAAGCTAGATACTGGCGAGTGAAGGCATATAAAAATGGCAATGATTATTGCCGCATTTACGAAGTGAATTTCCATTACGGCACCACTCTGGCAGTGATGGGGGTGCCATGGGGCTGCGTGGTGGAATTGTGGAATGGCGCCAGCTCGGTGGAATCGCAGCGCAGTGAAAGTTTGACCAAGCCCGGGCTGGTGGAATTTACGGCGGCGGTCTCGAGCGTGGATCGGCTGACCATCTCGCGACTGGATGGGACAACACCCTGGCTGGAATTTGCAATCGCACCCAACACAGGCGAGATTTACTCATTGTTCAAAGACGAATGAAAGGACAATACCATGGGATTTGTGATCAATAAGAAACCTGTCGAGAACCCATCACTGCATGATTATGTGTGGGTGCATGCAGCGTATGGCTGCCAGTATCAGCCCGATTTCGAGGCGAAGTACCGTTCGATCAATGTGTTCAAACGCGGGCTGGTATTTCAACCGGCGCTCAACGGGAAAAGCGATTATGACAACGGCAGCTTTTTCTTCGAGCAAGTGCTGGGGGACTATAACCCGGACTGGAAAAACGGAGCACCGATCATCATTGATATCTGGGCGGCACCGAATACCGAAACCCAGCGGCACCGGTTTGGGTTTGACAACATCGGTGTGCTGGTGGGGTACATTCGCGGGGTGAAAGAAAAACTGGGCTGGCCTTCTGGCATGAAGGTACTGCTGCGGGTGAACCTGGGTACCTGGGAATTGTGGATGAAAGATGCGGACACCGCCAAAACACTGAAGCAATGGCTGGATGTGATCGAACCGCTGCTGTATTACCCCGGCGCAAAGGCCCCGAAGCCGCTGCTGGATTTTGGCAACCCGGCATGGTGGGAGTACGAAGAAGGGCTGATCCAACATGATCCCAGCCGGACTTGGCCGGTGGAGACTGAGCCGGTGGAACCGTCTGAACCAGTGGAACCGTCTGAGCCGGAAGAGCCGGAAGAGCCAGTTGAACCGGGTGAGGTGGTTTCGGTGCCCCGGAAGTATGCGATCAAGCTATTCGGGTTCCATGTGGGCACTATTGAGGCTGAGGAATAGAAAAAACTGCTGCCAGGAAGCCTCCTGAGAAGTAAAAAGAAAGAATCTCCGAGAAATTTCGGAGATTCTTTTATAGAATCCTTTACAACCGCCAGTTATCGACCGGGGAGGCCAGGCGGTGGGCGTTTTCGACATCTACTTCGGAAATATTCAGGTAGCGCTTGACCATATCGAGGGTAGAGTGACCCAGCATGCGCTGCAGGGTATACACGTCACCGCCATTGCGCAAAAATTCAATGGCGAAGGTATGCCTGAACCGGTGCGGGTGGGTCTTGTTGATGTTGGCGCGTTTTCCCAGGTTGGCAATGACGCCATCGATGGAATCTTTGTCCATGGGATTGCGATGTGCGCTCAGGAACAATGCTTCGGTGGGGTGTGGTTTGTGGCGTTCGTTGAGATACAGGTGGATCTGGTAGGCGGTGCGTTTGGACATGTAAACGGTGCGCGGGCGAGACTTCTGGCCGGAACGGTAAGCGCGCACCTGGATGGAACCTGATTCAAACAGATCCACATCGGCAATCTTGATGCGGGCCACTTCTGACACGCGCAATCCGGTATCCAGCATGAGCATGAGCAGCGATAGATCCCGGGCGGCGGTGGGGCGGCGCATTTTATACGACTTGCGGCCCCGGGTGCGACAGGTGTTGGTCAGGGCTGCAGCGCGCATCAGGGCTTTGATATCGTCGTGCGAGAAGGGAATGACTTCGGGCGGCGGCACCTGGGGGCATTTGATGCGGGCGTCAGGGCGGTTCTTTAAATTCAGCTCCTCTTCGCACCAGGTGAAAAAAGATTTGAAGGTTTTCCAATAGGCCTGCATGGTCGCCTGGGATTTTTGCTGGAAGTTTTGTTCCGCCATGAAATTGACCAGGTGCGTGTGGGTGATCTCATCAACCGCTAGGTCACCGATGGCTGCCTGCAGGCGCTCCATGCAGCCGCGGTAGTAACTGATGGTACTGGGAGAGCGGCCGAGGGATGCAAGGTAAAGAACATAGGTTTTGATGGCTGTAGACAGTTGCATAATTGGGGTATCCTCCTTGGAATTCGATTGTAGGAAGAAAACACCAGGGCTGCAATTCGTATTTTGTGAATTCCGTGGTAAGAGGTCTCCGGTTGTTTTTGAGAGTTGAAAAACTGCCCAAAAAGTGAACCAGAGACCTCTTACCGTGGAGATTTGCCTCTGTAAGAGGCTTATGGTCGGGGCGAAAGGATTCGAACCTTCGACCTCTTACACCCCATGCAGTTCCTGGCAAAAACTTACCTTAACCCTCTTACAGGGCCAGTTTCGGGTATGTAAGTGGGTTGTGGTTCGAAATGTCTAAAATCGTGGTAAGTGGGTTGTGGTTAATTATTTTTGATGTGTTTTTAAGGTTCAGAAATGATCATGGGACGAACCCATCGCAAGACACAATTTTGTAAGCGCCTTCGGAGGTTGATGTTTCAATCAAGTTATCATCCGCATAAATATTGCATGTTATTGAACCGTATTCGCCATTATTCTGGGCAGATATTGAAAAAGTAGATCCTGAACTTAAAATTAAGGTTTTCGAAAAAGGCACTTGATAATCACCTTGCACGATGTTTGCGTATTCATCTGTCATTGTTATGGAAACACTGTCGGCAGATCCTGTAATTTCTAGTGATACCTTCTTAACATAGGGATTAGAAGTCTTTGTTTTATAGCGTTTTACGTATTCAGTAGATTGAACTGGCTCTTTTTCTTCGATTTCATCTTTGCGAAAACATGTTTGCAAAATGTAAAACAACAGAATGATTGTTATGAGAGTCATCACTACATTTCTTATATTCTGATTCTTTTGTTCTGACTTTTTTTGTTGTGACGGTTGGTAGTTAGTGATGATAGGGGTCGATCGGATTTCGTGATTACAAAAGCGACAAAATATTGCTTCGGCTTTGATCTCTTCAGCACAATAGGGGCATTTTTTTGTTGTGGGCACCTGTTGAACGGGTGAATTCAATTCGTAACCACATGATAAACATTTATCAGATGATTCGGGGTTTAATCGTTTACAAACCGGGCAAGTTTTCATATTCTCTCCCCCTTCAATCCTGCAGGTGAACTACGCTTTTTTTACAATTGGTGAATTAGAACAACTGTGCTACTGTATAAACCTATGAAAATCCGATATGATCTCTCGCATGCTCAGGGTTCGGTGGTTGTGGAATTGATGGTGAACCCATGTTTTTTGAAGATGGATGCTGCCAGCGCCAAAGCTTCGGGTGATTCTGGTTTGATGCCTTTTGCGATTGTTTCTGCATTCAATTCTGAGATGGCAGCTTCCAGACCAGAGCGGATCCCAGATGGCAATGAAGATAATTTAGATGGTTCCCGAAGACCAAGTAATGAATAAGTAATGTCTCCAAAATGACTGACTAATTGATTAATGGATTTTTGAGATTTTGGCGTTCGAGATCCATTGATCCAAGCAGTTAATGTAGCTTTCTGAAAACCGAGAAAAGTCGCGTAGTCTGTGATTGAACGTTCATTGCCAATAGCATCACCACGCCACTTAACATATTCCTTAGAGAGAAATTCGGAGAATTCGCTTTTCACATCTACATTATAGCAAGTGTAGACCAAACAGTTGACAAATGGTTACTGCCGTGCTAATATGACTACAACGTAGTCAAAATAATACATGGTAGGCATAATGAAATCTTTCTCACTTCATATACGAGTCGAAGAAGAAACCAGACGGAAATTAGATGAGCTTTGCCAGGCAACATGCCGGAAACAAAGTGAAATGATCCGCTTCCTGGTGGAACAGGCTTATTTGCAGATGAACGGGCAGGCGACGCCCGAACGGACACAAACATTTCGCGGTACATACTCCTATCTCAGTGAATTGCAAAACGGCGAAACAAAACCAGATGAGGAGTGCCCCGATCATGCCGCGGGTTCCGGGCACTCCCATCAACTTGAAGGAGGGTAAACCATGGGAGTGATTTTCATGGCGATGCTGTTGTTTGCATGTATTGGGTTGGCTTATCTTGGTGCTTTCCTTCTGCGATGGCTGCGGAAGATTTTGTCGGTGGATTAATGCCGGGTCTCCTTATTCTGGTTGGTGTATTGGTGAATGTTTGCCTGATCTGGTGGTGCGTTGCCCAACTCCTCGATGCTCCGGGTTCGATTCCCGGGCAGGCAAATCTGTTGGTTTTTTTCTTCTCCTCCCCAGAGATGAGAGGGCCTTCATTAAAGAAGACCCTCTCAAACGGAGGTGAACGTCTTGTGGGTGGGTTAACTCGTTTATAGCAAAGATTGATTGGATATGGGGATTTTTCCCTGTTGTATGTTGAAAGTAGTACGTTGATAAGGAGCAAAAATGAAATCGAACAAGAATGTAGTTGCGGCGGTGTCTGCCCAATCTGATTCAGACTGGCAGACAATTTTTGTTGGTCAATTCCTGATGGGGTATTCATCGAACACCCACAAGGCCATTCAGCAGGATCTGTCGGTGTTTTTAGATTGGTTCCTGGCAGAAAACGGGGAAGAATTTACGCCAGAGAAGTTGACCAACTGGGATATGCACGCGTTCCGGCGTTACCAGGTGGATGTGTGCCGTGTGGCTGCTGCTACCTGGAACCGGCGTATGAGCACGATGCGGAAATTGGCGGAGTTCTGTCAGAAGGGTGGTTTCGTTTCGGTGGATGTGTTTGACGGTATTCAGGCTATGGATCAGCAAGACAATCAACCGCGGTGGATGGATAACCTGGATTTTGCCCGATTGATGCGCCAGGTAGAGCGGAATGTGAACGCGGCCCGCAGCCCGATGCAGCGCATGAATGCTCTGAGAGATCAGGCGATGGTTGGTTTGATGGCTTATGCCGGTTTGCGTGAGTTTGAAGTTGTCGATCTCCACCGCGGTGATGTGGTGATTCGCGAGCGATCGGGTTATGCGTTGATCCATGCGGGCAAAGGCGAGAAGGAACGCATGGTCCCGCTGGGTAAAGAGGCACGGCGCCTGGTGAATCCGTGGCTGCAGGAAGCCATGGGTGGGCAATTGTTCTCTATCTCTGAGCGCTGGATCCAGAAACGGATCAAAGCGTTGGGACAGCAGGCGGGCTGCCTGGAAGATATTACGCCGCACCGGCTGCGCCACAGTTTTGGTAAACGAATGGTGGATAAGGGGGTTTCGATTGAGAAAGTGGCCATGTTGCTGGGACACAGTTCGATTGAAACTACCAAGATTTATGTGCGTCCCGGGTTTCAGGACCTGGCTGATGCGGTTGAGATGGTTTAACGGAGTGTGAACAATGGATTCTGACAAGCTGCAAGTGCAGGGGGTTTCTTTGGATCTCTTCCAGACCTGGGGACAGACGTTGTATGAAGAGTTTGAATGCAAGGTCGAAGACTATGACTGGGTACGGGTGCGGATTGAGATGGTTGTTTTGCGCGAACCCATGTTTTGTGTGTATTTGATCACGGAAGAATGTTTTGTTGATGGGCATGCTTACATTAATCGGTATGCAGCAGAACATGGAACAGTTTTACAGCGCTTCGAGATGGTTCGCAGCGGGGCTGAGCGGTTTGCAAATTGGCGCCAGTATTGGTTGGGAAGTAAACGATCTGCATAACATGGAGGGAAGGATGGATAACGTTCGAATTATTGTCAATGGTCCAGGGTCGGAGTTGCTGCGGTTGCGTGATGAGCTGGCTGCGATGCTGCTTTCGCATGGCTGGGATGTAACTGAGAAGGGGCTGCCGAAACCTGGGCGGAATCTGCAGCATGTGATGTACCTGACCGGCAAGCGCATTCCACCTAAGCCAGTTGATGATGAACCACAATATGTCGACCTGGAGGAAGCAGCATGATCATCAATCTGGGTGTAGTGCTTGATATCGCTGTGGCAGCACTGGTGACTGATCTGTTGTTGTTGGTCGGTCATTGGTTTCGCTGGGATCTGTGGTTTGGGAAAGAGCTTCCGCGTATTGCTGCATATGTGTATGGCATGTTGGCAGTTCTGGCCCCGATCACAGTGGTTCTTGTGATCTGGCAGATGTGGATCGTGGTTGTGTTGGTGTGGACCTGCGCGATCACTGGCGGCATGGCTGTGTGTGTGGCTTATTTTATTGATGATCACGTTGTGCTGCGGAAAAAAGACCAGGTGTCGATGGTTGAGAGGGAAATTCTCAATGGCGCGATTGAAAAAAACAGACAGTAAAGCGCTGGAGGAATTTGAAGGCATGACTGCCAAATTGGGAAGCGCGCGGGCATTGTTGGATATTGTTCGTGCCAGGGTCAGTGCTGTTAGTGGTCCCGATTGCAAGGTGGTCCATCCTGCCCTTCAGGATCTGGAGAGGGCCGAATCGCTTATTGTTTCTGTGCAGCGCCAGCTTGTGAGCCGCCAATGAAAAGGTTAGTAGTAGCAGAAAATATCTGGAAATTCACATATACACCCGTAGAACCCCGCGCAGTGGCAGGGCGGAGAAAACAGGGTCGGGCGAGTTCGGATAATTGGCATTATGCGAACAAAACCCATGGATCCTGGGCGGTTTTGGGGCTGTTTTTGGCGTATTGGGCAGGTAATTTTGTTCGCATAATGCTGCGGGCGAGTTGAAACGACCGGGGGAGGGGGGCTTCCACCTCCAGCGGAGGGGGGAGCCCGGGAAGCTCCCTGGTAATTTTACGATTTGAGGAGAAACGGGTTGATGAATGACTTTGATGCCATCAGGAATAATGCACAGATCGAGAATATCATCGAGGAATATCCTGATTTTGAACTGGAACGAAAGTCTGGGCGATATGTTCGGGCACGTAAGCACAACTCGTTTGTGGTCGATATTTATCGCCAGATGTACAACTGGAATTCACGAAATGAAAACGGCAGCGTTTTTGATTTCGTCATGGCGAGGGAGAAGTGTGATTTCAAAACAGCGGTTGAGATCGTATGCCGAAAGAGCGGCCAGGCGTTACCGCAATGGACCCATGAAGATGATGATGTGCGGAAGCTGGCCAGTGAACGTGAGAAAGTTTTTTCTGCTGCTGCTACTGTTTTCTCACGGTGGCTGGCGAACGATGAAGATGCCATGGCCTATGCGAGATCTCGCGGGTGGTCCGATGAAACAATCATGGAAAACCTTGGGTATGCAGGGTTTGTTGCGAAAGATCTTCCCCAGGAGGAAAAGCAAGCCAAGTATGCTGCATATCGAAAAGAATTGATCGATGCCCTGGTACTGGCTAACTGTGATCCATTCTGCCCGGCTGCGGTTGCCCTGACAGGATATCACCCGATGAACCACCCTGACCGGTGGACCATCGAACAATGGGCGAAAGTTTACCATGTCGCTGTGAGCGACAGTGCCAAAGAGTGGATCGGCGGGATGATCGGTCAGGGAATGCTGGTTTACTTTCACAAACGATATGGCAAGGTCGAATACTTCTCTGGCAGAGGCATCTATGAGAAAAAGCATTACAACCTGCAGCAATGGCTGGTGGGTGAAAAACGATGGTTTTATAACCAGGCATATGGGAACCGCGTGGAAACCTGTATCCTTGTGGAGGGGCAGGCAGATGCGATCAGCCTGGGACAATGGGGAATCGCAGCAATCGCACTGACAGGGGTGGATGCAGGTGATGAAGAAATGCTGCGGAAAGGCTTCAACGGGCATCGCAAGGTATATGTTGCCCTGGACAGCGATGAAGCCGGGCAAAACCACATCGCCAAAGTGTGTAATGCGGTTGGACCTCTCACCGGGGTGCTGCACTGGCCCGAGCATATCGACGGCAAAGAAATCAAAGATGCCAATGACCTGCTGAAGGCCTGGCAGGGGCAGGGGTATTCTCAGAAGAAACAAGAGGATGCTGCCCGAGGATTGTTACTGAATACGGTCAGTTACATTGAAGAATTTGCCAAAAAGACTGGAGAAACCAAGGACAGGACCGATCACGATTCGCTGGAATTGGAAGCGGTGCAGCTGTTCCTTCGATTAGATGAAACCCAGCGAGACCAATACCGCGATCGCGTGGCCACCGCTATGGGCCGGAAATACCGAGACTTTGACCGGCTGGTGAAGCGCATGGAAGGGAAGGGCGGGGATGATGATGATAAGCCAGACGAGATCATCTCGACATGGGGGGGATATTATGACGGCTGGTTGTTCGAATACCTTTACAACCCGGAGGACCAAACTGCAGCGTTGGCTTACCGAGATCCCGATGGAAAGATCGGGAAAGCGGCTTATGTGGATGTGTGGGTGCAGGGGGAGCGCAAGCGATATTGTCCGAAAGAGCCGTATGAATTCGTGAGTAAAGGATCGATCTTGTTTGCTTCTACACTGGGTGAGCATGTTGAGCAGCGGGAGCTAGTCGAGATGATCGCCGGGTTCATTGAACAATATTTCCTATTTGATGACCTAACACTGCCCAGGGTGATCGCCTACTGGGTGTTGATGACCTGGCTGTATGATGCTTTCAACGCGATCTGCTATCTGCGGGTGTTAGGTCCGAGCGGCAGCGGTAAGAGCATGCTGACTGAGCGTGTGGGATGGCTATGTTACCGGCGGATCAAGAGCATGGGGGCGGACACACCGGCCGTGATGTTCCGCACCATCGCCATGTTTGGCGGTACGCTGGTGATCGACGAATACGACCAGATGGAGAGTGATACCACCAGCAATTGGATCAAGGTATTGAACTCGGGGGCGATGAAAGGCGGGGTGACCAACCGTCTGCAGACAGTGAAAGATGCGAAGGGGAATGAGGAGATGGTACCGCTGCCGTTCACAACCTTCTGCCCGAAGGTATTAAACGGCCGTGCGGATCCGAAAGATGACGCTTTGATCAACCGCTGTATCACGATCCGGCTGCTGCCGAAGACCGCCATGGAGATGCTGGCAACGGGGATCCCATTTGAGACGAATGAAGCCTTCCGGCGTGGGGCGATGCGGCTGCAAAACTTATTGCTGCGGTGGCGCCTGGAGAACTGGCGGCCTGAGATCGAAATCAAGAATGAAGACATCGATGTGCGGATCTCGGCGCGCATGAACCAGGTGACGGCGCCGATGAAGGCGCTGGCCAGGATCAGTGATGACCAGGCGCTGAAAGCAGACCTGGAGCGGTTGATGTTCGCGTTATACCAACAGGAAGTGATGAACCGGACAGAAACCCTGGACGCACGGGTGGTGGAAGCGGTGTGGAAGATCTTCCTGTACCAGGAGCTGCATGCCAAATACATCGAGCAGGCAGAAGGGGAGCTGATGTTTTATCCGGGCGATATTGCCGAGGTGGTGAACCAATTGATCGATGAAATGAACCGCAACGATGACCAGGAAGATGGGGAAGAAGAACCCAATAAGCGGTTTAAATCGGCGATCGAGGTGAGCAGCCGGAAAGTGGGAGCCATCTTGAAGAACGAACTGCAGCTGCGTAGGAGCGCCCAGCGGAGCCGAAAGGGGATCCGATATGCGTGGCATGAGATGAAGATGATCTCCCATGCCATGCGGTATGGACTTACCTGGGAAGCGGAAGTAGCGCAAGCATTGATGGCAAGTGAAGTGCCGGATCCGGTTGCAAAATTGGCTGACCGTTATGGAATCACACAAAAACAACTGGTCGAAAGCGCATTACTCAATGAAGAAGAGCTGAAGATCATTTCAAAACCTAAACAAAAAGGATTGATATGAACCTGGCTGTGTACGTTGTGTATGTTGTGTATGTCTTATGGCTAAAGAGGGGATTTGATTTGCATTCTCAACAGCCAGCCGTAGTAAGCAAAACAAAGGCCGGAAACCTGATTCCAATGTGCACAACATACACAACATACACACATTCAAAAAACTATGCCCGTCTATTGCGCATAGGTATCGGGTTTGATCGTCAAAATGTGAACTATCTGTATATCTATGTATATGTATTAAGTGAGTTAAGAAGATTTGTCTCCTGGAAGAATTTCAGGGGCCAGAAAGTGTGTATGTTGAAAACACCTACATACACAACATACACACAAACAGCAAAGAGAGGGTGGTGCTTTCGATGAAATACCGTGTGCTGGAAGAACAAAAAGGGAAGGCGGCCGAGTATACAGCCAAAATCCTGGTGATGAGCCAAGAGGAGCAGCTGATTAAAAGCGCTATCTGCGACTACCTGTGGCGAGATGAATGGTTCACGCATACCTATTCGGTGGTGCCCGATGCGGCGCTACAGATGAGCAAGGTGTTGTTGCATTGGAAACCACGGCGGGTGGTCTTCCCCAGGCTGGACGGGGGCGCGATCCTTCGATGGGGATTGTGGTGGTTTGGCGAGAAGCTGCGGGATGAAGATCTGTGGCTGGGAGGATTGATGCTGCGGCGCAGCATCGGTGATTATGCCCACAAGGTGTATTTGCATCCAGAACAGAGCAACGAAGAAATCATGGAGGTGCGGGGGTATGGCGATGATGTTTACCAGGTGACTGTAGAACCCTGGGCGGCGGTCCCGAGCGGGTATTTGATTTTGGCATAAACGGAGGGTCTTGTATGGCGAGTGGTGGTGAATATCCAAAAGTATGGCGATGTGGGCGGTGTAAAGGCGAATTAGGCAAGGTGATCCGCGATGGCAATGGGGTGCGGCGGTTGGTGGTGGGGCCGGTGACGATCATCGGTGAGGCCAAAGTGCGCTGTCAGTGCGGGGCGGAACGGTTATGGGTGCCAGGGGAAGAACACCTGGCTGAAATTTTGGAGAGGTTGAAACAATGGAATACCAGCCAGTAGATGAAAAGGAATTTCGTGAGCAGTTGTTGCAGTGGCGGAAGCAGTTTGGGTTTTCGCGTGAACGCCTGAGCGAGGTCACCGGTGTTTCGGTGAGTACGCTGATGAGGATCGAGCAAGGCAACAGAGCGGCGCGATTGGATGTTTTTAATAGCCTGGCCGCCATAATGGCTATTGAACCGCAGGCGGCGTTCTGGGACCGCGAGAAGACAAAATTGTTCTTCTACGCCCGCAGGTATCATTCGACACGGTTGTTTCATGCGGTGGTGTTCACCTGGCTGTTCCAACGGCGGTACCAGAAGGTGCGCGAGAGTTATGAATTGATGGTGGGTGGGCAGAAAATTGGCCTGTGGGCGGACGTGTTCCCGGGGGTGGAGAGGGCGTATAACGGGTACCTGCTGCGACTGCCGAGTGAGTATGGCTTCATGCTGGTGCCCGCTTCCCGCCAGGGGAGTTTTCAGGCGACGATGATAACTGTCAGCCAGTGAGAGTGAATGGCCAGCGCGGGGATTTGTTCCATAGAAAGAGAGGAATCCTGGGCGTTGTTCGGGGTGGTGCCCGTGAATCTTTACGTTTGTATCCACCCCGCGCTGGTTTTCTATTTAGTTCAGGAAGGAATATAGAATGGATCGCTTAATCTTAATTGGGTATTTGGGCAAAGATGCCGAATTGCGTTATACACCGGACGGCAGGCAGATCTGCCAGTTTTCAGTGGCAGCCAGCCGCAAGTGGAAATCGAAAGAGGGGGAAGTGAAGACGCGCACCAACTGGTACCGCTGCCAGTTGTGGGGGAGAAGAGGAGAAGCCCTGCTACCTTACCTGGAAAAAGGTATCCGCGTGAGCATCATTGGGCGGTTGAATGGAGATGAACACGGCGGGCCCAGGGTGTGGCAAGCGGAAGATGGCAGCGCCAGGGCTTCCTTTGAGGTGGTGGTTGAAGATTTGGAATTGCTGGGGGGAGGTTCGAGCCATGGGGCAGCGCCGAAGGCAGCCGCTGGGGAAAATGATTTTTCAGATATCGACTTTGGCGAATTTTAGGCGGCGGCATGGATGCATTTGGGGTGATCGAGTGGCTATTCTGCGCGGCGTTGGTGATTGGTCTGGCGGCAGCGGTGGTGGTTGTGGTGGTGCTGGCGCTGTGTTTTGATTTTGTTGATCGCTGGAACGATTGAAGGCATCTTAAAAAACCGTAATTTCATAAAGGCGCAACAAAGGTTTGCATTCATGCGTGCTAGAATTATTACTAAGTGCCCCTGTAGCTTAATGGACAAAGCGTTGTTCTTGCGAAACAAAATATGTCAGTTCAATTCTGGCCGGGGGCGCTCCATATTGAATCAATATGCAAAATTTGTTATACTATATATGTTTCGCAAGAACAGTCAGAATTGACGATAGTTCATTTCAAGTCCTTTGGGGAGTGGAATGAACTCAACCGCTCAGCTACATTAGCTGGGCGGTTGATTTTAAACAGGCGTTGGATTTGTATACCAATTGTGCTATACTATGGGCAGAGACACCCACCTCTAAGTTTGAGCAATTTTGTACTTTAAAACACCAGGTGTGATGAAAGTAAGCACCAAACCGCCCTAATTGAATAGCCATAAACCGACTAATTTAACATATATTTAAAGCTTGTGGACAAAGATCCGCAGCGCAGAAAATTTGCTCACGAGATGGGTGTCTCCAGGCGGTTGACTGCGTTGCGGTTTTTTGTTTTTGCGGGCAAAAAAATGGAGACACCCAAAATGATTACCAATGAAGTACGACAAGAAGAAGTAGTTGCAGTTGGCAGTACGCTGGCGTGGGAAGCGAGCCAGGGCAGGAAAATCCCGCTGTGGATGGTGGAGTTGTTGAATGAGAAGTTGACGGAGAAGCTGCGGGAAGGGCTGGATGCGGAGCAGGAAGCGCTGCTGGATACGGTGCTGGTGCTGCGGTCGACGGAAGAAGAGCTGCGGATGACGGGGGAATTGCAGACGATGAGCGCGGTGGGGTTGTATCAAGATTTGATCCCGCTGCTGGAGATGGCGGGGTAAGGAAAATAGGGGCTTTTAAAGTATTGCGGAATTTGGTATACTGGATGAAAGGGCATAGCCCTTTCAAAGGGGAGAATCTACGATTCTCCTGAATCCAGCAGCAGCCCGGCGAAGAGCGCGGGGCAAGACGGAAGATGAGCGGCCGTGAAGATAGAAATGTCTTCACGGCTTGTTTTTTTAACTTGAAGTTGAAAGGAATGCAGCAATGGTATTTGATGGTGTAAGACGGGATGTCTCTGGCGGGATGCGCGGCGGTCGTTTTTGGCGGGAGGCTGAAAAAGGCATGGGCGGATCCGGGGCCGATGCACCGGTAAAACCTACGAGTGAGGGCGATCCGGCTGGCGCGGTTGAAACGGTAGATTTTGAAGCCTGGCAGGCGGAATGGTCGGACGGGCAGAAAACGGCGTTCGCGGAGTATGAAAACGGGTTGAAGAGCGCCCTGAAGAAGGAACGAGACGCAAAGAGTGAGATGGAGAAGCAGCTGCGGACCCTGTTGAAAAAGACAGATGGGAATGAAGACCTGCAGAAGCAGCTGCAAACGATGGCGGACGCATTGAAGGCGGCAACGGAAGAAACCAAATTCATGACGGAAGCCTTTGGAAGTGATGTGCGATGCGCACAACCGAAGCTGGCATGGCTGGCTGCGAAAGCAGATGGGTTGATCGACGCGGAAGGGAAAACAGACTGGGAGAGCCTGAAAAAATCCTATCCGCAGCTATTCCGGGATGGAGGCACATTCCCCACAGCGAACGCCGGTGATGGTGCTGGCGGTGGAAACCCTGTCAGCATGAGCATGGATGAACTGTTGAGAAAACGTTAAGTGAAAGGAATTTGAGAGATGGCCTTTAACCAAGTAATGGGCAGAAGTGAAGCAGGCGGGTTGATCCCCAACCCGGTCAGTTATGAATTGTTGAACAGCATTGCTGTGCAGAGCGTGGTAATGAAACTGGGGCGGCGATTGCGCAACATGAGCACGCATGAAACTGAGCTGCCGGTGTTGAGCGCGCTGGCATCGGCTTCGATCCGCGATGGCGAGTATGACCTGATCCAGACGACCAAGATGGCGTGGGAGAATAAGGTGATCACCGCCAAGCACGTGGACGCGATCGTGGTGGTGAGCCAGGATGCGTTGGCGGACAGCGGCATCCCGCTGTGGGATGAGATCAAACCAGAGCTGGTGAGCGCAGCCTCGGAGACGATCGATCACGCGATGCTATACGGCACCGGAAAACCGGCAGCCTGGCCTACTGCAATCGTAGCCGGGGCACTGGCAGCGAGCCACAATGTGAGCCTGGCGGCACATGAAGACCTGTATGATGCCATGCTGGGTGAGACTGGCGTGTTTGCCAAAGTGGAAGCGGACGGCTACCAGGTGACCGGTATCGCCGCCCATTTGAGCCAGAAAGCAGCGTACCGCAACTGCCGCACTACTGACGGCGTGCCGGTATTCCAACCCGATCCGGTTCAAGCGGGGCGTTCGATGGTGGATGGCGTGCCGATCGAATTTTTGAAGAACGGGGTGGGCAGCTCCACTTACAAACAGATCGCCGGTGACTGGCAGCAGCTGGTGTACTCAAGTCGCCAGGACATCGCATATGAAGTGACGACCACCGGCGTCATCCAGGATGGGTCGGGGAATATCATGTACAACATGTTCCAGCAGCACCTGGCAGCGATCAAGCTGACCATGCGGCTGGGCTTCCAGATCTCGAACCCGATCAACCGGGAGAATGAGACCGAAGCGACCCGCTACCCGTTTGCGTATTTGACCGCCTAGTTTCTGGGATGAACCTTTCCTTCCCCTGGCAACAGGGGAGGGAGGTTTCTACCAGATGGGCCAGTGAAAGGAACGTACGATGGGATTGTTCACTAAAAAGATGAAAGCGAAAGCCGAAATTTACAATGCGGTGAGCGTTGAAAGCGGCGGGTCGGTGGATGTTGAAAGCGGCGGCGCTTTGAAAATTGGGGGAACCCAGGTAACAGCCAGTGCTGCCGAATTGAACCGCGCGGTGATGGGGTATCAATTGCTAGCGGCGGATGGCGCGATCACCGTGAAAAATGGGGTGTGCGTGATTGCCAAGACCGTGGCGGGGGTGGTGGCGGCAACGCTGGCGAACCCTACTGACGGCGTTGATGATTTTAAACGGTTGACGATCATCAACGGGCAGGCGCAGGCGAACACTGTGACCCTGACGGGTGGTTTTGGCGGCGGCGGCACAGGCGAAGATGTGTGTACCTTCAGCGGCGTGGTGGGCGACAGCCTGTCATTGCTGGCGTATGGCGGCAAGTGGTACATCACCGGAATGCACCAGGCGACGGTCGCTTGAGCAGCGGTCGCCTGAGTTCGCTGGCAGGTCGAGTGATTGAAAGCATGAAAGGAAATGACGATGGCAATTGAATATGGTAAAGGTTGGATGCGCGTACCCCTGGCAGATGCTGATGCGGTAGGCGGTGTGGGAAATGTCGAGAACCCGGAAGGGGTGGATGTAATCATCGTGAATTCGGTGGTCCATGTGACTGCGGCGGCTGACGCGGCCTGTACAGTGGATATTGGCATTGATGATGCCGGTGATACCTCGAATGACACCCTGTTTGATGGGTTGGATGTGAACACCGCCACCGGCGTGTTTGACATGCGCAATGATACTGACAACGGCACCAATGGCGTGGGCAAAGCCAAGTTGTGGCCCGCCGGGTATCACCTGGTGGCGAGTAAAGCCAGCGGCGCTGCGGCCGGGCTGGAAGGGTACCTGCATGTGCAATATATCCATGCCGAGTAAGGTGTGGGCAACTGAATGAGAAGAGCGGGCGGGTGATGGAATTGCCCGCCCGTTTTGTATTGGAGGCAATATGAGCGTAACAGCGGCGATGATTTTGAAACTGCGGCGCATGACAGCAGAACCGACAGATACTAGTTACAGTGATGCTGACATGGAGGAAACCCTGGAGAGCCATGCGGTGCCGGATGCACAGGGGGAAGAAGCGTTTACCTGGGACAACAGCAGCACACCACCCATTCAGGAAGCTAATGAAAACTGGATCCCGACGTATGATTTTCACCTGGCAGCGGCGGAGATCTGGGAAGAGAAGGCGGCGGTGGTGGCGGTGGAGCATGATTTCCGGGCAGATGGGGGAGAATTTTCGAGCAGCCAGGTGTATCAAAATTATATGAAAAACGCGCGGTACCATCGCGCGCGGCGTTTTGCCCGCAGCTATGTGGTGAGGGTGCATTAAATGAGCGGGATCGTCACCCAGGCGCGAGCATTCCGGGCGGCTTTACTAACCCGAGAACGGGCAGAACAGGAAAGCATGATCCGACAATGGCTGGCAGTGGAGAAACGGCTGCGAGACCAGATGCTGGTGCTGGCGTACCAATTGCAGGGGGGAGAGGTGCGGACACTGCACCAGATCGCTTCGCTGGAGCGGTACCAAAGGCTGCTGCAGCAGGTACGGGCAGAGCTGGCACAGTACGGGGACTGGCTTGTGGAACAGGTGCGGAAAGAACAAGCAGACTGGGCGTGGCAGGGCGTGAGCGATGCACAGGAATTGATGCGGAATGCGGCCGGGCCAGGAGTGATGTTTGGGCGGCTGCCGGTGGAAGTGGTGGAAAACCTGGTGGGATGGAGCGCGGACGGCACTGCCCTAGGGACACTGCTACAAGATGCCTTTGTTGATCAGGGGATGCCGCGGGGCTGGCAACAACTACAGCAGGCGCTGGTACAGGGGATCGCACTGGGCTGGCACCCGGAAAAGACGGCCAAAGTCATGGCGACCGCGTTGAGCGGCGGGCTGCAGCGGGCGATGACGATCGCACGCACCGAGCAGATCCGGGCATATCGATCGGCCAGTCTGCTGGCGTACCAGGAAAGCGGGTTGATCCGCGGGCATAAACGGTTGACGGCGCATGACGGCAGGGCGTGCGCGGCATGCCTGGCAGATGAGGGGCATGTGTACGCGGTGGATGAGATGATCTGGAGCCATCCGCAATGCCGGTGTACAAGCGTGCCCGTGATGAAAGACGGCAAAGAGCCGGAGTGGGAGCTGGGGGAGGAATGGCTGCGGAAGCAAAGTGAAAGCACGCAGAATAAGGTGTTTGGGAACCTGACGGCAGCGGATGCGTTTCGGCGGGGGGTGCCTCTGCGTGAATTCATGAAAGTTACGCACGAGGGAGACTGGGGGATCACGATCCGGGTACAGAACCCGATCCAACTGATGGCTTACCCGGGGAAGGTGCAGCAGCCCGCGCTGTTCCCCACAGCACAGGCCAATGTTCTTTTGAGCCCCATGGGGGAGGCAGTATCCGGGCATATCCGGCTGCCGAAGCGCAGCAAGTATCATGACCGATACCGAAACGCGCTGGACCTGGTAGACAGCGTGCACGGTGATGGACCATTGCCGGAGGTGGTGTTATCTACGAAGAACCTGGGGGAAGGAACTTATGGCGGGTTCGGACCATTCCCGGCGCAATGGGAGATCCTGGTGAATGCGCAGTATGCGCCGCATGTGGAAACAACGATGATCCATGAGATCGGGCACTGGATCGATTATGGCGGGTTGGGGCAAAATGGGGTGCCAGGTACAACGGCGGCGATCAATGGGAAGCTGGCCAACTGGCGGGATGCGATCGTGCAGTCGCCAGAAGTGGATGCGCTTTTGCATTACCAGGGCGGGTATGGCGTAACGAACTACATCCGAAATTATTTGCTGAGCCCGACAGAACTGTGGGCGCGGTCGTATACGCAATATATTGGAGAAAAAACCCAAAACAATGAGATCCTTGCTACAATGGACTTATATCGGCAGCGACCTGATTTTGAGCAGTACCGGCAGTGGCAGGTGACGAACTTTGCGCCGATCTATCAAGCAATCGATGGGTTATTTATTGACCTGGGGTGGATGGTGAAGTAATGGATGCGGAACAACAAAAACAATTAGCAGAGAGTGACAAGCTGTGGGAACAGGCGATCGCGCTGGCGAAAGAAAAGGGGATGCGACAGGCAAAACAGTTTTTGCGGAAGCACGGGCTGGATTCGCCGGATGCAGAAGCGGTGATCGGGATGGCGCTGGGGACGTGGGAGCCGGTGGAGTATGACGAGGAAGGGAAGATCCGGTTGATTCGGAATTGATGGAGCACCGCCCGGTGAAAGCCGGGCGGTTTCTTTTGTGCTTTTTAACAATGGCGCGAGAGAGTTTGCTGCCGGTAGCGCAGGGAGGGGTCTTTTTACAGTTGCATTCTCTCACTTCCCGATTATTTCTCTGGACCTGCATAAAAAAAATTAAACGGGTGTTTGGGTTGGAAAGTGTGTAATCCTTTTTTGTTTCTGATGCTTACGCCATACTTTCTTTTTTTGCATTTCAAGTATACATATTTAATAAATTTGTTGCGATGGATGTATTTGGGATCTAATTTCAATTCCTCAAGAAATTCGAACGCTGGTTGTGCAATATTATTTTCATAATGCCTTCGTGAATCCGAATCTAACCAAGTTAATATTTGGTCTGAGTAATTATGAGAATATGCTGCCATACCCGCAAACAAGTCAGCAATTTGTATAAAATGGTTGTCACATGATTTAACAGGGGTTAAATCTTCAATAGAAAACAAACATCTATGTTCTCGATGCCATGCCAGATCGTAATCCATACCCAGCAAGGTTTTTTGATTCTTCACCATACTATAATATTGCAGGTATTGTTTCAGCTCTTCCCAATTTATTTGTCGTTGTTCATCTACAAGAATCATCCATCTCGTGTTTGAACCCCAACGATTAGCAAGCATGTCACGCAATCGTATGTAATACAGAATGCTTAACTTTTCTCCTGTGTTTGTTAAATTCCTCTTGTGGGCAGCGTCTTTGTTATCCCAGATTATTGTGTCAATTCGTAGATCACCTTGACCAGCGTATTGAAACAGGATGTCAAACACATTTTTCGATACATTTAAATAGCATGGATTTTGAAAGTTGCTCCATTTGTATTCATTTGGAATATCGGCCAGAAGGGGCAAAATAGCATCTTCCAACGGAGTTTTAATTTCCTTTCTAAAATTTAGTATTGATATTGCACCGTAGTTGTTGTCAGTTGTGTAACTCGATTCATCAGCAAATGCATAATGGGTAAATGTCATACTTATCCCCCTTCAGACAGATTGT
>Ga0209066_10001111_pt1 | contig 36473 bp, 37 predicted proteins | sample All_14_2_FD_187198 | JGI IMG/M metagenome (GOLD analysis project Ga0209066, IMG submission 187198) | Freshwater microbial communities in response to fracking from Pennsylvania, USA - Allegheny Zone_MetaG_DW_15 (SPAdes) (version 2) ... | reverse complement strand
CTGTTCTTCGCTGTATCGCTTCTTCTTCATTGGTCCTTCCAGGTTCTTACCCGGTCAGACTAACTCTGCAACTGCTATGGTTTTCGGGGGCGGCACCAGGTGCGCTCACTTTTAAAGAAAGATCACATTATCGGCTGCCCGGCAACATAAATATTAAATATTCCAAACTTCCTTTACTCGCCCCAGTCCACTTGATAGGTACTAGGTTGTAAATGGCAGCCAATCTGGGCAACAACCTCGAACTGGGCAAAGATCCCCAAGGCCGGCCCGTCATCCTTTCAAAAGAAAAGCGTTCTACCCACCTCTACGTAGTTGGTTCAACCGGCACCGGAAAGTCCAAATTCCTGGAACACCTGATCCGGCAGGACATCAAAAATTGGCGAGACAGCAAGTGTGGGATGCTTGTCATAGATCCCCACGGCTCCCTCTATGACTCCCTCATGGAGAGGATGACCTATGAAAATAGCAGGCTGAAGCGCCCCATTGTGCCCATAGACCTCCGCAGCGACGAATGGATCGTTGCGTACAACATGCTGCGGAACCGGCCGGGAGCCGATCCGTCCGTTGTGGCAGCTAACTTTGTCCAGGCCATGGCCTATGTCTGGGGAGAGGGGGGCACAACCAATACCCCGCTCTTTGCCCGTTGGGGCAATAATATCCTGCGTACCCTCTATGAGGCCAAGAGAACCTTGGTAGAGGCAGAACACCTCATAGACCATAGTGCCTATGCCGTCCGGCGGACCATGACGGACATGGTTACAAACCCCTCCGTCCAGCGGGATTGGCGTAACGCCGAGAAAATGACGCCTCAGGAGTATGAAAAGGAGGTGGGGAGCACCGTGAACAGGCTGAGGCGGTTTCTTGGCACGGAGATGCTTCGCCAGATGTTCGGCCAGGCTCACGTGTCCCTGGATTTGGAGAAAGCCCTGTCTGAAGGGCAGATCATCTTGGTAAACCTTGCACCCAGGGGTTCAAGGGTAAGTGAGGAAGACGCCGCCCTCTTCGCCACGCTCCTTTTAAGCGACCTTTGGGCGGCAGCCAAGGATCGAGGCAAAGGGAACGCGGCGAAGCCCGTAAAGCCATTCTATGTCTATATCGACGAGTTCCAGAACTTCGTCACCCCAACGATTGCCCAGGGGTTGGACCAAGCGCGGGGATTTGGCCTTCATCTGACCTTGGCCCACCAGTATCCCAATCAGCTTTTGCATAAGGGGGATCATGGCAGGGCCATCTATGACAGCGTCATGGTAAATGCCAGGACGAAGGTGGTCTTTCAGGTTGAGGGCGAAGAGAATTTGAAGCCACTCGCCCATTCCCTATTCATGGGTGTATTGAACCCAGACGAGATAAAGCTGGAGCTGTACTCCACAAAGATTGTGGGACACAGGAAGGAATTGCGGGAATCTCATACGGAAAGTTCCTCCGTCACGGAAAATTGGTCTGAGGGCTCAGGGAAGATGCTTGGGGATGAGAGCGAAGGCCAGGAGGACAGGCTTTCAGAGCATTCCTCATCCTCAAGCGGATCGAGTGCAGGGTACTCGAAGACATACATGGAGGTGGATGCCGCCGTATTCGGCAAGGAGCGTTCCCAAGTGCAATTCCGAAACCTTGAGGAACAGAAGTTTCAGGCGATGGCACAACTCTTTGCTCTGGAACCGAGAACCTGTATTGCCCGGATGGCAAACGAGAGATTGCCGGTATTGCTTTGGGTGCCGGAGGTAAGGAGCTACCATTTAAATCCGGAACGGGTTAAGGGGTATATGAATTTGTTAGCCAAAAAGTGGAAGTTTTTCGTCCCGGTGGCTGGGGTTGTTCTAAATGAAAATAGCTTTATCGAGACAACACAAAAAGCTATGGTTGAGCCTAGGACAGCAAAAAGAAAGATTGTTTAAGTTACCCTGAAGGCGAATAATACTAAAAGCGAATGAGCCCTTTTACGCAAAAAACTTCAAAAAAGCGCCTTTCTATTAAAGATCCTGTATGGGGTGTCATCGAATTATTTCCATGGGAAAAGGAGTTGTTAAACGAAAAGTTTTTTAATCGTCTTCATAATGTCGTTCAAATTTCAAGTGGATTTCGAGTCTATCCAGGTCTTAGACACTCAAGATTTTTGCATAGCATTGGTGTGCTGCATGTCGCAACACAAATGTTTATAAATGCCGTTAAAAACACAGAAAATAGTTCAGGGAGTGCAAGTGGAGACGATGCGCCTCCAGGTGCTTGGAAGCAGTTTCTATTAGAAAATGAAAAGCTGACCACACCTTTCAAGGAGGGCATTCCGCAAGGAGAAATAGATGATTTTTTTGATCATGCAAAACTATCAAATATATCTAAGGAATATTTTGTCACTTTTTGTGTGTTACGAATCGGTGCATTACTCCACGATATTGGTCACTTGCCTTATAGTCACATATTAGAGACAGCTATTCTTGCCTCTCTAGATGATCAAGGCTCGAAAACTAAGAGCAAAAAAATAACAGCTGCTCAGATTGCGATCAAAAAGATTGTGGATGCTGCGGGGGGTGCCGGTTCAGTAAAGATACATGAAAAAATAGGCGAGAAAATATGTCTGCTGCTAGAGTATCGGTCTTTTAGTGCCCACGTCATGAAATATCTGATACGAAGCGCTAGAAACATTTTACACACTGAGGATTTTCCTTTGTTATCCAGTTTATTGGTTGGCGATGTGGATGCGGATAGAATCGATTATGTAAGACGTGATGGATATTTTTCTGGTTTATATACAAGTTCAGTGGATTACGAGCGTCTATTTTTTTCTTACGGGTTTGCTAAATATACAGTGATGGAAAACGAGGGTGGCAAAAAAGAAAAGTTTTTAGCTATACCCTCTAGTAGTGCTATGGCAGAGGCAGAAAAACTAATTTTTGAGAGATTTCTTTTCTATCAGAAAGTTGTCTCACATCACCGGGTTCATCTATTTGATGAAATCATGGTTAGAATAGTTAGGATTTTGATAAAAGCTGGAGATCTTGAAGATTTTTTCAAAAGTGTATCTGATATATTCACTTTAGATGAATCAGATTTGAAATCTCATTCTCACTCTGATACTTCTAGAATTAACAAAATAATAGAGAATCTAAAATATTTTTTTGATGATTCTTGGCTTGATTGTCAAATACGAGCCGCGCACAGGAAAAGCCTAGTAAAATGGGAGAATGGTGGAGGAGACATACCTGATTTGGTGTTTCTGTGTGATGCAACATACGAAGATAGGCGCCTGTTACGAGGGTTGCATAAGGGCGGCGAAAACGCGAAATGCCGAACTGAAATTTGTGACCCTACATTTGGATACATGCTTTCTGATTGTAAATTTGACTTAGAGAAGAAAGTTTTAGAAAAATTTCAAAAAAACATTAAATTCATCATAATAGGAGATATGCAGCATCGTCTATCGGTCGGCATAAAAAGCGAGCGAATGGCAACCTATTTTGGCTTGGGTCAACTGAGAGTATTTCTTCGAGGTAAACTCTCAAAAACTCCACTTTTTAACGCTTGGTATTCCTTGAGCAAAGAATATCAAGCAGGACTTGATAAGGAAAATTCTGAGGAGTATTCAAGAAAGAAACTGGAGACTCTGCGTTCGGAAATTGAGCTTTTTTGTATTGATTACGTTAGAAAACAACAATCACTTCCCCTGGTGCTTACTTAATATTAAAAGCCATGCTACTATTTACTTTAGAAGGAGATCCTATGACAACAATTGAAGGTGAAGAAATCTTGTTGGACACTATTCAAAAATTGGAAAGTCGTTCTTGTTTGATCCCAATTGATGAAATTATTTTATCAATACTAAAGGGGATAAGTACTGATGACTTTGAGGAAGAATACGGGAAAAATGAGCGGGTAAAGGAGTATGTTTATCTTCTTAGGGCTCGAGGTTTGGCAAACGTAGAGGATAGCATAATCAAAATGACACCCGAAGGGGTAGAATCAGTGCGAAATATAAGATTTAGATTATAATTAAATAACGACTTGGTTTTCCAAGTCGTTATTTTAATTCATTTGACCAACGAGATAAAAATTCAAGTTCGTGATATCGACTTGCTTCGGTTGTTATTCCACGCTCGCCTTCTTACTCTTAGACACGCAGCTGTTTTAATATTTGATGGGAGTTCCGAAGCTGCAAAAAAAAACGCATTCAAAAGCTCAAGGCAGCTGGACTAATTTTAGAACGAGAACGACAAGCATATGAGTCTGCTGTCCTTTTTCTCTCAAGGGGAGGATTTGAGTGCCTCAAACGGTATGGGAAATTGCCCGAAGGATTTGATGATACTGCTTCATTCTCGAAACGTATCCAAGTCAGTGATTTAACATTCAAACACGAACTGGAAACCTTAGAAGTCAAAGTTGCCTTCCATGAAGCAGTAAAAACGAAAACTCAATTGGCTTTAAGAGAATTTTCAACCTGGCCTAGATTGTATGAATTTTCTGTCGGCGATTCTCAGGCGTATCAAACAGGGGTAAAAACCGTAAAGCCGGATGGGTTTATAAAATTACATCAGAAAGACGCCGAAGGAATCTCATGGGAGCATCTTTTTTTTCTGGAATTAGACCGTAGTACCGAAAAGCTTGATACCCTCGCTGAAAAAGCCCACTACTACAGACTCTTCTACCGCTCCGGTGGCATGGCTGTGCGCGTTGGAATACAGGCGGAAGACTTCAAGGATGTCCCCTTTCAGGTGTTGTTCGTCTGCAAAAGTGAAGAGCGCAGGGACAATATTGCTAAAAAACTCTTGGAAATGCGGCCTCCCGTACTCACCCAGGCAATGCTTTCCACTTTTGCGGAAGTATGTGCAGATCCGCTTGGGCAAATTTGGAGGCAGCCAGCAGACTATCAGGATACGGAAACCGTTCCGAAGCGCAGCCTTTTGGATTAGGTTACTTCCCTGAGTTGGTTTTTTTGGGCTTCCGTTTCCTTACTAGAACCTTCTTAGTTTTTTCGATTTGTGCTCTGTCAGGCTCGGGCAGTCCCTCAAGCAGCCGGTTTGGACTTATGTCCAAGGCTTGGCTGATTCCCACAAAATGGATCACCGAGCAGGGATGTTTCCCGTTTTCCAGGTAGCTAATGGTCTGCCAGTGAACGCCCACCAGCTCAGCCAGGCATTCCTGCGTCATGTTGAGCTTTAACCGGGCCTTTCGGACATTCCCCCCGATGGTTCGGAGTATTTGGGCGTCTGTCACCCTATATCTTAAAACAGAAATACATGTCTCTAGACATCGAATGTATTCGATGTCTAATTTCCGCTTTTAATCCATCCCAACCCTAAAAACAACCATGGAACACATACTTACACGCCCATTCAGCATCACCCGCGACTTCAAAAGCATCGCCTGGGGAGCCACCCTCTGGCATAACCTCCTCCGTTCATTCTGCGCCGGACTGGTCTTCTCCATCCTCGGCTTCTTTCTTGGTGCCCCCAAGAGCGAAGGGATTGGAATACTTGTCGCCCTGCCGTTCCTCCTTCCCATCGGCTACCTGTTGGTTTACATGCCCATAGGCCTATTCTGCGCCTTTCTATCCCGGTTCATCCCCTTCATAGGTCTCATTTCCTTCGCCTGTGCCCTCTGCGTGCTCCCAGGAGATCCTATTGTCTGGTTTATCTCTCTGATCTTTCCCAGTGCCGTTCCTTTAGAAAAACCGGGGTTCCTCAACTTTGCCCTGATTATGTGGGTTCTCAAACCCGAGGATGCGATGGAGATTACCATTACCAATACGTCCCGAGCAAAAGTCCTGTAACCAAACACCAAACCAATACCCCTATGGCACTTTTCGATAAAATCCTTGGCGGAACATCGGCCTCAAGCTTCACCATTGAGGAAGCAGTGGTCGCTGTCCTCTTCCTCACCGTCTCTGCGGATGGAAACATTTCAGATGAGGAGAAGGAGCTTTTTGTGGCGACATCCAATCGCATGAAGCTCTTAAAGAAACAGACGGTGGAGGAATACAATGCCATGATGGAAAAAATCCGAGCTCATTTCAACAAGCACGGATTCGACACTACGCTGTCGCATGCCGTGCAGTTCATTCCTGCCGAATTGCGCGACACCACTTTCGCACTTTCCGCAGACATCATCTTTGCGGATGGGAGCGTGGATGAAAACGAAACCCTCTTTATAGAATCCGTCCAAAAAGCTCTGCAAATCCCGGACAACCTTGCCATGCAAATTGTTGAGGTTATGCAGATCAAAAACAAAGGGTAGCCAAACTCAATAAATACTATGAAACGTATCTGTGACGCCTGTGGAGAAAATAAAGACATTCACGATGGAAAAACCTGCGAGAGTGGGCATTTCATTTGCAAAAGCTGCAAATGGATTAGTGGCCTGATCGGGCGGGACATCCGAAAAAAATGCCCCGTGTGTGACGAGCCGTTGAGGTAGTAGAAACATTTCAGAGCAAATTGAAAGGCTGATAGAGATCGTATGTTTGACCTTTGACCTCAGTGACAAACAAATCAGTTCTAAAGTTCATTTGTCTTGCATCGTGGGATAAGGGATTCCAACCTTTCACTGAGAATATTTTATGGTTAGCTGGTCAATACTCAAAAACTGGATGAGCCCGTCCCGGGTGATTCTTTTCTTCCTTGGATTCTTTTGTCTCAATTCTGTTTTTGTAGCAGCTGCTACTAATCCCCCAGTAGTCCTAGACAGCCAGCAAGTGATTTTGGAGGATCATTCCATCACGTACGAGCGTATCGTTCCCCCGGTACTCAAGCCCCAGCCGGTGAAGGTGCCCGCTCCTGTCTCTGCGGCTCCCCAAACTGAAGAAGTTTCTGAAGGCCCTGCGCCCGTGCAGCTCATGGTATCTTCCCTGCAAATAGACACCGTGTGGTCCGAGGTGCGATTCCAGGTTGGGGACAAGGAAGCGATTTTCCGCACAACCATACCCATGCGCTACTTGGATGGGATGTTTGATTACGAGCGAGAAGGACGAGGCAGCTTCCTTTTCCACATTCCCCTGGATAACCCCGTAGACGAGGCCACCCTGGCCAAACAAAAGCTTCTGCCCCCAGTGATTTTGCCCACCCAATACCTCTGGACGAGCAAGATTACCATCCCCGCAGAGATTAAGCAGGCCGTGGAAGATCTTCACCGCTATTACGACGCCCACCAAGCCCTCCTGACCACAGCCTACTTTGAGCGGGAAACCCGCCGACTGGCGGAAGAAAAGGCCCTTTTGGCCAATCCTCCAAAGCCCAAAGATACGGTCCTTCGGTATTTCCCCATTAGGAGTTCATCACGGTAATGAACTCGCAATTCTCGGTCTTCCTCAGGCAAAGAACAGGCCGCTCCATAGCCTTGGCTATGGTGGGTTGTCTTCTTTTCTCCACATTATTCTCAACCGCAACTGAGCCAGACCATCAATTCCGTGTCGAGTGGGATTCGGCCAACAATCTTTTTCGGCTAACTTGGCCAAGCGTTAATGGCCGAACATATTTCCTGCAGCATACGGACGACTTGATCCTACAGCCTTGGAATTGGGTACCTCTTATCGAATCCGGCAATGGAACAACCAAAGAATGGGCGTTTGAACCTACAGAGGGCACTGACAGAGGCTTCTGGCGTTTGGCCTCAAGTGACATAGCCACCAGTGATGCCTCTGGATCTGATTTTGATGGGGATGGTGTCAGCAACATGGCCGAGCTACTCCAAGGCACCAGCCCCCTGGAAAATCTCGATCTTTTAGGAGATGGACTGCCAGACGACTGGCAAATATACAAAGGCCTCAATCCCAATGATCCAGCAGATGGCGCATTGGGGGACAAAGATGAAGATGGACTGACTAATGCCGAGGAATTAGAAGCTGAAACCGACGTCAATAATCCAGACAGCGATGGGGATGGTGCCCTGGATGGAGTCGATGGATGGGCCAATGAACCCCTGCTTTCCCCTCCAAGACTGCCCATTGTCCGTTATGCTGTCGTTGATCTGGGTGAAGGATCCGCTTCGAGGATCAATAACGTAAATCAGGTTCTATTGGAAAATGCCGATGGTCCAGGACTTTGGACCCAGGGTCAAATCGACCCAATTTTAGACGGAGAAACCGCTTTTCACAATGTCTCCGGATTAAATGACCACGGTGAAGTCGTGGTCACCTACCAGGAAGAGACCGAACGCCAAGAGTATCAATATAACGAAAGCACCATGCTTCTTGCAAAGCAAGTCATAGGCATCTGGAAAGCAGGCAGCGTAACTCCGGTTCCCTTTTACTCCGATATATTGGGTGAACTGACCTTACCTAAAATTATGCCTGATGCCCAATTTGAAGTGGATTACGGAGAATACGGTACCGAGATAAATAACAATAGCGTGATACTAGGCTCTATAGGCTGTGGAATAGGAATAGAAGAGTCCTATGGTGCTACAGCTCTTTGGAATGAAAGTGCGGAAATTGTCGGAGACATAACAGGGGGGAACATTTGGGATACGGAAAATGGCTTCTACCTGACCCTTCCCGTCATCGGCCAGGCCACGAGCATATCGGCTACTGACATGAATGATTCCACATTAATTGGAACTTACTTCATCACCAAAAAGCGTAGCAATGCCTACATGACTGGCCATTTTACGGATACCTTCGGACTTGAGGACACTCTTGAATCCGGAACGATGTATTGGAATGGAGAACTGCACAAGCTGGAAGGCAATTTGGCTGGGGTACCGTATCATATCAACAGCGACGGACATTTTATCGGATATGCCCAGGGAGATTACTGGCAAAACGCCATTTGGATCAAGAATGGCAGCGGCTATAATCGGATTTTCGGAGGAATTTCAGGACGGTTGAATAACAAGATGCAAATCATAAGCGGAAGTACGCTCTGGCAGAATTTCAAATCCTACAACCTTGTGGCTCTGGTTCCCGCCGCAAACGGATCTGATGCCACTTGGGAAGGTGTCGGTGGAACCGACATTAACAACCAAGGAATCATCTGTGGAACGTCCAAAAGAATTCGGGATGATCAAGGAAATCCTATTACTCCCGAAAATCAGAAGAATCATGCAATTATGCTAATCCCAATGGCAGTGGTTAGAGAAACACAACCTGGGAGTGGTAAGTTTAAATCTCTTAAAAATGGTGGTTTAAGCAAACAAGCAAAACTCCCTATCTATAAGTCGGAAAGTGGCGTCGGAATAGGTGATGGCGGGACTAGCGGAGGTTACGGTTTGACAGTCCTGCTCGCCCAAAATCTAACCAATAATACTGTTGATACAATGACTGTTAAATTGATCAACTCAAATGGTTCCTTTTCCGAAACATTAACTGAAACTACTATAGGCTCAGGTATATTCAAAAATGCAACAAACACCTTTACCATGAGCCTAAGCCCTGTGGTGGAAACCACTGATGGGGCAATAGACCATTTGGATGTTCTTGTTACTCATGCGCCCTTAGGACTGATTAACGGGGCATTCACTCTGAGTGAATCATCGGCTAACTCTTGTCAGTTTGCGGCAGTGGTCATGCACATGGTTGTTGAAATGAGCGGCCCGCTCAATACTGGAAGTCCTGATCAGATTGCGGTTACCATCATGTCAAATGTGGACTCTGGAATTACTTGGGACACACTGACTGAGACTGCTGATGACTCCAGGGAGTTCTCCAGTGCGACGGGAGAACTAACCGTAACAATTAGCGCTTTGTCTGGCGTTAGTGCAACTGAGGTGGATACAATGAATGCAATGGTCGATAGCTCTATGTTGTATGTACCGCACTTTTCCTTGAGCCTGACAGAATCAGGAGCAGATTCAAAAGAGTTTACTAATTACCAAAAACAAAGTGGTGACGTCTCTCCTACCACACCGGAAGATGATGGCCAAGGGGTATTTTATGTGGAAACGGCCGGCACAACGACAATGGATATCAATCTACAAAGTGGTGAAAATATAATTACTGTACAAGCTGAGCCGGTGCCCGGTGAGACAGGTAAACTACGCACAGGAAAACTGGCTTTGATTGCGAAAAATGACGAATTTACATCAAATGATATTCAAACCTTAGAAGTTAACGAAGGTGAAGGGCTTAAAATTGAAGTGAGCGGTTCTCAAATCCCAGGTCCAGCAGTAGTTAATAATGCATTTGTAGCAAGATGTTTCTCCATAGTAACCATGCCGGGAGGAAATACCCATTGTAATATGGTTAAAGATAGATTGGTTACTAAGTTAGGTTGGACTGTGCCTGTAGTGTATCAATCGCTGACAAAAGCATCGGCTTTAACTGCAATATCAAAACATTCCTTGTGGTATTCATTTTCTCATAGCAGGCCAACCGCTTTTGGCGCTGATGATTGGATTGGATTTACAGCTTATTCTAGCGCAATCCGATGGGGAACGGCTGTTATAACCCCAAGTGAAGTGGCAAATGCGAATGGAGCCTCCCATGAGTATGCCTTCGTATTCCTGAATGCTTGTTTTTCCGCCGATGACAGCTCAGTAACAAATGACATGGTGGCAGCTTTCAACACAAAGTCATATGTTGGGTGGAATAGCAAGCAAAACACTGCTGAGGCAGTTTACATCGCTTCTCCCTTCTTCGATGCACTTGATGGCGGCAGAACTGTTGGTCAGGCTGTTTCAGATGCAAATGCGACCCTAGGATCCTTGTCGATCGCTAATTTACAAGCTGTAGTTGGAGCTGATGAGATAGTGGACATAACTCCATGAAAATTTTTGAGTCATCTCTATTTATTTATATCTCTCTAATCTGGTTTTTTTATGCTCCTTCTTGCTATGCGGATGATGGCACGATTGCGAATCGTCAAAAATTCATTGAAATGGCTCAATTAGCAGTGCAAAAAGCAAATGAATCTCTGCAGAAAAACAACTTCCCTTTAATGGCCTCTTTCTCGAAAGAGGCTCAGGTTAGATTGCGACCTGACAGGCTTCGAAAAAATGAAGTTATTGAAGTAGGTGACAGCCAGTCGCCAGCTTGGATCAAGATATTGCAGAACGGTGAATCTATAACTTTCTTTTTAAGAAACGATAAAGCATCGACAGTACTTTATGATTTACCACAAACACCGAAATGGTCTCCAGATCAAGCCGTTCTTATGGCAAAGGAATTTGTGTCTGCGGTTATTGGGCACTTTCCTGAGGAAGTAGCAAAACCCTTAGTAAAAATGGAAGCCAGTCCAGTTCTTAAACGAGAGGAGTCTAGGAAATACACCCAAAAGCACCCTGACGTTACCTGGAGAGTTATATGGCCCAGAGTCGATTCTGATGGTCATCCATTTGGAAAAGACAGCATTAACGTTCAGCTTAACGAAAGGACAGGCCTTATAGCGATTGGCTTTAATTTTTTCTCAAATTATGTGCCGCCACATAAAATAATCCTTGCTCAGGTGGATGCCCAAAAAGCCGCTGTAGCTTACGCAAAGCAAATAATGGAATGGGGGCCCGCACAGGCTCGTTTTGTAGGTTATAAGTTAAGCGACTCACTGGGGGCAGAGATGTGGATAGTTAATCCGAACAACATTACCATGCAACAGAGTTACGAAGATTTGGGAACAGCCCATGACCTTAATGCACGTCTGGCTTGGATAGTGAAATTCAAAGCCCTTCAAACTGGATCGCGAGAAGGTACAGAGGCGACAGGTGCCGGAGAAATATCGGTATGGATTGACGCTGAAAACGGCAAGTTTTTAGGTGGTGACTTTAATTAATGTGGGGGATCAGAAAATGTATGTCATGATGTGGAGAAACCCTCAATTTTTTGAGAGCACATGAGGGAACTTCTAGGACATCTTTGCCAGTCCGGCTTTCCTGGCCTGAATCGCCAGCATCTTGGCCTTGGCAGGTCCATGCTTGTCCACTGAATATGCCTTCTTGGCAATCAGACTGAGTTTCGGACTCCAAGTGGCCTGCCAAAAAATATACTTTCTGCCTTGGACGAACTTGATCACCTTGGTCACTCCGGGGATTCCGCTTTTGCTCGGACGCCGCACAATCTGGCTGAACTCCTTTCGGGACATGGGAGGGTGATCCTTCACCATCTTCGCATAGATCACCTTGGCCTTGGCCAAAGCCTTGGATCTGCCCCCACAGTTCTTGTCCGAACAAAAAGCCGAGTACATTTTTCCCCTGCACATCAACCGCACGAACCATCCATGGTTATGTTTCTCCGGCTGGTCAATTCGGGAGATCCCTTTCATTCCAGGTTTCCGTTTTCTGCGTTTGGCTGCCATACACTCCAGTTAATCGCGCTAAACTCCCTTGTCGAGATCATTTCCAACTCGCTAAACATGAGTGCGGATGCAAAGTGCCATTAAACCCTGGACAACCCCCACGCCGTCACCGTGACTGCGGTCAGACCCTGCCGCAAAGCCTTTCGGGTCTGATCCTCGCACCGTAACGGCATGGCCCCATATATGCGGCATCAAATTGCGGTGCCGTGGCTCCTCATTCCATGCCGATTGGATAAGAAAAAAACCTCCCGCACAGCGGGAGGTCTTCTACGTGTTCGCTACAGAACTGGTTACTCTGCTTCGCCTAAAATTCTCCGCAGAGCATTTCCATCCAAAGAATGAAGTGGCCTGTTCGGCAATGAATACCATCGAACCGCACAGGAAGCCATGAGATGTCCCATGACTCCTTCCGTATACAGACGGTCTTCCTCACCATCCTGGGCCACTATTCCAGCGATTCCATCGGCCGAGACGGCAGATCGTATCGCCAACACCTGCCCGGTACAACATGGCCCCATCGTGCTCAGAGCACTGATGTATCCGTATTGCCAAAGATACCAGACGGTTTCTATTTCACGGGTTATGAGGATACGAGACCTCGGCTCTTTTGGGCCATGGTATATCACAAGGGAGCGATCAAAATGGTGAAGTACTCCCTTGTAGATACGAGGCTCAGGGAAAAGGTAGAGCGGATTTTCTTCCGTTACTTCCTTTTCATCTAAAAGCCGGCCAGCGTACCCAATCAGCTGTGATTCCTGGTCCTGGAGAGGAATAGCCACTCTCCCCTTCAGCCATCCTCGTGAACACACACCCAGGCCGAAATGCTCAACTGTCTCTTTGGCTAATCCTCTTTCCGTAAACCAGGCGTGAGCCGGATCAAGGGATTTGAGATTGAAAAACAAAGGCTCATTCACGACTTTGGCTGTATACTTCCCAATCGGTGCTTTGGGCTCCTCCGTGGGTTCTTCCCTATCTTTGCTCAGGAATTTCTTCTTTGCAATTAGGGCGGCTTGTCTCACGTCTTTGCGATTGAGTGGGTCAAGCCCTTCAGCGCAGACTATAAAATCCAGTGTGTTCCCTGTGTATTTGCAGGTGAAGCACTGCCAGATGCCTTTTGTAAGGTTCGCTGAGAAGCCGGTTGTTCCGGGTTTACTTTTGCAGAATGGCAACGGGCAAGGCCCTTTGTGTTGTCTTCCTTGCGGGGTCGCCTTGATATTCAACTTAACGCCGTATGTCTTAAGTACGGTTTCAAAATTCAACTCCCGACGCAGTTCCTTGAAATCAATCCATTGTGTCATACTACCTCCTTGGGTTTGGGTTCCGGGAGGTATTCTAACATTCAATAGTCGATATATGAAAAGTCAGGCCATTTGCAAGGCATTGACAATGAGCATGTTGTATGCTATCATTGTATTAGAGCCTTGATTCTCCGGAAGGTTGCCAGGACGAAGTCCGTTGCATGAAGCAGTGGATTTTCTCTGACAAACTTTAACAAGGAGAATTATGAACACACTCAATCCCGACCTGATTCGCGAAAGAGTAAAATTGGCCAGTAATGAGGAAATACCTTTGTTGCCGAATCGCAGAAAAACGGCAACAGAAGCGTTCAACGGGTTTATCAAGACTGCGGCAGCCTTATCTCCACAAAAAAGGGATGCACTGCTGAGCATGTTTTACGGTGCGATTGCCGAAACGACGTTCAACTATTTTGCCTGCGCCCATGGGCTACGAGCATCAGAAGGACTCGAAAAATCGCAAAGCCTTGAACAAAACGCTCGCGTCATGGATGAACTGAGAAATGGGCTATCTCATATTGCACATATCTACGGGGAGTAATCGCCCCTATCAGTTCTAAAGGGTCTGTCCGAATTCCGGACGGACCCTTTTTCTTTACGAAAGTTGTTCCCCTCTAACCCGATCAATACAGTTTTCCAGGTCCTCCAAAGCTTCTGCTTCCCTCTCAGGTGATAAGCCTCTGTCTTTGATTTTATTGGTTTCAGTTTCCCTGTATTCTTGAAAGAGTTCTCGTTTTTCTCTTTCAGAGTCAATTTGAAGAAGAATTGTTTGTAATTTGGCAGTATGATTATTTGTGCCCCATCGCTGCTCGACAACTCTTTCCATTTCACTTTTTGCAGCAAAGCACTCAGCCGCAGTGGGAATTCGGACTGAGAAACGCACGCAACCATCTTTCTCTTCGTTGTGCTTAAGAAAAAATGTATAGTAGTAAGACAATCCCTGCTCAAGGCGATCATTGGTGCTACCGTCTGAGAGGCTGTCAACAATGAGGATGCCATTGTCTGTCTCGCTCCATTTGTCTGGTCCAAAGCCGTCTTTTTTACGAAAACCCAATATACTCCACCCGCTGCGATCAATATGGGGAGATTTATCGAATTTCCAATGTATGCCAATATTGCCGCCAATGGCTATTACAGTAATTACATAGCCTTTTGCGTGATGGTTCTGGGTAATCTGATCCGGGAACAATAGGGATAAAATTTCCAATCTCCGCACCCTGGTTGTTACATTCAACCATTCTTCGTATTGTTTGAATCTGGGATTGGAAATAATCGCCATTCTATCGTCCCATCCCAGTTTGTTGAAGTTTTCCATCATGATATCCTCGCTTTCGTTATCTAGATCAATTCTGACACTCAATATTTCGACCCCACAACCACGCTTGTCGTATTTTAAAGATGCAAGTGCTTCTCGGGTGAGGCACATGTTTAAGTCTAATTCGACTTCACCGTTCGATTTTTGTAGAACAAAGTGGGAAAGATGTTGGTGAAAAATTTCCCCGTTTGAATCAACACGATTCAAAAAGAACGTAAAAAAGCCCGTGGCTTTTAGGTGAGGGAATAAGACTTCCTCAAGATATTCGTCAACCAGTGAGCTTTGTGCCTCTACAGATCCCATTCCTGCCGCAAGAAAATCAGATTCATTGACGATATTAATAATAAAGGAGCTGTAGCATGGAACTTTGAATCCATTGGTCGTATAGCAGAAAAAGTTTTTAGCTATGAAGTGTTTTTTAAGCTCAAATCTTGGATCGGGTGCCTTTTCTTCCTGATTCCCAACACCAAATAGATCTTCTAGAATCCCCATAATTATCCTTGTTTTACAATCTTCTTCGGTAGGTCCTTGGCGGAGTAAATTTTGATCTCTTGGGTGTCAGCCATCTTTTTAGTTTTTCTTCTACGTGCTCTTTGCGCATTCCGAATTTTTCGCGAGACCGTTGGATAAGGAGATCCTTTCTACCAAAGTAGACCTCCAATTCCGGCAGGGTCTTCCCTATAAAGGGTTGACCTGCCTCACCTTGGATCATGAGCTTGGCACATACCGAATGGTTCGGCAATTCCGTAAATCGGCTAGGTGGAAATTCGTTGTTTAGCTCTTTTGAGAGTATTTCCGCATCAGAATTGCCAACCCTAAAGCAGATGATGGAGCCTGCATTGCCAAGAACAGAGGCTCGTAACCTTTCCGAAAGCTGTTCCAAGTGCTGGTTGGCCAAAGTCAGGCAAAGATGATATTTGCGTGCCTCTTCCAAAATACTGGCAAAACTTTCTGTCGTGTAGTTTTGCCACTCATCCACATAGAGCATGAAGTCCTCCCGGAGATTTTCCGGGATAGCGGCTCTTGCCATGGCCTCAAGTTGGAATTTGGAAACCAACATGGACCCCAGAAGATTGCTTTCTTCCTCTCCCAGTATCCCTTTGCTCAGGTCGGCGATAAAAATACGCTTCCTGTCCATGACGAACCCGACATCAAAACCACTCTTGGGTTGCCCGATGATATTTCGCAGGAGAGGGGACATTGAAAACCGGCCTACCTTGTTCAGAATCGGAGCAATGGCTTCAGTGGCGAAGCCTTTGTTGTAGTTATCGAATTCACCCCTCCAGAAAGACAAAAGGAAGGGGTCTTTGATTTGCTTCACTACCCTATCGCGGAAGACGGGGTCTGTGAGGAGGCGGTGAATACCCAGAAGGGTTTGCCCGCCGTATGAAACAAGCGAGGCACATGAGGCAGACAAAATATATTCTAGCCTCGGCCCCCAAAATTCCGGGTATAGGTCGCGGAACATCCCAGAGACATGAGACGGCACCAAATTCCTCTGCCCCTCCTTGCATTCGAGGATATTCAACCCAATAGGATAATCCGTATCCTTGGGGTTGAAATACACCACGTCGTCCGTCCGCCATGAGGGGATTGCATCGAGAATGGATTCTGCCAGGTCTCCATGGGGGTCTATAAGTCCCACTCCCCGACCGGCCAAGATGTCTTGGACGATCATATTGCGGAAAAGGGTGCTCTTCCCTGTTCCCGTCTTCCCTATTACAAAGACAGGCTGGCGGCGGTCTGAGATATGTAAATAAAACCGCCCGGCATGGCCGTGCGTAAATCGCTGCCCGAGTTGTATCGAACCAGGAGGAAGTTCCATTTCCCATGCGAACCCCTACTCCACGTAGTTAGCGCTGCAAAATTAATTGCAGCGCTTGTTACATTGACTGCATACGAATTCGAGCAATCAAGGTAATAGAGGTTCGTTTAGGAAAGAACTTTCTGACATCATGATATAACAAATTACGTCGCGTGGCGACGTTGATAACTTTTTCTGAATGCAGATAAGACTAACTGAATACTGTTTCTTCGCGTGAACCCGTCTATCGCGAGCCGCTACTCCCTTCCGCTGCGCGGATTGGGAGTCGCGTGCGAGCGCAACCCCGGTTTGCCTGGAACGTCTTGTGTCTAAGACGTGGAAGGCCGTGAGCCGCTGTGTCGGAAACCGGGGTTGTCGGGGGTAGCAGACGGCCCGGAAACCGTTTTAACGAGCTCAATAGCAACGTTTTCCATAGCTGTTCCCCTTCCCCTCCTGGGGAAGGGGGTGGGGATACCCTAAAAGACAGAATTTTCCTCGAAAATGGTTCGGAGTTCCTCCAATAATGAGCACCATGCTGGAGATTGGGAATTTCGGTCTGGCGCGCTGCGCGCGGCAATCGTGGTTTGAGCGAGTAAATCCCAGGGTTTTTTGAAGGAAACGGTTAAGGTTTGAGCGCGTAAAAGGCGGAAACAAAACCACATTTGTTTGTGTGCATAGGCACACTTTCGAGCCTGAGACGGTTATTATTTTAGTTTTTTCAGAAATCGCCAGCACTGTTGATTCGTCAGATTAACATTAAAAGCTTCTTTGATATACTTGGACAGGGCAGGTGCATTTATTGGTTTCTCCTTCACGGCTGATTGCATCACGAATGCTTCGACTTTTCGCATTTGCGAAGTATTGAGCTTCTTGGGGCGTCCCGGTCTTGCTTCATCTCTGAGGCCATCTACACCCTTTTCATTTAAGCGTATTAGCCAGTATGAAACAGCGCGTGCGGAATCTCCGTATATTTCCCCCACTGCTTTTGCTGTGTATCCTGCATGGCAAAGTATGATGCAGTGCAGTTTGTGTAAAAAGCGTTCTTCCGCAGTGGATCCGCGCAGTTTTTTCAAGAGTTCTTCTGCAAAGGGTGATTGTTTTTTTGTCTTCATTTTATATCGCAAAGTATAATGTTATATGCTACACTTCCGTCATGCTTAAATACTTTATCTATTGTCGTAAATCAACAGACGATAAAGAGCATCAAATCCTGTCAATTGATGCCCAGCTTTCCGAAATGAATGCGGTCGCTCTTCAGCATGGACTTATTGTGGCTCAAATTTTTACGGAGAGCAAAAGCGCAAAAGAGAGGGGTAGGCCGGTTTTCAATGAGATGCTTACCCGAATTGAAGCAGGAGAAGCGCAGGGCATTCTCACATGGAAGCTAGATCGATTGGCCCGTAACTTTGATGACGGCGGCAGAGTGATTGGTTTGCTTCAACGCGGAGCCATTCGAGAAATTCGGACTTTTGAAAAAGCTTATTTGCCCACGGACAACGTGCTCATGATTGCGGTGGAATTGGGCATGGCCAACCAATATGTCCGCGACCTTTCAATGAACGTTAAACGAGGTATCCGGGAAAAAGTTCGTCGCGGTCTTTTTTGTGGCAAGGCCCCTATAGGATATTACAACGAACCGAAGCTTCGCACCATCGTTCCTCATCGGAAGCTCTTCAAGAAAGTGCAAAAGATTTTAGAACTTTTTGCCACAGGCAATTATTCCCTGACGGCCATTCAAATGGAAATGGCACACGCCGGTCTTGTTGGGAACGAGAGTAAGAAGCCCTAGGTTATCTCTGCGGTGAGGAACATTTTGGAAAACCCGTTTTACTACGGTGTGTTCATGCACAAGGGCGAGATGCATCAGGGTATCCATGTGCCGATGATCAGCAAAAAGACTTTTGATGAAATTCAGACGGCTCTCAAAGCCGTTTCCAAACCTCGCAAGAGGAAGCATGCGGAGAGATTTAAATTTTTGGATTTCGCCGCCTGTGGGTCATGCGGATATTCGATCACTGCCGAGAGACAGACCAAGAAAAAAACCGGATTCCACTACGATTACTATCGTTGCACGCACAAGAGTAAGGAGCGGGTCTGCGAGGGACGCACCTATACCCGAGAGGACCGGCTGGCTGAAGAGATAAAGCGGAATATGGAACTGGTTGTCCTGCCTGAGGAGTGGAAGGAGAAGTATCTTGCCCAGATTGAGGTCTGGGAGGGCCAGGATTCGCAGATCAGGCAAAAGCGCATCGATTCCCTCAGACAGGACTTAAACGCGCTCAAAGCCAAAATAGAGCGGATTACGACCGGTTTCGTGGAGGGCAGCTTGAGCTTGGAGGAATTTAAGGAATTGAAGAACCCTCTTCTGGCCGAAAAGGTAGGATTGGAGGAAAAAATCATGGGTTTGGAGAGGGGCAAAGCCCGGCGGCTCGAACCACTCAAAGAGTGGGTTTTGGAGGCAAACAAAGGGGAAAAAACGGTTTCTGACGAAAATTGGGAGGAAATGAAGTCATTTCTGAAAAAAGTCGGCTCGAACCGCCTTTTACGCGCTCAAACCTTAACCGTTTCCTTCAAAAAACCCTGGGATTTACTCGCTCAAACCACGATTGCCGCGCGCAGCGCGCCAGACCGAAATTCCCAATCTCCAGCATGGTGCACCGTGCTGGGATCGAACCAGCGACCTTCCGCGTGTGAAGCGGACGCTCTACCACTAAGCTAACGGTGCGAATCAGCCTGAAAGGGTAGGGGAAAGAGAAGGCAAATGACAAGGTTCAAATGACAAAGGACATAGGGGGCCGCTTCAGCCGTTTGTCATTTGGTTTTTGAACTTTGTCATTCAGAGAATGTATTCCGCGCCCTGGGCGGCGGCTTCGACTTTGAGGCCGGTTTTGGCCGCCTCGGCCTGGGCGGCGAGTTCGATGGCCCGCACGGCATCGTCGTCGTGCAGGGGGTCGTGGTGGTGCAGAAGGAGATGTTTGGCCCCGGCGGCGGTACATTCCTTCAGGCCCCAATTCCAGGTGGAGTGGCCCCAGCCTTTGTGGCTGATGGTATTGACGCCATTGTACTCGTCCTCGGTGTATTGGGAATCGTAGAGGACAAGGTCGGCGGACCGGATGATGTCCTGGACGTTGGGGTTGAGATCGGTCAAATGTTCGGTGTCCGTGGCGAAAGCGAAGACTTTGACGGGTTTTCCAGGGGTGTGTTCCTCGATGCGGTAGCCGTAGCATCCGCCCGGGTGGTTGAGGATCCCGGCGACGACGACGAGCTTGCCGGTCTGGGTGGGAATTTCCACTTTGTCGTGCGCCTCAAGGTCACGGAAATTCATTTTGGCGGGCATGTCCTTCAATTGGACGGGGAAGTTGAGATCCTGCTGCTGGCCGCGGAGGGCCTTTTCGAGAATGCCGCCGACGAACCCCGGGGTCGGGTCGAGGCGCGGGCCGTAGAGATCGAAATGGTTGCCCGGCTTGAAGGCGGGGAGGAAGAAAGGGAATCCCTGGATGTGATCCCAGTGCACGTGGCTGAAGAAAAACGTGGCGTGGACCGGTTCCTTGCGGCGGGCCAATTCCATGCCCAGCAAGCGCAGGCCGGAACCGCCATCGATGATGATCAAACTCCCGCCGGACTCAATGGAGACACAGGTGGTATCGCCGCCGTAACGGGCGGTGACAAACGAACTACTACTGGGAGTGGGAATACTTCCGCGGGTGCCCCAAAGTCGAATTTTCAATCCGGATCCTCGTATTGTGCCAAGTTTGCTATCGGAGGGCTTCACGCTAGAATGTTTCCGCTGTTCCTGCAATCCCCTAAATGACAGGGCATTAACTGTTTTTTTATGGGATTCGCTTGCGCAGTTCGAGAATCGTACCGATTTTCTGGGGAAGATATTCGGCGGAATCAAAAACGTTCTGCAAAAGAACGGTGCCCAGTCCCCCGGGCCGGAGATCGTCCAATTCCCGGCCCTTGATTTTCTCCACCGGTGCCGGGGTTCCCTGGTCGATGAGCCGGATGACGAGATGGTCATCCTCAATGCCCACGCGGTATTCCAGCGGACCGGTCTTTTCCCCGTAGGCGTAACGGTAAACGTTGGTGACCGCCTCGTCGACCGCAAGGACGATCTGCCCGACGGTGATGTCGTCGAAGCAGGAGAATTTGGCCCATTCCTCGATGAAGGCGCGGCCGGTGGCGAGATTTTCGAGGCAGCAAGTGCAGTTGAGGGAGGCGGGAGGGGTTTCTCCCCGCCAGGTGAACAGCATGAGGGAGGCGTCATCGTGGGGCGCGGCCGTACCGACAAATTCTTTCCATGCATGGACCATGCCGTCGAAGGTCTGCGGCGGATTGGCGCCGGTGGGGAGGGATTGGAGGTAGCGTTCCTCGGTGAGTTCCTCGGCGGCGAGATTGCGGGCCTCGGTGATGCCGTCGGAAAAGAGGGCCCACATCTGGCCGGCGGCGAGGGGGAAGCGTTCGGATTCGTAGGTGAAGCCCTGCATGATGCCCAGCGGAAGGTGGGGCTTGCAGGGCATGCGTTCCCATGGGCCGGCGTTCGAGCAGGCGGGGGGATTCTGGCCGGCGGTGCAGACCTGCATGGTTTGGTCCTGGCTGTTGGCGAGCAGGAAGGTCATGCCGATGAAGCGCCCCTGGCTGAGCCCCTCGCAGAAGATGTTGTTCAATTTGGTGACCCAGGCGCCGAGGTCGTCGCCCAGCTTGCTTTTCATGGCGCGGATTTCCGCCGTGGCCCGGGCCATGGTCAGGGCGGCCGGGACGCCTTTCCCCGAGACATCCCCCAGTCCGCAAAGCGTGCGCTGGGCATCGAGGGAATGGATGAAGTAGAAATCCCCGCCGATTTCCCGTGCCGGGAAGAAGCCCATGCGTACGCGGCAGGTGGGGAGCGAGCGGACCGATGGCGGAAGGAAGGAATTCTGGATCTCGCGGGCCAGTTCGAGTTCCTGGCGGGCGCGTGCCCCGGCGATGGCAATGCGCTCCGCATTGAGGCGCACCAGGGTGGAAGCCATGAGTCCGGCGTAAGCCTCGACGATTTCCTCGTCGCGCGTGTCAAAAAAAGGCCGTCCGATGGCGTTGAGGATCTGCATCACACCCATGCAATTTTCCCCGTTCAGCAGGGGGACGCAGATCATGTTGTGGGTTTGGATGCGGGCTTTTTTGGCGGCCTGTTTGTAGACACGGGAGTCATTTTCCGCGTCCTGGATGTTGATGGTTTTGCGGCTTTCAAAAACCATCCCGGCAATCCCGGCCCCCTTGGGGACGCGGATGGTGACCATTTGCCGGTCGTCCCCCTCGTCGGCGGAGTGGAGAACCATTTCACCGGTGTCGTGGTCGGGCAGGAAGATGGAACAGGCCTCGGCTTCCATGACCTCGCGGGCGTTCTTGAGGATGCCGTGGAGGAGGGCGTCGAGATCCATGACGCCGCTCATGCTTCGGGCGACCTCGATGAGGGCCTGGTAACGGGCGATGGGGTCTTTCATGACAGGCTTGTCGGGCATCCGGATCAAATGCCGTGCCGTTTCATCCATGTGGCGGTGGGAAACAGTACACAGGTTTTGAGTAGGATTATTTCTTCGGCAACGGGACGGAGAGAGGTTTGTTGCTCTTGAGGATTTCGCTCTCCGTGGGAAGGGCCGGGGTTTCGCCACCCCAGATCACCCGCCAGGGTTTTTGGCCGAGGGTGCCTGTGATGGCCTTGGCGTAGGTGGAGACGACCTTGAGGTTTTGGAGGACGACATGGAGATCGCCCAGGGTCTGGTCGAGTTTGCCGTCGTTCTTTTGCACGATCTCGTTCAACCGGGAGATGAGTTCATCGGCATTTTGCGAGAGGTTCTGCGCATTGGTCAGGAGGGAGTTGACCTTGTCGGGCAGGTCGGGATTTTTGGATTTGATGCCGGCGACGATGGTGTTGAGCTCGGTGAGCATGTCGAGGCCCTCGCGGGTGAGGTCATCAAAGGTGGCCACCTTGCGGGCGGTGATGGGCTGGCCCTCGGCCAGGATGGGGGCGGCCGCAGTGCCGGGGGTCAGGTCGAGGAATTTTTCCGCGAGGATGGTGTCGGAGGTGATGGCGGCCTCGGAGTCGGACTTGAGCGCGGGCATGGGGCGTTCGATTTCCGCAACGACGCGGACGGCAAGATCGGGGTGGGTGCGTTTGTCCCAGTCGAGGGGTTCGATGGAGAGAATTTTCCCGACTTCGGCGCCGGAGTAGCGGACTTCGGAATTCACGCGGAGCCCGGTGACCGAGGGCATGTCGATGACGACCGTATGGCCGGCCTTCTTGCCGAAGGTGAATCCGGTCAGGGCCATTGCCATCGCGGCCAGGAGCACCACGCTGCAACCGATGACGGTCAGGGCGATGAGGATATCGGAGGAGTTTCTGATTTTCATGGGGGGGGTCCTGTGTGGGAGGGCTCAGCCGAGCAGCCTCTTGATATAGTCGTCCTTGGAGAGTTTCAAGGGAATTGGGCCGTCGGCCTCCCCGCGGATGAATTGCTGGAGCATGGCGTTGGGGTGGTTGCGGATTTCCTCCGGGGTGCCCTCGGCGATGATTTTGCCCTGCCAGGGGCCGGTGCCGAGCATGATCATGCGGGTGCCGATGCGGAAGGCGCTGGTCATGTCGTGGGTGACCACGACGGCGGTCATGCCGAGATTCTTCGTCAGGTCCTCGGTGAGTTTGTCGACGACGGCGGTCATGACGGGATCAAGGCCGGAAGTGGGTTCGTCGGAAAAGAGAAGCTCGGGGTCGAGGGCGACCGCGCGGGCGAGACCGACGCGCTTGCGCATGCCGCCGGAAATTTCCGCGGGCTTGAGGTTCTCGAAGCCGGTGAGGCCGACAAGTTCGAGTTTCATCTTGATGACGAGATCGATGATGCCGGGGTCGACGGAGCTGTGTTCGACGAGGGGGAGGGCGACATTTTCGCCGACAGTGAGGGATTGGAGGAGGGCTCCGAATTGGAAATTCATCCCGAAGCGGCGGCGGATCTTGTCGAGCTCGGGATCGCTCATGGTGGTGATTTCCTGGCCGAAGACCTTGATGGAGCCCGAGGTGGGCTTCATGGACCCGATCATGTGGCGGAGGAGGGTGCTTTTTCCGCAACCGGAACCGCCCATGATGATCATGGTTTCGCCGCGGTGGATTTTGAAGCTGATGCCATTGAGGACCTTGCGCCCGCTGAATTCGCGGACGAGGTCGGTGACTTCGATGACGGGCTCAGAATTGTCGGCGAAACGGCTCATGGGTTCAGAGGAAGAAGAAAACGCCGGTGAGGAGGGCGTTGGCGATGAGGATGGCGAGGAGGGAGTAGACGACGGAGAAGGTGGTGTTGCGGCCGACGCCCTCGGCCCCGCCCTTGACGGTCATTCCGAAGTGGCAGGCGATGGTGATGACCAGGTAGGCGAAGACGGCGCTCTTGATCAGGCCGCTGTAGAGGTCGACAAATTCGGCCCGGGCGAAACCGCGGAAGATGTAATTGGCGGTTTCCATTTCGAGGGTGTAGTGGCAGATCCACCAACCGCCGAACATGCCGACGTAATTCCCGAAGACGGTGAGGACGGGGAGCATGATGACCATGGCCAGGAAGCGGGGGATGACGAGGAATCGGACGGGGTTGATGGCCATGACCTCAAGGGCCTCGATTTCTTCCGAGACGACCATGGTGCCGAGTTCGGCGGTGACCGCCGAACCGCTGCGGCCGACGACGATGACGGCGATGAGGAGGGGGCCGAGTTCGCGGAGAAGGGATACGGTGACGAGGTCGGGTACGTAGGCGTCTGCGCCCAGTCGTCCCATTTCCCGGGCGGCTTGCATGGCAAGGGTGAGGCCGACGCTGAAGGCGGTCAGGCTGGCCATGGGGAGGGCCTGGACCCCGATGCGCACGATCTGGTGGAAGGTATCCCCCATGCTGAACATGCGGCCCCGGAATGGGGCGACGAGGAGCCAGTAAAGGATCGACGAAGTGAGTTTGAAATAGTCCTTCAAAACCTGGGGTCCGCAGGCTCAGGCGCCGCCGAGCGATTTCTTGGCTTCGTCCAATGTGGGGAAGATGGGGAAGACTTCACTCAGGCGGACGAGGTCGAAAACGCTCTTCACGCGGTTGGACATGGAAGCGAGGGCGACCTTGCCCGAGAACTGGCGGGCCCCCTGGTAGTATTCGACGAAGGTGGCCAGTCCGGAGGAGTCGATGTAGGTGACGTGGGTGAAATCGACCACAAGGGCGGGGCATTTGGATTTCACCTTGGCCCGGAGCAGGTCGCGCAATCTGGGGGAGTGCTGCAGGTCGATGTCACCCTTCAAGTTGAGGATGACCAGGGTGCCTTCGGTGATTTCAGCCAATTCCATACGATGTCGATACCACCACCAGCCGGGAGGGTGAAGCTTTTTCGGTGGGGAGCCGGCCGGGTTTTTTCCGCGTTGCTTTCCCGGGTGGGGGGAGGCTTAACTAGCACATGGGATTGTTCCAACACCGCGCGGGCAAATTGCCTCCTTACCTGCAGCTCCTGAAGTCGATCCCCCTGTTCGCCAAGTTGACCAACCATGAATTCATCATCCTGGGGCAGATCATCCATGAGCGGAGCTACATGAAGGAAGAGGTGGTGTTCGAGGAGGGGGACGAGGGGTTGGGAATGTATGTGTTGTTGGAGGGGAAAGTGGTGATCCACCGGGAGGGGCCGGAGGGCCGGCAAAAGCTGCTGGAGGTGGAGCCGGGATCGTATTTCGGGGAACTGGCCCTGCTGAACGGGGCCCCCCGGTCGGCCAGTGCGGTCTGTGTGGAGCCTTCCCGCCTGTTGTTTTTTTTCCGTCCTGAATTTCTGGACATTCTCGAAACCCACGGCCGGTTGGGGTCCAAGCTGAGTTTCCAGATCGCATTACATACGGCGAACCGGCTGAGGAATTTCGTGGTGAACCGGGATTTCCTATGAAGCGTACGGTCCGCGGGCGGGTGGAATCGGGATTGGACCATCCGGTGGTCTGGCTGGGTGTGATCGCACTCACCCTGGTTTCGCTTTATCTGGCCAATGTCATCTGGTGGATTTCCATCCCGATGGTTTGTTCGATCGTGCTTTATTACCTTTGCGTGCCCTTTTTGGATTTCATGAAGCGCCGGGGCCTGACCCAGGGACAATCCCTGGCTGTTCTGATGTGCGGGGCGACGGTTCTGGCGGTGATTTTTGCGCTGGTGGTGCTGCCCTGGACTTACGTACAAATCCAATCGCTGCGGGAACACCTGCCCGCCTACCTGGAGCAATTCCAGGCCACCATCGACCGGACCCTGTTGCAGCTGGAAGAACAATTTCCGATGCTGGCCCAGGCCAATTTTGCCCGGGGAACGGCGGACCGCATCGCCCAGATCAAGGCGACCCTGATCGAAAAACACCTGTCAGGGGCGGTATTGCACCTTCTGACATGGGTGGTGTCCGTCCTGCTGATCCCCTACCTGACCTTTTTCATGCTCAAGGACGGGGGGGCGTTCAAGCGGCTGGTCATGCGGGGGGTTCCGAATGCCTTTTTTGAAAAGATCCTGCTTTTGTTCGACCGGATGGATGCGCAGGTGAAGCAGTATTTCCGCGGCTTGATGGCCATGACTTTCCTGGACACGGTGACGCTGGGTTTGGGGTTGTGGTTGCTGGGATTGCCCCATGGGATGTTTCCCCTCGGGCAGGCGATGGTGTTGGGGTTTGTGGCGGCGGTCCTGTCGTGGGTGCCCTATGTGGGATCCATCGTGGGTTGTCTTTTGATTGTCGCGGTCAGCCTGGTGTTTGCCCCCGGGCACCTGATTCTGGCCGGGGGGGCCATCCTTTTGTTCATCTTTGTCCGGCTGATTGATGATTTCATCTACACCCCCCTGACCATCGGGCGGTCCTTGAGTGTGCATCCCCTGATCACCGTGGTGGTGATCTTTTGCGGGGGGATGATCGGGGGGATTCCGGGGTTGCTGCTGGCCATGCCGGCCCTGGGAGTGGCCATGGTGCTGGGGGATATTTTCGGGCAGGTATGGTTCGATCCGCGGCTGCGGGCGCGCCATGCCCATGCCAGGGGTCTGCGCCATGACGAAGCCACCAAAGGCCTCTTCGACTGATTGGTCTCCCCGCTTGCAGTCCGGCACAGGAGTGCCATAGTGGTGGAACTATGAGTGAAACAGCCACCAAAGATAAACTCGTTGCCGACGTCAAAGAAGTCATCACCGACGCCGAGCAATTGCTCCGTGAAACAGCGACCGACCTGTCCGGCAAAGCCAGGGATGCCCGCCAGAAACTTTCCCTCCAATTGGATACGGCCAAAGGCCGCCTGAAAGAATGGGAAGGCGTGGTCCGGGAAAAAGCCGTGGAAGGCGCCAAGGAAACCGACCGTGTGATCCGTGAGCATCCCTACGAATCCATCGGCGTGGCCTTCGGCCTGGGTATTTTGATCGGCATCCTCCTCAACCGGAAATAATCCCGGCCATGTCAGATACTGAAAGCCGTCCGACCGGACTGTGGGCTTCCGCGAACCGATTGCTCCACACCCTGGTGCAGCTCATCGAATCGCGGGTGGAGCTTTTTGCCGTTGAGTGGCAGGAACAGAAAATCCGCCTCGTCGAGATCCTCGTTTGGACCTCGGTGGCGGTTTTTCTGGGTGGATTGTCCCTGGTTATGGTGACGATCACGGTGTTGTTCGCATTCTGGGAGGATCCCCGGGCGCGCTTGATTGCCATGGTGGTCATGACCGTTCTTTACATGGGAAGCGCGGTGTATGCGGGCATGCGCTTGAACTGCATCCTCAGGAAATTGAGCATGCCATTTTCCGACACCCTTTCCCAAATCAAAAAGGACCGGACGTGGATCGAAAATTAGACGGATTGGCGGAACGGAAGGCGCTCCTGATGGCGCGTTGTGATGCCACCCGTGTGGAGCTCATCATGGAGGTCCAGGATCTCCGCCGCCGCACGCGCTGGATCGACACCACCTACCAGGTGGTCCATGCGGTCGCGCCGAAACTGAAGTTCCTCACGCCCCTTGCCGGCCTGCTCATCGCCCGTAATTTTTCGGGCGGATCCCGTGCCCTCGGGGTGGTGCAAACCCTCTGGCAAACGGGCCGGCAGGTTCTGCCGTTCCTCCGCGGATTGAGGGCCGGGCAGGGGTTGGGTTGATGAAGAAACGGCCACGGGAATTATGGGTGGTCAAGCTGGGCAGCGGCCTTTTGACCAACACAAGGGGGGGGACCGACCAGCGCCAGATTTCTGATTTGTGCGGCCAGATCCACGCCCTCCGCCGCCGCAACATCCAGGTCGTCCTGGTCTCCTCCGGTGCCATCAGTGCGGGCATGTCCGCACTCGGACTGGACAAGCGCCCCAAGGACCGCCCCACCCTCCAGGCCTGTGCCAGCATCGGCCAACCTCTCTTGATGAAGGCCTATGCCTCGGCCCTGCAAAAGCATGGCATGGTCTGCGCCCAGATCCTCATCACCTCGTGGGACATGGACAGCCGCAAGGTCTACCAGAACGCCCAGGGCACCCTGGCGCGCCTCCTGTCCCTCGGCCATTGCGTGCCGATTTTCAACGAAAATGACGCCTTGTCGTTCGACGAAATTGAAATGCTCAACCGCTTCGGCGACAACGACCGGCTGTCCGGCCATGTGGCCATCCTGGCCTCGGCCAGCAGGCTGGTCATCCTGAGTGGAATCGACGGCCTGAACACCCGCCCCGATGGCAGCGGACAATGGATCCGGCGGGTCAAAGGGATCGACGAGCAGATCCGCAGCTATGCGGGAACGACCTCGAGCGAGCGGTCGGTGGGGGGCATGATTTCCAAGCTGGAAACGGCCCGCATGATGTTCCAAGCCGGAATGCCGATGTGGATTGCCGACGGACGGATGAAAAATATCCTGGTGGAACTGGCCGCGGGCAAAGTGCGCGGAACCTGCTTCAAGAAGTAAACTGGCGTTCCCGCCAAAGGACCAAAGGGACCGTTGGGAAACGGGAAACAAATCCCGTGGCTGTTACTGCATGACCCCGCCGAGAACCCCTTTGCCTTCCCAATTCTGGGGCCTGTTCCAGGGAACGGTGGAGTACTTTTCCCGGCCTTCCATGGTCGGATCCTTGGATTCGGTGCTGGCGCAACCGGTCAAACCGACCAAGGCCAGGACAACCAGGGAAATAGAGAGGGCGAGTGCTTTCATACTGTCCTAGTTAGCTCAAAACAGCACTTTGTCACCCACCTGGATTTCGCTTTTCGTCCAGTCGGGAAGAATGTCGGCAATGGCCGTGTTGTTTTCCACGGAGACCGTGCGGATTTTCCCGATGAGGGTTTCGCCGCGGTAGACCGTCAGATCGACGCCTTCGACCAGTTTGTCGTCCTTGCCGACGTCAAGCACCACGAAGTTCCAGGCCTTGTTGATGGCGAGCACTTTCCCGCTGAGTTCAAGCGGGGCCTTGCTGTCCGTGCGCAGGCGGTCGAGTTCCTGGAAGCGGCTCAGGTCTTTTTGCATCTGGGCCAGGGAGTCTTCGATGATCTTCTTTTCCGCGGTCAGGACCTTGACCTGTTCATCGTTCTGTTTGAGCGTTCCGAGGATGTCCTCGATGTTCCGGCCGCCGAGTTTCTCGGTGATGTTCTTGAGGCTGCTTTCGCTTTCACCGAGTTTCTTTTCCGCATCGGCCAGCTTGGTCCTGCTGGATTCGACTTCTTTTCTGGCGGCCGTGACCTCGGTGGTCAGCTTCTGGGCTTCCGCCTGGGCGGTGGAAAGCTGTCCGTTGACTTCGGCGAGTTTTTTCAGGGAGTCGTCCAGTTCCGTCTTGGTTTTGGCAAAGACCGCATTCGCTTTCAGGATGGATTCCCTGGGTTCGCTGGGGGACAGTCTGAAATCACCCGTGTAGGGAATCGGTGATTGCTTTTGGGCTTCTTCCACCCCTTCCAATTGTTTGTGGTACCCCGTTTTTCTCTGAGAGATGGCAAAACCAAACCCTGCTGCCGCCAGTGAGCAGATGATGGAAATCACGCAAAAAACTTTTCCCAAGTTGGACATTATTAACTCCTGTAGTGCCTTTGATAATTAAAGACTTATGTTTGATCTTACCCAAAACATATAAGTGTCAATATTAAGATTCTACCATTTGGCGCTCTTTCGGACTTTCTCCAATGTTATATCAAAATCTATCTCAGTTTGCCGCAAAAGTCCCTCCAACCAGAGCGGGCCGTGGACGACCGCCCCGGAGGATTCAACCATCAAAGCTTCGGCATGGTCCGCTGTAACCACATGCACCTGATGGGGTTTGGGGGCGGAGGCAACAAGGCGTTCGATGATACTGTCGGCGGTTTGTTCGGCTTTGCTGTAGATTACGGCCATTTTGCCCGGTTCGACCGGGTCAGTCGTGCCTTGTTTGCCGTCGTAGACAAGGGTGATCCGCCACGGGCTGGTGTCATGAAGCCGGGCCAGTTCATCCTGGAGCTTTTGCCGGGCCATGCGGGTGTTGCGGGCATGGAGGTCCCGCAGGTCATTGCGCTGGAAAATCACGCTGTGACCGTCGACCACCAAATACCGGGCCTCCTCGGACATGATGAAAATTTGCTTTGCCTTGGGCAAAAGTCGAAGCAAAACCAATCATGCGCATCGGCATCATCTCGGACACCCATGACCACCTGCCCGAATCGGTGGCGCTGATTTTCGGGGGTGTTGGTGAAATCTGGCACCTGGGCGACGTCTGTGAAGTGTCGACCCTGATGGGTTTGCGGGAGCTGGGTTGCCCGGTGCAGGTGATCCGGGGAAATTGTGATGCCTGCATGGACTGGCCTCTGACGCTGGATTTGGCGAGGGGCGGGGTGAAATTCCACTTGGTGCATATTCCCCCAAGGACGGCCCCGCAAGGGTGCGATGCGTTGCTCCATGGGCATACCCATGTGCCCCGCGATGAAATGATCGGCGGGGTACGCTGGTTGAATCCGGGCACGGCCGGCAAACCCAACAAAGGGGCGCCTCCTTCGGTGGCCATCCTGGAAGTGGATGGCGGCAGGATTCTCGCCTGGAACCGGATTTTATTGTAGGCCGGGATCCCTCCGGTTTTTTTTAGCCAAATATGCCCGGATAATGGGCCAGGGCGGCAGTGGCCATGCCCAGGAAGACGAAGAACCCGACCACGTCGGTCACTGTCGTGACCATGATCGCGGACGCCAAAGCAGGGTCGATTTTCAAGGCGCGCAGGGCAAAGGGAACGGCCACGCCCGCGGCAGCGGCGGCCAGCATATTGAGCATCATGGCCGCACAGACGATCAGGCCCAGGGCGACGCTGCCCTGCCACAGCCAGGAGACCAACCCCACCGCGATCCCGGTCGCGCCACCGGTAAGAAAACTGACGAACAATTCCTTCAGGAACACCCGGAAGCGCGAGTCCATCCGGATTTCCCCCAGGGCCAGTGCGCGTACCACAATGGTCAGGGTTTGGGTGCCCGCATTCCCCCCCTGTCCCGCCACGATCGGCAGGAAAATGGCCAGGATGGCGTATTTCGAGATGGTCTCGGCAAACAGGGAAACGATCCAGGCGGCAAAAAAGGCCGTGAGCAGGTTGACGAACAGCCAGGTCAACCGGTTCCGGGTCACCCGTGGCCAGGGCGTGTCGATCCGCTCCTCCCCGGACAAGCCGCCCATGTGCTGGATGTCCTCCGTGGCCTCCTGCTGCAGAACCTGGATGACGTCATCACTGGTCACAATTCCGCGCAAGCGCCCGAAGTCGTCCACCACCGGCATGGCGAGGAAGTGGTATTTTTGGAAAAGCCCGGCGATGTGTTCCCGGTCCGCGTGCACCGAGACCACCCGCACTTCGGGGTTCATGATGTCGGACACCCGGGTTTCCGGGGCGCGGAAAATCAGATCGTGGATGCGCAGGATGCCCCGCATTTTTCCTTCCGTGTCGGTCACGTAGATGTAGAAGACGCTCCGGCTTTCCTCCTCCCGGCGATGGCGAACCGCTTCCAGGGCCTGGCCCACGTTCATGTCCTCCCGGGCGGTGACGAATTCCTTGCGCATGATCCCGCCGGCCGAATCCTCGGGGTAGCGGAGCAGGTCCTGGATGGCGTCGGCATCTTCCTTGGCCATCGAACCCATGATTTCCCGCAACTTCTGGCCGGACAGTTTCCCCAGCACGTCGGCCGCGTCATTGCTCAACATTTCCGCCAGGATTCCCGAGGAGCGCCCGGGACGCATGGCTTCGAAAAGGCGCACCTGGGTCAGGCGGGGCAGCAAAGGGATGACCTCGGCGGCCTGTTCATCATTGAGCAGGCGGAGGGATTCCCGCACGGCATCCAGATCGTAGGGATCAATGCGCTCAATCAGATCGCGCAGGTCATCCAAGGGCGTGTACGGGGAAGAAGCGGGGGCAGCCATGCACTTTGCATAGCGTTGTTTGATGCGCGGGTCATTCAAAAAGGCGGATTCCGGCTGGGATAATGGCCGGTGGGTCTTCCTCCCGCCATTGTCATTGACGCCGGCCATCGCGGGTGAAAAGTACCGTCATGCCACGCCTTGTCGCCTGCCCCACCTGCCGGAAAAAGGGCCCATGGATGGAAGAATTGCACGGCCCGTTTTGTTCGCCCCGATGCAAGATGGTGGACCTGGGAAAATGGTTTGGTGAGGAACACCGCATTTCCGGACCGCTCGGGCCGGAGCACATCGAAGAGATGCCGGATACCTACGAGGACAAGGCACCTTAGAAGATCCCCAATCTCAAATCCCCCTATTGTTGGGTTTTGGCCGGTGTGGGGATTGTCTGGGGGTGACGCCTTCCTTTTCGATTGTCTTCTCCCCCGGGCATGGCAGTAGTGGAACCCTATGTCGCAAGCTGCTGATGTCTCTTCTCTCATGGAACTTTTCACCATCGGGGGGCAGCCGGTTTGGCAGTTGCCAGGGGTGTTCCGCCTGAACAAACTCCCGGCCCGGGCAACCTTTTATCACTTTAACGAACCCGGCCACGCCCGCACCCACGTCCGCGAACAATCCCCCTGGTTCCAGTCCCTCAACGGCTCTTGGGATTTCCACTGGGCTCCGACACCCGCGGAAGCCTCGCAGTTCCTCAAAAAACACTTCGCGTCGTTCCAGGGAGAGTGGGACGAACTGGAGGTTCCCGGTTCCTGGCAGATGCAGGGACTGGAAAAACCGGAACGCAACTGGGACAAGCCGCATTACACCAACGTCCAGATGCCCTTCCCCCAAAAACCCATCGAGGTGCCGGAAGAAAATCCCACCGGCATCTACCGCCGTACCTTCACCGTACCCGAATCCTGGTCCGGCCAGCGCGTGGTGGTGCATTTCGGTGGGGCGGACAACACGCTTCTCGTTTTCCTCGACGGCCAACCCGTCGGCCTGAGCAAGGATTCCCGCACCCCGGCGGAATTCGAACTGACCGACAAGATCAAACCCGGCCGGGCCCAGGAATTGGTGGCGGTGGTCATCAAGTGGTCTGACAGCACCTACATTGAGGACCAGGACCACTGGTGGCTCTCCGGCCTGCACCGCGAAGTTTTCCTCTATGCCACGCCGTCCGCCCACTTGGCGGACATCAAGGCCGAAGCCCTCCTCGGGGAAGACCTGCAAACCGGGCTGCTCAAGGTCGCCGTTCAGCTGGATGGCCCCGTGCCCGACGGTTCGCAGACCGGGATCATGCTGTACGACGGGGACCGCCCTGTCTGGAAGAAGCCCCTCCGGGCCCCGGTCGAAACATCAGCCCTGCCCCACCGCCCGTTCCCTTTCGGAAATACATACGAATCCACTATTCCCAAGGTCCAGCCCTGGTCGGCGGAAAATCCGAAACTTTACCGGCTTGTCGTTTCCCTCCTCCTGCCCGACGGCACTTGCGACAGCACGGCGTTCGACATCGGGTTCAAGCGAATCGAAATCAGGAACCGCCAACTCCTGGTCAACGGCCGTGCCGTCCTGATCAAGGGGGTCAACCGCCACGATCACCATGACACCCGGGGCAAGGCCCTCACCCGGGCCGACATGGAACTGGACATCCTGACGATGAAGCAGTTCAACTTCAACGCCGTCCGCACCTCCCACTACCCCAACGATCCCTATGTGCTCGAGTTGTGCGACCGCCACGGGCTTTATGTCGTCGATGAGGCCAACATCGAATCGCATGCCTTTTACCATGAGTGCTGCGCCGACCCGCGCTACATGGGTGCCTTCCTGGACCGTGTCTCCAACATGGTGCTGCGCGACAAAAACCATGCCTGCATCTACGCCTGGTCGCTCGGAAATGAGAGTGGCTACGGGGTCAATCATGATGCCTGCGCGGGCTGGATTCGTTCCTATGATACCACCCGCACCTTGCATTATGAAGGAGCCCGGACCGGCAAGGGGAGCTACCCCGGCTATTGGGAAACCGGATACAGTTCGGCCTCGGATTATGTCTGCCCGATGTATCCCCGCATTGACTTCATGGTGAGGTGGTCCAAGAACCTGGAAAACAAAAAAAACGATCCCCGGCCGCTCATCCTTTGCGAATATTCCCACGCCATGGGCAACAGCAACGGCTGTTTGTCGGATTACTTCGAGACCTTCGAGAAATACGAAGGAGTGCAGGGCGGATTCATCTGGGAGTGGATCGACCACGGCATCGTCCAGACCGGTCCCGACGGCCGGCCCTTCTGGGCCTACGGCGGTGATTTCGGCGACAAACCGAGCGACTTCAATTTTGTCTGCGACGGGATGGTGTGGCCCGACCGCACGCCGCATCCGGCGATGTTCGAGTTCAAGTACCTGGCCCGTCCGGTGAAAGTGGAGGCGGTCAACCTCAAGAAGGGAAAAATCAGGATCGTCAGCAAACGCGATTTTACCTCCCTGGCGGATCTCAAGGGATCCTGGAAGCTGGTGCAGGAAGGACAGGTGCTCCAGCAGGGGAACCTGCCCAGGCTGGCGGTGGCCCCCGGCCGTTCGATCGATGTCAGTCTCCCGTTGAAATCACTGCCGGCTGGGGAAGCCTTCCTGGATTTTGAATTCCAGACCCTCAAGGCCACATCCTGGGCCGACGCCGGGCACCGGGTGGCCTGGGACCAGTTGGCGTTGCCAGCCGCCAAATCCAAGAAATCACCCGTGGACCCTGCCTTGCTTCCCTGGCAGATCGAGGCGGACGGAGGGCGCATGATTGCGGCCTCGGGCGACCTGGTCGCCGGTTTCGATCTCAAGAAAGGGGTGTGGGAGGGTTGGAGCCTGGGTGGCATCGACCTGCTGGCCGTGGGACCGGATCTGAACATTTGGCGGGCTCCCACGGACAACGACGGCATCAAGCTGCACCACCTCGACCGTATCCCCAAGCCTTGGAACAAGCACAAAGCCCTGGCCCGCTGGTGGGAGGGTTCCTACGACCGGGTGCAGTCCAAACTGGTTCGCTCCCGTCTGTTGAACCGGCCGGGGCGGCCCGTCCTGGAGATGATCTATCAAGCCGGAGTGGATAACAAAAAAGGGATCGACTGGACCGCACGTTATCATTTCCTGCCGGGGGGATTGATCCGGGTGGAGAACGAATTCCGGACCGGCAAGGGCTTTGTTGATCTTCCACGCGTGGGGGTGCGCCTGGCGCTTCCCCAGGGTTTCGAGCATGTCCATTGGAACGGCCGCGGCCCCTGGGAAAATTATCCCGACCGCAAGGCGGGGGCCCTTGTCGGGGTCTATGACAACACCGTCATGGGCGAGTATGTGCCCTATGTGATGCCCCAGGAACACGGGCTGAAGTGCGATGTCCGCTGGGTGGAATTGGCCCATTTCAACGGCACCACCGTCCGTGTCGCCGCGGAGCCGTCCTTTGCCTTCTCCGCCAGCCATTATGCGTCGGAGGATCTGAGCAAGGCCCTGCACACCTACGACCTCAAGGCCCGTCCCGAGACGCTGCTCTGCCTCGATGCCGCCCACCGCGGGGTCGGCACGGCCAGTTGCGGCCCGGATACCCTGGAGAAATACAAGCTGACCGGATCGAAGTTCCGCCTGGTTTACACCCTGTCCGCAAGGGAGGAATAACAGCCTTGTGGGTATTCTGCAGCCGCCCCCGGCTACAAGGTCTTCAGGAAACAGACAATCCGGTCTGTTTCCGTGAAGCCGCATGCGGCGTGCGCGGCCGCGCTGGCGATGTTGTCGAGGGTACAGTCGCTGCCGAGTTCGATCAGCCCGTGCCCGCGGGCCCAGTCCCAGGCCCCTTGGATGAGTGCACGGCCGATACCCTTGCGACGGTGTTTTTTCTCAACCCACCATCCTTCGACATAGGCCGCAGGGGAGGTGGTACAACCCTCGGCATAATCCCTCAAACCGAGTTCCAGAAAACCGGCAAGGTTGCCGCCGGGCAGTTCCGCCACAAGGACCACGGCATCGGTCCGTGGCTGTGAAAAGTAGGCGGTGATTTCCTTCGGGTGGTCCGTGTGCCCGGGCCAGAGACCCTGCCGCATGCGAAGCCAGGCGCGGCGGTCGGCGGGGGAGGGAAATACTGCGCGGACCGTGACCGGAACCTTGGTCGACGGGGGACGCGACACGCGGTTTTTCTTCGTTGGGGATTTCGGCGGAAGGGCTTTCCGGATGAGGCGGTGGATTTCCGGGAAGAGCGGGTGGCTGTCATGGGCCCGGAAAAGAATCCGGTTGCCCTCGCGGCGGATCCGGAGCAGCCCCGTCCGTTGCAGTTGCGCCACCTCATCCTGCAGGGTGCCCACGGCCACGCCACATTGGCGGGCCAATTGCCGGAGATGGACCTCTGTGCCGGGATCGGCGAAAAGTTCCCGGAATATCCGCGCACGCGTCCGGGGGAATAACATGTCCAGCGGAGTATCCTGCACGCCCATGGACTGCATGCTGTCCGTTTTTGTATGGTTTTACCATACAAAGTCGGTGTTGGGAGGAGCATCCCCGG
>Ga0209066_10001110_pt1 | contig 36485 bp, 29 predicted proteins | sample All_14_2_FD_187198 | JGI IMG/M metagenome (GOLD analysis project Ga0209066, IMG submission 187198) | Freshwater microbial communities in response to fracking from Pennsylvania, USA - Allegheny Zone_MetaG_DW_15 (SPAdes) (version 2) ... | reverse complement strand
CTGCCGTCCATCACAAAATGGGCGTGGCGGGTGGCGGCGCAGTTGGGGATCATCGCAATCGGTTTGCTGGCGGCGTGGGTGGGGTACATCTTGATCTTGACGTCGAGCACCGTGGTCAGGCCACCCAGGCCTTGGGCGCCGATGCCCAGCGCATTGACTTTCTCGAAGAGTTCAAGCCGCAGTTTTTCAACGCTGCTGAGTTCGGCGCCGCTGGCCGCCTTGGCCTGCAACTCGTACATGTCCAGGTCGTCCATCAGGCTTTCCTTGGCCATCAACACGGCTTTTTCGGCCGTGCCGCCGATGCCGATGCCCAGCATGCCCGGTGGGCACCAGCCTGCGCCCATGGTGGGCACGGTCTTGAGCACCCAGTCGACCACGCTGTCGCCGGGGTTGAGCATGTACATCTTGCTCTTGTTCTCAGAACCGCCGCCTTTGGCCGCCACGGTGACTTCCACCGTGTTGCCGGGAACGATCTCGCAGCTGATGACCGCCGGGGTGTTGTCCTTGGTGTTTTTGCGCAAAAACTCGGGATCGGCCACCACGCTGGCGCGCAGGGTGTTGTCAGGGTGGTTGTAACCACGGCGCACGCCTTCGTTGATGGCGTCGTCCAGGCTGCCGGTGAAACCTTCCCAGTGCACGTCCATACCTACCTTGAGAAACACGTTGACGATGCCAGTGTCCTGGCAGATTGGGCGGTGGCCGGTGGCGCTCATCTTGCTGTTGGTGAGGATCTGGGCGATGGCGTCTTTGGCGGCTGCGCTTTGCTCCCGCTCATAAGCGCGCGCCAGATGGGCGATGTAGTCGGCGGGGTGGTAGTAGCTGATGTACTGCAGCGCGGCGGCAATGGATTCGATCAGGTCGGCTTGGCGGATGGCGGTACGCATGGGTTTTACCTTAAAGAGTGAGCGTATTTGGGGTCTGTCGGTAGCATCGCAGTTTAACCAAGGACCCCCAACACCAGGCTGACTCGCCCTGGCCAATCACCATGCTCAAACTCATTGCTCGCAGCGTCAACCAGTTCGTCAATTCTCAAACCATCGGCGGTGTCCTGCTGGCTGTCGCTGCTGTGCTAGCGCTGATTCTGAGCAACTCGCCGCTGCAGCCGCTGTATGAGACTCTTTTGAACACCCCCGGCGAGGTGCGCATCGGCGGGGATTGGCTGGTGCTCTCCAAACCCACGCTGGTCTGGGTGAATGATTTGTGGATGGCGGTGTTCTTTTTTCTGGTGGGCCTTGAGATCAAGCGGGAATTGCTGGAAGGTGAACTGGCGTCGCGCGCCCAGGCCTTGCTGCCAGCGGGCGCTGCGTTGGGTGGCATGGTGGTGCCTGCGCTGATTTACGCCGCGATCAACGCGGGTGACCCGGTGGCGTTGCGCGGCTGGGGCATTCCCATGGCCACCGACATCGCTTTTGCGCTGGGCATTCTGGTGCTGCTGGGCAGCCGGGTACCCACCTCGCTGAAGATTTTTCTCACCGCCGTGGCCATCATTGACGATTTGGGGGCGATCCTGGTGATTGCCTTTTTCTACACCGCTGACCTGTCCCTGGCCATGTTGCTGGCGGCGGGCGGGGGCGCGCTGGTGCTGTTGGTACTCAACCGCAGTCGGGTCACGTCGGTGGGCCCCTATGTGATCGTTGGTTTGATCATTTGGGTGTGTGTCCTGAAGTCTGGCATCCACGCCACGCTGGCCGGGGTGATCACTGCGCTGGCGGTGCCGCTGTCGGACGGCAAGGGCGGCTCGCCGCTGGGCCGCGCCGAGCATGCGCTGCACCCGTGGGTGGCTTACGGCATCTTGCCAGTGTTCGCGTTTGCCAATGCCGGGGTGTCGCTGAGCGGCATCACGTTGTCCACGCTCACCCAAACGGTGCCCTTGGGGATTGCTGCGGGTTTGGTGGTGGGCAAAACAGTGGGGGTGTTTGGCGTGTCATGGCTGTTGATACGCTTTGGTGGCGCGCAGTTGCCCTATCAAAGCACCTGGCTGCAGTTTTTGGGCGTGTGCGTGCTGTGCGGTGTGGGCTTCACCATGAGCCTGTTCATCGGATCGCTGGCATTTGCAGGCGCGGATGCCGCGTTGGGCGTTCAAGTCAAGATTGGGGTCTTGCTGGGCTCGCTGATCAGCGCGGTGCTCGCGGTGCTGTTGCTGCTGAGCCAATCCCGCAAGGCGCAGTCGGCCTGAGGCCGTCAGCGGATGGTGGCCATCAATGTTTGGCCGACGCCGGGGGGTGCATCAACCGGTCGGTGTAGGCAATGGCCATGGCCGAGAGCAAGAAGGCGATGTGAATCACCGTCTGGGCGATCAGCACCTTCTCGCTGTAATTGGCGGCGTTGATGAAAGTTTTGAGCAGGTGGATGGAGCTGATGCCGATGATGGCGGTGGCCAGCTTCACCTTGAGCACCGAGGCGTTGACGTGGTCCAGCCACTCAGGCTGGTCGGGGTGGTCATCCAGGTCCATGCGGCTCACAAAAGTTTCGTAGCCGCCCACAATCACCATGATCAGCAGGTTGGAGATCATCACCACGTCAATCAGCGCCAGCAGCACCAGCATGATGACAGTCTCGTTGAGGTGCGTGACCGGTGCTTCACTGCGGTACCCAATGCTCTCCACCAGCGCGGCCAGCGCGGTCTGGCTGCCAAACACCGCCTCCAACAGATGCACCACTTCCACCCAGAAGTGGTAAACGTACACACACTGCGCCAGAATCAAGCCCAGATACAGCGGCAACTGCAGCCAGCGGCTGGCAAAAATCAGGCGCGGAATCGGCCGCAGGACGGCTCTTTTTTCGGGTTTGGCAGTTGACATGAAGTGACTGAAAGTTGGGACAGTGAGGGAGTTTATCGTGCGGCTCAAACGCGCCGGATAGTCAGTGGCTTGTAAGTGCCAACCTTGATATTAGTGGGTGAACGTCATTTAACAAAGAGGAGATTGATCTGTGAGCACACCGTCCGCCATTGAATCCGTGTTGGTTGAAAACCGCGTTTTTGAGCCCAGCGAAGCCACCGTGAAGGCTGCTCGCATTTCCGGCATGGACGGCTACAACGCCCTCTGCGCGGAAGCTGCTGCTGATTTTGAAGGGTTCTGGGCTCGCCTGGCGCGTGAAAACGTGGTCTGGAACAAGCCCTTCACCAAAACCCTCGACGAGTCCAATGCACCGTTCTACAAGTGGTTTGAGGACGGTGAACTCAATGCCAGTGCCAACTGCCTTGACAAGCACATGGGCACGCCCAATGAAAACAAGACCGCCGTCATTTTTGAAGCCGACGGCGGTGAAGTCACCAAAACCACCTACAAGGAACTGCTGGCCAAGGTCAGCCAGTTCGCCAATGCGCTCAAGGCCCGCGGCATCAACAAGGGTGACCGCGTCCTGATCTACATGCCCATGACGCTCGAAGGCGTGGTGGCCATGCAGGCCTGTGCCCGCATCGGTGCGACCCACAGCGTGGTGTTTGGCGGCTTCTCGGCCAAGGCGCTGCAAGAGCGCATCATCGACGCCGGCGCGGTGGCTGTGGTCACCGCCAACTTCCAGATGCGTGGTGGCAAAGAGTTGCCGCTCAAAGCCATCGTGGACGAAGGCTTGGGACTGGGTGGTTGTGAATCCATCAAAACCGTGCTGGTGTTCGAGCGCACCGCCACCCCCTGCAACATGGTCGCTGGCCGTGACATCACCTTCACCGAGGCGCTGGCAGGCCAAAGCACCGAATGCGCGCCGGTGATGGTGGGTGCCGAGCACCCGCTGTTCATCTTGTTCACCTCCGGCTCCACCGGCAAGCCCAAGGGTGTGCAGCATGCCACCGGCGGCTTTGTGCTGTGGTCCAAGCTAACCATGGACTGGACCTTCGATTTGCGCTCGGATGACGTGTTCTGGTGTACCGCCGACATCGGCTGGATCACCGGCCACGCCTATGTGGCTTACGGCCCGCTGGCCGCTGGCGCCACCCAGATCATTTTTGAAGGTGTGCCCACCTACCCGAACGCCGGCCGTTTCTGGCAGATGATTGAGCGCCACAAGTGCAGCATTTTCTACACCGCACCCACCGCCATCCGTTCGCTGATCAAGTCGGCCGAGTCGGACGAAAAGGTCCATCCGGACCGCTCGGACCTATCGAGCCTGCGCATCCTCGGTTCGGTGGGTGAGCCCATCAATCCTGAAGCCTGGATATGGTACTACAAGAACGTCGGCAAGGAAAAGTGCCCGATCGTTGACACCTTCTGGCAAACAGAAACCGGTGGCCACATGATCACCCCGCTGCCTGGCGCCACACCGCTGGTGCCCGGTAGCTGCACACTGCCGCTGCCCGGCATCATGGCCGCCATCGTCGACGAAGCCGGTCATGACGTGCCCAACGGCTCGGGCGGCATGCTGGTCGTCAAACGCCCCTGGCCTTCCATGATCCGCACCATCTGGGGCGACCCGGAGCGTTTCAAGGCCAGCTACTTCCCGCCGGAAATGGGCGGCACCTATTACCTGGCGGGCGACGGCGCCGTGCGCAGTGCGGATCGCGGTTACTTCCGCATCACCGGCCGGATTGACGATGTGCTCAACGTGTCCGGTCACCGCATGGGCACCATGGAAATCGAATCGGCACTCGTCGCCAAGACCGATCTGGTGGCCGAAGCCGCTGTGGTGGGCCGTCCCGACGACCTGACCGGTGAAGCCATCTGCGCCTTTGTGGTGTTGAAGCGTGGCGTGCCGTCTGGTGACGAAGCCAAGGCGATTGCCAAGCAGCTGCGCGACTGGGTGGCCAAGGAAATCGGCCCGATCGCCAAACCCAAAGACATCCGCTTCGGTGAAAACCTGCCCAAGACCCGCTCCGGCAAGATCATGCGCCGCCTGCTGCGTTCGCTGGCCAAGGGTGAAAACATCACCCAGGACACGTCGACGCTGGAAAACCCGGCCATCCTGAGCCAGCTGGGTCAAGCCTATTAAGAGGACAGACAAAACAGCTTCCTGCCCTTATCTATGGGGGTGAGAAGCTGATTTCTTGTGCCCAACTGGTGCTGTTGCCAGTGTCAAAAAAACCCGCTGCGGCGGGTTTTTTGCTGGCTGTCTGGCGCTGACGTTTCAGGCCTCAGGAGGCAAGTCGGTCAGGTGTCCAGGCTGGCGCTCCAGCGGTTGCCCCAGGGGTCGCCGCGCAGCTTGTCGGCATCACGCCGGTCGCGTTTGGTGGGGCGGCCTTGGGTCAGGGACAGGGCCGGCTCCGGGGCCAGGCGGCGTTGTTCGGCCGCTTGCTGGCGCAGTTGGACCGACTCGGTGGTTTCCTGGAACAGCAGAGCAGCGGTCGGCGCCGGGCCGCGTTTGTCGCTGACGGCTTGCACCAGCACGGTGCGGATGGTTGATCCGATGCGCAATTGCACCGTATCACCGGCCTTGACCTCGCGCGCTGGTTTGACCACCGCGCCGTTGACCTGCACCCGGCCTTTGTCGATCTCGTCACTCGCCAGGCTGCGGGTCTTGTAGAAGCGTGCCGCCCACAACCACTTGTCGATGCGCAATTTGTCCACGGTACGTCAGAGCAGTTTTTCGATGTCGGCCACCAAGCTGCGGCTGGTCGGGCTGGTCATGCTGCCGTAGCTGTCCACCACCTTGCCGTTACGGTCGATCAGGTATTTGTAGAAGTTCCATTTCGGGCTGGTGCCGGTGGCGTCCACCAGTTGTTGGTAAAACGCGTTGCGACCGGGGCCGGACACCACGGTTTTGGAGAACATCGGAAACTTGACCGCGTAAGTGTTGAAGCAGAAGTCGGCGATCTCCTTGTCGGTGCCGGGCTCCTGTTGACCAAAGTCGTTGGACGGAAACCCCAGCACCACCAGCCCTTTGGACTGGTACTTGGCGTAAAGCGCCTCCAGCCCCTCGTACTGGCCGGTGAATCCACAGCGGCTGGCGGTGTTGACCACCAGAATCACCTTGCCGGCAAATTGGCACAGGTTCTGTGGTTTTTCGTCCTGCAAGCGGTTGAAGCTGTGTTTCAGGATGGACGGGCAGGCTGTGGCCGTCGCGTTGGCTGAAGGGGCACTTGACTTGGTTGTTTGGGCGAATGTGTTGAAACTCACCCCAAGCATCAGCACACCCGCCAAAGTAGCCTTGATCCAACCATGAGCTGGGTCTGGTGAGCGGGGCATCCGTGTCAATCGTGGCATCGTCAAACTCCTGGGTATTTTTCCTGACGGTGCAGTTTACCGGTTTGACATTTTGATTGCCGGGACAGGCACCAGTGGCAGGCGCACAGTGGCGTCGAGTCCGATGATGTGTCCCTGTGCCTCGCGGTTGGCAAGTTCAATCTGGCCGCCCAGTGTGCGGGTGATTTCCAGGCAGATGGCCAGCCCCAGACCCGATCCGCCGGTGGCCTGGCCTGCAGAAAACGGCTGAAACAGGCGCTTTTGCAGATCGGGTGAAATCCCGGGCCCGCTGTCGCTGATGACCAGGGCGGCAACACGGGCGTCGCTCACCAGCGTGACGTGCAACGGGCCACCCTGCGGGCTATAGCGGATGGCGTTGTGCAGCAGGTTGCGGGAGAGTTCGCGCAGCATCCAGTCGTGGGTCTGAATGGGGCTTGGCACGGTGTCAATGTCAAAGTCCAGCTCACGGTCGGCGATCAGCGGTGACAGGTCCAGTGCCACTTCACGCAGCACCACAGCCCAGTCAATGGTGTTGCTGGGGTTTTCCTGGGCCAGTTGCGCCACTTTCGCCAGCGACAGCATCTGGTTGGCCAGCACGGTGGCCCGTTGGACAGTCTGGCTGATTTCCTGTAGCGCCTGTTGGGGCTCCACATCGCCGCGCAAGGCAGATTGCACCTGGACCTTGAGCACCGCCAGCGGTGTTCGCAACTGGTGGGCGGTGTCGCGTACAAAACGTTTCTGGTTGTCCAGCAGGTCTTTCAGGCGGCTCATGGTGGTGTTGGTGGCCTCCATCAGCGGTTGCAGTTCCGTGGGCGCATCGGCCAGGTGCAAGGGGGTGAGGTCGTCAGCTTCGCGCTGGCGAAGCAGTTGGCTCAAATGCCGCACAGGCCGGGTGGCGCGCTGCACCACCACAAACACCACCAACGCGATCACCGACAACAGCGCCAACTGCCGCAGCAGGGTGTCGACGAGGATCTGGCGTGCCAGCGTTCGGCGCAACTCCAGGGTTTCAGCCACTTGCACCACCGCCATGGCGCGGGCACGCTGCATGGCCACCGGCTGCAACAACACGGCCACGCGCACCGCATCACCCCGGTAGGTGTCGTCGTAAAAATCCACCAGCGCTGCATAAGGGCCAAGCTGCGGCAACTGGCCGCGCCAAGCGGGCAAGTCCTGAAATCCGTCGATCAACACACCGTTGGTGCTGGAGATGCGGTAGATCATGCGGCTGCGGTTGTCGGCCTCAAACACTTCCAGTGCAGCGTAAGGCACGGAGGCGCTGAGCTTGGCCGCATCAGCCTCGCCCGTGGCGCTGATGTGTTCACCAATGGATTTGGCTGAAGCCAGCAGCGTGCGGTCGTAGGCGGTGTTCACTGCCGCCAGTGCCTGGCGGTAAATCACCAAGGTGTCGATCATGATGAACAGCACCACGGGCAACAAGATGCCCAGCATCAGGTAGCTGCGCAGCGACAGCTTGTGGGTGGGCAGGGTGCTGACCAGGCTCACGATGGCAGTTTGAGCAGGTAACCCAGACCGCGCAGGGTGGTCAGGGTGGTGCCGGTGCCTTGCAGCTTTTTGCGCACGCGGTAGGCCACCACTTCGATGGCTTCAAACTGCACGTCTTGCAGGCCGGGAAAGACGGCCTCAAACAAGCGCTCTTTGGAGACTGCCTGCCCGGGGCGTGCCATCAAGGCGCGCAAGAACGCCAGTTCACGCGGTGCCAGCTCCAGCACTTGGCCCGCATGAAGGATGGCACCACTCTCCTTGTCGTAGCTGATGGTCTTTCCGTCGTGTGGGTTGGAGGCTGATTTGTCATAACTCTCCGACTGACGCCGGTGCAGCGCACGCAGGCGGGCTTCGAGTTCGTCCAGATCAAAAGGTTTGGGCAGGTAGTCGTCGGCACCGGCGTTGAGTCCGGCAATGCGGTCGCCCACGGTGCCGCGGGCGGTGAGGATCAGCACCGGCGTGACCAGGCCTTCGTCGCGCGCCTGCGCCAGGATATGCAGGCCGTCGCGGCCGGGCAGGCTCAGGTCGAGCAACACCACATCGGGTTTGAGCGCGCGCCAACGGGCCAAAGCGGCGCGACCGTCGTCACACACCTGAACGTTCCAGCCCAGGCGCGTGAGACTGCGGTGCAGGGCGGTGTGCAGGGCAGCGTCGTCCTCGACCAGCAGCAGCTTCATGCGCGATCCTCTGCCTGGCTCAGGTGCTCATGGCGCGGTGTTGGACGCCAGCCGCCACAGCGAGGTGACTTCCTGGCTGCGGGCGTGGTGCAGCGCGTCGGTGGCATCGCTGGCTTTGGGGTGCACGGGCTTGGCATCGACACGGCTGACGACGCGCAGGCGGTTGGCTTCAAACAGGGCCAGCAATTCGTCGCGGCTGCGCAGGCCAAGGTGTTCGGCTAGGTTGGACAAAATCAGCCAGCCTTCGCCCTTGGGTTCCAGATGATCCAATAACCCGGCCAAGAATCCTTGGAGCATGCGAGAACCTTCGTCGTACACCGCGCGCTCAATCGGTGAGCCGGGCCGCGCTGGCAACCAGGGCGGGTTGCAGACGATCAGTGACGCTTTCCCAGGTGGGAACAAATCAGCCTGCGTCACCTCCACCTGTGTTTGCAGCCCAAGCTGGGCCATGTTGTCTCGCGCACAGGCCAGCGCCCTGGCGTCCAAATCAGTGGCGACGATGTGAGCGACACCCCGGCGCGCCAGCACGGCGGCCAGCACACCCGTGCCGGTGCCAATATCAAATGCCAGCAGCTGGTCTCGGCCTTTGGGTGGCTTGGGCAAATGGGCGGTGGCCACCAGCTGGATGTATTCGCCGCGCACGGGTGAAAACACGCCGTAGTGCGGGTGGATGCGGTTGTGCGGTGCGTCGCCCAGCGCCGGGATCTCGATGCCCACACGCCGCCACTCGTGCGCACTGGTCACGCCCAGCAGCTCCCGCAGCGAAGCCACCATGGGGCCTGCCTGCAAGTCAGGTGGCCCCCAAGCTTCTGTGCAGGCGGCTTGGACGTCAGGCGCGCGGCGCAGCGGCACATGGTAGTCGGCATCGAACGCGATCAATAACCGCCCCAGCAGGCGGGCGCGTTGCGACTGCGCCAGCCGGTGCTGGTTGAAGGCATCCAGCAGCGGGATGGGGGTAGCGGCTTGTTTGCGCTTGCGTTTGGGCACCTGATCGGCACGGCGCCCCAGCGCTTGCAGTAACTGGCGGGCGTTTTGAAAGTCACCGCGCCAGAGCAATGAAGTGCCTTCGCACACCATCCTGTACGCACTGTCAGCGCTCAAGGTGTCGTCTGCCAGCACCACTTTGGTTGGGGGTGGCAGGCCGCGCTCGGAACGCCAGCGGGCGTTGCGCGGCTGATCGGCCTCCAGCCAGTGAATTTCTGGCAGGGCAATGGGGTTGACGGGCAGGGCGCTTTGGGGCTTTGAAGGCATAGGGCGTGGACGCAGAAGTGAAGGCCCCGGTTGTAACAGATGGCCTGTATGGGGACCGCACTGGCGTGAGTGGGCGGCTGCGCACGGGCTTGGTATTTTCCCTAGTGCGTGCGGACAGCCGTTTGACAGCCTGTCGCCGCAACATACAGGGGTCGTTAACCCACCCAGGAGATTGTGATGCGTCGTGATACCTTTTTGAAATCGCTCGCCGTGCTGGCAGCCAGTGGCAGCGTGCCGCTCTCAGCGCTGGCCGCCGTCAATATCAAGATGATGATTCCGGCCAACCCCGGTGGCGGCTGGGATTCCACCGGTCGCGCTCTGGGCAAAGCCTTGCAGGACGCTCAGGTGGCTGACGCCGTGACCTTTGAGAACAAGGGCGGCGCCGCGGGTGCGCTGGGCCTGGCCCAGTTTGTCAACGCCAGCAAGGGCGACCCGAACGCCCTGATGGTGATGGGCGCCGTCATGCTGGGCGGCATCATCACCGGCAAACCCCCGGTGTCGATCACCGCGGCCACCCCGATTGCCCGTCTGACCAGCGAGTACAACGTGTTTGTGCTGCCGGGCAACTCACCCTTCAAGAATATGGCCGAGGTGATTGCCCAGCTCAAGAAAGACCCCGGCAGTGTCAAGTGGGGCGGCGGTTCGCGTGGTGCCACCGAGCACATCGCGGCGGCCATGATCGCCCGTGATGTGGGTGTGGACCCGGCCAAGATCAACTATGTGGCTTTCCGGGGTGGCGGTGAGGCCACCGCTGCCATTCTGGGCGGCAACGTCACCATCGGTGGCAGTGGCTACAGCGAGTTTGCTCAGTATATTGAGACCGGCAAGATGAAAGCGGTGGGCGTCACATCGGCAGCACGGCTCAAGGGCATCAATGTGCCGACGCTCAAAGAGCAGGGCATCAACGTCGAGATCGGCAACTGGCGCGGTGTGTATGGCGCGCCCGGCATCACGGCGGCGCAACGCAAGACGCTCACCGACATGGTCATCAAAGCCACCCAGTCCAAAGCCTGGGCCGAAGCTCTCGAGAAAAACGCCTGGACTCCGGCGGTGCTGGCGGGTGACGCGTTCGAGAAGTTTGTCGATGACGACTTTGCCTCGCTGCGCGCCACCATGGTCAAGTCCGGCATGATCTGATCGCGTCAGGGCACACACCATGCGTCAACACGGTCCGGCAACACACTCGCCCCGGCTGCAACTTTGGGTGGGCATCGGCGTGGTGCTGGCGGCGCTGGGCTTGGCCGCCGGGGCGTACACCATTCCGTCCGCCTCAGGCTATGCCGGCATTGGCCCCAACTTTCTGCCCTGGGTGGTGTCGCTGGCCCTGCTGGCCTGTGGCGCGGCACTGGTGGTCAAGGCCAGCCGAGGGGGCTTTCAGAACATGGACGATCACTCGGGTGAACACCCTTATTGGCAGGGTTTTGCCTGGCTGTCGGCCGCCTTGCTGCTGAACGCGGCACTGATCACGGTGATTGGTTTCATTGTCAGCTGTGCCTTGTGTTTTGTGCTGGCGGCGCGTGGCATGCGCCTAGCAGAAGGCAAATCCGCAACCGGCCTGGCGTCGGTGGCCCGCGATGCGCTGGTCGGGCTGTTGATTGCCGCGCCGGTGTACTGGGCGTTCACCAAATTTCTGGGCATCAACCTGCCTGGTCTGACACAAAGCGGGTGGTTGTGATGGAAGTCTGGGATTTGTTGTTGCAGGGGTTTGCCACCGCAGGCACCCCGGTCAACCTGCTGTGGGCCTTTGTGGGGTGTGCGTTGGGCACAGCGGTGGGGGTGTTGCCGGGTATTGGCCCGGCCACAGCAGTGGCGATGCTGCTGCCGATCACCACGCAGGTCGAGGCCACCGCCTCGATGATTTTCTTTGCCGGCATTTACTACGGTGCCATGTATGGCGGCTCGACCACCTCCATCCTGCTCAACACACCCGGCGAAACCGCCACGATGGTGACTGCCATGGAGGGCAACCGGATGGCCAAGAGCGGCCGCGCCGGCGCGGCACTGGCCACGGCTGCCATCGGCTCGTTTGTGGCGGGGTCGATTGCCACCGTGCTGGTCACGCTGTTTGCGCCGGTGGTGGCCGAGTTTGCCGTGACCCTGGGTCCACCGGAATACTTCATGCTGATGGTGCTGGCCTTCACCACCGTGAGCGCGGTGCTGGGGCAAAGCACGGTGCGCGGGCTCACCGCCTTGTTTGCCGGTCTGGCGCTCGGGCTGGTGGGCATGGACCAGATCACCGGGCAGGTGCGCTACACCGCAGGGGTTCCCGAGTTGCTCGATGGCGTCGAGATTGTGCTGGTGGCGGTGGGCCTGTTTGCCGTGGCCGAGGCCATGCACGCCGTGCTGTTTGAAGGCCGGGCGGTCGAGTCCGAGAACCGCTTGAGCCGGGTGACCATGTCGCTCAGCGACTGGAAGCGCTCACTGCCCGCCTGGCTGCGCGGCACCGCCATTGGCGCACCGTTTGGCTGCATTCCGGCAGGTGGCACCGAGATCCCGACTTTTTTGAGCTACGCCGCCGAGAAAAAGCTGGCCAAAAGTGAACACAAGGCCGAGTTTGGCACCCGCGGTGCGATTGAAGGTGTGGCCGGGCCGGAGGCGGCCAACAACGCCACGGTGACGGCGGCGATGATTCCGCTGCTCACGCTGGGCATTCCCACCTCCAACACCACCGCGATTTTGCTGGGCGCGTTTCAAAACTATGGCATTCAACCCGGACCACAACTGTTCAGCAACTCGGCATCACTGGTGTGGGCCTTGATTGCGTCGCTTTATATTGGCAACGTGATGCTGCTGGTGTTGAACCTGCCGCTGGTGGGGCTTTGGGTGAAGCTGCTCAAGGTGCCCAAGCCGCAGTTGTATGCGGGCATCATGATTTTTGCGACGGTGGGTGCCTATGGCATGCGCCAGAGTGCGTTTGACTTGTTCTTGCTCTACGGCATCGGCATTTTGGGCCTGGTCATGCGGCGCTTCAACTTCCCGACCGCGCCCGTGCTGGTGGGCATGATTCTGGGCCCGTTGGCTGAAGCGCAAATGCGCAACGCCATCTCCATCGGTGAAGGTAGCGCGCTGATTTTCTTCCAGCGCCCCATGTCTCTGGCGATCATGGGTCTGGTGGTGTTGATCCTGACCGTGCCGCGCGTGCTCAAGTGGCACTCAGAGCGGCTGCGTTAGACCTGTTGTAACAATGCCATAAGGGCTTGCCTACGACCGTCCGATCAGGGTGTGTGCATGGTTGTCGTTCAGCTTGAACGCGCCCACCACGCGCTCCAGATTTTCGGCTTGGTCTTGCAGGGATTGGGCCGCAGCAGCGGCTTGTTCCACCAGCGCGGCGTTTTGCTGGGTCACCTGGTTCATCTGGTCAATCGAGCCACTCACCAGTTCAATGCCGCCCGATTGGTTGGCACTGGCCTCGGCAATTTCGCCCATGATGTCGGTCACGTGGCGGATGCTGTCCACGATGTCGTTCATGGTGATGCCGGCTTGCTGCACCAGGGCGCTGCCCGCTTCCACCTTGCTCACCGAGTCACCAATCAGCGCCTTGATTTCCTGCGCGGCGTCGGCCGAGCGTTTGGCCAGGCTGCGCACCTCGGCGGCGACCACGGCGAAACCGCGACCCTGTTCACCCGCACGGGCGGCTTCCACGGCGGCGTTGAGCGCCAGGATATTGGTCTGGAAGGCAATGCCGTCAATCACCGAGATGATGTCCACAATGCGTTTGCTGGAGCTGTTGATGGAGGCCATGGTGTCGATCACGCCGGACACCACGCTACCACCCTTGACCGCCACCTCGGAGGCTGATTGCGCCAACTCGTTGGCCCGGCGGGCGTGGCTGGCATTCTGGTTGACTGCGCCGGTCAGGTCGGCCATGGATGCTGCGGTCTTTTCGAGCGAATTGGCCTGCAACTCGGTGCGGTTGGACAGGTCCAGATTGCCGCTGGCGATGTCACTGGAGGCACTGTAAATGGTGTCGGTGCCCACACGCACCTGCTGCACAATTTGCACCAGACTGGCGTTCATGTCCTTCAGGGCCTGTTCCAGTTGGCCCATTTCGTTCTTGGACTTCACGTCAATCTGCTGCGTCAGGTCACCCTGGGCAATGCCCCGCGCGATCCGCACGCAGTATTCAAGAGGCTGCGTCACCACCTTGCGGATGAACGGGTAAATCAGCATCAGCACCGGGATGCAGGTGATCAGCGCGGCCAGAATGGATTTGAGGCGCTGGTCGGCCAGGCTGGCGTTGACCTTGTCCAGCGACACCTTCATGCTGACCACGCCCAGCACCGTGCCCTCAGGCGAGGCGTGGCAGGTGGTGCAGTCCTTGCCCAGGTAATTTTTGGCGGCCAGCGCCGGGCGCACCGCACGCAAGTATTCACCGGTGGCGTCGGTTTGCACCTCGATCACGGCCTGGCCGGTGGTCAAAACCTGCTGCTCCAGGGCATCGGGCTTGACATCGTCTTTTTCGGTGCCGACACCGTACAGTTTGATGACGGCCTCACCGCGCAACACCCGCACGTCCCGAATCGCGCCCAGTTGCTTGATCTGATCCAGCAGGATGTCACGCTGACCGATGGTGCCGGTCACCATCATGCCGGTCAGGCCGGCCATGGTGGCGTCGTGCATGCTTTCTGAAAAATCGGTGGCCTGCTCCAGAGCCGCCTGGCGTGTCACGTGGCCCTGCCAAATGATGACACCGGTCCACACCACCAGAAGGGCAACGCCGATGGTGGTCAGCAACTGGATCCATATTTTGTATTTTGAGGCTTGCACGAGGTCTCCTAACTGCCCTTGATGGGCAAATATACCCTTGATTGAACGCCAGCCCATGAGCCTGCGCCGACTTTGCTTTGACCTTGGACAAACTAAATGACAATTGGTAAAGCAGGCAAGTTGTCGACCCTCTGTGCGCTCCCCGGCAGGGGTAAATGCCCCGTCCTGCCCAGATAACAGCCCGTAAAATGGCCGCAAATCAAGAGGTGAAGGATGCGCGGACGGTTGTCAATCTGGTTCGGTTCACCTGTTCAAACGCGGCCTGTCAGACCATGCCAGCCCTGAGTCCTGACCTGGCCACGCGCCTGCTGGCGGCTGTGGATGGCATGCCGGCGTTTCCCAAAAGTGTGCACAAAATCCTGACCCTGACACGCGATGCGGCCTGTTCGCCCAAGGACTTGGTGCGTGTCATTGACAAAGACCCGGTGGTCACGGTCAAGGTGCTGCGGGTGGTCAATTCGGCCTATTACGGCCTGTCCGGGCAGATCACCTCGATTGACCAGGCGGTGGTTTTTCTGGGCTTCAACGCCATCAAGAACCTGGCGCTCAGCATCGCTGCCGTTGGCATGCTGCCAGACAGCCCGATGGCGGGCTTTGATGGCCAGCGCTACCTGTTTCACTCATTGGCCTGCGCCGGCATGGCACGGCAACTGGCCCACCGTTTGCCTGGCGCCGACCCGCAGGACTGTTTCATTGCCGGCCTGTTGCATGACTTTGGCAAGGTGGTGGTGGCGCAGTTCATGCCGGTGGAATTTCGCCGCGCGATGGAGCAGAGTGTGTGGCAGGACGTCAGCCTGCATGTCGCCCTGCGGGACGTAGTGGGGGTGGACCACGCCACCATCGGCGCCATGCTGGCCCACAAATGGCGCTTTGCCGACGATCTGGTCCAGACCATTGCCCACCTGCATCAGCCCGAGCTGTTTGACACCGACATGATGGCCTGCGTGTTTGCCGCCAATCAGGTCTGCAAACACATGGGTTTCGACCTGGGCGGCAGTTTGCATCGGCAAGCGCTGGCGCCCAGCGTGGCCGCCCGCCTGGGCGGTAAACTGCAAGACATCATGGACGACTTGGGCGACATCAGCTTCCTGGTTGAGGAAGCCACCGTGTTTTCGAAACTGTGAGCGTCGCCATCGCCTTCAACCCCACATCACGACACTGACATGACCGAGCTGCCAGGCACTGGTTCCACCGACGCGGCCAACCCGGCGCCCGCGCCAACGATTTTGTGCGTGGATGACGAGCCCAGCATCCTGTCGGCCTTACGCCGCCTGTTCCGGGCCAAGGGGTTTCAGGTGCGCGTGGCCGAAGGTGGCCAGGCCGGGCTGGAAGTGCTGGCGGCCGAGCCGATTGACCTGGTGATTTCCGACATGCGCATGCCTGAGATGGACGGTGTCACGTTTCTGGAGCAGGTGCGCCAGCGCTGGCCGGACTGCATGCGCCTGTTGCTGACCGGCTACGCCGACATCACCTCCATCATGGGCGCGATCAACCGCGGCGAAATCTACCGCTACATCGCCAAGCCCTGGGACGACAACGACATCATTTTGATCGTGCGCGGCGCCTTGCAACAGCGTGACATGGTGCAAGAGCAGCGTCGGCTGCAGGCCCTGATCAGGGCGCAAAACGACGAACTCAAGGTGCTGAACTTCAGCCTGGAGGTGAAGGTGGCTGAGCGCACCGCCGAGCTGAACCAGAGCAACGCCGCTTTGCTGGGGGCCAACGAGCAGCTCAAGCACAACTTCATCACCTCCATCAAAATTTTCACCAGCCTGATCGAGCTGCGGGCCAGCCATCTGGCTGGCCACTCACGCCGGGTGGCCGATGTGGCGCGCAAGCTGGCGCTCAGGCTCGGGCTGGACAACAAACCGTCGCAAGAGGTGTTTGTGGCCGGCCTGCTGCACGCGATCGGCAAGGTGGGTTTTGACGACGAGCTGCTCAACACGCCGGTGGTGATGCTCAACACGGCCCAGCTGCAGGTCTTTCGCAAACACCCGGCGCGTGCCGCGCAGCTGCTGTTTCCGCTGCCTGAGCTCAAGGGTGCGGCAGAAATCATTGCCGCCCAGCTTGAGCGCTTTGACGGCGCCGGTTACCCGGATGGCCTGGCTGGCAAAAAGATCCCGCTGGGCGCCAGGATCTTGCTGGTGGCCAGTGATTACGACGCCCTGCAGATTGGCACGCTGGCGCAGCGCAAGCTGGCGCCATCCAAGGCGCTGGAGGCCATCATCGAAGGCAGTGGCAAGCGCTATGACCCCGAGGTGGTGGGGGCCCTGGTGGCCTTGATGGGTGACACCGGGCCAGCGGCTGCGGCGATGCAACGGCCTGCGGACACGGTTCGCCGCGTCCGCGACCTGCTGCCGGGCATGGTGCTGGCGCGCGACCTGATGACCCCCAGCGGGCTGCTGATGCTCACCGCCGGCCATGTGCTGGACGATGCGGTGATCGGCAAGATCATGGATTTCGAGAAGTCCATGGGGCTGCACTTGATGGTTGACGTCGAGCCCGCTGCGCCATGACGGCGCACGCCCACGCCCATGGGCAGCACGAGCGGCTGCTCAAACTGTATGCGGCCCTGCTCGCCTGCAGCCAGACCATCATCCGCTGCGATCAAAAAAAGACCTTGCTTGACGACATTTGTCACCAGATCGTGGCGCTGGGTGGCATGAAGGCGGCCTGGATCGGCCTGTGCGGTGCAGAAGACCCATCGCAGGTCTGGCCCCAAGCCCATGCGGGCGACGGCCTGGACTACCTGCAGACCCTGCGGCTCAGCATGGGCAGCGATGCGGCCACGCTGGCTTGTGACCCTGTGCAGCTGGCGATGCGCGAAGACCGTGTGGTCTGGACGCAGGATCTGGCCAATGACCCCGACATGGTGGCGCTGCACAAACACGCCCAGGCCCATGGTTGGCACGCGGCGGCGGCCTTGCCGCTGCGGCTGACGGGCAAGCCGGTGGGGGTGTTGTGCCTGTATGCCGACCAGGTTAACGGGTTTGACGCGGTGATACGCGATTTGCTGGTGCAGCTGGCGTCCAACATCAGCCACGCGCTGGGTGTGTTCGAGAACGACGCCCAGCGCCGCCAGGTGGAGTTTGCGCTGCAGGAGAGCGAGGTGCGCTACAGCGCGCTGTTTGCCAACAGTTGCATGCCGATGATGATCCTGGACCCCGCCAACGGCAACATCGTGGACGCCAACATCCTGGCGCTTGATTTTTACGGCTGGGACAAGGCCAGCTTCACCTCCATGACGATCATGGAGGTCAACACCTTGACACCTGAGCAGGTTCGCCTGGAAATGGCGCAGGCCGCTGCCGCCAGGCGGTCTTTTTTTGAGTTCAGGCACCGCCTGGCCAGTGGTGAAGTGCGCGATGTCGAGGTGTTCAGCCGCCCGGTCACGTTTGACGGCAAGGCCTACCTGATGTCGGCCATCCACGACGTCAGCCAGCGCCGGGTCCTGCAGGCCCAGGTACGCAGCACCCAGGCCCTGACGCAAAGCTTCATTGACCATTTGCCGGGCGTGGCCTTTGTGAAGGACAGTGATCTGCGCCTCACGCTGGTCAACCGTCAACTGGGCGACCTGCTGGGTGTGCCAGCGCGGACCTTGATCGGTAAAACCGCCCACGATATTTTTCCGCCCGAACTGGCCGATGAACTGGCCGAGATGGACCGCGAGGTGCTGGCCCAGGGCGGCAGCAAAAGTTATGACCAGGCGTTTGATGGTCGCCACAGTGAAGCCACGTTGTTTGCCATCCAGGACGACGCGGGCCAGCGTTATCTGGGTGGCTTGATCCTGGATGTCACCGACCGCTACCTCGTCAATGAGCGCACCCATGCCATGCTGCGGCTCAGCCAGATGGCGGGCGTGCAGACCGACAAGCAGCTCTTGCGCGAGGGTCTGCAAGCCGCCCGGGCGATCACCCAAAGCAAGCTCGGTTTTCTGCATTTTGTGAGCCCTGACCAGGCCACCCTGGAGCTTGTCACCTGGACGGCGGGGGACCTGGCTGGCGATGGCGCCGAGGGCGACGCCTGTTCCCCGACCAGCCAAGCGGGTCTCTGGGCCGACTGTCTGCGCCAGCAGCAGCCGGTCATCTTCAACGATCAGGTGAATGCTCAGGCTCCGCTGCCGGGTCAGGTGCCTTTGCAGCGGCTGGTCTCTGTACCGGTGATGGACGGTGGGCGGCCCAGCATGCTGATGGGGGTGGGCAACAAGGCGGCGGACTATGACCAGCGGGATGTGGAAACCCTGCTGTTGCTGGGCAACGCCATGTGGCGCATCGTCAGCCGCCAGCGCGCCGAGCGCGCGCTGCAGCAGCGGGTGCAAGAGCTCAGCGACCTGAACCGTGATCTGGCCGCCACCCAGCTGCAGCTGTTGCAGTCGGAAAAGATGGCCTCCATTGGCCAGTTGGCGGCCGGTGTGGCGCATGAGATCAACAACCCGATCGGGTTTGTCAAGTCCAACCTGGGCACCTTGGCCGACTATGTGGACAAGCTGCTGGGCGTGACCCGGTCTTACGCCAAGCTTGAAACCTGCCTGGATGCGATGGACGACAGGGCGCGTGAACAAGCACTGCATGAGGTCAGGCGGGACAAGGCCGACGCTGATTTCGACTTCATGCTGTCCGATTTGCCGACACTGATTGCCGAGTCGCGCGAAGGCGTGGAGCGGGTTGGCAAGATCGTCATGGACCTGAAGAATTTCTCCCGGGTGGGGGAGACAGATTTCCAGTGGTCAGACCTGCACCTGGGGCTGGAGAGCACCATCAACATGGTCTGGAACGAGATCAAGTACAAGGCGGATGTCAAGCGCGAGTACGCTGACTTGCCACCGGTGTATTGCGTGGCCTCGCAAATCAATCAGGTGATGATGAATTTGCTGGTCAACGCCGCGCACGCCATTGGCCAGCGTGGGCACATCACCGTGCGCAGCGGTGTGGATGGCGCCCAGGTCTGGCTGGAGGTGCAAGACAGTGGCGAAGGGATGGACGCCACCACCCAGGCCCGCATCTTTGAGCCGTTTTTCACCACCAAACCGATCGGCAAGGGCACCGGGCTGGGCTTGTCGATTGCGATGGGGATCGTCAAACAGCACCACGGCATGTTGAGCGTGCAGTCGGCACCGGGGCAGGGCAGCACCTTTCGGGTCACCTTGCCCATCGACGGCGGGCGCGGCGTGTTGCCGCCCGGCAGCCGCGGACCCGACGCCGACACCCGGCCCGCCAGTGGCTGGCCTGGCCCATGACATCCACCACCCGGTGGTGCACCACCTGTCGGGTCAGCGTGCCCGGGCGCTGTCAATCGCGCTGTTTCACCTTTGTTGAAAGTTCTAGATGTTCAGATCTGCGGAAATTGGCCACCGGTTGACCAAGCAAGCCTACCGTGACGCCGTGCCCGGCTTGCGCGCCGCCTTGCTGGATGCGCAGGTCAGCCTGTTCGAACAGCGCAAAACCCCGGTGGTGGTGCTGATCAGCGGGCAAGACGGCGCGGGCAAGGGCGAAACCATCAACGTGCTTTATGAGTGGATGGACCCGCGTTTTATTTCGACGCTGGCGTTTTCCGAACCCAGTGACGAGGAGCGCGAGCGCCCACCCATGTGGCGCTACTGGCGCAGCCTGCCGCCCAAGGGGCGGGTGGGTATTTTTGCCGGTTCGTGGTACTCCGATCCGATCCGCGAGCGCATCCAGGGCGAGATCTCGGTCAAGGAGCTTGACGCCCGCGCCGAGCAGATCAACCGCTTTGAGCAGATGCTGGTGGCCGAAGGCGCGCTGGTGCTCAAGTTCTGGTTCCATTTGAGCAAAGACGGCCAGAAGCAGCGCCTGAAAGCGCTCTCTGCCGACCCGCGCACCGCCTGGCGGGTCACCCCATGGAACTGGGAGCGCCTGAAAACCTACGACCAGTTGCAGGAGGTGGCGGGGCATTTGTTGCGCCTGACCAACACCGCCGCCGCCCCCTGGGTGGTGGTGGAAGGCACCGACGACCGCTACCGCTCGTTGACCGTGGGCAAGGTGCTGCTGGCGGCGATCAGCCAAAAGCTGGCACAAACCACCCCGCCGCGGCCCCCCGTGGCACCGATGGTGCGGGTGGATCTGGACGGGCGCAATGTGCTGTCGGAGATGGACCTGTCCCTGACGCTGGCCGACAAGCCCTACAAAGATGAGCTGGCGCGCTGGCAGGGTCGGCTGTCAGAGCTGCTGCGCGACCCGCGCTTCAAACACCGCGCGCTGGTGTGCGCCTTTGAAGGGGTGGATGCGGCCGGCAAGGGTGGTGCCATTCGCCGCATTGCCGCGGCCATGGATGCGCGCCAGTACCAGGTGACGCCGGTGGCCGCGCCCACCGACGAAGAAAAGGCCCAGCCGCACCTGTGGCGCTTCTGGCGCCACCTGCCGCGCCACGGGCAGGTGGCCATTTTTGACCGCACCTGGTATGGCCGGGTTCTGGTGGAGCGGGTGGAGGGCTTCTGCACCGAGGCCGACTGGCTGCGTGCTTACAGCGAGATCAACGACTTTGAGCACGAGATGATCGATGCCGGTGTCATTGTGGTGAAGTTCTGGCTGCAGATCAGCCAGGAGGAGCAGCTCAAGCGCTTCAAGGCGCGCGAGCAGGTGGCCTTCAAACGTTTCAAGATCACCCAGGAAGACTGGCGCAACCGCGAAAAATGGGTGGAGTACCAGCAAGCCATCTGTGACATGGTGGAGCGCACCAGCACCGGCGAGTCGCCCTGGACGCTGGTGGAAGCCAATGACAAAAACTTCGCCCGCGTCAAGATCCTGCGCACCCTGTGCCATCGGCTGGAAGCGGCCTTGCAGGGAAAAGCACCCTCTGCCACGACGGGCGTCGACAAAGCCGATAAAAAGTCCGCCAAACAAGACAAAATAGGGCGCTCTGCGTCGGTGCAGAAGCCGTCCTAACGCATAACTTGATGTGTGCCTCACCATGAATGCTCCGCCAGCCACCCAAGCCCTCAAAATCCTGATTGTTGAAGACGAGGTGATCGTGGCACGGGACATTGCCCAACAGGTGCAAGCCATGGGTTACCAGGTGCTGGGGCCGACCTCGATGGGGGAGGAGGCGGTTGGCCTGGCCGGCATGTGGCGCCCCGATCTGGTGTTGATGGACATCCAGTTGGCGGGCGAGATTGACGGCATCACCGCCGCCCAGACCATCCGCGAGACCTTCGGCATCCCGGTGGTTTTTTTGACCGCTTATGCGGCCGACGACATCCTGGCGCGCGCCAAACTCACCGAGCCCTTTGGCTACGTGCTCAAGCCGTTTTCCGAGCGCGAACTCAGCACCGTGCTGGCCATGGCCCTGTACAAACACCAGGCCGAGGCGAAATTGCTCACCACCACCCGCCAGCTGCAAGCTCTGTCGCGCCGGGTGCTGGAAGCCCAGGAGCAGGAGCGCCGCCGCGTCGCCATTGAATTGCATGACGAGCTGGGCCAATCGCTCACCGCCATCAAGATCAACCTGCAACTTGGCGAGCGCTTCAAGGACCAGGCGCCCGCTGATCTGTACCAGGAAAATATCCGCATTGTCGAAGACGCGCTGCAGCAGGTGCGCTCACTCGCCACCGCGCTGCGGCCCTCCATGCTGGACGACCTGGGGCTGGCCCCGGCGCTGAAATGGATGGCCGAGCAAAGCGCCAGCCGCAGCGGGTTTGAGGTGCAGTTTCACCACGAACGCACGCTGGAGCGCCTGGCCCCCGAGATTGAAACCGCGTGTTTTCGCATCGTGCAGGAAGCCTTGACCAACATCACCCGCCACGCCCAGGCCAGCAAGGTGAAGATCAACCTGCGCCGCGACGCCGATGACATGGTGCTCACCGTGGCCGACGATGGCCGGGGGTTTGATACCGCCGCCATGCGTGAGCGTGCCGCCGCCGGTGCCAGCCTGGGTGTGCTGGGCATGCAGGAGCGCGCCACCTTGCTCGGTGGCACGCTCGACATCAGCGCCCAGCCGGGCCAAGGCAGCACGGTGACGCTGCGCTGCCCGTGGCGCACCCAAGGGGAAAACGTATGAGCGGCACGCGGGTTTTGCTGGCCGACGATCACACGCTGGTGCGCGCGGGCCTGCGCAAGCTGCTGGAGTCGATGCCCGACATCCATGTGGTGGGTGAGGCTGGCGACGGCCTGGCGCTGTTGGCGCTGGCTGAGCAATTACAACCGCATCTGGTGCTGATGGACATCGCCATGCCGGGCTTGAACGGCCTGGAAGCCACGGCGCGCCTCATCAAGGCCATGCCCGGCATTCGGGTGATGATTTTGTCGATGCACCAGAACGAAGAGTACGTGCGCCGTGCCCTGCGCCACGGCGCGGTGGCTTACCTGCTGAAAGACTCGGCGCCGATGGAGCTGGAGCTGGCCATGACCGCCGTGCTACGCGGTGAGACGTATCTGAGTCCGGCGGTCTCCAAAGGTGTGCTGGATGACTATGTGCACCGCCTGCGCGAGGACGACCAGCCGTCTGAGCACCTGTCACCGCGCCAGCGCGAGGTGCTGCAGCTGATTGCCGAAGGCCTGAGCACCAAAGACATCGCCCGCCGGCTCGATTTGTCGGTCAAAACCGTGGAAACCCACCGCACCACCCTGATGCGCCAGCTCGATGTGCATGAGGTGACCGGACTGGTGCGCCATGCGCTCAAACTGGGTCTGGTGACCCTTTGAGGCCAGCATCGGCCGCGGCGGCGCCGGGTTTCAGGTGTTTCCTGGTGCGCGGTCAGGTGTTTCCCGGATGTTGTGGCGGGCCTGCGCGACGTATCCTGAGCCATGCTTAAAACTCCAGACACCTTCGCCGCCGGTGCGAGGCCGCCCAAGACCAAAACCCCCGCGCGTATCCTGGTGGTGGAAGACGAGGCGATTGTCCGGCGCGACATCCGCCTGCAGCTCCAGGCCCAGGGTTATCTGGTGGTGGGCGAAGCCTGTTCGGGCGAAGAGGCGGTGTTTCTCACCGGGCGGCTGCGCCCGGACCTGGTGCTGGTGGACATTGGGCTGGGCCCGGGCATGGACGGCATTGCCGCAGCGCACGCCATCCGCGAACACCAGGCGCTGCCGGTGGTCTTTTTGACCGCCTACGCCGCCGACGACATCCTGGACCGCGCCATGCTGGCCGAGCCCTATGGCTACATCCTCAAACCTTTCTCCGAGCGCGAGCTGCACACGGTGCTGCAAATGGCGCTGTACAAACACCGGGTGGATGTGCGCGAAAAGGAGCTGGCCGAGCGCAACCGGGTCATCCTGGACAACCTGAGCAGCGGCGTGCTGACGGTGAGCGCCCGCGGTGTGGTGGAGTCATACAACCAGGGCGCCTGCAGCATTTTTGGCTACACCGCCGACCAGGTGCTGGGCCGCAATGTGTCGATGTTGATGCCCGAGGCGTTTCGCGCGCGGCACCATGGTTACATGCGGCTGAACGACTCACCTGAGCTGGATTGGGTGATGTCGCACAAGCGTGAGGTGCATGGTTTGCGGCAGGACGGCACGGTTTTCCCGCTGATATTGACGGTGTCGCGCATCATGGTGGCTGATCAGGCCAGCTACGTCGTGATCATGTCGGACCTGAGTGAGCGTCTGCGGGCCGAAGAAACCATCAAAAGCCTGTCGTTTTACGACGAACTCACCGGCCTGCCCAACCGCCGTTTTTTGCTGGAGCAGCTCAAGAAGGCGATCAGTGCCGCAGCGCGCACAGATCAGCACGGGGCGCTGATTTTTCTGGACATGGACCATTTCCGGCACACCAACGAGGCTTTCGGGCCCGGGTATGGCGACGACCTGCTGCGCGAGGTGGCGGCGCGCCTGAAGACCTGCGTGCGCGACAACGACACCGTGGCGCACCTGGGGGGTGACGAGTTCATGGTGATGCTCGACGCGCTGGGTCAGGCCAACCAGAGTGCGGCGGCGCATGCCGAGACGGTGGCCCACAAGATCCGGCAGGCGTTGTGCCAGCCCTACCTCTTGCGCGGGCGAGCGCACACCAGTTCGGCCAGCGTGGGCATTGTGGTGTTTGACAAAGACGCGGGCGAGTTGGACGAGCTGCTCAAGATGACCGATGTGGCCATGTACCAGGCCAAGGGGGCGGGGCGCAACACCGTGCGGTTTTATGACCCGGCCCTGCAGGCGCTGGCGCTGGCGCGCACCGAGCTGGTCAAGGACATCCAGCGCGCCCTGATCGCGCAGGAATTTGAGCTGCACTACCAGGTGCAGGTGGACGCCCGGGGGCAGACGCAGGGGGCCGAGGCGCTGGTGCGCTGGCAGCACCCGCAACGCGGCCTGATGATGCCGGCCCAGTTCATCGCGGTGGCCGAGGAATCCGGCCTGATTCTGCAGCTGGGCCAATGGGTGCTGGACGCTGCCTGCCGCCAGCTGATGGTCTGGTCCGGTGCGCCTGAAACCGCCCACTGGACCATGGCGGTGAATGTCAGCGCCTTGCAGTTCTCGCGTGACGATTTTGTGCCAACGGTGGCGCAGGCCATTCGCCAGAGCCAGATTGATCCGCACAAACTCAAGCTGGAACTGACCGAGAGCATGCTGATTGGGGATGTGCAGGACGCCATCGTCAAGATGAGCCAACTCAAGGCCCTGGGGGTGAGTTTTGCGCTGGACGACTTTGGCACCGGCTACTCGTCGCTGACCTACCTCAAACGCTTGCCGATGGACCAGCTCAAGATTGACCAGACCTTTGTGCGTGACCTGCTGACCGACCCGGACGACGCCGTGATTTCACAGGCCATTGTGGCGCTGGGCCACAATTTGGGCATGCAGGTGATTGCGGAAGGGGTGGAAACCCAGGGGCAGCACGATGTGCTGGTCAGCATGGGGTGTGACGCTTTCCAGGGCTATCTGTTTGGCAGGCCGCAGCCCCACCGGGTGCTTGCCGAGACACCATCCAAGTGACCAAGCCCCTGGCCCACCGCCCTTGTTTTTTCTGGGGATCAGCGAACCATTCATGTGTATTCTGAAACGGGAACTGCCAGTGCTCACGCTGGCCGCTGGCACGGCCAGCCCGGTGATGGCCCAGGCAAACCTGCCATCGGGTGTTGACCCGCTGCCGGGTGCCAACCTTCAGGGCGTGGCCTGGCTGCTGCTGGCGCTGGTGGTGGTGCTGCTGGGTGTCTGGCATGTGATGTTGCGCCGCCAGCTCAAGGCGCAGGCGCGCGCGTTGTCAGACGCGCAGACGGCGCTGGTGCAGGCACGCCAAAGCACGCAGCGTGCGTTGGCCGAGCACCAGGCCATGCTCCACAACGAGATGGTGGGGATTGCGCGCGTGTCCGACCGCCAACATGTGTGGGCGAACCGCGCGTTGGAGGCCATGTTGGGTTATGGCCATGGCGAGCTGGTGGGCTTGTCCACCCGCGTGGCCTACCCCAGCGAGGCCAGTTTTCAGGCACTGGGTGAACAAGCCTACCCGGTCATGGCAGAGGGCAAAGTATTTCGTGCCCGCACCGAGCTCAAGCGCCGGGATGGCCGTGCCGTCTGGGTCGAGCTCAGTGGTGCCATCCTGGACGCCAGCACAAGCGAGTCGGTATGGCTGTTTCTGGATGTCACCGAGCGCCAGCGGGCGCAAGCTGTGCGGGAAGAGGAGGCGCAGCGCCTGGAAAAGCTGGCCAACCGGATTCCGGGCTTGGTCTACCAGTTTTTGTTGCGCCCCGACGGCAGCGCTTGCCTCCCTTACGCCAGTGACGCCATTCGCCAAGTGCTGCGGGTCAACCTGGAAGACGTGCGGCAAGACGCCAGCGCTGTTCTGGCGCGGACGCACCCGGACGACGCGGCGCAGTTTCAGGCCTCCATCCTGGCCTCGGCGCGTGATCTGACGCCCTGGCAGCATGAATACCGCATGGTGTTTGACGACGCCAGCGTGCGCTGGCTGTACGGCAATGCCGTGCCCGAGCGGCTGGACGATGGCTCGGTGCTGTGGCACGGCTTCATCACCGACATCACCGAACGCAAAGCCGCCGACGAGCGCTTGCGCCAGCTCTCAAGGTCGGTGGAGCAGGCGCCGGTGTCCATTGTGATCACCGATCTGCAGGGCAACATCCTGTACGCCAACCCGTCGTTCACCCGAAATACCGGTTACACGCTCGAAGAGGCCAAGGGGCACAACCCGCGCATCCTCAAATCCGGCCTGACGCCGCCTGAAACCTACACCGAGCTGTGGGACACCGTCAGCCAGGGCGGTGTCTGGCAGGGTGAGCTGCACAACCGGCGCAAAGACGGTTATCTGTTCATTGAACACGCGGTCATTGCGCCGGTGCTGGATGCGGGTGGCAAGATCAGCCATTACGTGGCGGTCAAGGAAGACATCACCCAGCGCAAGCAGGCCGACATGGCGCTGCAGGCCTCGCTGCGGGAGAAGGTGGCCTTGCTCAATGAGGTGCATCACCGGGTCAAAAACAACCTGCAGGTCATCACCAGCCTGCTGCGCCTGGAAGTGGCCCGCAGTGTCCAGCCTGACACCCATACCGTGCTGAAAGACATGCAGGGCCGCATTTACGCCATGGCGCTGCTGCACGAGAGCCTGTACCGCTCGGGCACCTTTGCCTCGGTGGAGCTGGGCGCCTACCTCAAGCAGCTGGCCACCCAGACGTTTCGCACACAGTCCGGGCTGGGCGGTGATGTGCGGCTGGTGCTGGAGATGGCGGCGATCAACGTCGGCATGGACCAGGCCGCACCGTGCGGGCTGCTGGTCAACGAACTGTTGTCCAACTGCCTGAAGCACGGTTTTCCTGACCGCCGTTCGGGTGAGGTGGTGGTCAGCCTGCAGCCGACCGCCCGGGACGGTTGGTGGAAACTGGCGGTGCGCGACACCGGGGTGGGTTTGCCGCCAGACTTCGAGGCCCGGCGCGCCCAGTCTCTGGGTCTGCAACTGGTGTCAGACCTGGCGCGCCAGCTCGGGGGCCAGCTCAACGTGGGCGCCGGGCCGGGGGCCGACTTCTCGGTGGTGTTCCATCTTCAGGTGTTTCACCTGCCTGACTAGGGTGTTGGCCTGATACCGTGCCAGACCGGCTGTCCCTAAAGTACGGCACATGTTCAGTCAATCAGTCCACTGTCCCTTGACCCACCCGGCCCCCGCGTCGACCCGGCCCGCAGCGACGCTGTGCAGGAGCCGCTCATGACCCTGCGGATCATGCTGGTGGACGACAACCTGACCTTCATGGCGTCGGTCAAAAATACACTCCGGCTGGTGCCCAACACCCTGGTGGTGGCCGAGGCCCACAATGGCCGCGAGGCGCTGGCGCTGGCGCAGCAATGTCAGCCCGACCTGATGCTGCTCGATATCGTCATGCCCGGTCTGACCGGGCTGGACGTAGCCCGTGAGATGCAAGGCTGGGCCCACGCGCCACAGGTGCTGTTTCTTTCCATGCACGACAACGAGTCTTACCGCCTGGCGGCCCAGTCACTGGGTGCCCTGGGACTGGTGGGCAAGGCCAATTTTGTGACGGAGCTGCTGCCCTTCATCACCGGTCTGGCCGAAGCATCGATCGAGGTGGCGCCATGAGATCGGCCGTTCCCGCTGATCTGCACCGTTATTACCCAGCCGCCCTGGGCCTGGTGGCGGCCTTGCTGCTGCTGTGGCAGGGTCAGGCCAGCCTGCTCTCGCTTGCACTGGCGTTGTTGATGCTGGCCGGTGGTGCAGGGGTGGGCTGGCTGCTGGCTAAGAGGGAAGCGGCGCTGCAACGTGCCGTGGATGATTATCTGGCGAGCCAATCCGCCTACAGCGCCGAGGTGGTGCCGGTCTGGAACGGTCATATCGAATCGTCCCGCGAGCAGATGGAAGTGGCGGTCAACGCCTTGTCAGAGCGTTTTGGCGGCATTGTGGACAAGCTGGATGTGGCCTTGCGCACCGCCGCGCAGGAAACCGACGCGGTCGACAGCAGCAGCAGCCTGATGGCAGTGTTTGCCAAAAGCGAGCAGGACCTGACCGCCTTGATCGCGGTGCAGGAAACCGCCATGAAAAACATGGAGCAGATGCTGGTCAAGGTGCAGGGCTTGGACCGCTTTGTGGTGGAGTTGCAGGACATGGCCTCGGATGTGGCCAGGATTGCGCAACAGACCAATTTGCTGGCCCTGAACGCGGCCATTGAAGCCGCCCGCGCGGGTGAGCTGGGGCGCGGTTTTGCCGTGGTGGCCAAAGAGTTCCGCATGTTGTCCAACCAGTCGGGTGACACCGGGCGCAAGATTGCCGAGAAGGTCAAGGTCATCAGTGCGGCGATTGTGGAAACCTGCAGCGTGGTGCACGACTCGGTAGAGGCAGAAGACACCTCGCTGGAAACTGCCCACGCCACCATCGAGCGGGTGGTGTCTGATTTCAAAGGCATCACCGAATCCTTCCAGCGTTCCCGCGACGTGTTGCATGGCGAGAGCCTGAGCATCCAGTCCGAGGTGAACCAGGCGCTGGTGCAGATGCAGTTCCAGGACCGTGTCAGCCAGATCCTGACGCAGGTGATCAAAAACATTGAACGTTTGCCCGCTGTGCTGCAAGCCACGCAGCAGGTGTATGCCCAGACGCGCAAACTTGAAGCGCATGACCCGCAGGAGATGCTTGCCGAAATGAAAAAAACCTACGTGATGGCGGATCAACACGTCATCCACGCAGGCGGCAAAGTGGTGCAGAGCAGCAGTGATAACGAGATCAGTTTTTTCTAGAGGACGAGCCATGGCCAAGACCATCATGATTGTTGACGACTCCGCCTCGATGCGGCGGGTGGTCGGTATTGCGCTCAAGGGCGCAGGCTACGATGTTCTGGAAGGGGTGGATGGCCGCGACGCGTTAGCCAAACTCACCGGCCAGAAGGTGCACCTGATCATCAGCGACGTGAACATGCCGGTGATGGACGGCATCACCTTCCTGAAATCGGTCAAGCAGATGCCGGCCTACAAGTTCACCCCGGTGATCATGCTCACCACCGAGTCGGAAGAGTCCAAAAAGCGTGAAGGCCAGTCGGCCGGGGCTCGCGCCTGGGTGGTCAAGCCGTTCCAGCCGGAACGCCTGGTGGACGCTGTGCAAAGGCTGTGTCTGCCATGAGCGCCGCCAACGTCTTGAAGATGGATGGCGAGCTGACCATCTTTCGCGCCATGGAACTCAAGCCCGCTTTCCTGGCGCAGCCGCCGGTCACCGAGATCGACCTCTCGGGCGTGACCGACCTCGACACCGCCGGTGTGCAACTGCTGATGCTGGCCAAAAAAACCGCGCTGGCCCAGGGCCGCGATGTGCGTCTGGTGGGGCACAGTGCGGCGGTGATCGATGTGTTTGAGCTGCTCAATGTGGCAGCTTATTTTGGTGACCATCTGGTGATGGATTCGCGGACACCAGCCACTGGCGCAAGGAGCTGACATGAGCCTGGACATGGATGACGCACTGGAGATGTTCCTGGTCGAGAGCCGCGAGTTGCTGGGCGACATGGAAACCGCGCTGCTGGCCCTGGAAGGCGCCGACGACAAAACCGAGATGGTCAACGCCATCTTTCGCGCGGCCCACACCATCAAGGGGTCGAGTGGCCTGTTCAGCCTGGACCATGTGGTGGCCTTCACCCATGTGGTGGAAAGCGTGCTGGACAAGGTGCGCGCCGACCAGATCGCGCTGTCGGACAAACTGGTGGTGTTGCTGCTGAGCTGCAGCGACCACATCGGCTCACTGATCGATGGCGTGGCCGCTGGTCAACTGGCGGGCACGCCCGAGCTGCTGGCAGCGGGTGAGCCACTGGTCACCCAGTTGCGCGCTTTCCTGGACGCGGCCAAAGCCGCAGCACAGGCGCAGAACGCGCCGGACCCGTCGCGCCAGATGCCCACCGCCGATACCGAGCAGGTGCAGCGCATCCACGGCGACACCGCCAACGCCGACCACTGGCACATCTCGCTGCGCTTCGGCCCGGACGTGCTGCGCAATGGCATGGACCCGCTGTCCTTCATCCGTTACCTGGGCACCATGGGCCGGGTGGTGGCGATTGAGACCGTCACCGATGGCTTGCCGGACGCCGAGCACATGGACCCCGAGCTGTGTTACCTGGGGTTTGAGCTGGCGTTCCAGTCCAAGGTGGACAAAGCCGCCATTGAGCAGGTGTTTGAATTTGTGCGCGACGACTGCCGCCTGGTGATCTTGCCGCCACACAGCCTGATCTCCGAATACGTCAGCCTGCTCAACCTGCAGCAGGGTGATGCCGCCCGCCTGGGCGACATGCTGGTGCGCTGCGGCACGCTCACCCCGCAAGAGCTGGACATGGCGCTCAACACCCAGGTGGATGCGCCCAACACACCGATTGGCACCATTCTGGTGGAGCAGGGCTCGGTCCAGCCCGAGGTGGTGGAAGCTGCGCTCACCAAACAAAAGCAGGTCAAGGAAGCCGGTGCCACCGAGAGCAAGTCCATCCGCGTCGATGCCGACAAGCTCGACCAGCTCATCAACCTGGTGGGTGAACTGATCATTGCCGGTGCCAGCGTCAACATGATCGCGCACCGCTCGCGTGTGATCGAGCTGACCGAGGCCACCTCCAAGCTGGCCACATTGGTGGAAGAAGTGCGCGATAGCGCGCTGCAACTGCGCATGGTGCGCATCGGCGCCACCTTCAACCGCTTCCAGCGCGTGGTGCACGACGTGTCGCGTGACCTGGGCAAAGACATCACCCTGGTGATTGACGGTGAAGACACCGAGCTGGACAAAACCGTGGTCGAAAAAATTGGCGACCCGCTGATGCACCTGGTGCGCAACAGCATGGACCACGGCATCGAGAGCGCCGAGGTGCGTGCCGCCCGGGGCAAACCCGCGCAAGGCACTTTGAAGCTCAACGCTTACCACGATTCAGGCGCCATCGTCATCAGCGTCGAAGACGACGGTGGTGGTTTGAAGCGCGACAAAATTTTGGCCAAAGCCATTGAACGTGGCCTGGTCGATGCGAGCCATCATCTGACCGACGCCGAGGTCTACGGACTGATCTTCGAGCCGGGTTTCTCCACCGCCGAGAAGGTCACCAACCTGTCGGGTCGCGGCGTCGGTCTGGATGTGGTCAAACGCAACATCACCGCCCTGCGCGGCACCGTGGGCATCAACAGCGAGGAGGGCGTGGGCACCATCGTCACCGTGCGCCTGCCGCTCACCCTGGCCATCATCGACGGCTTCCTGGTCGGTGTGGACAAGGCCGTATACGCGATTCCGCTGGACATGATCGAGGAATGTGTGGCCTACAGCGCCGAGCCTGGCCATGACTACACCAACCTGCGCGGCGAGGTGTTGCCCTTCATCCGGATTCGTGAGTTGTTCTCGGTGCCGGGCAAACCGGCCAAGGGTGAAAACATTGTGGTGCTCAAACACGCCGGGCAAAAAGCCGGGCTGGTGGTGGACACCTTGCTGGGTGAGTTCCAGACGGTGATCAAACCGCTGGGGCAGATGTTTGCGCAAAGCAAATGCATCAGCGGCTCCACCATCCTGGGCAGCGGCGATGTGGCTTTGATTCTGGATGTGCCGGCCTTGGTGCGCCAGGCCATGAGCAAGAGTGGCCAGGCACCGCCAGAGCGCGCCGTGGTGGGTTGAGTCCGGTCAGCGGTTTGAGTTGTTCAGTTTTTTAAGGGGTTTGACATGTTTGCGAATATGAAAATTGGTGTGCGGCTGGCCATCGGCTTTGCGGTGACATTGATCCTGCTGATCGTTGTATCAGCCATCAGCTACAACCGATTGGGGGCGCTGAACGAGGGCATTGACAAAGTGGTCAACGATCGCTACCCGAAGGCAATACAAGCCATTGACATCATTCGCGCGGTCAACAACGTGGCCCTCGTCAACCGCAACCTGCTGCTCCGGGCTGATCAGGGTGAACGTCAAAAGCTCCTTGTCGAGATGACGGCGCATCGCAAAATCATTTCGGACAACGTGGGCAAGCTTGAAGAAACTGTCAAGTCGGTGGAAGGTAAAAAAATCCTGTCGGACATGACCACTGCCCGCAGTGACTATGTTGCTGTTTTGGACAAATACCTCGAGCTGATCGCTGCGAATGACAACGCGCAAGCCCAGGTGCTTTTGTTTGGTGATTTGGCCAAGAACTATGCACAGTACATCAGCGCCACCCGCAAGCTCATCGATTTTCAGGACGAAATGATGGTCACAGAGGGCAAAGCTGCCGATGAGCTGGCCAAGTCGTCTGCCAACCTGGTGATCATCCTTGCCATTGTGGCGGGCATCCTGGCCGTGCTGGCGGGTTGGATCATCACCCGCAGCATCACCGGCCCCACCCGCAAGCTGATGGAAGGTGCTGAAAAGATGGCGGCTGGCAACTTTGACTTCAAACTCGACATCACCAACAAAGACGAGATCGGTGCCCTGGCCCAGTCCGTGGGGGCCATGCAAACCGCCGTGCAAGCCATGATCGCCGATGCCAACATGCTCTCCAAAGCCGCGGTGGAAGGCAAACTCGCCACCCGTGCCGATGCCGGCAAACACCAGGGCGATTTCCAGAAGATTGTGGCTGGTGTCAACAACACGCTGGACGCCGTGATCGGCCCGCTGAATGTGGCGGCCGACTATGTGAGCAACATCTCCAAGGGCGCTATCCCGGCCAAGATCACCGACACCTACAACGGTGACTTCAACACCATCAAGAACAACCTCAATACCTGTATTGACGCGGTCAACGCACTGGTGTCCGACGCAGCGATGCTGTCCAAGGCCGCGGTCGATGGCAAGCTGGCCACCCGTGCCGATGCGTCCAAACACCAGGGCGACTTCCAGCGCGTGGTGAAAGGTGTGAACGACACGCTCGACGCCGTGATTGGCCCGCTGAACGTGGCTGCCGACTATGTGGCCAAGATCTCGATTGGCGACATCCCGCCCGTGATCACCGCCAACTACAACGGCGACTTCAACACCATCAAGACCAACCTGAATGTGTGTATCGAGGCCACCAACCAGCAAGCCGCTGCCGCCAAGGGCATCTCGCAAGGCGACTTGACCGCGGTCGTGAAGATCCGCTCGGCCAACGACACCATGGCCAAGGCGTTGATCGACGTGATCAAGGCCGTCAACAGCCTGGTGGCCGATGCCAACCTGCTGTCCAAAGCCGCGGTGGATGGTCAACTCGACGTGCGCGCCGATGCCACCAAACACCAGGGCGACTTCCGCAAGGTGGTAGAAGGTCTCAATGACGTGATGGTGGCCGTCAACACCCCGGTGGAAGAACTGCGCACGGTGTTGGGCGCCCTGGAAGGCGGCGACCTGACCCAAGCCATGCGCAAGAACTACGCCGGCACCTGGGACGAGCTCAAATCCGCCATGACCAACATGCAGAAGAAGCTGGTGGAAGTGGTGACCGATGTCAACAGCGGTGCCCAGGCCCTGGCCAGCGCCTCGGAAGAAGTCAGCGCCACCGCCCAGAGCCTGAGCCAAGCCGCCAGCGAACAGGCGGCCGGCGTGGAAGAAACCAGTGCCAGCATCGAGCAGATGACCAGCAGCATTGCGCAAAACACCGAAAACGCCAAGATCACCGACGGCATGGCCAGCAAGGCTGCCAAGGACGCGGCCGACGGTGGCGAGGCGGTGGAAGCCACGGTCACGGCCATGAAGCAAATTGCCCAGAAGATCGGCATCATCGACGACATTGCCGCACAGACCAACCTGCTGGCCCTGAACGCTGCGATTGAAGCCGCCCGTGCGGGTGAACACGGCAAGGGTTTTGCCGTGGTGGCCGCCGAGGTGCGCAAACTGGCCGAACGCAGCCAGATTGCCGCCCAGGAAATTGGTGAGGTGGCCGGCAGCAGCGTGGCGCTGGCCGAAAAAGCTGGCAAGCTGCTGGCCGAGATCGTGCCCAACATCCGCAAGACCAGCGACCTGGTGCAAGAGATCACCGCCGCCTCCACCGAGCAAAGCAGTGGTGTGGGCCAGATCAACTCGGCAGTCAGCCAGCTCAACACCACCACGCAGCAAAACGCCTCCAGCTCCGAAGAACTGGCCGCCACCAGCGAGGAGATGAGCAGCCAGGCCGAGCAACTGCAGCAGACCATGTCGTTCTTCAAGCTCGACGGGTCGTCATCTCGCAGGATGCCGCATCAGGTGCGCAAAAGCAGCGCCAGTACCAAGGCCGCGCCCAAGTCGGCGGCCAACCGCGCTGCCCCAAGCCACGCCAGTGCCAGCTCTGATGACCTGGATGAATCCCAGTTCACCAAGTTCTGACAGGAGGCGACCATGAACGCATTGGTCAAAGCTGACAAAAAGGGCTTGGGCAACCAGGTGGCCACCCAGGCTGCGGTCGAGGAAAAGCAGTACCTGACCTTTATGCTGGGTGGCGAGATGTTCTCCATCAGCATTCTGTGCATCAAGGAGATCATCTGGTACGCCAACCTGACCGAGGTGCCGATGATGCCCGCGTGTATTCGCGGCGTGATCAACCTGCGCGGGGCGGTGGTGCCGGTGATGGACTTGTCCAACCGCTTTGGCAAGCCATCCACGCCAGTGATCAAAAGCACCTGCATCGTGATTGTCGAGGTGCCGACCGCCGTGGAGGGTGAGCACCAGAACATGGGCGTGGTGGTGGACTCGGTGCAGGCGGTGCTGGAGATTCCAACGTCCGAGATCGAACCCGCCCCCAGTTTTGGTGCCAAGATCCGCCCGGACTTCATCGAGGGCATTGCCAAAGTCAATGGCAAATTTGTCATCCTGCTCAACGTCAACCGCGTGCTTTCCACCGAAGAAATCAGCCAGATGGGCCAAGTCGCTGGCGGTGTTGATGCGGGGTGAGCACCTCTGAATTGACGCATAAGATATAGCTGCCAGCCTTTCATCCAGAAGGCCTGGCGGCTAAACACAGCCGAAGAGCAGTCAAGGAGCGAGTGTGCAGGCCATTGCCATTTCAGACAGCGAGTTTGCGCAGTTTCAGCGTTTTATTTTTGATGCGGCCGGCATCACCATGGCCGATGCCAAGAAGGCACTGGTCACCGGGCGGCTGGGCAAGCGGCTGGCGTTCCATGGCTTGCAGAGCTTTGGGGACTATTTCCGGATGCTCAAATCTGGCCTGCACCCGGCGGAAGTGCAGATGGCGGTGGATTTGCTCACCACCAATGAAACCTATTTTTTCCGCGAAATCAAACACTTCGAGTTTTTGCGCACCCAGGCGCTGCGCGAGCGCAGCCGACCCCAGCCGTTTCGGGTGTGGAGCGCGGCCAGTTCCAGCGGGGAAGAGGCCTACAGCATGGCGATGGTGCTGGCAGACTGCATGCAGAGCACGCCGTGGGAGATTTTGGGTACCGACATCAGCACCCGCGTGATCGACGGCGCTCGCAAGGCGCTGTATTCGATGGAGCGTGGCCGCCATATCCCGCCCGAGTACCTGAAGCGCTTTTGCCGCAAGGGCGTCGGGCCCTATGAAGGGCAGTTGCTGGTGGAGCGCAGTTTGCGCAGCCATGTCAGCTTCCGTCAGGTGAATCTGAACGCCGCATTGCCTGAGCTGGGGCAGTTTGACATTGTTTTCTTGCGTAACGTGATGATTTATTTCAACAACGACACCAAGCGCGAGGTGGTGGCGCGGGTCATTGCCACCCTCAAGCCAGGCGGCTATTTTTGTGTCGGGCATTCCGAGAGCCTCAACGACATCACCCAGGCGGTGAAGATGGTGGCCCCGGCGATCTACCGCAAAGAGGCTTGACGTGACCCGCCTGAAAGACCTGATGGACATCTTTCTGCAGCCCGGCGAGCTGTTTGTGGGCGATTCGGCGTTCCAGATTCGCACCATTCTGGGCTCGTGTGTGTCCATCACCTTGTGGCACCCGCGCTTGCACATCGGTGGCATGTCCCATTTTTTGCTGCCCACCCGTACCGTGCCGGTCGCCGGGCAGGTGCTGGATGGCCGGTATGGTGACGAGGCCTTGCAGTGGATGATGAAGGATTTGCAAGCCTCTGGCGTCAACCCGAAGCAGTGTCAGGCCAAGATTTTTGGCGGCGGCAACATGTTCCCCGGCCAGGCGCGCGCCAGTGGTATCGCGGTGGGTCGGCGCAACGGCGAGGCGGCGCGCCAGCTGCTGCAAAACGAGGGCATTGAAGTGGTCAGCGAAAGCCTGTTTGGCTTGGGGCACCGGCAGATTATTTTCAATGTCAGCAACGGGGATGTCTGGTCGCGCCAGGTCAGGCCATCGCAGCTGGAGGTGTCTGCCGAGCAATCGGCTGAAGGGGGCGCGTCATGAGTCGAATCAAAGTGCTGGTGGTGGAC
>Ga0209066_10001109_pt1 | contig 36527 bp, 64 predicted proteins | sample All_14_2_FD_187198 | JGI IMG/M metagenome (GOLD analysis project Ga0209066, IMG submission 187198) | Freshwater microbial communities in response to fracking from Pennsylvania, USA - Allegheny Zone_MetaG_DW_15 (SPAdes) (version 2) ... | reverse complement strand
TGACGGGCCGGGGCGGCCACGCAGGCCCCGGCCCGTCATGCTGATCTGCGTCGTCATACGGTCACCCCCGCCTTCACTTCGAATGTTCCTTCCATCCAGACTTCATCGCCCGCGCCGCCGGGCGGGGTCAGCACCAGGTCCCACACCAGCAGGATGCTCGCGCCCGGCTCGATCCCGGCGCGCAGCGCGGCATAGGCGCCCGTCAGCGTGGCTTCCGTGATGATGATCTGGACACAGCCCTGCGCGGGATCGTTGATCCACACGCCCTCGATCGGCCCGTCGACGCCGGGCAGGCTGATGATCGCGTCGCCGGGCTGCGCACCGTACAGGCGCACCTGCGCGATTCCGGTGTAGCCGGTCAGATCGACGGGATCGGCGCCGTCCGTGAACTGATATTCTTCAGCGTACACGCCATTCCGCCGCGCCCTGATGGGCACGGTCGCGGGAAAGATCATCGTTCCGCTTCCTTATGTGATGGTGGCGCTGATCGGGCCGGTCAGGTCGGACGTGTATCCGTCGTCCGAAACCGACTGGGCCCAGAAATATTTGAGGCCCGCCGCCACGCTGACGGCCTGCGTCTGCATTGCGCCCAGTCCCGACGCATTGACTGTCATGGTCGGCGTACCCGGCGGCGACGCGGTGGTGGCGACGTAGATATTGACCTTGTCCAGATCGTTGCTGGTCGCGTTGCGCCACGCCACCGTCGCCGTGCCCGTCCCCGGCGTCACGGTCAGCGCGGTCGTGTGGCCTCATCCGTTGCCGGCAACGGATGAGGCCACACCATCCTTGTCGGCGGGGGAAAGCAGTGCAGGCACCGGTGGGGCCGTCCCCGTCTGCCCCAGCGCGAACGCGTGCTTGCCCGCCGTCTCGCTCATCAGGCTGAATGTCACGGCCATCCGGCTCGGGTCCACGGACCGCTCTATGATCACCACATCCATGTCGGGCAGGCCGTGTTCGGGCAGCTGCAGCGTCAGCATGTCGCCGGGGCCGTATCGCCGCAGATGCGGCTTGCAGACCAGGGTCATGCCCGCCAGTTCGCGGCCGTTGACCAGTTCATAGGCGATGATCTGCGCGGCCTGGTCCTTGTCCTGCACCAGGTTCAGTTGCCGCTCTTCCTCCTTCCGCTCGCCGTCCTGCGTCACATATGCGGGCACGGACACCAGATCGCTGGCGACATATTCCCACTTGTGCGCTTCGGACCGGTATTTGGGGATCAGGCCATTCTTGCGATCCGGCCACGGCTGCATGGCCGGGATCTCCGCATCATCATCGGCCAGGTCCGCCGGCGTGATGACGGCCAGCGACACGCGCGGCGCATTGATCTTGACGCCCAGCTTGCCGCCCCGGAACAGCCATTCGGCCGCGCCGGCCTGCAATATGTCCTTCAGGTTCGCGCCCTTGCTGCCCGGCTCGAACAGCACGCCACCGCACGTCCACCCATTGGCGTCGCACACATTGGCCAGCGCCACGAAATCCTCGATCGCGATACCGTCCGTGGGAAGGCCGATGCCAAAGACCTTCTGATACGTTGCCGCCGGATCGGTTTCGTCCCGTTCCCATGACCCCAGCGCATAGCGCAGGCCATTGAGGCCGGGGCACTCGGAATACTCCCATGTCAGCCGCGCCGCCGCGAACGCCGCCGTATTGCGCGGGTCCGCCCAGCGATGCGAACCCGAACCGCCGGGATAGGTGCTGTCCTTGCGCGGGTCGTAGCAGGGGACGCCTTTCCAGATGATCCCGCTAGTCGGCACGCCACCGGCGAACCGCTTGCCCTTCTTGTCGAACAGCATGTTGACCAGCGCGCACGCCTTGCCGGACAGTTTGTAATCGCTGCCCCAGTGGGGAAAGCCGGCAAAGTGGGGCGTCAGCGCCGTGTCCGGCCGCGCGCCCATGCGATAGTCCAGATACAGATAGTCCGCATAATAGCCCGTGGCCGCGCCGGCCGTGAACGGGATCTGCTGATAGTCGAAATAGAACCCTTCCATTTCCGTCAGCGGACCGGCGACGGAATATTCCAGCACCATGCCCCGGTACGGGTTCTTCACCTTCTTGCGCTTTTCGCCATACCCCCAGTCGTGACGCAGGACGCCTGCATAATAGGTGCGGCCGATCAGGTACGGGGCGGGCGCATCCGCCGCGATCAGCACCTGGTTGACGGTGCCGCGCGCGGCGGGCTTCTTCGCCGTCGCCATGGCACCGATCGACGCCACCGTTGCTGCAAGCGAGGCGTAGCTGGCAATGGACGATGCGGTTGCTGCCGCCGCCGTGGCCGTTGCGGACCCCGCAGCGCCAAAGCCGATTCCGGCCCCGGCCGCCGCACCCACGCCGGTCGCGACCAGTGCGACCGCGCCCGCGATCATCGCCACTTTCGTCAGCCCCTTCGACATCAGGCCCGCCACGCCCCGACGAACGCGGTGACGATCAGGTTCTTCAGGCCGGTGGCGTCTCCGACATGATAGCCCAGCATCTTGCCCCCCGCCGAAATCACGATGCATTCCAGCCCGTCGTCCCCCTCGATCGCGGCCAGATCGCCGATCAGCATCGATGCCGGCGCGATGCGCGGCAGCATGCTGTCCAGCAGGGCGGCGACGCTTGCGAAGCCTGTCCGCGCCAGCGCGCGGCGGGCGCCCAGCGCGGATCGGAAATCCGGGATCGGTGGCGGGCGATGGCCCAGATTGCGCAGCTGCGTCCGCGCAAGATGGATGCATGTGGCGCGCGCGCGCCAGTCGAAGGGGCGCGCGCGGTACTTGTCGATCGTCCGCTGTGTCGCCGCGCGGCGTGCCTCCAGGTCAATCACCGAACAGCCCTTCCAATATGCCGCCGCTCGACACCTGACTTTCCGTGCCCCATGCCACGCCGATGCCCAGCCCGGTGGCGTTGTCCTCGCCCTTCTCTCCGGGGTTGATCAGCTTGTGAAAGCGCGGGTTCAGCGTGTTGCCTTCGTTCAGCGCCAGCATGCGCGCGGCCGTCGACACCAGTTCCATGTCCAGCTCGCGCTTGCCCCGGCCGATGCGCAGGATCGTGCGATCGATCTGGCCGTCGAACTGAAGGTCCGGCGTGCCCAGCACCGCGCCGGTGTCCATATCCAGCTCCGCGATCCAGAATCGGACGCGCGATCCCTGCATCCCCGGCGCCGAAAGCGCGGCGGCGGCGGCCGTGTTGGCGGGCAGGAATGTCATGCGGAAATTCGGCACTTCGTCCCCGACGCCTTCCTTGAAGACATCCATGGACCCGATCGTGCCGAACACCGGATCGGACGATTGATACAGTTCGCCATCGACGAAGAAGAAATTGCCGTCGCACAGCCGGACCGTCCGCCCATCGCGCAACTCCATCTTCATGAAGCCGGTCAAAAGCACGCGCTCCATCAGGCCGCTTCCTCGATCGAAAACGAAATACTGTCGACCAGGCCGCCCAGCGCATAGCTCCACGACTGGCTGTCACCATCGATCAGGCCTTCGACCTGAGGGCGCGCCAGATGCACCTTGGCCCCATTGGCAAAGGGCACGCGCAACATTGGTTCGATCCCCAGTGTGATCAGGCCGGTTGACGACGCCACCGCATGCGCCCGCACATTGTGCAGATAGTGCTGGCCGTCGGCGTCCTCGATGCTCAGCCAGTACCCTTTCTTCACCGCATGGTGCGGCGTGAGACCGCGCAGGGCGAGGGTCAGCCCCGTCTGGTTCGCGCCGTTGACGACGGGATCGCCAGGATAGCCCTGATCCTCATATTGCAGGGGAAAGAATATCCGGCCACCTTCGCGCTTGGCGGCGATCAGGTCGGATATGATCTCCCGCCCCTCGCGGGTCTGCGTCACGGGGAGCGTCACGTCGATGCGATACCGGCTTCCCAGCCGTTCGACCTTCTGCAGCGCCGCGCCAGTGGCGGGACGCAGCACGCCACCGAAATCCAGCAGAACGGCGGTGGCTGCCGCAATCTTCAGGTCCGCGCCGAAATCGATCATGGGATGCGCCACCGCGATGCACGCTGCTGCTGCCGAACCGCGCCCGCCGTGCCGCCAGCCGCGCCGCGCATGGTCGACACGTCGCCGATCGCGTTCATCTGCGCGACCAGGTCGGCCGTCATCACTGCGCCCCGCAGGTCGAAATAGGCCCGCCCGCGCCGGCCATTGTCGTTCGATGCGTTTGGATGAATGTAGCCCGATCGCGACGCGGTGAAGAGTTCCGGGCCGCGCTCGCCCACGACATAGGTGTGTCCCGCCGTCACCGGGCCGCCAAAGGCGCGAAAGCCGGAAATCGGGTTGAAATCCTTGAACCCCGATTTCAGCGATGATCCGAACAGCCCCTGCTGGCTCAATGCGCCGAATGCATTGAACGCCCCGGCCAGAATGTCCAGAAAGCCGCCATTCTTCACGGCGGATGCGAAATTGCTCAGGGCGTTCAGGCTGTTGTTGACCAGCGTCGCCATGCTTTCCGACGCCGCTTTCTGCGTTTCTTCGAACTTGCGGGCGATGGCGTCCAGGCCATTGTCTACCGACCGGCCCACGGCGCTGAAATCGATCGGCGTGCTGGCGTCTTCGCGCAGTTCCGCCAGCCATTCATAATAGGCTTCCGCACTGTAATCCGGCCCGGCCTTCTTCGTCTTCGGCGATTTCGTCGATCCGCTTTTCGCGGACGATGACGTGGGACGTGGAACGCCCTTGCTTACGGCGCTCTGGGCGGCCTTGTAGTCGGCCAGCGGATCTCCGCGCATGATCTTCGCCAACGCCAACCGGGCATCAGACTGCCCGGCCTTCGCCAGATAATTGCCGCGCACATTCGTCGCGCTGAACAGGCCATAATCGCCTAATGGCCCCTTCTTTCCGAGGAGGCCCTTTTCCAATTGGCCGGTGATCAGATCGAAATCACGTGCACCATCAGCAAAAAAGTTGCGGATCACCTCACCCAGGCTGGACGCTTTGAGGCCTAACGCATCGAAAACAGCGTTGCCAGCGTCGAAAAGCGGATCAAACACATCGGCCAGGCCTTCGATCGTGCCCCTCACCGATATACCGAACGATTCCGCGCTCGCTGCCAGGGCGCTGAAATCCTGCGCGCCGAACAGTGCGAAGTTGGCGATCGCCTTTGAAAATTCGCCGCCCCGGTCAAACGCCCCGAAAACCTCGATGGCTGCATTCTCGATTTGGCCCATGGCATCGCCGAACGAAACCGGAAGCTGTTTGAACTCGGCATCAATGCCGGCTGTGTACTTCTTATCCGTCAGTGCCTTTAGCAGCCGATCCGAAGTCAACTCCCCCTCTTCAGCCATCTTCCGCAGAGCCCCGACTGGCACCCCCAGGCTGTCCGCCAGCAGCCGGGAAATACGCGGCGACGCCTCCATGATGCTGTTGAACTCGTCTCCGCGCAGCGCCCCGGATGCAAGGGCCTGGCTGAACTGCAGGGTTGCCGACGATGCTTCTTCCGAGGTTGCGCCGCCGATCTTGAGCGCAGAGGAAAAGGTTTGCGTTGCGCGCGCGGCGTCCGCCTGCGATCCCCCAACGTCTTTCACAGCACGAAGGAAAGTCCCGTACAGCTTCGATGTTTCCGTCAGCCCGGAACGGGTGTCGGTGGCGATGCGCTCCACGTCCCGCTGCGCCTGTCCAAACCGGCCGAATTCCGCCGTTGCAAGCTTGATCTGTGCCGTCATTTTTGCCGATCGGTCAGCAAGGTCCAGATAGGCCTTCGCTGCGGCACCCACGGAAACCACACCAAGCGAGACCCCCAACCCCCGGATGGCATTGCGCACAGTATTGGCGGCAGTCTCCATAGATTTTGCCGCAGTGCTGAACTGCTTGGTGCTTTGCGACGCGCGCTTGATCCCGTTCGTGAATTCGGCACTGTCCAGGCCGAGCGTGACGCGCAACGCTCCAATTACCGCACGAGCCATCCCAAATCACTCCAACGCCAAAAGGGCCACCGGATCGCTCCGGCCGCCTGCCTATTCTCTACAATCACGTACTATGCCGCCCACCCCGACTTGCGGTATCTTGGCGGCAACACTTGCCTTACATCCCCGGTCAAGTGATGCTTCACATACTGGTCGGAGAGCTCCCGCGTGAAAAAGTGTACCCAATGTGCTGAAAAAATTCAGGATGAGGCCAAGATTTGTCGCTTTTGTGGAGCGTCACAGCCGCCGAGCTCACCAAATGGCGCAGGCAAGTTCATCGGATTTCTAGTCCTGATCATCCTGGCCATCGCCGGATTACGCGCAATTCTAGGATGGCAAGAGAAGCCAACCGCGAAACTGGTGAAAACGGCCGCCACTGAGCCGTCCGAGCCAACGCCACATATGATAGAAACACTTGCTATGCGAAACCTTGGGGCAGCACTGCGCGATCCGAATTCAATAGAAACTCGGGATGTCATCGTGAGATCATCTTACGTCTGCGGTGAAGTGAATTCCAAAAACGGCTTCGGTGGCATGACCGGCTTCCAGCCCTTTATTGCTGGAGCCTCGAAGTCCATGCCGGTTGCAATCTCAGGCGATAACATGTCACGCGAAGAGTTCCGAACTGCTTGGCAACAGCTTTGTCGTTAAACCAGCCGCGTAATCTTCACACCCTTGGCGCGGCCGAGCCGCTCCAGCACCTGCATCGCACCCGCCGCCGGCGTTTCATTCCGCCGAAGATAGTGACCAAGCGGCTTCAGCATCTTTTGGCGCGCCATCAATTCCGTCTGGTGCGCCAGCACCAGTATGCGTTCCTGATGCCCCCGCGATCGGCCGATCAGCGCATTGCGGTACGATCGCGGCGTCTGCTTCCAGAACAACGCGGGGTCTAGTCCCTCCGCCGCCCAGTCTTTTTGGAGCTGGTCCCAGCTCCATGGGACGGCGGCGGTGGAGGGTTTGGTTCACCGCCAGTCTCACGCTGAAACGCGCCCTCTACCGCCCTGCCCAACGCATCCGCCAGCGCGGTCGCATCATCGCTCAACAGCAGCGCGCCGACTTCCTTCATGCCGATGTCCTGATGCATTTCGGCGAGCGCGCCAAAAACGACGGCGCGCATCACTTTCATGCGTGGTTCTTTGGCGGCAAGGCCGGCAAGGATATCGTTGACCCCCATGCCTGCAACATCTTCGGCGATCGCCAGAGCGTCGAAGTCCACAACCAGCGTCAACTTTCGGCCATCCGACAGGCTGCAATCCGCCTGACCTCTCATCGGATTGGCCGTCATGGCGTCGGGGCCACGTAGGCGCCAAAGTCTTCCTCGCCCTGAGGCTCGAATGTCACGGTCGCGTCCATCACGCCATCCACGGTCAGCTCGCCGCGATCGTAACCGATAACTTTCACGTCCAGCTCGCACTGGGCATAAGGCTCGCCATTCTGCGGAATTATCAGCTTGCACGCGCGCGTGTCCTTCGCTGCGCGCGCCGCGCGGATCAGGATGTCGGTGTCGGACAGCGGACGATATCGGATAACAGCCTGGAAAGTGCTGTCCTCGATCAGTCCCGCCGTATAGGTGCGGCGTCGGCCCGGTGCCTTCAGGTGCGTCGTTTCGATTTTCGAATCCGTATCGGGGGGCAGCGTGAAGCTGACCACCTGGACCAGTTCTTTCAGGGCCGTGCCGTCATGTAGCCAAACCTCGCCGGCATAGCCGATGCTGGCCTCCTGCAATTCACCAGGCATGTGCTAATCTCCTGTATGCCAGATCAGAAAGTCTACCGACCGCCGGAAGACCCTTTCGCCATTCACGTCTTCATTGAGCGAGCGCGGTCCATCCGCCGCACATCGCGTGAACCTCACGCCCAACACTGTGGCGGGCGATGCCACTGCTGCGATCACGGCCAGCGCCAGCTTGCGTACGGTGTCGAAATTCGCGGCGCGACAATCGGCCTGAACCCGCGTTTCGCGCGCGCCTTGATATCCCTTCAGGTGTTGCCCGCGCGGGTCGCTGATGGTGGTCAGCGTCAGGTCGGGGACAGGCTTTCCCTGCGGCCGCTCATCCCAATAGACGCGCGTACCGACGATGCCGGCGACTACGCCATCATCCAGGAAGCGCTTGCGCAGCGCCTTTTCCATGTCCGCCATTTATTTTCGCGCGGCTCGCGACGCCAATCTCTTGGCGGCCTTGTCGATCTCGATGCCCAGCAGCGTACCGATTATGTCGAGCGCGCGAACACGCATGGCGTCCCATGCTGGACGCAGGAACGGTTGCGGCGGCTCCTTGTAGGTGCCGAACTCCTGCATAATCGCCTGCGGGTGCTGGCCTGGACCAACATGCATCTCCACGGCAGCCACGGCTCCTTTGTCTATCCGCTGTGACGACGAGAGATTGGTGCCCACGTTGATGCCCTCCCGAAGATAGCCTTGATCGACGGGGGCGAGTTCGCGTGCACGTTTCGCGATGGGTTCCCCGCCTTCACGAAGCACCTTTAACGCCACCTGGCGGCGTGTGGCCGATGGGAGAGCCCGAAGGGCTGCCTCCATCTCCTTCAGGCCAGACATCCTGTAGGTAACCTTGCTCACGCCAATAGCCTGACTGCCGTAATGTCCACGCCGACATTGCGCCGCTGGGAAGGAACAACACTGGCAATGTTCCACATTGCTCCGTCGAAGTTGATCCGATCGGTCACCCTCAAATCAGATGTGTTCTCGTTACGAAGAACATGAAATGTAGCCGGGGCCGTTGCAAACGCTTGGGCGGCCTCACGCCGTTCTTGACCTGTGCCGAACACGACGCAGGCCCACTCTTCAGCGAGGACAGCCCACGACTTGATCTCTTCGCCGTATTCATTGACGGCGACGGTAGCACGCTCAAATATGACATACTGAGTGCGCGCGCTGGCGCTATAACGGTCAGTCCACGCCATCAGCGATACTCGCGCAGCTGATCGCACATCATGTTGAACGCCAATGGCGCTGGCAGCATTTCCACCGGCCCGGCCGCCTCGCGATTGTGATAGAAGTGCGCCGTGAGCAGCAGCACGGCCGTAACCGCTTCCTCCGGCAGAGCATCCGCTGGAAAGCCCGCGTCATAAGTGACGGTCACATTCGATCCCGTCGGCCACGCCGCGCCAATTGCGGGCACGACACGCCCCCCGGCCGTGACCCGCCACGATCCAACCGCCTGCCCCACACCGGAACCGTCGACATAGCCGACGCCCGTCACAACGGCCGTGGCGATCGGCCCCAGCGGCAATTGCAGGCCCGCGTCATCAAAGTCGTCATAGGTGACGACGATCCCGACCGTCGGTCCCAGCCGCAGGTTCGTGTCGCGCTGGACCGCGCCGATCGCCGCGTTGCGAAAGCGCGTGATCAACGTGTCTTCCGACGTACTGGTGACGCGCAACTGCTTCTTGGCATCGACAAGCGGCAGGATCGCATCGAAATATGCGCCGGGCGACACAATGGGGGCGACGTGTACGGACATTCACATCACCTCATGGTTGAACGAAAAAGGCCCGACCACTTACGGAGCCGAGCCAGTTTGATTACGCGCGGGTCGTGGGGTGCGCGCGGGGGCTACCCTGCGCCATGGTTCCTAAGATTTCGCTAGCGGCATGATCGGCTGCGAGAGGCGCCTCATCGCGACGGCAGCGACATCAACACCGTGGCCACGGTGTCGGCGTTGCGGGTGGCCACGAGATCGAAGCCAGTCTCGATCGGGATCTTCGCATAGTGGACACCGTCTGCCGCCAGCGTCACGTCGGCTGTTTCGGGTGCCAGATAGACATCCACCATTTCACCGGCAATGCTGTTCTGCGCATCGTGCAGCGCGGCCATATATGCCGGCGCGAACCCCGTAGGCGAGCGCAGCGGCTGGATGAAGATCGGGCAGTTATAGCCGATGAAGTCGCGCATCCACTGGAACACCTGCTTGGTCTGCGCCTTGTGATCGGCAACCGTAAACGGCGGCGACGCATTGTCTCGCAGGTAGCCCGCTTCCGCCTCGCCCTGCGCCCAGACGATCGCAACCTTCTGATATTTCAGGCCGGGGACGGAGTTGAACTGTGTGGCCCAGAGCGTCAGCAGCGGACCCGGTCCGCCAAGACCACCATTGGCCTCATGGTCCCACCAGTACCCGTCGTGCGCCGGACGCGCGTCGGCTTCCTTGATTACGGATGTGCCCCCGTAAGCCGTCGCGGCACCGAAATAGTTGAAGATCATTTGCGGGTTGGAGGCCGCACTCAGCAGCAGTTCGATACGCGGCTTGAAGACACGCGTGCCCGAGTTGCTGTTCGCCGTGCCGTCGCCGCTCTGCGCATTGTCCCAGTGGAACGCGGCAAGCGACTGCCCCGAATAGATCATGGTGTACGTGTCCGGGAAGAACACGTCGGTCGTCGCCGTCCAGTACTGGCGCTGCCACAGCGCGATGCGCTGGCACTCATCATCCGAGAGCGCGGTGGCGTTCTGAAACAGGATGATTTCCTGCACTGGCCCGTTGTGCGACTGATTGACCAGGCCGACGTTGCCAAGCACCAAGCGGTGAGGGCCGGACGCCGCCACTTCGTGCGGACGATCCTTGAACATCAGGCGACGATCGCCGCCACCCGATACCACCGCACCCTTCTGGTTGAACCAGATGTTGCGATTCCGATCGTTGGACGGGGTGCCCTGATCTACGAAAAGCTCGCCTTTCTTGGCGTACATGCAGGTCTGGCCAAGATTGTGGTACGCGCCATAGACCAGCGCACCGGCCTCGCTGCCCAGGGTGCCGATGCCCAACAGCGGTCCCACGACGCCGGAATAGGCGGAGGGAGGGTTGCGGACATGCGCGCCCGCCGATGACCAGCCCCATGTGCCTGCCACCGCGAAGATCGAAAGGTTTGCCGTGCCGCCGACATTCAACCACTCGGAACCGGTCGCGGTGACCATGTTCTGTGTCTTGTTGTCGAAGTCGATATATGCGCCCTCGTAGTTCGTCGGGGCGTTCGGGAAGACCAGCTTCGGACGAACCGAGGTCGTGAAGTTCCGCGCGTTGCCGCTCTGATCGTACCAGGTGTGCAGCGTGAAGTTGATGCCATCGCCGTAGGTCGACCAGACGGCAGGATCGGCATCGTACGTTCCGTCGGCCTTGAAGTTCAGCGTCCGGTTCGTGCTGCCGACGCTATCACGCGCTATGAGACACGCGCCGGCATAGGCCGTCACAACCTTGCGCAGCGAGTAGGCGACGCTCATCGGCTGCGACGCCGAGTTCGGGTTGAGCGCCGTCTGATTGAAGATGTTGACCGGAATGGACTGCGCCGGGAAGCCACGCGGTGTCAGCGTCAGTGCCACGGCTCCAGTCACATCGCCGGTAGCGGTCAGCTTGGTCGATGCGCCTGTACCGGTGATGATGAACGCTTTGGCGGGAGAAGCCGACACCGACTGCCCAGCGGGAACGCCGGTGACGGAAACGGGGTTGCCGATGTTGAGCGATGTGTTCGACAGGCCCAGCGTTGGGCCTGGCGTGCCCGCCGCCAACTCCTCCCCCAATTCCCGCATGGTCTCGTTGCCGGCGTAGCTACCGCCGCGCGTCTGAACCAATTGCCCCAGCAGATCGCGCACACCATGCGCACTGGCAGTGCCGCCGCTGGCCGTGATCGCCGCCGCCAGCAGCGCTGTGACCTTCCGCCCCTTGGGCGTCCCGCCATAAGCCGTGACCAACTGCCGCAGCAGCCCGCGCAGCGAGGAAGATTTCGGTGTACCGCCTGCGGCCGTGATCGCGGCCCGGATGGAATCGGTGAGCTTCATTGCTGTCTCCGCCCTTAGGTGGAGACGGGTTAGGGCTCAGGGGGTGGGGGTTGAATCGACCGTCAAATCTCCGAATAGCGGTCGTGGGTGCGGGCGGGCTCGACCGTGCGCGACGGTCGTGGCGAAAGCCCTTCGCGAAAAGCTTTCTCAAGCGCAGGCAGATTGCGACGCACCCAATCCCGGTCGGGATTGCCATATGTCTTGGCGACCCATGTGGCAAAGTCCGCGCCGTGCATCAGCCAAGCTCCGCGTAGCGATCACCGGACGTGGCGTTCGACATGTACTCGTCAAAGACCTCGTTCTTCATGGTCGCTATATTCGCCATGCAGCAGGCATCGCCATCGTCCGGTGAGCGGCCCAGCTTCTTCTTCTGCTCTTCCTTGGACTGGATGAATATCCCGCCCGACCGCAGTTCCCAGCGATACGACGCCAGGTCGGCACGCAGCTTGGGGTCGGGCGGCAGATAGACCGGCGCCGCATTGGCCGGGTCAAGCGCCTCGCGCATCCGCCAGATCACCTGCGCGCGCATATTGAAGAACTCCAGTGTCCGATCATGTGTGCGCTCGTCGCTGCCGCTGGCGAAGTTCACCGGCACGACCTGCACCTCGTTCTCGGTCAGGAAGTTGACGCAGGAGAGGCCCCAGCCAATGACGTCGGCATGCACGACCGCACGGTCCCGGCGCGCCATGATGACATGGCCAGCCGCAATCGGACCCGCCCTCTCCTGCGGTATCTCGCGGCCGGGAATGCGAATAGGCTGATCGAACCATGATCCATGGCGCTGCATGATGACCATGTTGTCAGAGCCGCCGGCAGCAATGTCAGTGCCGATGCTGTCCATCTCACCCTTGGCGTCGCGCGGCGCCCATCGCGCCATGGCAGCGTCGATCCATGCCGTCGGGATCACCTGCCACGGATCGTCCTCGATGCCGGCGGCGAAATTGCCGTCGAGCATCTGCGAGCGCAGCGGTTCGGGCAGCGACTGCAGCGTCTCGATATAGCCCGAGCGCACGTAGAAATAGTTATCCGTCACCCGGCTCGGGATGAAGGTCCGCGACTTCGGCGTGATGATCTTCTCAGGCCGGAAATCGCCGGGATCAAAGTCGTACAGCGCCTCGCCCTTGAACATGACGAACTGATCGCCATTCGGGCATTCCATGTCCTGCCCGTTGATGGTCGTGAAGTATCGCAGTTCGCCGGGCTTGGCTGGGTTCGGATGCTTGTCGTCAAGCCACGGCCCGAAAAAGCTGATGACCCAGCGCCCTTCGGATGTGGTCGGCGGGTTGAATGTCATGAGCACGCGGCACCGCTGGTTCGGGTCGCTCGATCGCGTCCAGCCCATGGTGAACCGCACCTGAAACTCGCGCTGCTCCGTCACCTCGTCATAGGCTTTCAGGTCGTGCGCGCGGCCCTGCCATTTCTGATGGTCGGTCGGATTGTCGAGGCCGCCGAACTCCATCAGCCGCGGCACGTTCGCCGTCGTCACGCGCCATATCGATTTCTGGCTGTTGTAGCCGTCGGTGCCGCCAAGGATCTCCGTCAGGCGCTGGATGATGCCTTCGGTCTGCGCCTTCTCGCGCCGAAACATGGCGGCGCGCTGATGCTCGGTCAGTGATAGCCCGGCGATCAGATCGGACTTACCGCCACCGGCTGAGCCTCCATAGCCGATGATGAATGCCCGACTGTCCGCCGCCTCGCTCTGGCGGCCGACCTGCGCGCGCCATATGTGCTTGGCGAGATCATCATCAAGCAGCCGCTTTATCTCGTCACGCTGCTCCGGCGTCGCTGCTTCCCAAAAGGCGTCCCAATAGGCGGGATCAGTCGACAGCATCATCGCCGGTTTCCAATTGGCTATTGTGGTGCGCAGCGATGGCCGCCAGGCGCGCCGAGCGCGACACATCATCGAGCGCCGGCAGCTTGTCGCCGTTGGCGTCGGCATGCTTGTGCGTCATGGCGTCGCCGTATCGTTTCGGATCCCACTTCGCGAGCAGCTTGAGCCGTGTTTCAATGCGCACCTTCGATCGCTGCACATGCTCATGGTTCAACGCCTCATAGGTTGAGCCGTCTTCGCGCTCCCGCGTTTCCCAATCATTGGTTCCGTCGTCGGCAATTTCGATGGCTTCCTCGGCTATTGCATCGAACCCTCGTGCGCGCGCGCATGCGAAGCGTCCCGCAATCTCCTCATCAGCCTCCAACAGTCGATACCACGCAGACTTGCTGAAGCCATGAATGCGCGACAATTGGCGGAGGGTCACACCCTCGCCAATTTCTTCAATGACCAGATCAACCATCTTCTTGGCGATCTTACCCACGATCCCGCTCCACCTCCCATCCCACAAACACCAGGTCCGCCAGATACTCCACGACCGGCTTGTTCATCCGCGCCGCCTGCGCGAATATCTGCGCCGCGATGGTAGGCGCACGCCGCTCCACCTCCGCACGCGATGGCGTCGGCATGTCGCGCGGCCTGTCCCGCCAGTGCGGGGCCTTGTTCTTCGGTTCCTGTGTCATCTTGCCCGTCGCCACTATACGCACCTGCCGACTCCGCTGGAAGCGCGACACTTCGATGAGCCCCTTCTCTTCCAGGCGCCGGACGATCGTGGGTGACGTGCTGGTTGATGTGCAGCCAACGAGCGCGTTCAGATCCGCATGATCGGGGCACGGCAAGCCCCGTTCCGCAGCCTGTTCGAGTGCGGCGAGGATCAGGGCCTCTCGGGCGGACAGGGCTGGCTGGATCAAGCGGCAGTGTCCTTCGCAGCATCAGAGGGGCGTGGGTATAGGGCCATGATGGCGTCTGCGGCGCTTGAGGCACGGCTTTCAACCGTGTGGCCGTCATCTGAGTCGAAGTTCTCCCATATCGCTTCAGCCACGATGTCTCTGATCTTCTCCCGCATGTCCGCCACCGGCCCCGCCTCGCCCGTCTGATGATCGGGGCGGTTAGTGAGAGCGTCAAAATCCTCGTCAGACATTTCCAGATCGGCCAGATCGCAAGAGCGAAATTGCGCGTAATCCTGACCGGCCGGCCAATGTCTAATCCAGGCAGCGATGCGAGCAGGAACTCCGACAGCCCCGCTGCTGCGTGACATTTGACCAGCATGGTCGATCGCTAATACGTCAACTTCCGCGCCGATGTGGAGCACGCTGCTATCACCGCACCATGTGGCTTTGATAATGGGGACAGCGGTAGGGGATGCAGGAGTGTTCATGGGGTGGGTTCCTCCATTGCTTTGCGCAAATCATCGACGGACAGCACGACCTGCGGCATGTCGAGTTGCTGCCGCCACCAGCCTTCCGCTGTGATCTTGTCGATAGGTTCGCCATCGATCAGGTCGCGAGCCATTTCGCGAGCAGCTGCGATCCATTCACGATTACGCTTCACTTGCCGCTCCAGTCCGGCAGCATATGATGATGGTTCAAAGGGCGGGTTGCCGCGCTTGGTCGGGTCCACGCTCACACCACCTCCTGTGCGCGAGAGCGGAGGGCGGCTGCGCAGAGAGCAAGCGCGGGGGTGGCGGCGACAACCTCAAACCATAGCCTGGCGGGGTTTCTAGCATGTCCGTAGCCGAGGAAGGCGGGTTGGCCATTCTCGACATAAGCGCGGGCGGCGGGGTGATTTCGATTGCCGGCCATCCAGTTCCACCTTTGCGGAACCAGCGTCATCGCAGCGTCGAGCGAGGCCGTCCACGGCAGTGCGTGCGGAAGATCGCGGCCGGAAACTAGGCGTGTCCGCTTAGGCGGTTCGGTAAATTCTACCTGCGTCAAAGGACTATCGCCATACGCCTGCCATGCAGGGTTGTGACCGATGTACCGCTTCCCGTGGAGCGCGCACCAAATCAGCGCATCCGTCTCCCGACACGGCCCTTGCAGCCGCTCGACCCGTTCCGCCAGTTCAAGCAGGTCCATTGCTGTTCTCCTGGAGGATGGTGCGGACGCGGAGGCCGAGAGGGGTTAGGCGTGGTGGCCAAGCTTCCGTCAGACCAAGCTTTGTAAGCCGCCTAAATGTCGGGCTGCTGATCCGTATGGCCGTGGGATAGTACAAGGGGATGACCCCATGAACAGCGCACATGATCGCCCGCCGCTGCGCCTCCGACAGCCCCTTCGCTATCTCAACCTCTGTCATGGGATTGGTCTCCTTGGTTGGCGAGGCGCTTGATGATCTTTGCGCGACGGGCGTAGTCGGGGTGCACGATCTTGCCGTTCTGGCCGTGCCATGTGAGACAGCCGCCAAAGAGCCAGTCGTCGGGAAATCCGAACACACCCTCGTTCAGAAATGCATCCAGCTTGTCGGGATGCTTGGCGAGGTAGCTGATGATGCCGCCGGCCGTTTCCATACCGCCGACGCCTGCTTGTATCGCCATGGCCTCGGACACTTTCGCCACATAGGCGATGAAGCCAAGGATCGCGCCTTTGTCGCTCATTCCCCCTCTCCCGTCTGTATGGTGGGGTGGGCCTCCCCTGCCCGTCCCAGGCTCACGCGCGCGATCATATCGCCCTCATGTGCACGAGGATGTGGCGGCCTTCGGGAACATCGCGCGGCCCGGTCAGCACCGCCCAATCGTCATGGGACAGCATCTGCATTTCCTTGCGGGCGCGATCCCAGTACCAGCGAAAGCCGCGGTCGGGACGGTCGCCGCCCATGCCGGCGTTCAGCTTTTCTGCATAAGCCTCGCGATAGCGGTGCTCCGCTTCATCCGCATTCACCGATCGATCCTGCGCCGGCTGCCGCTGCTTGAACGCGGCATCATGCGCCAGCTGGATCAGGTCGCACGCCTTGGGAAGCCAGGGATTCGCCGTCACCCAACGACCGATCGCGATTTCCAGATACTGCGCCGGCACCATGGCCACGTCCTGCATCAGCATCGCGATCCGCCCGGTATGCGCTGCGAGGTCGGCTTCACCGGACGGCGGGTAGCGCAGGCCAAGTTCCGAAATCAGCTTGCGGATCATCGGCGGAATCGCCGGCCGCGAGTTCGCGCTCTGCCTGGGCGAGGGCGTCAACGAGCGGGTTTGGCCTGCGACCGCGAATGTCGCCGGCAGCGGATCCAGTACGGGATTGCCTGTGAGCATTGGTTTTGTCCTTTGGCGGGAAGAGGCCTTGGTAAGAATTGAGCGTCGAGTTGTTCAGGACGTCGCCAGGCGGCCAACCGTCTGCGGCCAGCTTGTCGAGCTCAGCTACGGCAAGCTCCATGGCGCGCGTCGTCATCGGCTTGCCGATCCGTCGGCGCATGGCGAGGAAATCGGCCCAAGGCTGGGCAGGAATGCGCTCAGGAAGATCGAATGCTTCGCGCGTGCGCGTTTTACCATCAGGAGATTTATCTCCTGATGTTATATTTCCTTCATTATATTTTGCGTCGCCGCCGCGTCGTTGCTGCGTCGCCGGCGCGTCGGGGCCTGCGTCGATCAACCCAACTGGAATCTGATATTCGTCGTAATTACAAATGGTTATGACCGTTTGTCCTGCGTCGGTTCCTGCGTCGATCATTTTCTCTTTCTGTGCGCGCGAAAGAAATCGACGCACCCTCGCCTCGTCCCATCCCCAGGCGCGCGCCATGAAGCGCAGCGAGGAACTGAACTGCCCCCTGTGGATCGCAACAGTCTTCCCGGCGATGTTGACGGCACGCTCCGCATAGGCCGCCTGTTCGATCATCCAGACCCATGCGTCGCGGCGCGAGAACGGCTCCCGCCCAAACAGCGGGTTCTCCTGCCAACCGCGATGCATGAGGTAGAAGCCGCTCATCCGACCACCACTTCCACAAAACCACCCGTCCCCTCGCCCACGGCGATGGTCGGAATAAACCGGCTGTCATCGACCTTCATGGCAAGCGCGATGCCGTCCAGCTGATGCTTGAACGCCGCCAGCATGTTGTCGCGATCCCGACGGCGCTTGTCCGGCGGATAGAATGTGATGAGCACCGGTATCGGCCCCTCTGCCGGCGCGCTCATGTGCACGGACTTCGCCAGATAAAATGCGCTATCCCGCGCGCCTTTCTTGGCGGCGATCTTGAGGCGCAGCTTGCCGGTCCAGTTCGGCCATAGCGGCCGCGCGGGCCATGTGATGCGGATGGATTGCGTCATGCGGCAACCTCACCGAATGGCAGGCCGATTTGAGCCTTGGCCGCTACACAGGCTGGGTTGAGCCACAACACTTCGGTTCGTTCGCGCGCGCCGTCCGCCAAAGCCTTGCGCGTGATGCGGGTCCAGTGACGCAAGCGGTTGTCGTATAGGTCGTGCGGATAGCCCGACAGCATCACCATGCCGGTGAGTCCGTCCAGAAAGTCCAATAGGCTTTCATGGTCCGCGTTCGTCAGTTCATGGGCATAGTCTTTCGCCATATCCGCGCGCGTGTCGAACACATAGGGCGGGTCAACATAGTGAAGCGTGTCGGCACCGTCGTGCGAAGCCATGACTTCGCAAGCATCACGGTTGAGAACGACGACGGCCTGCAACCGCTCAATTACCAAGGCTAGGCTATCTGGATAGTTTACCCAATCACGCGCAGGCGTCGTGCCGGAGCGATTACTGTTGGACCGGAAGCCGGTTGATCGGTTGTGCCCGTTGGACCCAAAGCCCATGAACGACCGAATGACGAGTCTACGTGCACGCTCCACCGGATCATCTGTCGCCTCGTAAGCGCCAGCGAACTCTTCCGAAGCAAATGGCGTTAGCCGAAGCAGGTTCACCAGTTCAGTGGCCCGATCGCTGCGAAGCACGCGGAACAGGTTGACGACGTGCCCATCCAAGTCGTTCCAGATTTCCGCATAGGCGCGAGGCTTGCGCACTAATACCGATCCTGCGCCGCCGAATGGTTCGACGTAGACCTTGTGTTTCGGCATCTCCGAAATGATCCACGGCGCAAGGAGCCATTTGCCTCCATGCCATCGGAGAATTGGGCGGGTTGGAACCATCACCCCCGCTCCCCCAGCATCTTCTTAGCCTTCGGCCCCGGCGCGGCTTTACAAACCGCATCCTCGGCCAGCCTGTCCTTCGCGCGGAAGCGGCCGTCAGTGCCGCGCTTGCGATACCAGCCCACGGCTCGACGCGAGGCCCTGAGCCTGTCCCGCAGGAGCATCGCGTAGCCCGCGAGCAGGCCGACGAGTGCGCCTGTGGCGAAGGCGAGGATGGCGGGGATCATGCTGCGAGGCTCCCCTGAACAGCGGCCAGCGCCGCCTCCGTTCTCAGGATCGCGCGGCCGATTGCTTCCGGGATTTGCGGGACGACGGCGTCGCCGTACGCTTCGACGAGCCTAGAGGCCGACAGTCTCGCGAGACGCTCTGCCCGCCGGTGAACGGCCCGCAATTCGCGCTCGCTGATGGTGGCGCTGATGGCAAGATTTGCAGAGCGTCTGGAGGTTGCTCGGGAGGTTGTTCGACCAGTTTTCATCGACGTGGTGGATTGAGAGGACGACGCTCCCGCCGCACGTTTCGCACGCGCTTCCCAAGTGTCTTCTGGCACGAGAGTTATATTGCAGTCGCCCGACAACCAATCGGCTATTGGCGCAAGACTGAGAGCAGTGGTCTCGCTGTAAGAAGCGAGAAGCGTCTTCGTAGCCGCTACCAAATCGCTTCCGGTAGAAGGTCTCCCCGCAAAATTTGCAGACTCGACCTCCGTAATCAACTGCTTTGCGAGGCATTCATTTCCTCCTGCACTGAGTAAAAACGCGAGATATGTCCAGGGCTGTATGCGAGCATCCAGCCATACGTGACGGGCAAAGTTCTCCAGGCTCCAGAGAGGCCATGCTCCGTCAGCACCGCCGCGATCTCGCGGGCGTAGATCCATTTGTCCGATGCCCGATCCGTCAGCGCACCGTCCATCACCGCATCCATCGTGGGTGATTTCCTCTTGTCGTAGGCCGGAGACCATGCGTCCATCCGCTTGTCCCGCTTGTCCCGCTTGTCCCGCTTGTCCCGCTTGGTCGGGGTTGGGAGTTTCTCGGGATTGGCGATCAGCCCCCAACCCTGACAGCTTGGCCATTTCTCCATTGACGGATTGTGCATGTTCGCCATCGCCGTGGGTGTATGGAGCATCCCCGCATGACGGCTGTTCTGCCCATCCAGTTGCGCCCGCACATCGCCGCGGAAGCCCCGATCCGCATCCGTCTTCCGAGGCGTCGCCAGCATATGGCGCACCGTCCCCATTCGGCCCGTGTCGCCGTGTCCGCCCGCCTTCATGTCCGACGCGGGCGGCGTGCTGATGATGGGCGGCAGCAGGAAATGCACAATCTCCCCCGCCGTCGGCGTCCGGTCGAAATCGTCCTGTGACGATGTCATTGCGCCCTTCTCGCGGCGCAGAATCGATCCGCGCGGAGCAGGGTTGCTGGTCGGCGTGCCCAACCTGCCCGAGGTCGCATCCGATGATCCATGACCGGGGCCGCTCGTGATTGGCGCCGATGTCTGAAGCACGTACCACGACCGCCCAGCAGGTGTAGCCGATTGCTTCCAGTGCAGAGAGGACGGCGTCAGCGCCCCGAGTTCGGAGATTAGCGCTGTTCTCAAGAGCGAACCAACGAGGGCGGCACTCTCCGATGATACGGATGGCTTCGAAGAAGAGGCCCGACCTTTCGCCTTCGACGCCTTTGCCTTTGGTGTTGGCGCTGCTGATGTCCTGGCAGGGAGGGCTTCCGACGACGACGGACGGAAGGCTTCCAATATCTCGCAGAAGTCGGTCTGCCGTAAGGGTGCGCACGTCGTCATAGATCGGTATCCCGGGATTGTTCTGGGCATAGAGGGCGCGACGCCAGTCGACGGCCTCGCACGCAGCCACAGTCGTGAAGCCCGCGCGATGCATGCCGAGCGACCAGCCGCCCGCCGCTGCGCTGAACAGGTCGAGGACAGCAATCATGCCCATCACCCCGCAAACCCTTCCTCTACCCGCCGCACCTCGTCATCGAGCGCGACGGCATCATCCAGCACCGCCAGGGCCGGACAGAGAGCGGCATGCTGGGCATCCTTCCCGTCCGCTTCGAGCAAACGCAGATGGTCGCGCAGCAACGCGCGAGCGCGGAACAGGTCGGGCTCCGGGATCTGGATCAGTTTGATGTTCATGGGACACTCCCGCTGAAGTCATCCTCGCCCCGGCGCGCGACCGGGGTCCGGTGACGTCAGACCAGCATTTCCAATTGCATGCCGAGCGCTGACCCGTAGGTAGCCAGCAGCGCCTCGGCTTCCTGCCGCGCGTGCGGCTCCATCTTGCGCAGGCGGATGATGCGGCGCATCGTGGCTGGATCGTAACCTTGGCTCTTCGCCTCCAAGTAAACGTCCTTGATGTCGTCAGAAATTCCCTGACGCTCGGCCTCCAAGCGCTCTACCCTCTCGATCAGAAGTTTGAGGGGCTCCGCCGCTGGACTATTTGACATTGTTGATTGCTCCCTCGATGTGCTTCCATGTTTTTCCGGTCACGGCGCACCATGTGGTGTGCGTGGAGAGCCCGTACTTTTTCGCCAGCGAGTAGGTCGTAACTTGGCCGGCTGCGTAAGCGCGGCGCATTTCACGTACCTGTTTCTCGGTTAGCTTGGCGCGATGTACGCCCGTTCCGAACCGCTGACGGCCATGCCTCAGCCGATCGTCAATATTGTCCTGATGTGAACCCCAGCGAAGGTTGGTCAGCCGGTTGTTGGATTTGTCGCCGTCGTTGTGACATGCCTCGGCACCATCGAAGGGCGCGGGTCCACAAAAGGCCCGCAACACGGTGGCGTGGATGTAATGCGTCTTCGGCACACCGGGACTGCCATACAGGGCAACATGCGCATAGCCCCTATTCAGACTTGGCTTGAGAACCTTGCCGGTCAAAATGTTTCGGATCCGCCCAAGGTTGCTCGCCTCGTAAATCCCTTGGTATCCGGGAACGGGAAGCCACACTTCCTCCCCAGCTACATTGCCTTCGGACATGTCGCTTCAGTCTCCGACTTGTGATTCATTTCGGGACAGTTCCCGTTAACCGTTTCTTTTCACTACGAACTTGGTTGGCGGATTTGTGCAGATGCGAAATGGGTTCGCGCATGCACAACTTTCACATCGGCAAACCTCCCCGACCACTGCCGCCGAAAGGGGGGACAGCAGTGGTCGGTTCGGCTACGCTCAGGTCCGCGACGACACTGAGTGAAGGGAGGGATGCATGGAGCCGGAAGCCGAAGACAAACTCTGGGGCGCGATCACTGCGCTCAACCATCTGCTCGAACATACATGGGCGTACATGCTCTACAGATCGGACGATCCGCAGGCGGCGGTCAGCAAGGTTCGCGACGCCACGCTCAGGGACTTCGACCTGCCGTCCGATCAGCCCGGAAGCGATGCGCTGTTTCGTGCAAGTCAGCATGCTATCTCGCAGATCGAGGATTTTTGGGATCGGGTGGCGTATCGGGCGAGTGTCGACCGAAAATCTTCGCCTTGACCGGCCGCCCTTCGCAGTAGCGCTCCAAGGCCTGCATCGTGGCGACCTCCTGAATGTCCGAAGGATGGCAAACCATCTCGGCAATCATGTCGCGGATGCGCGCTTCCTGCTCGGGGGTGAACGGCGTCATGCTGCTTGACTCCCCCTCCCCGCACATGCGCGAATGCCGACGGAGGATTCGCCCATGCCCATCACCGAGAATGACAGCCCGTACGCATCGATTGCGGCGCGGCTCATCGACATTGCCGACCTCGCATCGCTGCAGATGCTCATCAGCCTGGGCGCGAACCTCACACAGGCGGACGTGGACGCGATCGACAGCATCACGATCCGTCTCCTTGCCGACGCGCGTTGTCGGAATGACGCGCATGCTGTGGATCGCGCCACCCGGCTACGCCAAGCGGTCCGGGCACGTTTTTCGCCCACTTCGGATAGCGGCCATTAGCGCTGTGAAAATCCTCTTCGAGGATCATGTCGCGGATGCGCGCTTCCTGCTCGGCGGTGAACGGGGAGGTCATGCTGTCACCTTCAAGCCGACGCGCGCGGCCACGGCAGGATGCTCAGCGATGAGCCATGGCGCGTCTTCCCCGTCGATTTCATGCAGGGGAAGCCATTCGTCATGGAAGCGGTAGTCGTGCAGGTCGTTCAGCGCGATCTCGGCCTCGCGACAATCGGGATGGTAGTAGACCGCGTTGAAATCGCCGTCGTTGATGCCAATCCACGTCTTCGCCGGTTCGCCCGGTTCCAGAAAGCGCAGGCAGCCCACGCACTGGTGACGCTTGCGGACGGCTTTGATGGTCCTTTCTTCCAGACACTGGCTCATGCGGCTGCGTCCCGTTGCGCCCGCGATATCCGTGCATCGCGTGCTGGGAAGTCATCTTCGGTCAACGGGATCGCGGCGTCCTGGTCGTCGGCAGAATGCGTCGTCCACGACTGCATTGTCACAGCACCATCGGTCGCATCCTCGATAGCAGCCGCCCTATCAAGTGTGGGCCGAAGGATGCCTCGCCGAAGCTTGCTGATCATACTTCGATCGCAGCCAAGACGCTCAGCGAAATCGGCATCGCCGATACCGGCTCTTTTCAGATAGCGGTCAAGAAGGGTGCTCATGAAAGATAAATGTGCATATTTTGCACATACGTCAAGCGCAAACTGTGCAGACTATGCGCGCGACATTCTCCAGCCTCGTGTGCAAAATAGGCACATGGGAACCGTGCACACGAATTGGCTAAGAGACCGCAAGAAGGCTCTGGGCCTATCTGACGCAGCCATTGGCAAAGTCGTGGGCATTGGGCGGTCCAATATCAATCGCCTCATTTCCGGATCGTTGCCCTTCGACCATAAGTACACGGCGGGGTTTGCTAAGGCACTGCAGATGAGCGTGGACGAGGTGCTCTATCGGTTCGGTGTTCGCACACAGAACCCTCCCTCAGTAGGCGAGCCAATAATGGTTCCGTTTCATCTTCCTAGTGAAGACGCATTGACCGCAATGTTCCAAGCGATCCTGCCTGCCGCTGAAGATGCGCCGACACAGGACGAGCGCGCTCGTAGGCTCGCATTGAGCTTTCCAGGTGCTTTCCGAGCTGCTCTACTTCCTCATAGCGCGAAGGATGCGGACGAAGAGAGTAAGCTCGCAAAGCCTCCTCGTGCAGACGCCGCAAATCGATCATTGCCATGAGCGACGCAGCGCACTGCAACGAGCAGATTTCGCAAGCCGCCTCACAGGCGGGCTCCCCCATGACTATCATTTTGGGCACTTCCATCTCCAATGTTCCCTATATGTTCTAACCCGGAGTCGGATGCGTAGGACAGGGGAAATTGGATGATTGTGTCGATAGCAAAATAAACCGGTGCCAAAATGATACGGAGTTGGCGGCAATGCTTCTAATATGGCGGCGCATTTTTCCAGGACACCGAAGGCGACTTTTGCTGGCCGCGTTGCCATGGTGCGATGACGTATTCGCGGATAGCCTAGTATGGCCCACGGTGCGCGCATCGGTGGAGCGCTTAATCTACACGAAAAGCTCGCGTGGCGATGCGATCAGGCGTGATGTCGATGCCGCAAATATGGTTCTTTGGGCGGCATTCTCGGTCTGCAAGGCCGAATGCACTTCTGGCTACAATCATGTCTATCGATCACTGCTGAGTATCCGCGGCAACAGCTATCGGGAGTTGGCGCAAGCCATCCTCAACGAGTTGGCTGAGAACGGCTTCATGACCTTGGACGACGTTGATTTTGAGATCGGCGAATTAAACCGTGAGGTGGCGGGCGCTGGATAGAGCAAAGGCGAGCAGCCGCGCGGTGATTCGCTTGCCGTAAAATAAATGTGCAAAATATGCACAATGGTAATTGACCAGTGTGTGCAACATGTGCACAATGCACTCCATCAGGTCACCCCGACCGATGGAGCCAACCATGTTCCCCGAAGCCGAAGCCTCCCCGCAGCAAAGCAGCCCCAGCCCCGCTGCGGCTCGTAATCCCGCCGGCTATCCCGCCCACGTCGCTGCGGAGGCTGGCGACATGGGCAACCTCTTCGTCCGCGACTGGCACAGCTGCGACCCTCGGGACCGCTCGATCGTCCGCTGCCAGATCGCCCTGCTCGGCTTCTTCATTGCCCTGTGCATCGCGGCGGTGACGCTATGAGCACGATCCGCCCCTGGTACAGCACGAGCGAAGCACGCGCCGTCCTGCGCGGCTGCGTCGCGGAAATCCCGCAGACCGTGCGGCAGGTTGCAACCTATGCGCGGAGCCAAGACGAGGCGTGTCGCTACGACCGCGAATACGCCCGCGTCATCCGGCTCGACACGATCAGCAAACTGCACCTGATGCGCTATCTCGCGGTCGCGGATCAGATGACCGACCGTAGCCGTGCTGGCGAGATCATGCGCGAGGCTGGCGCACATGTCAGCGTCGACATGGCGATTGACGCCGTGCGTGACGACGATTGCCGCGTGACGGATCAGGGTAAGTTGCCGGTCATCGACCTGCGGCTTGGTCGGGCGATGGCGGCATGAGCGCGGTTCCAACCAGCGATGAGCTTCCTGACGGCCTGCGCGAGCGCAATGGCGTCATCGAGTTCGTGTGCAACCGGTGCGGTCAATGGACCGAATGGCCTGCCGAGATAGCGGATTTCGAACCCGGCGCACGCGAAAACCTGTGCGGCAGAAATCAATGGTGCATCCCATGATCGACCAGCACACCTTCACCAACATGCTTCGCAGCCTGTTCAATATTGATGGTTTTTTGCTGCCTGAGTTGACCAGTGAACAGCAGGCGCAGTTCGTCCGCGATCCCGTCCGCTACTTCATCAGCGCCGATAAGGTGCAGCAGGACGCGATCTTTCGCGAAGTCGCAAAGCGGCAGCGCCCGAGCGATCCGGAATGCGCCTTGTCTCCGAATGGTCGCCATCAGGTCGATACCAGCATGGAGAGCGGGCCGAACAATTGCTTCCACTGCGAAAGGCCGATGCGATGAACGGCGATGGTTTCCGCGTTGGCGATTATTGGCTTGAATGGGCCGACGACGACACAGTTCGTATCTCCAATACGCGCCTCGGTCGCAGCGCAATTCTTCATGGCGGTGACTTCGAGAGCATCCTTAGCGGCATGGTCGAAATGGCCAACCTGACCGTTCGTGAGGCGTTGTCATGAACATGCGCCAAAACTGGAGGGCGGATTGCCCAAAATGCGTCGGCAGCAAATTCACCTGCGACGAACACAACCGCCCCGAGATCGAATGCCGCGACTGTGATGGCGAAGGTTGGACGATGAAGCGCAACCTGTCGCTTGGCCCCGGCCTGTACGAGCACGATTGCGAGGCCTGCAAAGGCCACGGCTGGCGTTCGATGACCGATGACGAACTGGACGCTGCCGCTGAACGGCAGGCCGAGGACGCCATGTCGGAGCCGCCTGTCACGATGCAGGAAGATTACGAGCGCGCGCAGCGCCAGCGGCGGGAACTGCGTCGATGACCCGCGCCCGCCTCGATTATTCCACGCGCACCGACCATCGCGCCGAGGGCTTCGATCCCGACACGCCGATTGCGGGCTACTATCGCACCCGGCTCCGTTCCGGCGGCGTCTATTGTGGCGTGCGCATCTGGCACGGCGCGCCGCTCGATCCTGTGACGGGCGAGGAACTGGACCGTTCCCCGCGCTGGCAGGCGCTGGTCAATGGCGAGCCGGTGCTGCTGGAACGCGTCTGGCCCCGATGTGCCGCCGATCCGGTGAGCGAGGCGGATTACCGCCACTACTGCCGGACCCAGGATTGGGCGCGCGAGCATGCGCCCGACACTGGCCTTGCTGACCCGACCAAGCGGCTCGACCCGCTCACCACCCCCATGATGTTTTGAAGGAGACGAGACGTGTCCACTGCATTCCCTGACGTCAAAGCCTGGCCCGACGCCAACCCGCGCGCCGTCATCGGTGACAACCGCCCACCGATCGAGGATCAGGGCGTGGGCGATTTCAATGATGCGATCGATGGCATCAAGGGCCTGCGCCAGCGCGTCACCGATCTGCTCGGGTCCGCCTCGCGCGCCGTGGCGACGGACGAAGACAGCGCGGGCCGCTGCGCCGAACTGATCCGCCAGATCGGCGCGGTCGAGAAGGTCGTTGATGAGGAACGCACGCGGGTCAAGGCGCCGTATCTGAACGCGGGCCGCCGGATCGATGACGCGGCGAAGACGCTGGTCGCTGACCTGTCGGCCGCGAAGCTCAAGGTGCGCGGCACGGCCGAAACCTACATGCGCGAGAAGCTGGCGCGTGAGGCGGCGGAGCGCCGGGAACAGGAAGCGCGCGAGCGGAAGGAACGTGAGGCGGCCGAAGCCGCAGCGGCACAGGAAGCCGCCGACGCGGAAGCGGAGGGCCGCGAGCCCGATGCCGCCATCATGGAGGCGCCCATTACCGCTCCGGTGCGCCAGTCCGCACCCGCGCCGACGCAGGTCCGCTCCGATCTTGGTGCGGTCGCATCGGCCCGCAAGGTCAAGGTCGCCGTCATCACGGACTGGCCCAAGGCATTCAAGGCCGTGAAGTCCATGCCTGCGGTGCAGGACGCGATCCAGAAGGCAGTCAACGCCCTGGTGCGCGCGGGCCAGACCAACATCAGCGGCGTCGAGATCAAGGACGATATTGGGCTGAGCGTGCGCTGATGGAAGAGCATCCTATCCAGCAGCCGATCCGCGGCATTCAGATCGACACTGTGGCGGGCCACGGTCCTGACGGAGACGGCAACGCATATTGGATTGGCATGGGCCGTGTCACCCGCATCGAAGCCTGCCAAAAATCCGGCCTGCACGCGAACCTGCCCTATGTCCGCATTTGGGCCGACGACGAATGCCTAGCTGAGTTCTGTCAGCACAACATCGTCGGCGTGTTCTTTGAGGCGCTGCCACCAGTACCGACCGCCGCCGAGATCGCACGGAATTCGATCTCGTCCATCCCAGCGCCTGCCAGTGCGACGACTGCATCCCCTTCTAACTAGGAGCATTCCCCCATGAACGTCCTCATTTTCGACACCGAAACGACCGGCCTCCCGCTCTGGAAAGAGCCGAGCGACCATCCGGATCAACCGCGCGTGGTCGACATCGCCTGCGACCTGTGGTCCGACCCCGAAACGCTGGTCGATAGCTTCGACGCGATCGTCAATCCCGGCATCGAAATCCCGGAAGAACTGGCCGCGCTCCACGGCATCACGACTGAGATTGCTCTGGCCGAGGGCATCATGCCCGCTGTCATGCTGGATCGCTTCTTCGACATGGTGAGCCGGGCCGACCTGATCGTCGGCCATAACGTCAGTTTCGACATTCGCATGATGCGGATCGAGGCGGCGCGCCACACCGGCGAGAAGTGGGAAAACGGCCTCCCGACCTACTGCACCATGCGCAAGGCCACGAACCATTGCCGCATCCCCTCGCCGCGCCAGCGCCATCCCGAAGACTGGAAATGGCCGAACCTGGGCGAAGCGGTGCAGCATTTCTTCGGTGAGGAGCACGTCGGCGGACACCGCGCGCGGCCCGACACTGACGCGGCCCGACGCATCTACTTCCACCTTACGCAGAAGGTCGCGGCCTGACGCCGCTATATAAGGAATTCTTTATGAACCAACTTGCCCCCATGAACCGCACCGATGGCGCCGTGGCCCAGCGTGGCGGCAACGGAGTGCCGGAGTATGGCGACCCTCGGCTCCCTGCGCGGTTCTGGAAGCGAGTAAGTGTCGACGGTCATAGTGGATGCTGGATATGGAACGGCGCTGAAAACGGCATTGGTTACGGCGTACTTGCAGCGGGCAAGAAGCAAGCTTTGGCGAATGCCAAAGGCCATCGTGTCTACGCACATCGAGCCGCATATCACCATCTCGTCGGAGAGATTGACCAGCCAGCGCTGGATCATCTGTGTCGCAATCGCGGCTGTGTAAATCCGGCCCATCTCGAACCGGTATCAATGGCCGAAAACACGCGGCGGGGCGTGTCGCAGGCCCGCCGCCAAGCGAAATACAAGGCGCAGACCCATTGCAAGCGGGGTCACCCTCTCTTCGGCGACAATCTTCGCATTTCAAACGGTCGACGCGTCTGCCGCATGTGCGCCGTACTCGCAACCAGGCGCTATCGTGAAAAAGGAGCACAATGATGAACACCCAAGTGATCGTTGGTCGGGCGCAAAACGACTATGACCGTCTGCGCACTCAACTTGAGAGGCGCGCAGAAGATTTTCGGATGGCGCTACCGGCGCACATTTCTCCCGAGAAAATGCAGCGTACCATAATGACCGCGGCGCAGAGCAACCCCGATCTGCTCCGGGCGGATCGCGGCAGCTTCATCACGTCGTGTATGAAGGCGGCGCAGGACGGGCTTTTGCCCGATGGGCGCGAGGCCGCGATCGTCACCTTCACAACGCGCAAGAAGGACGCGCAGGGCCAGTGGTCAAGCGTTGTCCTGGCGCAGTACATGCCGATGGTGTTCGGGCTGCGGAAGAAAATCCTGCAGTCGGGCGAGATCAGCACGATCGAGACGAACGTGGTGTACCGTGCCGAGGTCGAGAAGGGCGCGTTCATCTACGAAGCGGGCACCGAAGCGATGCTCCGACACCGGCCCATGCTCGAACTGGCCGACGAAGACATCACGGATGACAACATCGTCGCAGCCTATTCCGTCGCGGTCATGAAGGACGGCTCCAAGTCGTTCGAGGTGATGCGCCGGAGCGAGATCAACAAAGTTCGCCAGACCAGCCAGACCGGCGCGCTGGGCAAGACGACGCGCGACGGCAAGCCGATCCCGCCCAAGGGGCCGTGGGTCGACTGGTTCTCGGAAATGGCGCGCAAGACCGTGATGCGCCGGCACAGCAAGACGCTGCCCATGTCCGGCGATATTCTCGACGTCGAGGCGCATGACGAGGCGCTGGCGGCGCGCTCCGCAACGGGCGTTCTCGAAGCGGTGGAACCGGATGCGCCCCGCGCCCTGCCGAGCCGCGACGAAACGGCACATGACCCGGAGACGGGCGAGATTAACGACGATAGTGACGAATCCGAGGAAGATGTGGCGCGGCGTCTCGACGCGGAGCAGGAAGCGGCGCGCGAAGGCCGTGCCGACAGCGACATGGGCGAAGCGCATACCGATGCGGATCAGACCGGCACGGAAGAACCCGAGCGCGACTGGAACCCCACGATCGCCAAGATCGAAAAGGAACTGGGCCAGTGCGCCACGGCGGATGCGGTCAACGAGTATTGGAAGTCGGTCGGGCCGATCCTTGAGGATGCGCCGGAAGAGGTCATCAACGTCGCGAAGGGCCTGAAGAACAGCCGTGCCGCGTGGCTCGCGAAGAAGGCGGCGAAGTGATGGCCGAAAATGATGCCACACTGCTCGCCCTCACGGACCTGCTGGTCCACTTCTATGCGATGCAAAGCCAGATGCGGCAGTACGTCCAGCCCGGCGGCTACACCGCGTTCGACCGTAAGCGCATCGCTTTCGAGAACGACCGCGAGGCGCAGGACAGCCTATTCATCAGCGACATGATCTATCTGATGGACGGGCCGGAGCAGCGCAAGGTGGAAGCCGCCGTCGCAGCGGCGCTCCGCGCGAAAGGGGGTACGTCGTGAGGGTCAACCTCATCAACATGCTGCGTCAGTCGGCGCGGGCGATCGATCCAGATCGAGATCACGGTGCCTATGCCTTCATGCTCGAAGAGGTGGCGGATCATCTGAACGATGTCCGTGATGGCAAGCACACTTGGGACGAGTTTGCAGAATTCTATTGCCTGACTGAGCGGTATCGCTCGGCGGAAAGCGGTGCGTCGTGACAAAATATGCGGCCCAAGCGGCGCCGAATCTCTTCGGCAATTTCGCTCTCGGTTTTAACCAGGTGGCCCATGGCTGATACCTACCCTCGCATCCGCGTCGTCATCAAGCGGAAACCTCCCCCGCCGCCGCTTGAACCGTTCGAATGCCTCGCATGTCGTGAGATGATCGAGCGCGATCCATTCTCGCCCGACTTCAACGCGCCGCCGGTCTGCTGGCGGTGCCAGTGGTCAGAAGGCGGCCGCACGCAGCTGTCCAGTCTGCCGTTCAGCGCATGGGGCCATTTCCGCACCGCTCAGGTCCTGCTCAACTGTATCAAGAAAGAGGCGGTCAATGTCCGAAACCACTGATGTCGCGGGCCCCTACTCGCTCGACGCGATCGTGAAGGGCATTGCCGACGATCTGATTGCGCTTCGTGAAGGTCGGATCAGCATCAAGGATGCGCAGGCCCGCGCGCTGCTGGCGAAGCAGTACATGAATGGCGTCCGGCTGGTCATCAATGCGCGACAGAGCCTTGAGGGGAATGCGAAGGCGTTGCCGTCGCGGAGAGGCGCACGCGATGACAGGTGAGTCAAAATGGGACACTCCCCCGGGGGCAGGCCGATGACAGCGCGCGCCCGCTTCACGAAAAACGACATCAAACGCGCGGCTTCCGGCATGACGGAGGCTGGCATCACCGCGTTCAAGATCGTCATAGACCCCAACGGAAAAATCGACATCGTATCGGATCCGAAGAATCGGCCAGAGGATACGAGCGAATGGGCAGACCTCGATTGACCAAGGGCCTCCCGCCATATGTCAGCGAATTTCGTGACCGCCACGGCAAGCTGCGCGTGCGGTTCAGGCGGAAGGGCTGCAAGGCGCACTATTTCCAGAACCAGCCCGGCACCGATGCTTTCTGGCAGGAGTATCTGGCGTGCAAGGCGCAGTCTCTCGCCGTCGGCGTGGATCGCGTCGCGCCCGGCACCTTCGATGACCTGATCTCGCAATATTACCGAAGCACGCCATGGCAGAACATCAAGAGCGAGCGGACAAAAACCGTCTATCGCGGCGAGTATGAGCGTTTCCGCAAGAAGTATGGCACGCGACAGGTCGCTACCATGTCGCCCAAGAACGTGGCGAACCTGATGGCGCAGATGGGTGAGACGCCATCGGCCGCCGCCAACCTGCTCAAGCGCCTGCGCAAGCTCTTCGACTATGCGATCCTGCTGGGCATGCGGGCCGACAACCCGGCGAGGCCAGTCACGCCGCCGCGTTCCAACGGCGCCGGCTTCCACACATGGACCGAGGATGAAATCGCAATATTCGAAGCGCGCCATCCGATCGGCACTCGCCCGCACCTGGCGCTTGCGTTGCTGCTCTACACCGGCCAGCGCCGCAGCGACATCGTCACCATGGGACCGCAGCACGTCAAGGAAGGTCGCATTCGCGTACGCCAGCTTAAGACCGGCAAGACGGTGCATATACCGCGCCACCCACGCCTCACCGCCGCAGTCGAAGCCTGCCCGTCAGGTCAGCTTGCCTATCTCGTCACACTGCTCGGCCAACCCTTCACGGCGGCCGGCTTCGGCAACTGGTTTCGGGAACGCTGCGACGAGGCGGGACTAAAGCATTGCAGCGCCCACGGCCTGCGCAAAGCCTGTGCGCGCCGCATGGCGGAGATCGGTCTATCGAACCAGCTGATCAAATCCATCACCGGGCATTCGGGCGATAGCGAGGTGGCGCTATACACCCGCGAGGCCGATCAGATACTGATGGCGGACAAGGCGATGGCGGCGATTATCGCTGCGGATTTGGCTAACCCAAGTGCCGGTGACTGTCTAACCGACCAGAAAACGGCAGAAAACCAAGGGTAATTATAATGGATGGTGCACCCAACTGGATTCGAACCAGTGGCCCCCAGATTAGGAATCTGGTGCTCTATCCTGCTGAGCTATGGGTGCGCCGCCGTCCGCTCTACGGCGTGGGCATCAGCCGGTCAATTCTGCGCTTTGGGTGGCACGACGGGGAACGGCAAGGGCGCAACATTCACGCCTTCGTCCACCAATGCCTTGGCTTCGTCGGGCGCGACCTCGCCATGGATGGTGCGATGATCCTTCTCGCCATAGTGCATCGCCCGCGCAGTTTCGGCAAAGTTGCGGCCCACCCATTCGGAATCCTTCAGCGCTTCGGCCTGCGCAGCCGCCACCCGCTCGACAAAGGCGCGCACTGCGGCCGGGTCGGGCACGGCGCCATTGCTGACGGGTACCGACGGCGCATCGCGCTGGTTCGATTTTGCGGGAACGGCCGGCGCCATCACGGCCTTCGTCACGTCCGTGTCGCCGCAAAAGGGACATTGGACCAGACCGGCCTTGCGCTGGTCCTCATAGGCCTGTGATGAACCGAACCAGGCCTCGAACACATGCCCCTGGCCCGCACATTTCAGATCGAACACAATCACGACAGCACTACATCCCCCGTCAAAACGCGCCGGTTCGCGATGGACGGCACCCGCGCCCGTACCGCATCCACCTGCGACAGGTCGAGGTCGACCATCGACAGGCCAGGCGCATCCCCCATGTCCAGTTGCACCACCCCCCATGGATCGACGGCGAGACTATGGCCATATGTCTCCCGCCCATCGGCATGCACACCGGTCTGCGCGGGTGCAATCACGAACGCCGCCCCTTCGATCGCGCGGGCGCGCAGCATCACATGCCAGTGCGCCTGTCCGGTGGGTATGGTAAAGGCGGCGGGCACAAGCAACATCGTCGCGCCCGCATTGGTCAGCATCCGGTAGAGATCGGGAAAGCGCATGTCATAGCAGACAGTCAATCCCATGCGCGTCCACGGCGTATCCACCGCCACCACATGCTCGCCCGGACCGTAGACCGAGGATTCGCGCCAGCTTTCGCCCGTCGCCAGATCGACGTCGAACAGGTGGATCTTGTCATAACGCGCCCGGATGGCCCCGCCATCGTCAATCACGAAGCTACGATTGGCCCAGCGACCGTCGCTGCGCTCGTCCCGCAGCGGCAAGGATCCGATATGCACCCAAAGACCGGCCTTCGCCGCCGCATCCCGCACGGCGTTCAACGCCAGGCAGTCTGCTTCGCTGGTCAGGCGCGAAGCGGCCCGCTTCCTGTCGCGGTCGAGATATCCCACCATTTCGGGCGTGAACAGCATGTCCGCCCCGCCCGCCTTCGCGTGCGTGATCGCATCGGTCAGCGCGCGCGCATTGGCGTCCAGGTCGATACCCGTCGTCGTCTGGAGAATGGCTGCGCGCATGGCGGTTATTGCCCCAGCAATGCGTCCAGCCTGCCGGCGCGATCGAGCGCAGCCAGTTGATCGCTGCCGCCGACATGTGCGCCGTCGATGAAAATCTGCGGCACCGTCGTCCCGCCATTGGCGCGTTCCAGCATCTCGGCGCGCTTCGGTCCACCCATGGTGATGTCGAATTCCTCGAAGTCGACGCCCTTCGATGTCAGCAGCGCCTTTGCGCGTGTGCAATATCCGCAGAAAGCTTTGGTGTAGATTTCGACATGGGCCATGGGCCGAGCAACTCCTTTACAAAAAGAGATTGTCGGCGCGGCTCCCTTTGTCAATGCGCCCTCATCATCCGGCCGTCCCGTTCTCGTCGGAAAGAGCACGAGCCCAACACAGCAACTGCACCTCCGCCGCACCGGCACGGAGCAGCGCTTTCGCGCAGGCTTCGGCGGTTGCCCCCGTCGTATGGACGTCATCGATCAGCAGAACGGTGCGGCCCTTCAAACATTCGCGCCGTCCCGGCCGTACGGCAAAGGCGCTGCGTACGGCGTCGCGCCGCGCCTTTGGTCCCATGCCACGCAGTGGCGGCGTACGACGGATACGCACCAGCGCCTGCTTGTCGACGGCTACGCCTGTCTGCGTGCCGATCCGGTCTGCGATCAAAGCCGCCTGGTTGAAGCCACGCCACCAGAGCCGCCAGCGATGCAGCGGCACCGGCATCAGCAGCATGGCCGACCGATCCCCTTCCGGCATCTGGCGGGCGATCTGCGCCGCCATCAGACGGGCCAGTCCCGTGCGTCGCCCATATTTAAGGCGCAGCGCCAGCGTGCGCGCCACCGGACCATAGGCCAGCGCAGCCCGCGCACGGGTGATGGCAGGCGGGGTCGCCAGACACGCCCCGCACAACGCCCCCGCGCCCCGATCATGCGGGAACGGCGCGCCGCAACAGGCACAGCATGGGTTACCCAGGAAATGCAGCCCGTTCCAGCACGCTACGCAGAAACTGTCATCGTCCACGACCACCGTGCCGCAGGCCGGGCAGCGCGGCGGCAGCGCAAAGTCGACGAGCGGACGCAAGAGGCTCTGGACGGCGCGTATCGGCGGCATGCACAGGCTTGTCCTACGGCGCGCGCCCCGGCACAAGGCCCGCCAATGTCCGATACCCCGCCACAGATTTTCGATCCGCACCTACGCGCCCTGCACCGCGACCGTGCGCATGCCCACTTCGCCGCGCACGACTTCCTGCACCGGCGCATGGCGGAGGAAGTGATCGATCGACTGATGGATGTGAAGCGGCCCTTTGGCGAAGCGCTGGTCGTCGGTGCGCCGGACGCGTGGATCGCGGATCAACTGCGGGCGCAGGGGCAGCGCGTCCTGTCATGCGACCCGGGCTTTCTCAACGCCCGCGCGGCTGGCGGCATACAGGCGGATGAAGACGCCCTCCCCTTCGCCGACGCCAGCTTCGACCTGATCGTCGCCGTCGGCACGCTCGACAGCGTCAACGATCTGCCCGGCGCACTGGTGCTGATGAACCGCATCCTGCGCCCCGATGGCCTGATGCTCGCCGCTTTCTATGGCGCGGGCACGCTGCCCCGGCTCCGCACGGCGCTGCAGGCGGCCGAAGGCGACCGGCCAGGCCAGCACGTCCACCCGATGATAGACCTGCGCGCCGCCGGCGATCTTCTGAGCCGCGCAGGCTTCCGCATGCCGGTGGCGGACGGAGAGACGGTGCAGGTCCGCTACGGATCGCTGTTCGGCCTCATGGAGGATCTGCGCGGCATGGGCGCGGCCAATGCGCTGGCGTCCCATCCCCCGGCGCTGACCCGGACAGGTCTCGTCGAAGCGGTGGCGTATTTCGCCGCGTCGGGCGACCCCGACGGCAAGACCGCCGAGCAGTTCGCGATCATCCACCTGAGCGGCTGGAAAGCCGACCCTTCGCAGACCGGCCCCGCCCGACGCGGCAGCGGCAAGATATCCCTGGCCGAAGCGCTAAAACCGAAGGCGAACTAGAGGAGCAGTTCCTCCACACACCGAAGCGACGATATACGACCGTTTGTTGCCCGTCGGAGCAGATAGCTCTGGTTCTGGAAGCAGACACGATACGACTGATCTGCGAAGATAAGCAGATGCAAAACCAAGAGCCATTTGATGCGTTAATGCATGAAGTCTGCGTTGAGCGAGGTTGGTGTGGCGCAGTCGTCGATGACCGGCCTTTGCATGTTACAGACTTCCTACCCGCAAGCGGAACAGTAACGGCCGACCAGTTTGTGAACTGGCTTTTTGATGCTGATGGCATTGATCCGAACGAGGATCGCGCGAAGTGGCAAAGCCACATCGACGGGCTTCGTAATGCCTTTGTTCGTCACATGGGCGGCGCAGTCGTTGATGTTCGACGGTTAAGATACAACGGTTGTTAACGCCGGATACGCCCCCTAGCAGCCTGTCCGCTCCCCACCCTAATCCGCCGCGACACACCAATCAATCCCGCCGCTAAAGCAGCGCATCCAGCAAGCCGATCAGCGGTAGGTCCGCTGGTGGCATATCCAAAGCGTACATTTGCGCGGGACGCACCCATTTCAGTTCCGTCGCATGACGCGCAACCGGCATGCCCGACCATTTGCGGCACACGTACAGCAGCAACAGCAAATGGCGCTCGCCGAGCGCCTCGCTGGCGAATGCAGCCGGGGCAAGGCAACTGCTCCAGGTTTCGATGCCTAGTTCCTCGTGCAATTCGCGCACCAGAGCCGCTTCGGGCGTCTCTCCCGGCTCGATCTTGCCGCCCGGAAACTCCCACAGCCCCGCCATCGGCTTGCCGGGCGGCCGTTGCTGCAACAGCACGCGACCGTCGCTGTCGACAAGCGCGGCAGCGACAACATGGAGCAGGGGCCGGTCAGAAGGGGTTTGGGGCAGCGTCATAGGATTTTGTTAACCGGCCT
>Ga0209066_10001108_pt1 | contig 36535 bp, 29 predicted proteins | sample All_14_2_FD_187198 | JGI IMG/M metagenome (GOLD analysis project Ga0209066, IMG submission 187198) | Freshwater microbial communities in response to fracking from Pennsylvania, USA - Allegheny Zone_MetaG_DW_15 (SPAdes) (version 2) ... | reverse complement strand
GTTACCCACCGCGTCGCCAGCCTACGGTCCAGACCGACCTCTGGCTGGCGACACCGTGGATAACGCTACCACGCAGGGCTCCACTTATCGCCGTGGAAATCCTGTCCAAACAAACGGGGCCACCTCTCACGCCATACCAGTGGGTGTCGATCCTGCTTGCTTTCGGTGGCCTGATGCGCGGTTTTGTTTCGCCGCACAAGTGCATGTCGTACAAACTGTTTGTCGGTATCACGCAGAAGCTCGGCATGCCGAAGATGCAGAACGCCGGTTCCAAGATGTTTGCCGACAAGATTGCCGGCATCGCCGGTACGGCGATGTTCGTGACCTGGCTGCTGGGTTCCGGTGTGGGCGTGATCCCGGCCACGGCCATCCTGATTTTTGCCTTCATCGACCTGGTGACCGGTTTTTGTGCAGCTTGCTGGGCCTATGGTGCGTATTACAAATTCAAGCAGGCCTGACTGGGTCAGTGTTTTAAACTTGCTGATACAAGGAATGCCTGTCGTTGAAAAATGACAGGCATTTTCATTTCTGGAACTGAAAATGTAGTTGATGACAATGTTCGGAAAAACGCCGACTTTTTGGATTTTTAGCGAAATTCCAATGTTCTTAGGGTTGGTGTAAAATCTTCAGCCCTGTTACGCCATTCGGCGTGCTTGGGTGTAAATGCTGCCCGGGAGTTTTCGGCCCATCGCTCTCGCCAAAGTGACTGAGAGCGAATAGCAATGACTAATATTAATCGGGGATAAACAATGGCAAAAGGAATGATACTGGCGGCTGGCCAGGGTACGCGCGTTCGACCGTTGACAACGTTTGTACCAAAGCCGATGGTGCCCATTCTCGGCAAGCCGGTCATGGAGTATCTGATCGAGCAGATGGCGCGTTTCGGGATTCGCGACATCATGGTTAACGTTGCCTTCAACCACTACAAGATCGAAAACTACTTTGGTGATGGTGGTCGCTGGAATGTTAACCTCGGCTACTCTTTTGAAGGCGCTCGCGAACACGGTGAAATCGTGCCCAAGGCCATGGGGTCGGCAGGCGGCATGCGTAAAATTCAGGATTTCGGTGGTTTTTTCGACGAGACGACTCTGGTGGTTTGTGGCGATGCGATCGTCGATCTGGATATCGGTGCAGCCTTGCACGAGCACAAGATGAAGGGGGCACTGGTCAGCGTGGTGGCGCTGGAGGTGCCGCTGGAGCAGGTGCAGAACTACGGGGTAGTGGTCGCCGACGAGAACGGCAAGATATTGTCATTTCAGGAAAAGCCGAAGCCAGAAGAGGCTAGGTCCCGCCTGGCCAGCACGGGGATTTACATTTTTGAACCTGAAGTCCTGGAACTGATCCCCAGGGGGGTGCCCTTTGATATCGGCAGTGAATTGTTTCCGCTGCTGGTCGAGAAAGGTTTGCCGTTTTACGTACAGAAGCGTTTCTTCAACTGGATCGATATCGGGCGCCTGAACGATTACTGGGAGGTTTCGCAGCGCGTGCTGCGCGGTGAAGTGGCGCAGATGGAAATGCCGGGCAAGGAAGTGCAGCCTGGGGTCTGGGTCGGTTTGAATACCTCGATTGCGTGGGAGAGCTCCAAGCTGGTCGGCCCGATTTATGTCGGCTCGAATGTGCGTATCGATCCGGGTGTTTCAATCATCGGACCAGCCTGGATTGGTCATGGCAGCCATATTCGCTCCGGAACACGGATTGAGCGTTGCATTATTTTCGAATACACGCGCATCGGTGACGCCCAGATGCTGCGGGAAATGATTGTGTCGCCGCAGTATTGTGTGGGTCGGGATGGTGTAGCGCATTATCTTGGCGAGGATGCCAGCCCCTATCGTTGGGGTGATGCGCGAGGCTGATGCGTGAATCTCAAGGATTGATCAGGTTCGCTATTTACGGGGTGCTGTGCTCACGGGCCAGTTCGACCCGGTTGCGGCCATTGTCTTTGGCGGCATAAAGCGCTTCATCAGCAGACTTCAGCCAGTTCTCGGCTTTGTCGTCGCTGGCGATGTGGCCGCATTTGACGCCGATACTGACCGTAAATGTGATTTTTTCGCCATCGACCACAATATTCAGTGCTTCAACGGCCTGCCTGATTGATTCGAAACGGGAAGGCAGGTCAGTATCCTTGGTGTCGGACATGAAGGCGACAAATTCCTCGCCGCCGATGCGTGCCAGGTAGTCGGTGTCGCGACGCAGGCAGATGCGCAGGCAGGCGGCGAGTTGGCGCAGGCATTCGTCGCCGGCGGCATGGCCGTAGCGGTCGTTGATGGATTTGAAGTGGTCGATGTCGATCATCGCTACGGCAAATCGTGTTTGATGACGACGGCACCAGTTGAAGCTGCGTGCATATTCCTGCTCGAAATACTTCCGGTTGCCGATGCCGGTCAGTGCATCGGTCAGTGTCAGCTGGGCAAGCTGCGCGTTGGCTTCGGCCAGTTGCCGGTTGAGTGTGCCCAGCTTGCGGTTCCAGAGGAACAGGATGAGCAGCAGCAAGGAGGCACCGCCACCGATCTGCCAGAGCAGGCGGGTGTTGATACGCTCGTTGAGACTGATGCTGTGCCAGCGGTTTTCAATCGTGCGTCGTTCATTGTCATCAATGCTGTCGACCATCTTTTGGGCGATGGACAGCAGTTCGGGCTGGTCGTTGCGGGTGGCGAGTGACAGGGACCAGTCGCCAGGTACGCGGCCGATGACCTTGATGTCGGCATAGCCGAGTTCGCGTAGCTGGTGATTGACCGTGACCAGCGTGCCGATATAGCCGTCCAGTTCGCCACGTTGCAGTTTGGTCAGGCCGCTTTGCTCGGTATCGACCTCGATGAGATTGAGGCGGGGATGGTTGGTGCGCAGCAGTTCGGCGTAGGCGAAGCCGCGAACGATGCCAACCCGTTTGTTGGAGAACTCGTCGAGTCCGTTGACGAAAGGTGCTTCAATGCGTGCCAGCAGGACATTGGGGGTCGTGTAATAGGCACTGGTGAAGTTCATGAAGATGCGCCGCTGTGGCGTGTCCATGGCCATCGACAGCATGTCGCAGCGACGCGCCTGGGCGGCTTCGAGGGATTCCTGCCAGCTGCGCGTCGGTAGTATCGTGGTCGGCACGCCAAGCGTGCTGCTCATGTGGGCGAGGTAGTCGGCAGCCAGCCCGACGTGCTTGCCGTTGCTGTTCAGCGCTTCGAGCGGCATCCAGTCCGGATCGACGCAGACGACGATGTGCTGGCGTTCGGCGAGCCAGGCTTTCTCGCTGTCGCTCAGGTTGCTTCGCGGTTTGCTGACGAGGCTGGGGCTGGCACCGAGCCAGCGGTTTTCGATGCTGCGCCGTTCGGTCGGACTGATGGCCGCGAGTGCCTGGTTCATGATGCCGGCTAGTGGTTCGAGTGCCGGCCGGATGCCGAAGCGCAGGTCTTCGCCGGCTGAGCCGGGAATGTCCAGTTCGCCGGCGATACGTACGTCGGCCAGCTTCAGTTCGCGTACCCAGTGGTTGCCGTTGTGGAGCGAGGCCAGTACGACATCGACACTGCCTTCGACGAGGGCGCCGAACATGGCGTCCTGTCCGTTGAAGGAAATGACTGAATCGCCAAAGCGCCGGCGCAGTTCGGGTTCATAGTAGATGCCCTGGCCGAGGGCAATGCGCAGCCCGGCAAGATCCGCAAGGCTGTTGATGGACAGCGCCGGATTGCGACTGAAAACGACATTCGGAATATGGTGGTAGGCATCGCTGAAGCGAGTGAATTGGAGACGCTCCGGATTGCGCGACATGTTGGACAAGATGTCGATCTCACCGCGCTTGAACATCTCCAGCAGTACCGGCCAGCGATCGGTCACGGGAATGATGGAGAGGCCGGTGAGGTCCTGGATGCGTGTCAGCATGTCCACGGCCAGTCCTTGTGGCTTGCCGTCGTCGACGAAGCTGAAGGGGGCGTAGTCGAGCATGATGCCGACGCGGACCGGACCCAGGCGCCGGAGGTAGTCGGCCTGTTGTTGGCCGAGCCGGAAACTGCTGGTGCTGGCGGTCTTGCCACCAAATTCCTGCCAGATTTTCAAGAGTTCGGCCATGCGTTCGGCAGGAATTGCCGCCAGGCCGGCAGCGATGATCCGGTGCATTTCCGGGTGTTTCTTGTGAATGCCGATACGGAAGTCTTCAACTTCAAAGCCGTCCATGGCGACCCGGCCGGTCAGGGCGAGCTGGCTCAGTCCCTGTTGCCGGGCCAGGTAGGCGAGTGTGACTTCCGGGCCGACGATGGCATCGACCCAGCCAAAGGCGAGGGCGCGCAGCAGGTTGGGCAGACTGTCATATTCGGTGACATTGATGCCACGGCTGGTGAAGGCGCTCTTGTAATAGATGTTATTCACCAGCCCGACGCGGAAGGGCTTGAGGTCTTCGAGGCGGGAAATAGCGGGAAGCGGCCGGCTGACGTCGTGCATGACCACTGTCTGCCGGTGATGATACGGTTCGGTGAACAGCGTGAAGGCTGTCCGCTCCTGGCGCCACGAAATTTCATCGATGGCATCGAGTTCGCCGCGTTCGAAAGCCGGGTAGATTTCCGGCCAGCTGCCGGCCTTGTAGGAAAAACGCAGGCCGGTGTGGCGGGAGATCTCTTCGAGGACGTCGATGGAAAAGCCTTCGACACTGCCTGCGCGCACGGCGGAATACGGTTCGTTGTCGCCGATGATCCCGATTTTGACAACCGGATTCTGGGCAATCCAGTTGCGTGCCTTCTGATCCAGTTCCAGGCTAGTTGCGCTCGTCGCGAACAGACACAGGAAAAGAAGGAAAAAGTGGATGAACCGGTTGATGGCAAAGGTGTGCAACATGCCGACAGTATGACCAGAGTCCCGTCAAATCGACAAGCTTTACGCGCGCCGTTGACGGAAATTCGCTAAGCTGCGGCTTTTTCCCCCAAATGCCCGTCATGTCTGTGTTTCCCGATCTGCAACCGGCTGCCGTCTGGCAGCATTTCGCCACCCTTTGCGCGACGCCGCGCGCCTCCAAACAGGAAGCCGCCCTGCGCGATCAACTGCAGACGTGGGCCGGGGAAAAAGGGCTGAATGTTACGGTCGACCGCAGCGGCAACCTGATTTTGCGCAAGCCGGCAACGCCGGGGCGGGAGCGGGCGCCGGGCGTTGTGTTGCAGGCGCACCTGGACATGGTCTGCCAGAAAAACAGCGGCAGCGCGCATGACTTTGCCCGCGATCCGATCGTGCCGGTGTTGCGCGATGGCTGGCTGCTGGCTGAAGGAACGACGCTGGGTGCCGACAACGGTATCGGCGTGGCACTGATTCTGGCGGCGATGGCCGACGACACGCTGGCCCATGGTCCGCTGGAGGCGCTGCTGACGGTGGACGAGGAGGACGGCATGGGCGGTGCGCGCGGTCTGGCGCCCGGTTTGCTGCAGGCATCGCTGATGCTCAATCTCGACACCGAGGCCTGGGGCGAGTTCTACCTTGGCTGTGCCGGCGGGCTGGATGTCGATGTGCGCCGGGAAGGCAGGGGCGAGCCTGTGCCCGACGGCTGGAGCATCCGGCGCATCGCGCTGCAGGGGTTGCGGGGCGGGCATTCCGGCGTCGATATCCACGAGGAGCGCGGCAATGCGCTCAAACTGCTGGTCGGGGTGTTGCACGATCTGGCTGGTGTGATCCCATACCGCCTGGCGGCGCTGACCGGCGGCACGGCGCGCAATGCGCTGCCGCGTGAGGCTTTCGCGACGCTGGCGCTACCCGATGCAGAGATGCTTGATGCCTGGCTGGCGACGACGCAGGCTGCATTGCGCGAATTGCTGCGCGGTGTCGATGACGGACTGACGCTGCTTGCCGAGCCGGCGACCGCGACCGAGGTGATGTCAGGCGAGGAACAGTTCGCCTGGCTCGCGTCCCTGCATGCCGCGCCGCATGGCGTGCGCCGGATGAGCCGGGCGCTGCCGGGCGTGGTCGAGACGTCGAACAATCTGGGCATGGCGGATATCGGGCCGGCCGGTGGTTCGGCCAATTTCATGGTCCGTTCGCTGGTCGACCGCGCGGCGACTGCGCTGGCCGACGAGATCGTCAGCCTGTTCGCGCTGGCCGGGACCGAGGCGGAAAAATCCGGTCAGTATCCGGGCTGGAAACCGGATCCGGATTCGCCGCTGCTGCAAACCTGCCAGGCCGTCTATCGCCGGGATTTCGGCGCCGACTCGAAGGTCCAGGTGATCCACGCCGGCCTCGAATGCGGCATCATCGGCGCCAAGTATCCCGGCCTGGACATCGTCTCCTTCGGCCCGACCATCCACGGCGCACATGCGCCGGGCGAGCGGGTTGAAGTGGCGTCGGTGGAACGTTGCTGGCGATTGCTGCGGGCGATCCTGGAGACACTGGGCTCACCGCCCAATCCCTGATTTCCTGTCGTCGCCGGCGGGCTTGCGCAGGATGTCCGTCGTCCTGAGCAATTCGACGACGGAGGTGACTTCGAACTTCTGGAAAACCGCGCTGCGGTGGGTTTTTACCGTGTTGACCGAAATGCCGAGTTCTTCGGCGATTTCAGGATTCTTGCGGCCGGCAATGACCAGCCAGAATACCTTGCGCTGGGAGGTGGTCAGGGATTCGAAACGGCCGATGATTTCGAGTCGCTGGCGCTGCTGAGCGGAGTGGTTCCTGGGGGAGTTGACGGTTGGGCGATTCGGAAAGACGTGCTGGTCGAGCATGGCTACCAGTTCGGCATCGAAATCGATTTCAGGGGCGGCAGCCTTGCCCAGGCGCACCAGACGGTTGTCGAACAGCGATGAATGGTCGCCCAGCCAGTTTCCCGTGAGTTGTCGCAGTGACATGCCGGCTTGATAAGGCGGCTCGTTTTGCACCTGCGTCGCCAGGCGTCTGAGTTGTCGCGCAATGCCTTCGTGCGCTGCCTTGTGGGCCTTGATGTGGGTTTGGCATACCGGGGTGTCGGGCAACAGTTCCATCATCCTTTCCTCGTAGGTCGCGTGTCCGATGAGGAAAGCTGAAAGCTGCCCGGTCAGGCTTGTCAGTCTCTCGGAACATCCGGCCCGGGTTGCCGGGATGCAGTCCGAGCACACCGGTTGTGTCGGGGATGCCGGTACCTGACAGAAATTGCCCAACTCCTCGACCATGTTTTCGAGTATGGCGTGTTGCTGGTCAATTTCTGCATTGCCGGTGTGGTGAATATTCATCATCTGCCAGACTAATTCGCTAAGCGATTGAATTATATATTGTCATTAATGGCTTGATATCACCCTTCCGGGTGATGACGGTGATATTCGCGCTGATTACAGTTGGGGCGTGTCGTGCTGACACTGTTCTCAACCCCCAACTTCGCAGAGATTCCCATGAAAAAAGCGCCAGAATGCGAGCATCAGGATCTGCTGAACAAGCTGAACGAAAAACTTTCGATGTCGGAAAAAATCGGTTTCCTTCATCGCGTGCTCCGGCAGCGCTGCGATTTCGTCCATCGCATCGGAATCGCAGTTTATGACCCGCAGGACGACATCTTGCAGACCTATGCCCACAGCACCGATGGTGAAAACCCGCTGGCGCAATATCAGTGCAGGCTGCGGGAAGTGAAGTCCCTGTACCGGATTTACCTCGACGGAAAGCCTCGGGTGATCAACGATCTTTCCGTGTTCGGGGGGAGCCGGAAGGAACACGCGCGCAGATTGAACAAGCTTGGTTTTCGGGCAAGCTACACCGTTCCGATTTACCAGAATGCTCAGCTGGGCGGCTTTGTATTCTTCAATTCGCGCCAGGCGGGGGTGTTCGACGAGGCTTCGCTGCCTTACCTGGACATGATTGCCAGGCTAGTGTCCCTGCTGGTCGATATGGAACTCAAGCAGGTTCAGATTCTTCAGGGGGCGTTGCGGACGGCGACATGCTTTTCCGGACACAAGGATCCCGAAACCGGGGCTCATCTGGCGCGCATGGCACGATTTTCCCGCCTGATTGCCAATGCCATCGCCATGGATTATCGGCTGGATGATCAGTTCGTCGAAGCCGTATTCTGGTTTGCACCAATGCACGATATTGGCAAGATCGCAATTCCGGACGAGATACTGCGTAAGCCCGGCAAGCTCACCGAGAGCGAGATGGCCGTCATGAAGACCCATACTACCAAGGGACGCGAGATGATCGAGTCCATGCTGGGAAACTTCGGGCTGGAAGATTTCGGTTATACCGACCTGGTTTGCCATATCGCCGAATGCCACCACGAGAACTACGACGGCAGTGGCTATCCCTATGGTTTGATCGGTGAGGATATTCCAATCGAGGCACGTATCGTTGCGGTGGCTGATGTCTTTGACGCGTTGACGTCCTGTCGTTCATACAAGAAAGCCTGGTCCAACGACGAAGCCTTTGCCGCGCTGCGCAAGATGTCGCAATGGAAGCTGGACCCGCGATGTGTCGAAGCGCTGATCGGGTGTCGCGAACAAATCGAGGCGATTCAATCAGCGTTCCTTGATGAACAGGAGTGTGTGAGCAAGGAGCGGTTGCCGCAACGCAGTAGTTCGATTTTTTCGACGTTCCAGTTTTCGCCCGCGTCCTGATCGATGGGGTTTGGCACGGAGGGGTTCAGCGGCCACGGATTGCTTCGCGCCGGGCGAGGCCGAGTTTGCTGGCGCGTTCCATCTTCTGCGCGAAGGCCGGGAAGTCGAGGCCGAGGCGGGCGCGTAGTTCCTTGGCGTGATTGTGCAGCCAGCGCCAGCGCGGTTCGAAGTAGCGTTCCTTGAAGGCGTAGAGGATGTGGTTGCCGTCGTCGGGGACGGAAATCATGATCACCTGGTCGTCGAAGACATGCATGACTTCGCCGATCAGGCCGGCGAAGCTTTCCTTGTCACCGGCCAGGTTGATGACCAGCACGCCGTTGCCGGAGAGTTTGGCGAAGGCGGCGGTGAGAAATTCGCGGTTGGCCAGCGACGGGGCGAAGCCGGTCTTATCGAAGGCGTCGATGAGCAGCGCGTCGATGCCTTTTTCAACCTGCTCGATGTATTCGGCACCGTCGGCCTGCAGGATCTGCAGGCGTTCGTCGTCGGGTGGTATGAAGAAGGCGTCGCGCAGCGCGATGACGTCGGGGTCGAGTTCGATGGCGGTGAGCTGTACACCAGGCAGCCGGCGGTGGCAGAACTTAATGATCGAGCCGCCGCCGAGTCCGATCAGCGCGATGCGCTTCGGTCGCGGATGGAAGAGCAGGAAGCCCATCATTTTCTGCGTGTAGCGCAGCGCCAGGTCGTTCGGGGCCTTCAGCGACATCTCGCTTTGCATCAGGTGGACGTTGAAATACAGGTAGCGCGACTTGCCGTCGTCTATGACGAAGGGTTTCGGGTAGCTTTCGTCGAGCAACTGCGCACGCAACTCACCGGCGCGCGCCCATTCGGGTTCGAGCATCAGCACCGTGCCCGTTTCGATTTCGAACGGGCTGGGCAGTTCGTAGAGTTTCAATCCGGCAGATCGCTGGCGCGCAGCAGGAAGACGTATTCGTCGCCGGCAGCGGTGTCGAGCCAGGTGAAGGGGAGCGTCGGGAAGGCGGCTTCCAGCGCGTCGCGGTTGTGGCCGATTTCGACGACGAGGATGCCGTCTTCGTTGAGATGCTGTTTTGCTTTGGCGAGGATGATGCGGGTGAAGTCCAGGCCGTCGTCGCCGGAGCCCAGTGCCATTTCTGGTTCGTGCCGGTATTCCGGCGGCAGCCCAGCGACGGCTTTGGCGTCGACGTAGGGCGGGTTGGAGATGATCAAGTCGTAATGGCGATCGGCGAGTGCCGCGAAGGCGTCGGAATGCACGGGATGAACGCGGTCGACCAGGTGATAGTCGGCAATATTGCGCTCGGCGACCCGCAAGGCTTCTTTCGACAGGTCGACAGCATCGACCTGGGCATTCGGGAAGTTCAGCGCCAGCTTGATGGCCAGGCAGCCGGAGCCGGTGCATAGGTCAAGCGCGTTTTCGATTGCCCAAGGATCGGTGACCCACGGTGCCAGTTGCTCGTCGAGCAGTTCGGCAATGAACGAGCGCGGCACGATGACGCGGTCGTCGACGTAGAAGCGGTGTTCGCCGAGCCAGGCTTCGTGCGTCAGATATGCGGCGGGCAGGCGGTCCTGGCAGCGGCGGGTGGTGATGTCGAGCAGGGCGACGCGCTCTTCCGGCAGCAGGCGGGCGTCGAGGAAGGGTTCGAGGCGGTCGAGCGGCAGGTGCAGCGTGTGCAGCGTCAGGTACACCGCTTCGTCCCAGGCGTTGTCGCTGCCGTGGCCGAAGAACAGGCCGGCGGCGTTGAAGCGGCTGACGGCGTAGCGGATGAAATCACGAACCGTGATCAGTTCGGTCTTGGCGGAAACGGTCATTTGAGGAGAATCTGTTCAAGGATGCGACGATAGATGGCGGAGAGCTTCGACGGCGCATCGATGGCGATGCATTCGTCGATCTTGTGGCTGGTCGCGTTGGACGGGCCGATTTCCAGCAACTGATCGCAGATCGGTGCAATGAAGCGGCCATCCGAGGTGCCGCCGGTGGTGGACAGTTCGGTTTCGATGCCGCAGGTTTCGCGGATCGCCGTCATGGCGGCATCGGCAAGCGGGCCGCGGCCGGTCAGGAAGGGGCTGGCGCCGAGCGTCCATTTGATCCCGTATTCCAGGCCGTGCCGGTCGAGGATGGCGCACAGGCGCTGCTGCAGGCCTTCCGGGGTGCTGGCGGTGGAGAAGCGGAAATTGAACTTGATTTCGAGTTGACCGGGAATGACGTTGGTCGCACCGGTGCCGCCGTGGATGTTGGAGATCTGCCAGGTGGTCGGCGGGAAGTACTCGTTGCCCTGGTCCCACTCGGTCGCCGCCAGTTCGGCGATCGCCGGTGCTGCCTGGTGGATCGGGTTGCGGCCCTTTTCCGGGTAAGCGATGTGGCACTGGATGCCCTTGATCTCGAGTACGCCGGACAGCGAGCCGCGGCGGCCGTTCTTGATCATGTCGCCGAGCCTGTTGACCGAGGTCGGTTCGCCGATGATGCAGTAATCCAGGCGCTCGCCGCGTGCCTTGAGGGCTTCGACGACAGCGACGGTGCCGTCGTTGGCATCGCCTTCTTCATCGGAAGTGAGCAGTAAGGCGAGCGAACCGGGGTGCGCCGGATGGGCGGCGACGAAGGCTTCTGTTGCGGTCAACGCCGCGGCAACGCCGGTTTTCATGTCGGCGGCACCACGGCCGTAGAGCTTGCCGTCGCGGATTTCGGGGGCGAACGGCGGGCTGGTCCATTTGTCCAGCGGCCCGGTCGGCACGACGTCGGTATGGCCGGCGAAGACGAACAGCGGGGCGCTATTGCCGCGGCGTGCCCACAGGTTGCGGGTGCCGTTGCGGTCGAGGAATTCGAGGGTGAAGCCGATGGCAGTCAGGCGGGCGCCAAGGATGTCCATGCAGCCGGCGTCATCCGGCGTCACGGACGGGCAGGCCATGATCTGGCGTGCCAGTTCGAGGGTGGGGTCGGTCATCGTTGAGTGTCTTCGTCGTCGTCGGCGAGGCTGAGCTGGAATTCCTTGAACGACGCACCGCCTTCGTTGGTGCTGTCGAATTCCAGACTGATGTCGTTCTTTTTCTCGTCCTTGCCACTGTTGGCATTGAATTCGGAATTGTTGATCAGCCACGACAGGTTGGTTGGCGAGTCGGCGTTGGCCAGTGCTTCGTCGAGCGTGATGACGCCTTCGTGGTAGAGCTTGAACAGATCCTGCTCGAAGGTTTGCGAGCCCGGAGCCAGCGTCTGCTCCATCGCATCCTTGATACCCTGGACTTCGCCGCGTTCGATCAGCTCGCTGATGTGGCGCGTGTTGAGCATGATCTCGCAGGTCGGCACGCGCTTGCCTTCGGGTTTCTTGACCAGGCGCTGGGAAACGATGGCGCGCAGCGCGACCGACAGGTCGAGGAACAGTGCCGGCCGATTCTCCAGCGGGAAAAAGCTGATGATCCGGTTGAGCGCGTGGTAGGAGTTGTTGGCATGCAGCGTGGCCAGGCACAGGTGGCCGGTCTGGGCGTAGGAAATGGCCGCCTGCATGGTGTCGCGATCACGGATTTCGCCGATCAGGATACAGTCCGGTGCCTGGCGCATGGCGTTCTTCAGCGCCGAGCCCCAGTCGTGGGTATCCATGCCGATTTCGCGCTGGTTGACGATCGATTTCTTGTGCTTGAACAGGAATTCGATCGGATCCTCGACCGTCAGGATGTGGCCGGCGCGGGTCGAGTTTCGGTAGTCGAGCATCGAGGCGATGGTCGTCGACTTGCCCGAGCCGGTGGCGCCGACGATCAGGATCAGCCCGCGCTTTTCCATGATCAGTTCGCCGAGCAGCGAGGGCAGGCCGAGCGAATCCAGCGGCGGAATGTTGCCGAGGATGAAGCGGACGACGATGCCGATCGAGCCGCGCTGGCGGAACAGGTTGATCCGGAAATTACCCACCTGCGGCACCCCGAACGAGAGGTTCATCTCGTTGTCCGCTTCGAAGACCTTGGCCTGATCGGGCGACATCAGTTCGTAGGCGATCTTGTCGATCATGTCCGGCATCATCACCTGCTGGTTGACCGGCATGGTGTTGCCCTGGATCTTGATGTGGATCGGCGTACCGGCGGAAATGAAGATATCCGACGCCTGCTTTTCCGACATCAACTGGAACAGTTTGTCGAGGATCATGACAAGACCTTCGTGGCTAAGGTGGGCTTACGGGCGCAGCAGTTCGTTGATGCTGGTCTTCGAGCGGGTCTGCGCGTCGACCTTCTTGACGATGATCGCGGCGTACAGGCTGTACTTGCCACCGTCCTTCGGCAACGAACCGGAGATCACGACCGAGCCCGGCGGAATGCGGCCGTAGCTGATTTCGCCGGTTTCGCGGTCGTAGATCGGGGTGCTCTGGCCGATGTAGACGCCCATCGAGATGACCGAGTTTTCACCGACGACGACGCCTTCGACGACTTCCGAACGGGCGCCGATGAAGCAGTTGTCTTCGATGATGACCGGGCCGGCCTGGATCGGTTCGAGCACGCCGCCGATGCCGACGCCACCCGACAGGTGCACGTTCTTGCCGATCTGCGCGCAGCTACCCACCGTGGCCCAGGTGTCGACCATCGTGCCTTCATCGACGTGGGCGCCGATGTTGACGTAGGAGGGCATCAGCACGCAGTTCTTCGCGATGAACGAACCCTTGCGCGCGAAAGCGCCTGGCACGACGCGGAAGCCGCCGGCCTTGAACTGTTCTTCGGTCCAGCCCTGGAACTTGGTGTCGACCTTGTCGTAGAAACGAATTTCGCCGGCTTCCTGAACGCGGTTGTCGCGCGTGCGGAAGGACAGCAGCACAGCCTTCTTGGCCCACTGGTTGACGACCCATTCGCCATTGACCTTCTCGGCGACGCGCAGCTTGCCGCTATCGAGGTCGCCGATCACCGATTCGATGATCTTGATCGCATCGGTCGATTGGGTGGTCAGCTCGGTGCGCTTTTCCCAGAGTTCGTCAATGGTGGCTTGCAGCGGATGGCTCATGTGGGTTCTCTCTTTTGTTTACAGTTGTTGGGTGAATTCACGGATGCGACGGGTCGCCTCGAGGCATTCGTCGAGCGATGCGACCAGTGCGATACGGATGAAGCCGGCGCCGGGATTGATGCCGTTGACCTCGCGGCCAAGGAAGCTGCCGGGCAGCACCACGACATTATAGTGTTCGAGCAGGCCGCGGGCGAACTCGGTGTCCGGGATCGGTGTCTTCGCCCACAGATAGAAGCCGGCGTCCGGCATGGCGGTGCCGAGCACTTCGGCGATCTGCAGCGTGCACGCGGCGAACTTCTCGCGGTACTGGTCACGGTTGTCGAGCACGTGGTCTTCGTCGTTCCAGGCCGCCACTGAAGCGCTTTGTACCGGCGGTGCCATGGCGCAGCCATGGTAGGTGCGGTAGAGCAGGAATTTCTTCAGGATCTTCGCGTCGCCGGCGACAAAACCGGAACGCATGCCCGGCACGTTGGAGCGCTTGGACAGGCTGGAGAACATCACCAGCCGCTCGAACGAGCGACCGAGCAGCTTCGCCGCCTGGAGGCCGCCGATCGGCGGATTGGCTTCGTCGAAGTAGATTTCCGAGTAGCACTCGTCGGAAGCGATGATGAAACCGTATTTGTCGGACAGTTCGAACAGGGTTTTCCAGTCGGCCAGCGACAGCACCTTGCCGGTCGGGTTGCCGGGTGAGCAGACGTAGAACAGCTGGACGCGTGCCCATTCCTCTGCCGACAGCGCCGCGTAGTCAAAGGCAAAATCGTTGTCGGGCAGGTTGTTGAGGAAACGCGGTTCGGCGCCCGACAGGTAGGCGGCGCCTTCGTAGATCTGATAGAAGGGGTTCGGGCTGACGATCAGCGGCACGTGCCCACGGCTGGGATCAATGACCGTCTGGGCGAAGGAAAAAAGTGCCTCGCGCGAGCCGTTGACCGGAAGAATCTCGGTTTCCGGGTCAAGGAATATCTCGTAGCGGCGGTCGCACCACTTGGCGATGGCCTGGCGCAGGGTCGGCATGCCTTGCGTCGTCGGATAGTTGGCCAGGCCTTTCAGGCCGCCGGCCAGCGCATCGATGATGAACTGCGGTGTCGCGTGTTGCGGTTCGCCGATGGATAGCTTGATTTCCTTGTATTGCGGATTCGGGGTGACGCCGGCGAACAGGGCGCGCAGCTTTTCGAAGGGATAGGGCTGAAGTTGGGCGAGATGCGGATTCACGAGTTTGCTTGGTCTATCGAAAAAAGGATTATCGCCGAAATCGGCTGGACAGGGATGGCGACAAAAGGGATGGCACGGTGATGTTGTCTCTGCAATGACCGGGGGTGGTTACAATGGTCAGGTCCGTCATGAGGTTTTCCATGTTGCCATCCACTCCGCAGTTTTTTTACGCCGCCGCCATCGCGCTGCTGGCAACTGCCGCATTACCGCTCTCGGCAGAGGAGTGTCCCGACCGCAGGAACTGGGCTGTCGCCTTGCGCGTGGATAACGACCTGTTTGGCGGTCGCGGCCAGGATCAGGGGTACAGCAATGGTCTGCAGGTCACGGCAGTCTCGCCGAATATTGCCAATTACCGGGATGATCCCTGTCTGTCGCTGGCGGCCCGCAGCCTGAACGGCTATCTCGACTGGCTGCAACCAGGGGCTTTCAGCCGGCGCAACATGGTCGTCAGCATGCAGCACGCGCTGTACACGCCCGCCGACAAGACGGTGGTGAATGTCCTGCCGGACGACCGGCCCTATGCCGCCGCGCTGTTGTTCAGCGTCGGTTACAACGCCCGCGAGGGCAACAGCCTGCGCGCCAGTCATCTGCGTCTGGGTGTGGTCGGGCCGGCGGCGTACGGGCAGGAAGTCCAGGATGCCTGGCACAAGCTGATTGGGGTCAGTCGATTCAAGGGGTGGGACAACCAGTTGCACAACGAACCGGTGTTCCAGTTCGTCCATGAGCGGTTGCAGAAACACGTCTTCGCTCCGCCGTCGGGAGCAGGCCTGGGGCAGGATTTCATCTGGCATTGGGGTGGTGCGCTGGGCAATTTCGGCACGCACGTCAATGCGGGTTTCGAATGGCGTCTCGGCTGGCGTCTGCCTGACGACTTCGGTAGTGCGCCGCTGCGCCCGGCCGGCGAGAATGCGGCGCCGCGAACAGGCGCTGGCGTCGATCAGGGCTGGGGCGGCCATTTGTTCGTAAATATGGACAGTCGCTGGGTCTTGCGCGACATCACGCTGGACGGCAATACCTTCCGTTCGAGCCACCATGTGGACAAGAAGAAGTTCGTCTCCGACCTCGGGTTCGGCCTGGCCGTCACGTACGACAACTGGAAATTCGCCCTGGCGCGTTATTTCCGGACCCGGGAATTCGACGAACAGCGCGAGCGCCCGGTGTACGGCAGCTTCACCATCGGGCGGCGCTTCTGACTTGCCGCCTCCCGGAGGCTGGCCGATAATCCGCGACTTTCGTTTTTTTGCCGCTATCTGCCATGAACGACGCCAAACGTTTCACGATCAAATACGAAGTTTACCCTGAGGACGGAATGTTCATCGCCCGTTGTGCCGACCTGGACATCGTCAGCGACGGGGAAACCGATGCCGAGGCCGTGGCCAACCTGCGCGAGGCGATCGAGCTCCATTTCGAACGCAATGCCGAAGCAGCGATCATGGCAGCCGAGCGCGAGCTGGCCGAAAACGACGAAGACTAGCCGGCATCGGCGCTTTTCAGTGCCAGGAATTCGTCGATCAGGCGGACCAGGATTTCTTCCTCGTCGCCGTCGCTGAGGCCGAGCAATTCCGCCACTTTTCTGACCTTGCCCGGATTGACCCGGCTGCGCGGGGTGGCCGGTACGGATTCAGCTTCCCAGGGTGGCGTCGCGCTGCCTGCTTCGATCACGGCAACATCCGGCGCATCGGCCTTGCGGCGGCGGCTGGTTTCGGCAATTGCGCGGTCGACGAGCTTTTTCGCGGTTTTTTCACCTTCCGGCAATTGCTCGATTTCATCGATCAGCGATTCGGCGCGGGCTTCGTCCTTCTTCGCCAGTTTTTCGATCTTCAGCGCGGTACCGGTACTCGAAATCTTGCCGGTTTCGAGCAGGGTGCTGACTTTCTCCGACAGATTGGCGGCGGCGGTGGCCTGATTCAGCCAGGTTGGCGGCCGGGCGAAATGTTCGGCGGCGGCTTCGGTGTTTTCGAAACGGGTGGCGATGGCCTGAATGGCGCCGGCCATGTCGCGCGGTTCCAGCGCGCTGCGCACGCCCAGACCCATGTTCTCGAACACCTGGACTTCCAGCGCGGCGTCGGCGGCGCAATCGCGGATCACCACCGGTACGGCGGTTTCACCGGCCAGCAGCGCGGCCTGCCGGCGACGTTCGCCGGCAATCACCGTGTACCGGCCAGCGGCGGCCGGGCGGACGACGATGGGATGGATCAGGCCCATCTTGCCGATCGAGTTGACCAGGCCCTTCAGGCTGTCGGCCTCGATGTTGCGGCGCGGATGCCCGGCGTCGGGCAGGAGCAGGGCGGGATCGACGATCTGGAATTGGGCCGGGCTGTTCTTGAAGGTCATGGGTGTTTCTTGATGAGGTGAGTCGGGCGGCCGCAGCATGGTCGGCGAGGGGGCGGCATGGTCGTCCCTTTCGCGACTTTTTTCAAGTTATGGCGCTGGCAAGTTCCGGATGGCATGAGCCTTGCAATGGCTTGTCATCCAATAAATTCACTTCGCGGGAGCTTGTCCATGTTGTCGATTACACGTGTGCAGGGAAGTACCGATCTTTTCCGCAGTCTGGCGACGCAGCGCGCGGCAGCGGTCGCGCCGGTGGCTGCGGCGGCAGCGAGCAGCGCTGACAGCGTGACCATCTCCGCGGCAGCGCGGGAGGCGCAAAAAAATGACGCGGCGGCAAAAACAACCGGCATTCCTTTGCCGCAGGCGGTCAGGGAATGGTTCACCAAGGATTTCCCGGCCGATGTCATCGATGAGGCGATGAGTCGTCTGGCGGCCAACAAGGCGCAGGGCGTGCTGGGTGGCGACGGTCCGCTGGGCTTGCCCCTGCTGCCGGAAAACCAGGCCCTGCTCGACGGCTTTCGCGAGGAAATGCGCAGTTTGTCGGCCAATGGGCACGCGAATATGGACAGCGAGCAGTCGGCCCGTTTCAACCTGCTGATGAATCTTGGCATGCGCGTGCAGATGGTGGGCTGGAAGGCGCCGATGAGCGAAGCCGATGTGCAGCGAGAATTCGACGTCAGCAACGCGATGGCTCGCCTCGGCCATGAAAACCCCGACTTGTTGCCGGAAGCCAGTGTCGAATCGCCGCTCGACACGAAGATCATCGACATCAATGCGCAGTCGGTGCCGTCGGTCTGGCAGGAGCGCTGGGCGGCCGCCGGTCTGGAGATGCCGGAAACCACCATTTCTCCGCAACGCTCGCTGTGGCTGCAGATGGCTACGGCGGCTGGGTTCAGCGAAGACGAATTCATGACGACGGTGCGTGATCTCGGCCAGCGTCTGGCCGGCCATGAGCTGACCCGTGCCGTCGAAAGCCTCATCTCCGTGCGTTACGGTGAATTGCTGGCAGAGGAAGAAAGCGCCTGAGCGCTTGAACGGCAGGTAGCGGGCGGGTCGGGATGGCGACGATGCTATCATTCGCATCCCGTCGTCGTGGCCTTTGGCCGCTGTAACGCTTTTTGCGCATGCGCCTGACCAAACTCAAACTCGCCGGCTTCAAGTCTTTCGTCGATCCGACCTCCGTTTCCCTGCCCGGGCAACTGGTCGGCGTCGTCGGGCCGAACGGTTGCGGCAAGTCCAATATCATGGACGCCGTGCGCTGGGTGCTGGGCGAGTCGAAGGCATCCGAATTGCGCGGCGAGTCGATGATGGACGTCATCTTCAACGGCTCGAGCAACCGCAAGCCGGTGTCGCGCGCCTCGGTCGAATTGATCTTCGAGAACTTGCTCGGTCGGGCGCTCGGCCAGTGGTCGCAGTACACCGAACTGTCGGTCAAGCGGACGCTGACGCGGCAGGGCCAGTCGGACTATTTCATCAACAACCTGAAGGTCCGGCGCAAGGACATCACCGACCTGTTCCTCGGCACCGGGCTGGGGCCGCGCGCTTACGCGATCATCGGCCAGGGCATGATCGCGCGCATCATCGAGGCGCGCCCGGACGACCTGCGCGTCTTCCTCGAAGAAGCGGCCGGCGTCACCCGTTACAAGGAACGCCGCAAGGAAACGCAGGGGCGCTTGGAAGACACCCGGGAAAACCTGCTGCGCGTCGAGGACATCCGCCAGGAACTCGGTCACCAGATGGAGCGGCTGGAGTCGCAGGCCGAGGTGGCGCGGCGCTATCACGCGCTGAACGAGCAACTGGTGCAGCGCCAGCAGTTGCTGTGGCTGCTGAAGAAGCGCGAAGCCGAGGCCGAGCGCCAGCGGCTGGCGCTGGAAGTCGAGCGGGCGACGACCGATCTGGAAGCGCAGAGCGCCGCCTTGCGCGAAACCGAGGCGCGGGCCGAGGAGACGCGCGAGGCGCACTTTGCCGCCGGCGACGCGCTGCACAACGCGCAGAGCGAGATGTACGCGGCCAATGCCGAAGTCGCGCGGCTCGAAGCGGAAATCCGCCATCGGCGCGAATCGCGCAGCCAGCTGGAAGCGCGGCTGGTGCAGTTGGAGGACGAACTCGCCCACTGGACGCAAAATGCCGAAAAACTTGCGGTCGACCGCGAGAAATGGGAAGAAACCCAGGAAATCACCCGGCTGCGCGTCGATGAAGCCGAGGAGCGCCTGCACGCGCAGATGAACCTGGCGCCGCAGGTCGAGGAAGATCACGCGCAGGCGCAGGAAGAACTGCAGCGCTTGAAGACGCGCACGACCAACGGCGAGCAGAAGCTGGAAGTCGAACTGACCAACAAGGCGCACGCCCAGCGCGCGCTGCAGGCGATCATCCAGCGGCGCGAACGGCTGCGTGACGAAACCTTTGGCGATGCGCCGGACGAGCTGGCGGTGGCCGAGAAGGAAGAAGAACTCGAACTGCTGCGCGAGGAACTGGCCGGCGACCAGGAACACCTGCAGCAGTTGCAGGAAGAAATCCCGCAACTCGACAGCAAACGCAAGGCGGTGCAGGGCGAACTGCAGCGGCTGGAGCGCGAACTGGCCGCCGGTCAGGCACGCCGGGCCGCGCTCGAGCAGATGCAGGCGAAGACGCAGGCTGCCGGCAAGCTGCCGGAATGGCTGCGCCGCCACGACCTGGAAAACGCGCCGCCGCTGTGGCAGCAGATCCATGTCGAAGCCGGCTGGGAAGAGGCGGTCGAAGCGGTGCTGCGCGAACGGCTGTCGGCGATCGCCTGCGACGATCCGGCCAAGCTCGACGCCTGGCTGCACGACCGGCCGGAAGCGCGGCTGTCGGTGATGCTCGGCAATTCTGCGGTCGACGGGCGGGGGGGCACAGATTCGACCGTAGAAACGCTGCTTGATCGTGTGCGCAGCGACGATCAACGGGTAGGCGCCGCGCTCGCCGACTGGCTGGGCAGCGTGCGTACCGCCGAGACGCTGGCGGCGGCGCTGGTGATGCGCGAGGCATTGCCGCCCGGCGGCGTCATCGTCACCCGCGGCGGCGACCTGCTGACGCGCGGCAGCGTCACCTTCTTTGCTCCGGATCAGGGCGAACATGGCCTGCTCGAACGCCAGCGCGAGATCGAAGCGCTGGCCGAGGGCATCGAGCTGGCCGAGGAACGCAGCGAAAGCCTGCGCGAGCAGGCGGAAATGTTCGACGAGCAGTTCTCCGACAAGCAGGAAGAAATCGACGAAACCCGCCAGTACGTCACCGACCGCCAGCAGCGCGTGCATCACGTCCAGCTCGAAGTGCTGAAGCTGTCGCAGGCGCTGGCCCGCTACAACGAGCAGAAGGAGCGCATCGCCGAGCAGCTGGCCGAACTGGCCGAGGAAGAAGAGGGCGAGCGCGAACGCGAGATGGCGGCCGACGAGCGCATCGAGGAAATCCGCGACGGTCTGGGCCGTATCCGCGTGCTGGTTTCCGGTGCCCAGTCACGGCTTGACGAGTGCGAGCGTGCCGTGCGCGCCGAACGCGAGCGCAACGCCGATCTCGACCGGGCCTTGCGCGAAGCGCAGTTCTCGGCGCGCGAAGCCGAAGGCAAGCTGCAGGACATCTTCGCCCAGCAGGCGCTGGCGCAGCGTGAGCTGACGCGCATCGAACGCGACCGCGCCGCCTGCGCCGAGCAGGTCGAAGCGGCGCCGGCCGACATCATGGAAGAACAGTTGCAGCAGGCACTGGAAGCCCGGCAGGCGGCGGAAAAGGCGCTGGCCGCCCGACGCGACGCGCTGGAATCGGCGACCAATGCACTGCGCGGTTTCGAGGAACAGCGCCTGCGCATCGAACAGGGCCTGGAACCCTTGCGCGTGCGCATCGGCGACCTCAAGCTGAAGGAGCAGGCGGCGGCACTGAGCACCGAGCAGTTCGCCCAGCAATTGCTCGAAGCCGGTGCCGACGAGGCCGCGCTGGTACCGGAAATCGGCAATGCCAGGCCGGCCAGCCTGCAGGGCGAAATCACCCGGCTCGGCAATGCCATCGCCGAACTCGGTGCGGTCAACATGGCGGCGCTGCAGGAACTGGATACCGCGACCGAGCGCAAGGGCTACCTCGACATGCAGGCGGCCGACCTGAACGAGGCGATGGAAACGCTGGAAAATGCCATCCGCCGCATCGACCGCGAAACCCGCGATCTGCTGAAAAACACCTTTGATACGGTCAACGGCCATTTCGGGCAACTTTTCCCGGAACTGTTCGGTGGCGGTCGCGCCGAACTGGTGATGACCGGCGAGGAAATCCTCGATGCCGGCGTGCAGGTCATCGCCCAGCCGCCGGGCAAGAAGAATTCAACCATTCACCTGTTGTCCGGCGGCGAAAAGGCGCTGACGGCGATTGCGCTGGTATTCTCGATGTTCCAGTTGAATCCGGCGCCGTTCTGCCTGCTCGACGAGGTGGATGCACCGCTGGACGACTCGAATACCGAGCGTTTTTGCAGTATGGTTAAAAAGATGTCCGGAAATACACAATTCCTGTTTATTTCCCATAATAAAATCGCGATGGAAATGGCCGAACAACTGGTCGGCGTCACCATGCAGGAATCCGGGGTATCACGCGTGGTGGAAGTGGATATCGAAGAAGCCTTGAAGATGAGGGATGCGTGACTGAACTTCAATATGGACTGATCGGCCTGGGCGGGCTCGCGATTGCGGGCGTCCTGGTCTACAACAAGTGGCAGGAACATCGGCATCGCAAGGTGGCGGAATCGGTGCTGAAGCCGCATCCCGAGGATGTGCTGCTCAATGGCGTGCCCAAGTCTGCCCCGTCGCCAGCCGTACCGGTGCGCCAGGAGCGGACACCGGAGCGCGTCGAACCGGTATTTGCCTACAGCGAACCTGCTGTGGCAGATACGGCTTCTGCAGATCAGCCCGTGCTGGCCGAGGACTTTCCCGCGTTGGCGCAGGCTGGCTTTGAGGCAGCGCCGGCTCCTGTCTTCACGCACATGGATAGCGAGGAAATTTCGCTGGAACCGGAAGTCGTTGTTCCGACTGCCATTGCCTCCAATGTCGCCGTGGACATGTCGGCACCTGCTTCTGGCGGTCGCCCGGAGGCGCAGGTCGAACTTCCGTCGGGTGACGTGCCGGCCGAGTTGCTTGATCCGCGGATCGAGTTCATCGTCGCCATGGAACTGGTCGAGCCGGTCTCATCGCGCCAGATCCTGCAATCGCAGCGCGATGTACTGCAGCGTCTGGGCAAGCCGGTGCATTGGGTGGCGTTCAACGAACGCACGCGCGAGTGGGAGCGACTACGTCTGGACAACGAGGTGCAGGTGCGCCGGCTGCGTGTCGGACTGCAACTGGTCAACCGGCTGGGGCCGGTATCCGACGGCGATCTGGCGATGTTCACCGGCGCCATGCAGGCATTGGCCGACGAATTGATGGCGGTGGCTGACATGCCACCGTCGCGTGTTCTTGATCAGGCGGCGGAAATCGATCGCTTCTGTGCTGCGGTCGACCTCGAGATCGGCCTGAATCTGGTCAGTCGCGGTGTTGCGTTCTCCGGCACCAAGATCCGCGCACTGGCCGAAGCCGCCGGCATGGTGCTCGGCCTCAATGGCCTGTTCACCCGGTATGACGATGACGGCCGGCCGCAGTTCAGCCTGCAGAATTACGAGACCACGGCATTCTCCGCCGACAGCTTGCGTACGCTGACGACTCATGGGCTGACTTTCCTGCTTGATGTGCCGCGTGTCGATCACGGCGAGCGGGTGTTCACGCAGATGATCGAGCAGGCCAGGCGTTTCGCCGAAACCCTGCAGGGCACGCTGGTCGATGACAATCGCCAGCCACTGGGCGAGCCGCAGCTTGATCATATCCGTCGTGAATTCATCGGCAAGCCGCAGGCCACGATGCAGACTTTCGGTCTGCCGGCCGGTTCGCCGCAAGCCCTGCGACTCTTCTCCTGATGGCAGTTGGCAACAGCGAACGCGCAGCCTGGCTGCGCGCCGAGATCGAACGCCATAACCAGGCGTATTACGTCGACGACGCACCGAGCATTCCGGACGCCGAATACGACGCCCTGTTCCGCGAACTGCAGGCGCTGGAAAATGCGCATCCCGAGCTGTTGACCGCAGATTCGCCGACGCAGCGCGTCGGCGGCAAGCCGCTGGCGCAGTTCGCACCGGTGGTGCACGACGTGGCGATGCTGTCGATCCAGACCGAGACCGATACCGGATCGAGCGGCGCATTGAACTTCGACGCGCGCGTTCGCCGCGAACTGGAGCTGGGCGAAGGCGCGCCACCAATCGAATACGCCGCCGAACTGAAGTTCGATGGCCTGGCGATCAGCCTGCGCTACGAGCACGGCGTGCTGGTGCGCGGTGCGACGCGTGGTGACGGTGCCACCGGCGAGGATGTCACGCAGAACCTGCGCACGCTGCGCCAGATTCCGCTGCGTCTGAGCGGCGCCGTGGGTGAAATCCCAGCGCTGCTGGAAGTGCGCGGCGAGGTCTACATGCGCCGCGACGATCTGGAAAAATATAACGCTGCTGCCGCTGCACGCGGCGACAAGACGCTGGTCAATCCACGCAATGCTGCGGCTGGCAGCATCCGCCAGCTGGATTCGGCGATCGCCGCCAGCCGGCCGCTGAAATTCTTCGCCTACGGCATTGGTGCGGTCGACGGCTGGAATCAACCCAAAACCCACGCCGGCATGCTCGACGCGCTGGCCGCCTTCGGTCTGCCGGTCTGCGAGCATCGCGCGGTGGTGCTCGGCGGCGAGGCACTGGCCGGCTTCCACCAGCGCATCGCGGCACTGCGTGACAGCCTGCCTTTCGACATTGACGGCGTGGTGTACAAAGTCAATTCGCTGGATCTGCAGCGGCGCCTCGGTTTCCGCTCGCGCGAGCCGCGCTGGGCGGTGGCGCACAAATATCCGCCGCAGGAAGCGTTGACCGTGGTCGAAGCCATCGACATTCAGGTCGGCCGCACCGGCGCGCTGACGCCGGTGGCGCGGCTGAAGCCGGTGTTCGTCGGCGGTGTCACGGTGACCAATGCCACCTTGCACAACGCCGACGAGGTCGCGCGCAAGGGCGGGCTGTGCATCGGCGATACGGTGATTGTCCGCCGCGCTGGCGATGTCATCCCCGAGGTGGTCGGTGTCGTTGCCGAACGCCGGCCGGTCGATGCGCGGCCCTTTGTCATGCCCGACGCCTGCCCGGTCTGCGGCGCGCACACGGTGCGCGAGGAAGGCGAGGCGGCAACCCGTTGCTCCGGCGGTTTCTCGTGCCGCGCCCAGCGCACCCAGGCGATCCTGCATTTCGCCGGGCGCCGGATGATGGATATCGATGGCCTGGGCGACCGCTACATCGAGCGTCTGGTCGAGTTCGAATATGTGCATGGTGTCGCCGACCTTTACCGGCTGACGCTGGACGACCTGCTCGAAATGAAACGACGCGCCGACGAACGCGACGGCACCGTGCCGGAGACCGTCAAGGCCGGGCAGGTGACAACGCGCTGGGCGGAGAACCTGCTCGCCGGCATCGCAGCGAGCAAGACACCGAAGCTTGCCCGTCTGCTGTTCGCACTGGGCATCCGCCATGTCGGCGAAACGACGGCAAAGACGCTGGCCGACTGGCTTGGCAGCATGGAGCGCATCCGCCGCGCGCCGGCACCGTTGCTGGCGGTGTTGCCGGATATCGGGGCAACGGTGGCGGCGGCGATTGCCGATTTCTTTGCCGAACAGCGCAATCTCGACGCCGTCGATGCGCTGTTTGCCGCCGGTGTCGCGCCGGTGGACGAACATCCACCGCACCCCGGGCTGGCCGAGCGTCTGGCCTGGAGCGAACTCTACGCGGCGCTCGGCGTTGCCCGCCTGACGCCGGTGCGCGCGCGCCAGCTGGCGGCCGTTGCCGACGGCGCAGCGCTTGCCGATGGCTCGGTCGATGCGGCGACGCTGTCGGGTGCCGGCATGCCTGGCGAGGTCATCGATGCACTGTTTGCCTGGTTGCAGTTGCCGGGCAAGCGCGGCCTGCTGGCAGCGGTGGCGAAGCGCCGTGGCGAACTGCTGGCGGCCTTGCCGCAAACGCCGGCAGGCGCCCGGGTTTCGCCGCTGGCCGGCAAGACCTTTGTACTGACCGGCACGCTGCCGACCCTGAAACGCGATGACGCCAAGGCAATGATCGAAGCGGCCGGCGGCAAGGTTTCAGGTTCGGTATCAAAGAAAACCGATCATGTCGTTGCCGGCGAGGAAGCCGGCTCCAAGCTGGACAAGGCGCGCGAACTGAACGTCAAAGTGCTTGACGAGGCTGGCTTGCTGGCATTGTTGAATCAGGGAGAAAACCAATGAAAAAAGTCAGAAAAGCGGTCTTTCCGGTCGCCGGCATGGGGACCCGTTTCCTGCCGGCAACCAAGGCCAGCCCGAAGGAAATGCTGCCGATCGTCGACAAACCGCTGATCCAGTATGCGGTCGAGGAAGCGGTGGCGGCGGGGATTACCGACATGATCTTCGTCACGGGTCGTTCCAAGCGGGCCATCGAGGATCATTTCGACAAGGCCTACGAGCTGGAGACAGAACTGGCGGTACGGGGCAAGAACGAGATGCTGGAATTCGTTCGCAACATGATTCCGAAGAACATCAACTGCATCTACATCCGCCAGCAGGAAGCGCTGGGTCTTGGTCATGCGGTACTGTGCGCGCAGCCGGTCATCGGCAAGGAGCCCTTTGCCGTGATTCTCGCTGACGACCTGCTCGATGGCGAGACGCCAGTGATGAAGCAGATGGCCGATACTTACGATTATTACCGCTGCTCGGTACTCGGCGTGCAGGATGTGCCACGTGAGGATACCCGCAGCTATGGCATTGTCGATGCCCGGAACGTGGCCGAGCGGCTGGAGCAGGTCAATGCCATCGTCGAGAAGCCGAAACCCGAGGATGCGCCGTCGACGCTGGCGGTTGTCGGTCGTTACATCCTGACGCCGCGGATATTTCATCACCTGGAAACGATCAAGCCGGGGGCTGGTGGCGAGATCCAGTTGACCGACGGTATTGCCTCGCTGCTCAACGAGGAACAGGTGCTGGCTTACCGTTACGATGGCGTTCGCTACGATTGTGGGTCGAAGCTGGGTTATCTGCAGGCGACGGTGGCGTTCGGTCAGCGTCATCCGGAAGTCGGCGCCGAATTCACGGCGTATCTCAATAACAGGGAGGCATGATGGATACACAACAAGCGCGGGCCATGCTGGCCGATGCCGATCTGATTCATTCCGAACAGGCTGTCCAGGCGGCGCTCGACAAGGTTGCCGACGAGATCAGGCAACGCCTGGCGGAAAGCTATCCGCTGGTATTGTGCGTGATGACTGGTGGTGTCGTCTTTTGCGGTCAACTGCTGGCCAAGCTCGATTTTCCGCTCGATTTCGATTACCTGCACGCGACGCGTTACGGGCCGGAAACCCAGGGCGGCAAGATTTCCTGGCGGACGGCGCCGTGGACGCCGGTCAAGGATCGCACGGTGCTGGTCGTCGACGACATTCTCGACGAGGGCGTGACGCTGGCGGCCGTCAAGGAAAGCCTGCTGCGCATGGGCGCCAGCGAGGTGCTGACGGCGGTTTTCGCCGACAAGCTGAATGGCAGGAACAAGCCGCTGGCAGCCGATTTCGTCGGCCTGGCGGTGCCGGATCGTTTCGTTTTCGGTTACGGCATGGATGCCGGCGGCGCCTGGCGCAATCTGCCGGCGATCTACGCGAAAAAGGAAGCTGCGTGAGCGAAGGCTCGGTTGCCGGCTTTCTCGGCTACTGGACGGCAGAGGGTGAAGCCTACGCCCGTGCCGGTGATTACGCGTGGATGGCATCACTGGTGCCGGGCACGCGGGTGCTGGAAATCGGCTGTGGCCCGGGTTTCGGCAGCGAAGCGCTGCTCGCGCGGGGGTTGTCGGTGCTGGTTCTCGATCATCTCGCCGAATGCCTTGAGCTGGCGCGTGGCCGTGCCGCCGCCGCCAGCTTCCTGCAGGCCGACGTCAGTGCGCTGACGGCCGGGCAGTTGGCGCAAATCGAGGCATTCGCCCCGGAAACCGTGGTTTGCTGGCTGCTCGGTGCCCCGGCCGAAATGACTGGGGCGACGCCGGTCGACGGCGGTCGGGCGGTGGTTGCCTACCGCGAACGCATTCACCGGGCGGTCGCCGAACTTGCGGCCAGCCTGCCGGGCGTGCGCGCCCTGCATCTCGTCGACCGCACGGCGATTCCCTGGCAGGCCAAGGATATTGGTCGCGATACCCTGGTCCGCTATCATCTCGAAAAAACCCTGTCCGGGCTGCCGTTTACCGCAACACGCGGCAACGCGCTGTACCGCAAGCTGGGCGACACCATCGCCAGCGCCGGACAGGTGCAGAAATCCCGCCCCGCGCTCAGGCACGTGGTACCAACGCTGGCTTCACTGCTGGCCATCCGGAGTCAATAACATGCTGGCAATCATTGGCGGCAGCGGTCTGACGACCCTGTCCAATCTCGACGTTTCCCATCGCGAAGTCGTCCGTACCCCGTTTGGCGAGCCCTCGGGGGCACTGGTCTTCGGCCAGATCTGCGGCAAACCGGCAGTCTTCCTGCCGCGCCATGGCTACGGCCACAGCATTCCGCCGCACATGGTCAATTACCGCGCCAACCTGTGGGCGCTGCACCACCACGAAGTCACCGGCATCATTTCCGTGGCATCGGTCGGCGGCATCCGTGCCGACCTGCAGCCGGGCGACATCGTGCTGCCGGACCAGATCATCGAATTACACCTGGGTCGCAAGTCGACCTTCTTCGACGGCGTCGGCTCGCCGGTGACCCATGTCGATTTCACCGAGCCCTACGATGCCGATTTGTCACGACGCATAGCCGAGGCGGCCAGCGGCTTGAGCATTCCCGTGAAGATCGGCAGCGTTTATGCCGCCACGCAGGGACCACGTCTGGAAACGGCTGCGGAGATCAACCGCCTGGAACGCGACGGCGCCGACATCGTCGGCATGACCGGCATGCCGGAAGCGGTACTGGCGCGCGAACTGGGTGTGCCGTATGCGGCCATCAGCGTCATCGCCAACCATGCGGCAGGGCGTGGCAGCAGCGCCAACGGCATTCATTTTGAAAGCCTGGAGCATGTGCTGCACGAAGCCATGGGCCGTGTCCGCGCCGTCATCGAGCGCGTCGTCGGCTGCCAGGACGCCTGCCTGCCGCTGGGGATGTCGGTCTGAGGCCGCTGGCCTCAGACTTTCATGCGTTCGATCAGGTCGGTTTCCAGGCGGATGCGCTGGTTGGTATCGCGCAGGTCGCCGCCGCTGATCAGGAAAACGTCTTCCGCCCGCTCGCCGAGCGTGGCGATCTTGGCGGTGTGCAGCTCGGCACCGTGTTCGGCCAGCGTCCGGGCGACGGTGTAGAGCAGGCCGGGGCGGTCGGCGGCGGTCAGCGACAGGACGAAGTGCGTGCCTTTCTCGTCGCCGCGGATGCTGACTTCCGGCTTGATCGGGAAGTGCTTGACCTGACGTGACAGCCGGCCGGCCGACGGCACTTCCGGCGGTAGCTGGTGCTGCAGGCGTTCTTCCAGTTCGTGCTCGATGTAGGCAAGCATTTCGCGGTTGTGGTCGCGCTTTTCCACGTCGAGCAGGATGAAGCTGTCGAGCGCGTAACCGTGTGCGGTGGTGTGGATCTTGGCGTCGACAATGCTGTAGCCGGCGCGGGCGAAGAAGCCGACCAGCCGGGCAAACAGATCATGCTGGTCCTGAGTGTACACCATCACCTGCAGGCCGACGCCGTCCTGCCACATGCGGGCTCGGACTACCGGCTGGTTGTTGTAGATGCGGTAGTGCAGCGAGCGCGTGTGCCAGGCGATTTCCTCGGCCGAGTGGCGCAGGAAATAGACGGTATCGAGCTGCTTCCAAAGACGTTCGTGCACGGTGTCGGAAAGCGCGAAGAAGCGCAGCAGGCGCATTGCCTCGGCCTGGCGCTCGGCGATGATGCCATGTGCGACCGGGGCTTCGTCCTGCGCCAGGAAGTGCTGGGTCTGCAGATAAAGGTCGGCCAGCAGCTTGCCTTTCCACTGGTTCCAGACTTTCGGGCTGGTACCGCGGATGTCGGCATGGGTCAGCAGGTAGAGTGCCTGCAGGTGGCGGACGTCGCCGACCAGACCGGCAAATTTGCCGATGACTTCCGGATTGCTCAGGTCTTCCTTCTGGGCGATCTGCGACATGACCAGGTGCTGGCGGACCAGCCACACCACCAGTTCGGTGTCTTCTGCGGTCAACCCGTGGTTTTCGCAAAATTCGCGGGCGTCGGTCATGCCCTTCACCGAGTGGTCGCCACCGCGTCCCTTGGCGATGTCATGGAAGAGGGCGGCAATGTAGAGCAGCCAGGGGCGTTCGAATTCGTTGATGATGCGCGAGCACAGCGGGTACTCGTGAGCGAACTCGCTCATCGTGAACCGGCGCAGGTTGCGCAGCACCTGCAGGATGTGCTGATCGACGGTGTAGACGTGGAACAGGTCGTGCTGCATCTGGCCGACGATGCGGCCGAAGTTCGGCAGGTAGGCGCCAAGGATGTCGAGCTGGTTCATCCGCCGGAATTCATGGACGATGCCGCGCTCGCTCTGCAAGAGTTTGAGGAACACTGCCCGGTTGGCCGGATCGGCCCGGAAGGCGTCGTCGATGCGCTCGCGGGCAAGCCACAGCGAACGCAGGGTCGGTGCCGTCATGCCCTGCAATTCGGAGTTTTCCTGCATGATCAGGAAGGCGTCGAGTACCAGTCCGGGTTCACGTTCGAACAGGCTTTCGTCACGCACATCGAGCAGGTTGCCGACGATCTGGAAGTGCTCGTCGAAATCCTGCGGGCGTTGCAGGTTTTCCGGCGCCAGCGCGGCGCCCATGTTCTGCAGGACGATGGTGTTGAGCAGCGTCAGGCCCTTGGCATTGCGGTAATAGGCCTGCATCAGCTGTTCCGAGGCGCGCTTGGACTCGTTGTCGGCATAGCCGTAACGACCGGCCAGGTTGGCCTGGTAGTCGAAGAGCAGGCGGTCTTCGCGGCGGCCGGCAAGGAAGTGCAGGCGGATGCGCAGGTGGCGCAGGAACTCCTCGAAGCGCTTGCCCAGTGAGACGCCTTCTTCCGACATCACGCCGTCAACGCCGAGTTCGTCCCAGGTGTCACCGTAACCGGCGGCCTTGGCGATCCAGAAGATGACCTGCAGGTCGCGCAGGCCGCCCGGCGATTCCTTGATGTTCGGTTCCAGGCTGTAGGGCGTCTCGTTGTAGCGCAGGTAGCGGTCCTGCTGCTCCAGTCGCTTGGCTTCGAAAAAGCCGAGCGGGTCGAGGTTGCCGAACAGCCGCTTGCGGAAGGTGGTGAACAGCTTCTCGCTGCCGGTCAGCAGGCGGGCTTCGAGCAAGGCGGTCTGGACGGTGATGTCGCCGGCAGCCTCGTTCAGGCATTCCGGAATGGTGCGCACGCTGTGGCCGATTTCCAGGCCGATATCCCAGAAGTGTCCGACCAGGCGTTCCAGCTTGGCTTCGGTGGCGGCACTGGCGGCTTGCGGCAGCAGGATCAGCAGGTCGATGTCGGAGGATGGGTAGAGTTCGCCACGGCCGTAGCCGCCGACGGCGGCCAGGGCTGCCGAGGCGGGGAAATCGAAGGCATTCCACAGGCGGCAGAGGATGTCGTCGACGTCGGCGCTGCGCTGGCGGAGCAGGGCGTTGGCATCGTTGTCCTCGAGGTAGCGGGCCTGCAGAACGGCCTGGCGGGCCTTGATTTCTGCCCGCAGGGCGGCGACGTCGACGCTCATCAGGCGATCCAGTCCGGCTTCGGCCGGGTGCCCGCCGACAGGGTCATGATCTCGTAGCCGGTTTCGGTGACCAGCAGGGTATGTTCCCACTGTGCCGACAGGCTGCGGTCCTTGGTGACGATGGTCCAGCCGTCGGACATTTCGCGGATCGCCGCCTTGCCGGCATTGATCATCGGTTCGATGGTGAACATCATGCCGGCTTCCAGCTTGATGCCGGTGCCGGCCTTGCCGTAATGCACGACCTGCGGGTCTTCGTGAAACTTGGCGCCGATGCCGTGGCCGCAGAATTCGCGGACCACCGAGTAACCGTTGCTCTCGGCATGTTTCTGGATGATCGCGCCGATATCGCCAAGATGCGCGCCGGGCTTGACCACCGAGATGCCCAGCCACATGCATTCAAAGGTGATCTGACACAGCCGTCTGGCCTGGATCGAACCTTCGCCGACGATGAACATGCGGCTGGTGTCGCCATGGTAACCGTCCTTGATCGTCGTGATGTCGAGATTGACGATGTCGCCGTTCTTCAGGACGCGGTCACCGGGGACGCCGTGGCAGACCTGCTGGTTGATCGAGGTGCAGATCGATTTCGGGTACGGATCGTAGCCGGATGGCGCGTAGTTGAGCGGAGCCGGAATGCAGTTCTGCACATCGACCATGTAGTCGTGGCAGAGCTTGTCGAGTTCCTCGGTGGTGACCCCCGGCTTGACGAAGGGTTCGATATAGTCGAGAACCTCGGCGGCGAGGCGCCCGGCGACGCGCATTTTCTCGATTTCTTCCGGCGTCTTGATCGTGATGCTCATGGCTGTTCTTGGTGCGTTGCGAAATGGGAAGGATAAATGATGCCCCCTGTTTCGCAAAGCCGCAGCGGTCGGTAATGGCATACTGCGCGGGTTTACGGCTGGGAGACTTGGGAATGACGATACTTTTGCTGGGCAAGGACGGGCAGGTCGGTTGGCAGTTGCAGCGCGCGCTGGCGCCGCTCGGTCCGGTGCGGGCCTGCGCTCGCGCCGATTGTGATCTGGCAGATCCGGCGCAGATTCGTTCCCTTGTCGAGACGCTGCGGCCATCGGTGATCGTCAATGCAACCGCCTATACAGCGGTCGACAAGGCGGAATCGGAGCCGGCGCTGGCCGCCGCGATCAATACCGAAGCGCCGCGCTTGCTGGCGCTCGCGGCGAAGGATTGCGATGCGCTGCTGGTTCACTATTCAACCGATTACGTCTATGACGGAACCAAGGATGGCGTCTATGTCGAGAGCGATCCAACGGCACCGCAGAGCGTTTATGGTCGGACCAAGCTGGCCGGCGAAGAGGCCATCCGTGCGGTCGGCGGTAAATCGCTGATTTTCCGGACCAGTTGGGTGTTCGGCGAGCATGGCGGCAATTTCGTCAAGACCATCCTGCGCCTGGCGCGGGACAAGGAGGCGCTGAACGTCGTCGCTGACCAGACCGGATCGCCGACGCCGGCGGCATTGATCGCCGACGTGAGCGCCGCCGTGCTGGCCTCGCTCGCTTGCGGTCGACGCCTTGGCGCGGGCGAAAACCGCCTGTACCACCTGGCGGCAGCCAATCCGGTCAGCTGGTGCGATTTTGCCCGGCGTATCGTCGATCTGGCCCGGTCGCAGGGTACGGCTTTGCGCCTTGACGCTGCGGCGATCAAGGCCATCACCACTGCCGAATATCCGACGCCGGCGCGGCGTCCGGCCAATTCGCGGCTGGACTGCAGTCGTCTGGAAGCGGATTTCGACCTGCTGATGCCGGACTGGCAACCTTATCTCGAGCGTATGCTGCAGGTCTGCCTGTCCCGCTAGCGGGCTTTCCCTGTCGTGTTTTCGGGCTTTTTACCCGGCGATTTTGCTGCTATAATCGTCGGGTTTTTCTCGGTCCAACAGGCCGTAAAAAACGGCGGTGTGCACAGTGCATGTCGTCAAATCCACACATCCGCCGATTAAGGGTGTTCGTCAAAATCAAATAACGACGGGCGTTTGCGGCGGGTGGAGGTTCAACCCTTAAGGAGTTTTATCATGTCCGTTACCATGCGCGAAATGCTGGAGGCTGGTGTCCACTTCGGTCACCAGACCCGTTTCTGGTCCCCCAAGATGGCCCCGTACATCTTCGGTGCCCGCAACAAGATTCACATCGTCAACCTCGAAAAGACCCTGGCCAAGTACAACGAAGCCATGGCTTTCGTGAAGAAGCTGTCGGCCAACCGCGGCAACATCCTGTTCGTCGGCACCAAGCGTCAGGCCCGCGAAATCATCGCCGAAGAAGCAGCACGTGCCGGCGCAGCCTGCGTCGACCAGCGCTGGCTGGGCGGCATGCTGACCAACTTCAAGACGGTCCGCACCTCGATCAAGCGTCTGAAGGACATGGAACTGGCTGTTGAAGCCGGCGATCTGGAGCGCATGTCCAAGAAGGAAGCGCTGACCTTCCGTCGCGAACTGGAAAAGCTGCAGAAGTCCATCGGCGGCATCAAGGATATGGCCGGCCTGCCGGACGCCATCTTCGTCGTTGACGTCGGTTACCACAAGATCGCCATCACCGAAGCCGAAAAGCTCGGTATCCCGGTCATCGGCGTGGTCGATACCAACCACTCGCCGGACGGCGTTGCTTACGTCATTCCGGGTAACGACGACTCTTCCCGCGCCATTCAGCTGTACGCCCGTGGCGTGGCCGATGCCATCCTCGAAGGCCGTAGCCAGGTCCTGCAGGAAATCGTTGCCGCCGGCGGTGATGATGAATTCGTCGAAGTCGAAGAAGCAGCTGAATAAGTAATGCTGTAATGGCGGAGCCTCAGGCTCCGCCTGTCTTAAAGCTCAGGAGATAGAAACATGGCGGCAATTACCGCAGGTATGGTTGCAGAGCTGCGCGGCAAGACCGACGCACCGATGATGGAATGCAAGAAGGCCCTGACCGAAGCCGATGGCGACATGGCCAAGGCCGAGGAAATCCTTCGCGTCAAGCTGGGCAACAAGGCCTCCAAGGCAGCTGCCCGCATTGCAGCAGAAGGCATCGTTGCCGTCAGCATCACTGCTGATGGCAAGGTTGGTGCAATCATCGAAGTCAACAGCGAAACCGATTTCGTTGCCAAGAACGATGACTTCATCGCGCTGACCAATGGTTGCGCCGCACTGGTGGCTGCCAGCAATCCGGCCGACGTCGCTGCGCTGTCCGCGCTGCCGATGGGCGAAGGTACGGTGGAATCCACCCGTGCCGCGCTGGTGGGCAAGATCGGTGAAAACATGACGATCCGCCGCTTCGTCCGTTGCGAAGCCAAGGGCCGGATGGTTTCCTACATCCACGGCGGCGCCAAGGTTGGCGTGCTGCTTGATCTGGTCGGTGGCGACGAGCAACTGGGCAAGGATCTGGCGATGCACATCGCTGCTTCCAAGCCGAAGTCGCTGGATGCATCTGGCGTTTCCGCCGAACTGCTCGACACCGAGCGTCGCGTTGCCATCGAAAAGGCCCGCGAAGCCGGCAAGCCGGAAGCGATGCTGGAAAAGATCGCCGAAGGTACCGTGCAGAAGTATCTGAAGGACGTGACCCTGATGGGCCAGGTCTTCGTCAAGGCCGAAGACGGCAAGCAGACGATCGAGCAGTTGCTGAAGGCCAAGGGCGCTTCGGTGGCCAGCTTCACGCTGTTCATGGTCGGTGAAGGCATCGAGAAGAAGGTTGACGATTTCGCTGCCGAAGTCGCTGCCCAGGCTGCTGCCGCTGCTGCCAAGAAGTAATTGAAAGGAACGCCGATGACCACCCCCAAGTACAAACGCATCCTGCTGAAACTCTCTGGCGAGGCCCTGATGGGGTCCGATGCCTACGGCATCAACCCGCAGGTCATTGCGGGGATTTGCGGCGAGATCAAGGCGGTTGCCGACCTGGGTGTGGAAATCGGCGTCGTGATCGGCGGTGGTAACATCTTCCGTGGGATGGCCGGTACGGCTACCGGGATGGATCGCGCCACTGCAGATTACATGGGTATGCTGGCCACGGTGATGAACGCCATGGCGCTGTCCGACGCAATGCGTCAATGTGGTCTGAATGCCCGGGTGCAGTCGGCCCTGAATATCGAACAGGTGGTCGAGCCCTATATCCGCGGCAAGGCCATTCGTTACCTGGAAGAAGGCAAGGTGGTCATTTTCGGTGCTGGCACCGGCAACCCCTTCTTCACCACCGATACTGCTGCAGCCCTGCGCGGCTCGGAAATTGGCGCGGAAATCGTGCTGAAGGCGACCAAGGTCGACGGTATCTACACGGCCGATCCGAAAAAGGATCCGGCGGCGACCCGTTACGACCGGATCAGCTTCAACGATGCGATTTCGCAAAATCTCGCGGTCATGGATGCCACGGCATTCGCCTTGTGCCGCGACCAGAAACTGCCGATCAACGTGTTCTCCATCTTCAAGGCCGGTGCGCTGAAGCGCGTGGTCTGTGGCGAGGATGAGGGCACGCTGGTCTATTGCTGAGGGAGAGACGGATGATTGCCGAACTCAAGAAGACCGCTGAAGCGAAGATGGTGAAAACGCTGGAGTCGTTGAAGAACGACCTCCTGAAAATCCGTACCGGCCGCGCCCATGTCGGCCTGCTCGATCACGTGCAGGTGGATTACTACGGTTCGCCGGTGCCGGTGAACCAGGTCGCCAACATCACCCTGGTTGACGCCCGGACGCTGGGTGTCCAGCCGTGGGAAAAGAACATGGTGCAGAAGGTCGAGAAGGCCATCCGCGATTCCGATCTCGGTCTCAATCCGGCGACCCAGGGCGATCTGATCCGCGTGCCGATGCCGGCGCTGACGGAAGAACGCCGCAAGGAAATGAACAAGGTCGTCAAGAACGAAGGCGAGGGCGCCAAGGTGGCGATCCGCAACCTGCGTCGCGACGCCAACACCCATCTGAAGGATGCGCTGAAGAAGGGCGAAATCCCCGAAGACGACGAGCGTCGCGCCCAGGACGACGTGCAGAAGCTCACCGATAAATTCATCGCCGAAGTCGACAAGATGCTCGCCGCCAAAGAGGCCGAGCTGATGCAGATCTGAGCCGTTCCGGCTGCATGGCGATATTTTCCAGTTCGACGCGGGATGTTCCGCAAAGCTCGGCTGTGCCGCACCATGTTGCGGTCATCATGGACGGTAACGGTCGCTGGGCGAAAAAGCGATTTTTGCCGCGCTTTGCCGGGCATGTCAAGGGCGTCGATGCGCTGCGTGACCTGGTGCGCACCTGTCTCGATCTCGGCGTCCGCTATCTGACGGTTTTTGCCTTTTCATCGGAAAACTGGCGTCGACCGCAAGAAGAGGTTTCGCTGTTGATGCAGTTGTTCGTCAAGGCGCTGGAGCAGGAAGTTGTGCGCATGAATCGCAACAACGTCCGCTTACGCGTGATCGGTGATCTATCGCGTTTCGATGCCCATTTGCAAGCGCTGGTGAAAAAAGCCGAGGAAACGACAGCCGGGAACACCGCACTCGACTTGTCCATCGCCGCCAACTACGGTGGGCGGTGGGATATCATGCAGGCGCTTAACCGCTTGTCCATTGCCCAACCTGAAAAGGCGGGCAAGTGGACGGAGGCGGATCTGGAACCCTATTTGTCGATGGATTTTGCGCCCGAACCGGATTTGTTCATCCGTACCGGTGGTGAAGAACGGATCAGCAATTTCATGCTCTGGCAACTGGCCTATACCGAGTTTCACTTCACTCCGACACTCTGGCCGGATTTCGACGGCAAGGAATTCAACAAGGCGATTCTTTCCTACCAGCAACGCGAACGCCGTTTCGG
>Ga0209066_10001107_pt1 | contig 36571 bp, 31 predicted proteins | sample All_14_2_FD_187198 | JGI IMG/M metagenome (GOLD analysis project Ga0209066, IMG submission 187198) | Freshwater microbial communities in response to fracking from Pennsylvania, USA - Allegheny Zone_MetaG_DW_15 (SPAdes) (version 2) ... | reverse complement strand
CATCTGAAGCCTGTACCGTCACCTCGTAGATGTTGTTGCCATCGGCATCTGTCGGGGTTTCAAAGTCCGGTGCGCTGACAAAGATCAGGACCCCGGAGCTGGCGTTGATGCTGAATTTGGCTGCATCGGCACCGCCCGAGATGGCATAGGTCACCGCGTCGCCATCGGCATCGGTCGCAAGCACCGTGGTCACGGCCGTGGTGTTCTCCGCCACGCTCACGGATGCCGTGGTACCCGCGCCATTGCTGCTGATGGCCGGGGCTTCGTTGATCTGGTAGCGCTGCGTGAACACCCCGGTCGTGTCGCCTGTGCCGCTGCCGTTCCACACGATGGCCGCGTGGTGATTGCGCACAGCCACGCTCGGGATGCCCTGCGCGCCCGAGGTGGTGGTGTTGACCAGTTGGTCTGTGGATGAGGCGGTGCCCGTGCTGTCGTACTGACGCATGTAGACGCCAGTGCCCGATCCATCCTGCAGATTGCTCTGCCAGGTCACCACGAAACTGCCTGTGGTGATGTCCATGGCCACGGACGGCGCGGTTTGTGTATCGGTGGACGTGCTGTTCACCTGGAACTCCGCGCCGACCTTGGTCCCTGCGGCGTTATAGCGTTGACCAAAAATGTCTTCCGTGCCACCTTGCGTGCTGGACCACACCACCACGTAGTTGCCGCTGTTGTCCATCGCCACACTCGACAGGCTCTGGGTGCCGGTCGTCGTCGTGTTGACCTGGAAGTTGCTGCCCTGGGCCGCCCGGGCCGCGTCGTAGCGCTGACCGTGGATGTTGCCGCTGTTGTCCGTCCAGGTCACCACAAAGGCACCCGAGCCGTTCATCGCGACATACGGGTCGTTGGTGCCCGCGCCTGCGGCCGATGTCACGGCTGCGCCAGCCGCCAGTGCCGTGCCGCCACTGTTGTACGCGCGGAAGTAAATGTCGAAGGCGACATAGGTGACGTTGGCCGTGCGCCAGGCCACCACGAAGTTGCCCGAGTCGTCCATGGCCACCGATGGGTTGCTCACCGATGCGGTCGGGTAGATCGAAGTGCCCACCGATATGTTGCCGCCTTGCGCCACGGCCGAGGCGTTGTAGCGCTGGGCATAGATGGTGTTGCCCGAGTCCCAGACCACCACGAAGTTGCCCACGTCGTCCATGGCCACCTGGGCGTTGTTGCCACTGGCCACGCTGAACTCTGAACCTGTCTTGACGCCGCCTACGGTGAACAACTGGCCCTTGATGGCCGTTCCCGTGCTCCATATCGCGACGTAGTTGCCGTTGTTGTCCATCGCCACCTGGCGGTTGGTCGCCGTGGTCTGGGTGCCTGTGGTGGTCGTGTTGACGATGGTTTCACTGCCCTGCGCGCTGGCTTGCAACAGACCCATCCAGTCAGCCTGCGCCTGGGCAGAAGGGGCGATCTGGGCCTCGATGGCGCCGTCCGCGTACTCCAGCGTCCAGTTGCCACCCAGCAGCGCCGCACCCGTCTTGTCCATGCTGGCGGCGGTGTCGGCACCCGTCAGCAGGCTGAGGTTGTCCACCAGCGCGCGGCCCACATGCGTTTGCGCCAGGTCGCAGCCATACAGCAGCAGGTCGGCCTGTTCCGTCAGCGCGCCGCCCCAGGAGGCGATGTCGCTCAAATGCAGGTTCAGGCTGTCACTGTCCAGCCGCGTATTGCCCAGGGCCAGGCCGTGGCTGTCACCGTGGCTGATGATGTGGACGGCGTCCAAGTCCTGGCGTTGCTTCAACTCGGTGGTGATGCGATGCAGGCCGTTTTCGTGCGCCTGGATCACCACCACGTCGATCGTCTGGTACGGGCCGGATTGAGCCTGGATGTCCTGGATCAGCTGGTCTGCGTTCGGGATCGAGGCATCGATGAAGACCACTTCATGCCGCTGTGCCGTAGCGCTTGCCTGGCCGGCAGGTGCGTTCGCATCATGGGCAGCAGGCACCGTGCTGGTCGGTGTGGTGGTATCTGCAAGCGCTTCACCAATGACACGTGTGCTGGCGCTCTCGACCTGAGGGCTCAGCATCACGGGTATGCCCAGCAGGGTTGCCGCGTCGGCGCTGAACAACAGGCGGACTTCCAGATCCTCGATCAAGCCCTGAAAGCGCGCAACTGGCGGTGGCTTGAGGCGTGCGGTGCGGCGTGCGGACTGAGGCCGGACCTTGCGCTTCATGCGGCGCCTGCCCCGTGCTCAAACACCCACCACGATTTGTCCCAACGCGACATCGATTCCATTTCCGCAACATCAATGGCACACCGCCCCTGATCATGATGAAGGGGCGTGCTCGATGTTGCATGGCGCTGGGGGGCTGCAATGCGGCGAAAAGCGTCACCATGTCACGCTTAACCAGACGCTGCCTCAGTCCCAATGGCGATGTGGTCTGCGGCGGGGCGGGTAGTAGGGCTCCTCGTACATCACCGGGGCCACCATGGGGTCGACGCTCACGGCGCCCGGGTTGTAGCTGGGGCCTGGTACCGCTGGCGTCAGGGTGACCTGCAGTGGGATGGTGCGCCCGGGTTCTTGTGACATCTGGGTGCTGTACTGCTGCCCTGCGAACTCGTAGACCACGTTGTAGGCCACCACCTGGTTTTCGTAGGCCGACTGCTGCTCACAGCGCCTCACGGTGCTGACCGATCCCTGGCGGCCGTCGTTCTGGATGTGGTCGCCCACCACGGCCCCGCCAATGATGCCGATGCCTGTGGCCAGCGCCTTGCCTGCGCCTTTGCCCACTGCATTGCCCATGGCGCCACCCGCGATGGCACCCAGCAGGGCACCCGCACCGGACGACCGTGGCGGCTCCTGGCGCAGCTCGTCAAAACACACCTGGCGTGGCACGGCCACCTGCCCGATCACCGGTGTGGCCGAAACCACGCGCGCTTGCACCGTGCTCGTGCTGGAACTGGGGCTGCCAACCATCTCGCCTACCTGGGGCCCCGCATGGGCCACCGTGGCAAACAACAGGCTTGCGGCGGCCAAGCCCAGCGTGGGGCGGTGTGAGGCAAAAAGTAAATGCATGGGGGATCTCCTGTGGACCTGCTTGCTCAACGGGCCCGGGCCCCGTGCTGCCGACAGCGCCTGTGTGAAGTCAGGTAAAGCCATCGCAGGCCGGCCAGAGAGACCACCAAAAACAGGCATCTGCGCACCGGGATGCAGCCAACACCCGCGAGGGCGCCTAAAATCAGCGGTTTCGTCTCTTTCACCCGATTCGACCATGTCCAAAACTGTCAAGCCCGCCAAGGCTGCCAAGCCTGCCACGACCACCCAGGTGGCGGCACCCGTGACCGCCAAGGGCGCCACCGCTGCCAGCGCACAGAAAGTCAAGAAAGTCGTCCTGGCCTATTCCGGCGGCTTGGACACCTCCATCATCCTCAAGTGGCTGCAGGACGAATACAACTGCGAGGTGGTGACCTTCACCGCCGACATCGGCCAGGGTGAAGAGATCGAGCCTGCACGCGCCAAGGCCATCAAGATGGGCATCAAGCCCGAGAACATCTTCATCGAAGACCTGCGCGAAGAGTTCGTGCGCGACTTCGTGTTCCCCATGTTCCGTGCCAATGCGCTGTACGAAGGCGAATACCTGCTGGGCACCTCCATTGCCCGCCCCCTGATCGCCAAGCGCCTGATCGAAATCGCCAAGAAGACCAAGGGCGACGCCATCTCGCACGGCGCCACCGGCAAGGGCAACGACCAGGTCCGCTTCGAGCTGGGCGCCTACGCCTTGCTGCCAGGCGTCAAGGTGATCGCACCGTGGCGCGAGTGGGATCTGCTGAGCCGCGAAAAGCTGCTGGCCTATGCAGACAAGCACGGCATCCCGGTTGACTTCAAAAAGCGCAAAGGCGGCGCCCCTTATTCGATGGACGCCAACCTGCTGCACATCAGCTACGAAGGCGGCGTGCTCGAAGACCCGAACTTCGAGCCTGAAGCCAGTATGTGGCGCCTGACTGCGTCGCCCGAGAAAGCCCCCAACAAGGCCCAGGTGATCGAGCTGACCTACGCCAAGGGTGACGTGGTCGCCATCGACGGCGTGAAGATGTCGCCCGCCACCGTGCTGACCAAGCTGAACGAGATCGGCGGCAAGCACGGCATCGGCCGTCTGGACAAGGTCGAGAACCGCTACGTGGGCATGAAGAGCCGCGGCTGCTACGAAACCCCTGGCGGCACCATCTTGCTGAGCGGCCACCGCGCCATCGAATCCATCACCCTGGACCGCGAAGTCCTGGCGCTGAAGGATGACCTGATGCCGCGTTACGCCCGCATGATCTACAACGGCTACTGGTTCAGCCCCGAGCGTGAACTGCTGCAAGGCCTGATCGACAAGAGCCAGGAAACCGTCAACGGCACCGTCAAGCTCAAGCTGTACAAGGGCACCATCCTGGTGGTGGGCCGCGAGTCCAAGACCGACAGCCTGTTCGACGCCAAGATCTCGACGTTTGACGATGACGGTGGCGCCTACAACCAGGCTGATGCGGCGGGCTTCATCAAGCTCAACGCCTTGCGTCTGCGCATTGGTGCGAACGTGAAGGCGGCGCGCGCAGCAGCGGCCAAGGCGAAGCCGGCGGCCAAGAAGGTTGCTGGCAAGCCTGCTGCGAAACCCGCCGTCAAAAAGGCCGCAGCCAAGTAATCACCTTGAAAAGACCGGTGCCGGTGCACCGGTCTTTTTTTGTTCTGGAGAACTCGATATGACCACCACCACCCTGGCCGGCACCGTTGCCACACAAGCCAACGTTTACTTTGACGGCAAGTGCGTGTCGCACACCGTGACCCTGGCCGATGGCACCCGCAAGTCAGTTGGCGTGATCTTGCCCGCGACGCTGACCTTCAACACCGGCGCGCCCGAGATCATGGAAACCACGGCCGGCCATTGCAGCATCAAGCTCAAGGGCGAAACCGACTGGAAGAGCTATGGCCCGGGCGAAAGCTACAACGTGCCCGGCAACTCTTCTTTCGAGATCAAAGTGGAGGGCGAGCCCTACCACTACATCTGCCACTTCGGTTGATCTGGTGAGGGCCTGAGAAGGCCACATCTCAGAACTTGGGCTCTGGTGCGTCGTCCATCGACGTGGGCTTGCAGTCCATGGCGATGGTGCCCAGGGACTCGTCATTGAAGTCCAGCAACTCGCCTTCGAGTTCTGCCGTCTGACGGTCCACGGCAATGCGAATGGTGGCCAGCTTCTTCAAGTTGGGCTGCCACACCAGCCAGTGTCCCCAATAGCCGTTTTGCCACTCGGTGTAATAGCGTGTACCTGGCAGCGGCAGCTTGTACAGCAGCGTGTAGGACATCTGCGAGGCCTTGTACTTCAGGCGCTCGCCCACGGGCAGCACATTGGAGCGCTGGATCAGGGCGGTTTCGTTGTTGTCCCGCATGGCCAGGTCCAGCGTGGCGGGCTTGGTCTTGCCATTGACGGTCATCTTGCCGGCGCAGTTCAGGTAGAGGCTGAACTCTGCCGCCATGGCGTGGGAGCCCACTGCCATGAGCGTCATCAAAACCGTTGAGCGAATGATCTGGCGCATGGTGGTGGCCCTCCTGCAGTCGGCTTATTTCTTCTTGGATGCCGGCTTGGCTGCCGGCTTGGCGTCGATTTCCCTGGACGCGGCGGTGTCACCACCTTGCACGCCCAGTCGGCCGCCCGTACCCAGGCCACCCTTGACGGTTTGCGCCTTGTACTTGCGCAGGGCCTTGACCATCTGGTTGTAGGAGTCAGCAAAGGCGCCGATCACCACCTTGCCTTGGGGCGTCTTGGAATAACCGCCGCCGCCGCCAAAACCGCCACCGCCAAAGGCCGCGCCGAACATGCCGAAGTCGAAGTTCTTGGCCGTGCCTTCTGCTGCCGAGATCTGCACGCCAGAGCGGTTGTCGATCAGCAGCAGGGTTGTGGAGGCCTCATTGCGGCCCACGCTGCCAGCCAGCGCGCCCAGCATGCCCAGGGCACCACCGCCACCGAATGCGCTGCCGCCACCGGTCTTGCCCGAGAACTGGATAGAGGGGCTCAGCGTGTAGTCCGCCGCGACCATCTGGCCCTTCTGGAAGTTGCTGCCTGCGCGGCTTTCGTCGCCACGGGCGAACTCGCGCTCGCGCATCATGTTGTTCAGGCTCTTGCCGCGCTCCACGATCACGAAGCAGTTGCTTTGCTGGATCATCAGGCGCAGCACGGGCACGGTCGAGCCCAACTGGTGGTCGCGCAATTGGTAGTACCAGGGCGCCGAGGTGTCTTCTTCAATGGCCAGGGTGCCCAAAGTTTCCGGACAGTTTTCAAGCTGTGAATTCTGGCCTTCGGCGCTTTCGCCACCCGCGGCGCCACTCACCACGCCCTTGTTTTCACCGAGTGTTGGCGCGGTAGAGCCGCAACCTGTGAGCAAGGCTGCAGTCGCGGCCAGGGTCAGCAGGGACAAGGACCAGCGCGATGCGCCGCCACCGTTGATATCAGAACGCATGAGCAAACCTCCACAAGTCAGACACGGACACACCCACCGGGTGCGTTTCACAGCAATCGCGAAAGTATAGGTGCGGCGCGTGTCCTTGAGTCTCCCTAGCATGGGGGCGTCGAGGGGGGCTCAGATCACCACAGGTTCGGGCTCCAGCCGGATGCCAAAGCGGCCGTAGACGCTTTCCTGGATGGCACGCGCCAGGGTCACCACCTCGGCCCCGCTGGCACCGCCCCGGTTGACCAGTACCAGCGCCTGCCTTTCGTAAACGCCCGCGCGACCAATGGACTTGCCCTTCCAGCCACAGGCATCGATCAGCCAGCCCGCCGCCAGTTTGTACGTGCCGTCGTCTAGCGGGTAATGCACGATCTCCGGGTCGCGGCCAATGATGTCCCTGCACTGTTCGGCCGACACCACAGGGTTCTTGAAGAAGCTGCCCGCATTGCCGATCACCAGCGGATCTGGCAGCTTGGCCCGGCGCACCTCGCACACCCAGTCGAAGATCTGGCGGGCATCCGGGCGGATGTTCGCGGTTTCGGCGATCTTGCGTTCCAGCTCCATATAGCCCAGCACCGGCACCCAGGGCCTGGGCAGGCGCAGGCGCACCGTGGTGATCACACTCTTGTTTTTCAGGTCTTGTTTGAAGACGCTGTCCCGGTAGCCGAAGGCACATTGGGCGGCACTGAGCGTAACGGTGCGGCCTGTAATCAGGTCAACGGCATCCAGAGACTCGAAGCGGTCTTTCAGCTCGACGCCATAGGCGCCGATGTTCTGCACCGGCGCGGCGCCCACGGTACCGGGGATGAGCGCCATGTTCTCCAGGCCGCTCAAGCCCTGGTCCAGGCACCATTGCACTGTGTCATGCCAGGATTCTCCTGCGCCAACCTCCACGATCCAGGCGTCCTCACGGGTTTCAAGCAGGCGGCGCCCCTTGATCTCGATCTTGAGTACGCACAAGTCCACGTCTTTGGTCAGGACCAGGTTGCTGCCACCACCTAGAATGAACTTGGGAGCGCGTCCGAGTTCGGTGTGGTTGACCACCTTCTTGACGTCCGCTTCCGAGCCAATGCGCACCAGCGTGCTTGCCGATGACGGCAAACCAAACGTGTTGAATGCCCGCAGGCTGGCACCCCGCTCGATCACGAGGGGCGTGGGTGGAACAGCGGCGGGTGAGGTGTGCATGGCAGAATTTTCGCAGACAAAGGAGATGCTCATGCCCAGTTTTGACACCGTACTCGATCCCAATCTGGACGAGGTCGGCAATGCCGTCGACCAGACCACCAAGGAAATCGGCACCCGATTTGACTTCAAGGGCACCAGCGCCAACATCGAATTCAAGAAGAAGGACAAGGAAATCGAGTTGTTGGGTGACAGCGACTTCCAGCTCGACCAGGTGCGCGATGTGCTCAACAACAAGCTGACCAAGCGCCAGGTGGACATCCGCTTCCTGGACGTCGGCAAGGTCGAGAAGATCGGTGGCGACAAGGTCAAGCAGGTCATCAAGCTGAAGGCCGGTATCGAAGCCGAGCTGGCCAAAAAAATCACCAAGCTGATCAAAGACAGCAAACTCAAGGTCAACGCCAGCATCCAGGGCGACACCGTGCGCATCCAGGGCGCCAAGCGCGATGACCTGCAAGCGGCCATGGCCCTGATGAAGAAAGACCTGACCGATGCGCCCTTGACCTTCAACAACTTTCGCGACTGAGCGCGGTTTGTTGATGACACCCACAAATTCAAACAGGGAGAAGGTGTGCGGATGCAAATGACAAAGCCCCGCCGTGGCTTGACGGCTTGGATGTTCTTGGCGCTGTCGGGGCTGTGGATGCCCTTGGCCGTGCAAGCGCAAAGCGTGGCCATGACCGGCGGCATGGGCAAAAAGGCCCTGCTGGTGGTCAATGGCGGCGCACCCAAGGCGGTTGCCGCGGGTGACACCTTTCAGGGCGTGACGGTCATCAATGTCACCTCAGAGCAGACCGTGGTCGAGGTGGCGGGCAAGCGGCAAACCATCGTGCTGGGTGGTGCCCCTGTCAGCATCGGTGGTTCGGGCGGCACGGCGCGTGGCACCCAGATCGTGCTGTCAGCCGTATCAGGTGGGCATTTCGTCACCGAGGGGTCGATCAATGGCCGCTCGACCCGCTTCTTGGTGGACACGGGGGCCACCTCGGTGGCCATGGGCATGGAAGAGGCTCGCCGCATGGGCATCAAGTTCGAAGAAGGTGAGCGCATCTATGGCTCTACCGCCAACGGCGTGGTGGCAGGCTTTAGGGTGAACCTGACCACCGTGCGCATCCAGGATGTCGAGGTGCACAACGTCGAAGCGGCGGTGCTGCCTCAGGCCATGCCGGCGATCTTGCTGGGCAACAGCTTCCTGACGCGGTTTCAGATGAAGCGCGACAACGACACGCTGACCTTGACCAAACGCTATTGAGGAAGGCGCAGGCGCGCCTGGATCAGGCGGCTTGCTGTATGCGGCGCGCATCTGCCGCGCGGCCTTGTGTCTGCAACTGGCTCAGCTCGACAGGGTCGTGGGCGCAAAACAGGGTGACCTCCTGACCATGCTGCTGCTTGAGTTGCCGCAAGCGAGCCTGGTTGGTCAGGCGCTGGCGGCGGTCCATCTGCACCAGATTCTGGAACACGCGCAGGCCCACCGGGCAGTCAGGCTCGGCCTGCATTTCACCGCGGTAAAAATAGGCGTCGCCGCAATGCAGCAGCCAGCCCTCATCCCCTCTCACCGCCACGCCGCAATGGCCCTGGGTGTGCCCGGTCAAAGGCACCAGCAGCACTTCTTCGTCGGTGCCGGGCAGGGCACGGATCGCGTCAAAGCCCATCCAGCTGTCGCCCGCCACCTCATGGCTTGACCAGCGCGGGCCATGCGCCCATTGCGCGGGAATGTAGCGGCTCTTCTCCTGAAAACTGACGCGCTGGAGCGCGGCCTGCAGTTCCCTTGCATACACATGCACCTGCGCCTGAGGGAAGTCACTCAGCGCACCCACGTGGTCCAGATCCAGGTGCGTGGGCACGATGTGGCGCACGTCGCGCGGGTCCAGGCCCAGCTCCCGGATCTGATGCAGGGCGGTTTCAGACATCTCCAGGCGTGGGCGCACGACCGCATTGAAGGCCGCGCCCAGTCTGCCGGGGTTGCTGACATCGCCGGTGCCCAGGCCCGTGTCCACCAGGATCAGGCCGTTGCGCCCTTCGATGAGCAGGCAGTGGCAACACATGTGCGCCGGGGCCAGCCAGCCGCCTTCGCCATTGAGCAGGCGACGCCCGAGCGGGCACATGGACCCGCAATTGAGGTGGTGGACTTTCATCTGTTTGCTCCTGCGGTGGCTGCGCCGGCATCATGGCAGCACAATGGCGGCTTGGCCAGCAAGGGCCCCGCTTTGTCCGACTCGATTTGTATCATGCCCCCACGTTCCCGCTTACCCGCCGGCCACGAGCACCTGGCCCAGATTCTGTTTGCGCAAGGTTTTGGCGCGCGCCGCGAATGTGATGGCCTGGTGCTGCACGGCCTGGTGCAGGTGCGCGGCGAGGTGGTGGACGACCCCGATGCGGTCTTCCCTGAAGACCGGCTCGATCTGGTGGTGGACGGCACTCCCTGGGTCACGCACATCAAGGCGCTGGTGATGCTGCACAAGCCGGCGGGGTATGAGTGTTCGCTCAAACCCGGTGCCTGGCCAGGCGTGCACAACCTGTTGCCCGTGCCTTTGCGCCGGCGTGGTTTGCAGCCTGTTGGTCGCTTGGATCAGGACACCACCGGCCTGCTCCTGATGACGGACGACGGCCCCTTGCTGCACAAGCTGACCTCGCCCAAGCACCACGTGCCCAAGGTTTACGAGGTGACTTGCAAACACCCGGTCACCCAGGCCATGTGCGAGCAGTTGCTCAAAGGTGTGGTGCTCGATGATGACCCCATGCCTGTCCGTGCCGACGCCGCCGAGCCAGTGGGCGAGGGCGAGACCACCCATTTGCGGCTGACCCTGTTGCAGGGCAAGTACCACCAGGTCAAGCGCATGGTGGCGGCCGTGAGCAACCGTGTTGAAGGCCTGCACCGCAGCCAGATCGGGCGGCTGACCATACCCGATACGCTGGCGCCAGGGCAGTGGTGCTGGGTCGAGGACGCTGCGATCGTGTTGCCCTGACAGGCTTGTCCGGGCAAGCCTGGCCCATCAAGGCCGCAACTGCGCGATCAGATTGGCCAGCGCCGCATAGGCCGGTGCCGTGTCCAGCTTCAGGTCATCGATGTCGCCCTCGGCCAGGGCCTCGCTCAATCGCTCGATCTGGATCAGCATGGCGGCCAGCATCGCTTCGTCAGGCGCATGAGGGTTGCCGTGTCGGACATGCCGGATCTGCTTAAGGCGCGTCGTGGCCCGTGCTTCGCGCACGCGGGGCTCCAGCAGGCACAGCTCGCGCAGACTACGCCGAAATTGCAGGAAGGATTGGTGACCTTGCACCCAGCGCTGCGCAATCTGCGCCGGTGAAGCACGTTCGGTCAGCAGGCTGTCCAGCATGCTGTGCTCCGCTTCTTCCCAGGCCTGGTAGACCTTGATGAAGATGTCGAGCTTGTCGCTGTACCAGCGGTAAAAGGTTTGCGGTGCAAAGCCAGCGCGGCGGGCTATCCGGTTGGTATCGGTGTCGCCGTAGCCTCGCTCGACAAACTCGGCCACAGCGGCCTGGAGCAAGGCCGTGGCCGTGGCCGGTCCATCGGTGACGGCTTGTTTCGGAGGTCGACCCAAGCGGCGTGGCGGCTGGGTCGCTGGCATGGCGGCAGAGGTCAAGGCGGGAAAACCTGGCCGAGCCAGGCGGTGAGGTCTCGGTGAACCAGCACACGCTCAGGCTCATGCAGGAGCGAATGCGCCAGGTCAGGATACACCCGGGACGTGACCATGCCCTGCGGTGCCTGCCGGGCAAAGCGCTCGCAACCCTCGGGCACCACCAGCTTGTCCGCCTGGGTGTAGAGCAGCAGGGTGGGCGTTTGCCAGGTGCCGGCTTGGTCCAGTACCACCTGGCCTTCGCGCGCCAGGAAGAGGGCAAACCGGGGGGTGATGCGGCCATGCATCATCGGGTCGCCGTTCAGCGCCGAGGCCACGTCGGGGTCATTCCATATCCAGTGCGGTGCGATGCCCGAGGGCACGCTGATGTCCAGCATCAGGCGGCCCATCGTGGTCAGCAGGGCCTTTTGGGTCAGGCTGAGCGTGGGTTGCAGGGCAGGGGCCAGCAAGACCAGGCCGTCGACATGGCGCCACCAGGCAGGCGCCGCGCCATCGCGCACACCGAAGCGCCCGGCGACCACGCCTCCGGTGCTGTGGCCTGCCAGAACGCAGGGTTGGCCTGGGTATGTGGCGCGAACGTGGTCCAGCACCGTGGCCACATCGAACAACAAATCGTCGTCCTTGTTCAGGCCCGCCCGGGGGCCGTCTGAATGGCCATGGCCGCGGTAGTCTGGCGCGACCAGGGTCCAGCCAGCTGCGCGCAAGACGGCAGCCAGTTCACCGTACCAACCGCCACGTGCGCCCAGCCCGTGCAAAAACACCACGACGCCCCGTGCGGCGGGGCAGGGCCAGTGGGCCACGTGCAGCCTGAGCCCGTCTCGGGCGCTCAGGTTCAGGGTGTGGTCTGGATCGATCGGAGGCATCGCGGGCGAGTCTAAGCCGACGTCAGGGGCATAATTTGCGCATATGCAAGTCTTTCGCGGCTTTCACCATGTCGCACTCGCCCCCGCCTGTGCCTTGACGATTGGTAATTTTGACGGGGTGCACCGTGGTCATCAGGCCATGCTGGCGTTGTTGCGCAATGAAGCGCAACACCGCGGCCTGCCCAGCACCGTGCTGACGTTCGAGCCCCATCCGCGCGACTACTTCGCCAGGCTGGCGGGCAAGCCCGAGATCGCGCCATCGCGCATCGCGACCTTGCGCGACAAGCTGTCGGAACTGGCGCGTTGCGGTGTCGATCAGGTCGTGATCCTGCCGTTCGACCGCGCCCTGGCCAGCCTGAGCCCGGATGAATTTGTGGACCGCGTGTTGGTCAATGGCCTGAAAGCCCGGTATGTACTGGTGGGCGACGACTTCCGTTATGGCGCCCGGCGCGCGGGCGACTACGCCTTGCTGGACGCCGCCGGCAACGACCGCGGCTTCGACGTGGCGCGCATGATGAGCTACGAGGTGCACGGTGTGCGCGTGTCGTCTTCGGTGGTGCGCGAAGCCATGGCAGCGGGTGACATGGCCCGGGTCGGCCACCTGCTGGGTCGTCCCTACACCGTCAGCGGCCACGTGGTGCACGGCGCCAAACTGGGCCGCAGCCTCGATTGCCGCACGCTCAACGTGCGCTTTGGCCATGACAAGCCGGCCACCACTGGCATCTTCGTGGTCCGCACCCACGGCCTGGCCCATCAACCCCTTGAAGGCGTGGCCAGCCTGGGCGTGCGCCCTACGGTGGAGGATGCGGGCCGGGTCCTGCTGGAGGTCCATTGCTTCGAATGGCCCGCCAATCTGGGGCAGGAAGGGGGCTACGGTAAAATCGTGCGCGTGGAACTCCTGCACAAACTCCGAGATGAAGCCCGTTACGACGGGCTGGAGGCTTTGCAGGCGGCGATCCACAAGGACATTGCCGATGCAAAGTCCTTCTTCCAGGCGCAACGCCGTCAGACCACCCGCGATCGAATTTGACGCTCACCGTCTGACCCGCCAAGCCTGGCCGCAGCCCCTTGTCGAGTGGCGTGGCCGACCAGATCCCCTGATTTCCTGGAAAGCGACGGTGCCCCGCGCCGTTGACCGACCTTTGCCGAGAATAGCCATGAGCCAAGACAAGTCTGCCCCGCCTGCCAAACAGGCGGAAAGCGCCTACCGCGCCACGCTGAACATGCCCGACACCCCCTTCCCGATGCGGGGGGATCTGCCCAAGCGCGAACCCGCCTGGGTCGCGCAGTGGGAAAAGGACGGTCTGTACGAGCAACTTCGCGCCTCGCGCCAGGGTGCCCCCAAGTTCGTGCTGCACGACGGCCCTCCGTATGCCAACGGCCAGATCCACATCGGCCATGCGGTCAACAAGGTCCTCAAGGACATGATCGTCAAGGCGCGCCAGCTCAAGGGCATGGACGCCATTTACGTGCCTGGCTGGGACTGCCACGGCCTGCCCATCGAGAACCAGATCGAGAAGACCTTTGGCCGCAACCTCAGCCGTGACGACGTGCAGGCCAAGGCCCGTGTCTACGCGGCCGAGCAGATCGACGGTCAGCGCACCGACTTCAAGCGCCTGGGCGTGCTGGCCGACTGGGCCCATCCCTACCGCACCATGGACTTTGGCAACGAGGCCAACGAGGTGCGTGCGCTCAAGAAGATCATGGAGCGCGGCTACGTCTACCGCGGCCTCAAGCCCGTGTACTGGTGCTTTGACTGTGGCTCCTCGCTGGCCGAGTTCGAGATCGAATACGCCGACAAAAAGTCCCAGACCCTGGATGTGGCCTTTCTGAGTGCCGAGCCCGACCAACTGGCTGCCGCCTTTGGCTTGAGCTCGCTCAGCCAGGACGCCTTTGCCGTGATCTGGACCACCACCGCGTGGACCATCCCGGCCAACCAGGCCCTGAACGTGCACGCCGAGCTGAGCTACGCCTTGGTCCAGACGCCCAAGGGACTGCTGGTCCTGGCCGAGTCGCTGGTGGACAAGGCCATGGCCCGCTATGGCTTTGCTGCGGACGACTGCCAGGTTGTGGCCACCACCACCGGCGCCAATCTCGAAGGCCTGAAGTTCAAGCACCCGTTGGCCCACGTGGACAAGGGCTATGACCGCGAAGCCCCCGTTTACCTGGCCGATTACGTCAGCGCAGAAGACGGCACCGGCATCGTGCACGCCGCGCCTGCCTATGGCGTGGACGACTTCAACAGCTGCGTGGCCCACGGGCTGAAGTTTGACGACATCCTCAACCCCGTTCAGGGCAATGGCGTCTACGAGGCCGACCTGCCCCTGTTTGGCGGCCAGCACATCTGGAAGGCCGCCCCCGTGGTGCTGGAGACCCTGCGCGAGCATGGCCGCCTGCTGGCCACCCAGGACATCGTGCACAGCTACCCGCACTGCTGGCGCCACAAGACGCCGGTGATCTTCCGTGCGGCCGCCCAGTGGTTCGTGCGCATGGACGAAGGCGAGGGCGGCACCGAGGGCGTGTTTGCCTCCAACAAGGCCGACAAGACCCTGCGCCAGACTGCGCTGGACGCCATCGACCACACCACCTTCTACCCCGAGAACGGCCGCACCCGCCTGCGCGACATGATCGCCAACCGGCCCGACTGGTGCATCTCGCGCCAGCGCAACTGGGGCGTGCCGCTGCCGTTCTTCCTGCACAAGGTCACGGGTGAGTTGCACCCCGACACCATGGTCTTCATGGACCGCGCTGCCGACCTGATCGAGCAGGGCGGTGTCGAGGCCTGGTCCACGCTGGACCCGGTGCAATGGCTGGGTGACCAGGCGGGCGACTATGCCAAGTCCACCGACATCCTGGACGTGTGGTTTGACTCGGGCACCTCCTTCTTCCACGTGCTCAATGCCAAGCAAGGCAGCCACCCCGGCGCCGGCCATGACGCGCTGCACGAGGCCGACCTGTACCTCGAAGGCCACGACCAGCACCGCGGCTGGTTCCACAGCTCCTTGCTGGCCGCCTGCGCCATCTATGGTCGCGCGCCCTACAAGGGTCTGCTGACCCACGGCTTCACGGTCGATGGGCAGGGCCGCAAGATGTCCAAGTCCGTGGGCAACACCGTGGCCCCGCAAGAGATCAGCAACAAGATGGGGGCCGAGATCATCCGTCTGTGGGCCGCCTCGACCGACTACTCCGGCGACCTGGGCATCGACGAAAAGATCCTGGCCCGCGTGGTGGACGGCTACCGCCGCATCCGCAACACCCTGCGCTTTTTGATGGCCAACACCTCCGATTTCAACCCTGAAACGGATGCCGTGCCTCTCGCTGAGTTGCTGGAGATCGACCGCTACGCGCTGGCCCGCGCCTCGCAACTGCAGGAAGACATCCTGGCCCACTACGAGCGCTACGAGTTTCACCCCGTGGTCTCCAAGCTGCAGGTCTACTGCTCTGAAGACCTGGGCGCGTTCTACCTGGACGTGCTCAAGGACCGCCTGTACACCAGCGCCGCCAACAGCCCGGCCCGCCGCGCCGCGCAAACGGCCCTGTGGCACATCACGAACGGCATGCTGCGCTGGATGGCGCCTTTCCTGAGCTTCACGGCCGAAGAGGCCTGGCAGATCTTCCAGGGTAGCCAAACCGGCAGCATCTTCACCCAGACCTACTGGGACTTCCGCGAGGCCGACAAGGACACCGAACTGCTGGCCAAGTGGTCACGCATCCGCGCCTTCCGTGAAGACGTGAACCGTCAGATCGAAGAAGTGCGCACCCGCGGCGAAGTGGGGTCGTCTCTGCAAGCCAACTTGTTCGTCACCATCAGTGCCGATGACCAGCGCCTGCTGGCCGACCTGCGCAGCCTGGGTGATGACCTCAAGTTCGTGCTGATCGTTTCCAGCGTCGAACTGGCTGAGGGGCACTCGACGCAAATCGAGGTCAACCCCTCGCACGTCACCAAGTGCGAGCGTTGCTGGCACTACCGTGACGATGTGGGCATCAACCCCGAACACCCCACCATCTGCGGCCGTTGCGACAGCAACCTGCATGGCGCCGGTGAACACCGCGAGCACGCCTGATGGCCAGCAAAAAAACCGCCAGCGCCAGCCAGGGTTTGCTGCCCTGGTTGGGCATCGCCTTCATCCTGATCCTGGTTGACCAGTTCACCAAAACCTTGATCGTGGGCTACTTCCAGTTGGGCGACAGCCGCGAGGTCTGGTCCTTCTTCAACGTGGTCCGCGTGCACAACACGGGCGCCGCCTTTTCCTTCCTGGCCCAGGCGGGTGGGTGGCAGCGTTGGTTCTTTGTCGGCCTGGGCCTGGTCGCCACGGGTTTCATCGTCTACATGCTGCGCCAGCACGGCGGGCAAAAGCTGTTTGCCTGGGCCCTGTCGCTGATCCTGGGCGGGGCGCTGGGCAATGTCATCGACCGGTTGGTGCACGGCTATGTGGTCGACTTTCTGGACTTCCACTGGGACGTGCTGGCGCCCATGTTCCATGGTGGTCACTTTCCGGCCTTCAATGTCGCGGACTGTGCCATTTCCGTGGGCGCCGCCTTGCTGATTCTTGACGAATTGCGACGCGTTCGACGCGGTTGAGCGCAGGTAGGGGTGGTGGCTGTTACAGCCAACCCCCGCATTTCCACTGATGACGTGCCCACAGCGCGGGCGTACCTTTGCCTCGAGGGATTCTCCCTTGAGGAGCACGCATGGGTACAGCAGGTCGCTTGACGCACCATGTTCTGGTGTCGCGCCGCCGCACACACCGGCGTCGCCCTACGCTGCGCCGTCACGCGCACTGGCCTTCCCACCACGACTTGGGCGCTCAGCTTGAAGCCTCGTCGGGCTTGCTGGCGCAGGGGGGCGTGGGGCCGTTCGTTGACGGAGGAGCCACGCTTGGGGCTGACGCAGACGCAGCCACCCGCCCGCCCAGCGTGCTGGACATGCCCCTGACCCAACTCGGTTGGCGTGACCCTTTCCACTGGCTGGCAATGGGCTGGCGTGACTTCAGCCGAGCACCGCTGATTGGCCTGTTTTATGGCGCCTGCTTTGTCGCCATGGGCTGGTTGCTGCTGGCGTGCTTCCAGCGTGCCCCCGAATACACCCTGGCCTTGTCGGCGGGCTTTCTGCTCATGGGGCCTTTCCTGTGCCTGGGCTTGTACGAGGTCAGCCGGCGCATGGCGCAGGGTGAGGCGCCCAGTCTGTTCTCGTCCTTGATGGCCTGGCGTGCCGCCAGCGGGCAGCTGGCCATCTTCGCCTGTGTGCTGCTGGTTCTGGAAATGCTCTGGGGCCGAGCCGCCTTGATCGTGTTTGCCGTCAGCTTCGATGGCATGCCCGACTTCCACTCGCTGACCGCGCTGTTGTCGCCTGAAAACCTGCCCTTCATCGTGACCTACCTGGCCGTGGGCGGCGTGTTTGCGGGGCTCATCTATGCGATCAGCGTGATCAGCATGCCCATGATCATGGACAAGTCCGTGGACGCGATTTCGGCTGGCTTGGCCAGCATGCGTCTGGTGAGCACGCAGACGGGCGTCATGCTGCTGTGGGGTGGCTTGATCACCTTGCTGGTGGTGCTGGCCATGCTGCCAGGCTTCTTTGGCTTGCTGGTTGTCGGGCCCGTGGTGGGGCACGCTTCGTGGCATGCCTACCGTGGCGCCACCACGCCGCGTGACTGATACAAAGGGTGCAGGTTTGGTCGCTGCTGGTCTAATGGCGGGTTTCTTTGCCCCCAAGGCCCCGCATCTTGACCCGCCCCCTCATCCTTGACCTCCGTGTACTGAGCTTGCTCGTGCTGCCGCCCATGATGTGGGCCGGCAATGCCGTGGTCGGGCGACTGATGGTGGGCGCCATGCCCCCTGTGGCCATGAATGCCTTGCGCTGGCTGATCGTGGCCCTGATGCTGATGCCACTGGCGTACCGTGCATTGGGTCAGGTGGCCGAGATCAAGCAGCGGTGGGCCTACCTGGCCACCCTGGGGGTCCTGGGCGTGGGGTCTTACAACGCCTTGCAGTACCTGGCGCTGCAAACGTCCAGCCCGCTCAATGTGACCCTGATCGGGGCCAGTGTGCCGGTCTGGATGATGCTGGTGGGCTGGCTGGCCTTCGGACAGGCCATGCAGATGCGCCAGTTGATCGGCGCGGCGCTGTCCACGGCAGGTGTGGTGCTGGTGATTGCCCAGGGCCAGTGGGCGGTGCTGCAACACGTGAGCCTGGTGCCTGGCGATTTGCTGATGCTGCTGGCCAGCCTGATCTGGGCCGTCTACAGCTGGATGCTGGCTCGGCCGCCGTCATCCATGCTGGGGCGTGAGCGGCCCAACTGGGATTGGGCCGCCTTCCTGCAGATCCAGGTGGTGTTCGGCGTCATATGGGCGGGCGCTTGCACAGGTGTGGAAGCCACCTTGGCCGGGCCGGATCAAGCCGCCATGTGGCCGACCGCCTGGTCCACATGGGGCGCCTTGCTCTTCATTGCCATCGGCCCGTCCATCCTCGCTTACAGAAGCTGGGGATTAGGTGTGCAGGCCGTGGGGCCGACCATGGCCGCCTTCTTTGGCAACCTGACACCCATCTTTGCGGCGCTGTGGTCAGCCTTGTTGCTGGGCCAGATGCCGCAGTGGTATCACCCCATTGCCCTGGTGCTGATCACCGCGGGCATTGCCGTGTCGTCCCGAACGGTCAAAACACCCGCAAAGGCCTGATCCCGATCAGAAGCGGCGCTTGCCCATGCCCTTGCGGGGCTTGAAGGGGGGCTGCCCACGCCAGTAGCGCAAGATCAACCACCCGCCGAGCATGCCGCCCAGGTGCGCAAAGTGGGCCACGCCGGAGGTGGTGTCTTGCCAGCTCAGGAACAGCTCCAAGGCCCCGAAACCCAGGACGTAGTACTTGACCTTCATGGGAATGGGCGGGAACAGCGGCATGATGATCCGGTCAGGGAACATCATCGCGTAGGCCAGCAACAGGCCGTAGATGCCGCCCGATGCACCCACCATCGGATTGCCCCAGCCACCCAGGTAGGACATCAGCATCTGCGTCAGGGCAGCCGTCAAGACGCTCGCCAGCAGAAACTCAAGGTAGCGCCGTGTGCCCCACATGCGCTCGAGTTCGCTGCCGAACATCCACAAAGCCATCATGTTGAAGAAGATGTGTGTGACCGAGCCGTGCAGAAACGCATAGCTCACCAGTTGCCACGGCATGAAGTGGTGGCTCTCCAGTGGCCACAAAGCCATGTAAAGACTCAGTGCGCCATTGAGCGCCTCATCCAGGCAGAACATGGCCACGTTGATCAGGATCAGTGCCTGGGTAATGGGGGGCAGCGGCGGCATGCTGGCGCAAATGCAGTGGATGAAGGCCCACATCATAGGGCCGACTTTGCCCGGCGGCTGACACCCCATTCCCGGGACAGCGCCCAGAAAACACACCATCTCCGGTGATGTGTCACAGCAGGCTGGCACGCAACTCGCTAATGTCTTGAAAAGCCTGACGACAGATCGGCGGGCATTCTGGATGGAGGTCTTTGACCATGTCAGCCCACATCGTTCTGACTTCTCACCCGGCGCGTCGCGGTAGCGCCGATCCTTCGCTCGACATCCATTGGGGTGCGGCCACGGCAGCCGAGCGCGGGCCCTTGGTGGCCAGTGTGGCCAACCCGGGCGCGCGCAATGTGATCGGCACACATTCGGGTGCCTACTCGGTTTACCGCGCGCTGGCTGTGGCATCCGGCGCCTTGAACCGCGATCACAAACCCGACCTGACCAACACCACGCCTGCCGAAAGCATCGGGCCCCACCCGCAATGGGCAGACCCGACCAAGATTGTCTCGCTGGACCCCTGGGGGCACCTGGTGGCGGGCGAGTTCAAGGCCCAGCTTGAAGCAGGGGTGGATGTGCGGCCCACCATCGCCATCACCAAGGCCCACATCAACATGCCTGAGCTGATGGCGGCCATTGCCAGTGGGCGCCTGGTGCCTGACGGCGACATATTGAGTGCCAATGGCGACGTCAAGGTCACCAAGGCGGCCATCGACCCGGTGTGGTACCTGCCCGGCCTGGCCGAGCGCTTTGGCATCAAGGAAAGCGCCTTGCGCCGTCATCTGTTCGAGCAGACGGCAGGCATGTTCCCCGAGCTGGTCACGCGGCCTGACCTCAAGGTGTTCTTGCCACCCATCGGTGGCATGACGCTGTACTTCTTTGGTGACGTGAGCCAGTTGGGCAAGCCCGAGACCAAGGTGGCTTGTCGTGTTCACGATGAATGCAATGGGTCGGACGTGTTCGGCTCCGACATCTGCACCTGCAGGCCCTATCTCGCGCATGGCATCGAGGTTTGCATCGAGATGGCCCAGCAAGGCGGCGTGGGCCTGGTCATCTACAACCGCAAAGAGGGCCGGGCGCTGGGCGAGGTCACCAAGTTCCTGGTCTACAACGCGCGCAAGCGCCAGGTGGGCGGTGACCGTGCCGAGACCTACTTTGCGCGCACCGAATGCGTGGCGGGCGTGCAGGACATGCGCTTTCAGCAACTCATGCCCGATGTGTTCCATTGGCTGGGCATCAAACGCATCGACCGCTGGGCTTCGATGAGTGACATGAAGCACGGGGCGCTGATCGAGCAGGGCATCGAGGTGATCGAGCGCGTGCCCATCCCCGAAGAACTGATACCGGCAGACGCACAGGTCGAAATGGATGCCAAAAAGGCGGCGGGCTACTTTTCTGCCTACACGCCCGATGCAGAAGAACTGGCGCAGGCCAAGGGCCGGGGGTTGATGGAATGAGTGCCTTGCCCATCGCTGCGCCTTCGCTGGCCGATACCTTGCTCAGCGCGCAGGCTGTGCGCACACACAGCGCCGCGATCATGGCCCTGGCCCAGGCCGGTCAGGCGCGACATTTCACCTGGCACCCCGAGCGCATGGCTGTGGTGTCTGCCTACGTGACGGGCGTGATCAGGCAACGCTACCCGGATCTGAAAGTGCCGTATCACAGCCGTTGGCGGCATTTCGAGGCCGGTGGCACAGACCGCTGGTCGGCAGTCGCGGCCGAACAAGGGCTGGATGGCCCTTCGGCTCGCCTGGAACGCGCGCGCGCCAGGGTTGACCTGGCGGTGGTCAGTGTGTTGCTCGATGCGGGCGCAGGGCCGTCCTGGCATTACCAGGACTTGCCCACCGGGCAGACGCTCGCGCGATCCGAAGGTCTGGGCGTGGCCAGCTTGCGTTGGTGGGCGGGCGGGGGCATGTCAAGCAACGCGCACCAGCCTTGCCTGGCCGATGCGCAAGGTCTGGAGCGTGTGCAGACGGCCGATCTGGGCCTGGCCTTTCAAGTGTCTGATGACAACCCGCTGGTGGGCATGGACGGGCGCGCCAACCTGCTGCGCCAGTTGGCACTGGCCTTGAAGGCCCATCCTGATGTGTATGGCCGCCCTGATGCGCCCGAGCTCTTGCGCCCCGGGCACCTGGTTGACACCCTGTTCAGGCAGGCGCCCACCGGCAAGGTGCGTGGGGCTCACGTGCTGTCCGTGCTGCTGCATACACTGGGCCACATTTGGCCAGGTCGCCATGAACTGGGTGGCGTCCCGCTGGGCGATTGCTGGCCGCATCCGGATGCACCAGATGGCTGGCTGCCTTTCCACAAGCTGAGCCAGTGGATGACCTACTCCCTGCTGGAGCCGCTGGAAGACGCTGGCCTGACCATCATCGAGCTCGATGAGTTGACCGGCCTGCCCGAGTACCGCAACGGCGGCTTGTTGCTTGACCTGGGCCTGTTGCAGGCCCGTGATCGCAGCTTTCACACCACCCGGTGGTCGGCCGATGCCGAGCCCATCGTCGAATGGCGCGCCCTGACCGTGGCCGTGCTTGACCACCTGGCCGAGGCCGTGCGCAGCGAGCTGGGCCTGACGGCTGAGCAGTTCCCTCTGGCACGTGTGCTCGAAGGCGGCAGCTGGGCGGCCGGCCGTCAGATCGCCCTGGCCAAACGACCCGGTGGCCCGCCGCCTTTGCACCTGGACAGCGATGGCACGGTGTTCTGAGGCAACAATGCCATCCGTCATTTCAAGCCCTTACCGGAGGACAAGATGAGCGCTGATTTCCCCAACCTGACCGTGGTCATGCACCCCCTGGTGCAACACAAGCTCACCTGGCTGCGCAGTGTCGACACCAATACCGACAGCTTTCGCAACCTGTTGCGCGAGGTCAGCCAGATGCTGATCTACGAAGCCACGCGCGACCTGCCCACCGAATTGCTCACGATCACCACGCCCATTACCCAGATGGACTCTCCCGTGATCAGTGGCAAGAAGCTGTGCATCGTCTCCATCCTGCGCGCAGGCAACGGCATGGTGGATGGCGTGCTCGCCTTGCTGCCGCTGGCCCGTGTGGGCCATATCGGGCTGTATCGTGACCCTGAAACACTGGAGCCCGTCGAGTACTACTTCAAGGTGCCAGCCGACATCGCCGAGCGTCAGGTTATCGTGGTGGACCCCATGCTCGCCACCGGCAACTCCGCCGTGGCGGCCATCGACCGCATCAAGGAATCAGGCTGCCCCAGCATCAAGCTCATCAGCCTGCTGGCGGCACCCGAAGGCGTGGCCAACATGCTGCGCCAGCACCCAGACGTGCCCATCGTGACGGCCTCACTGGACAGCCATCTCAACGACCACGGCTACATCGTGCCGGGTCTGGGCGATGCAGGTGACCGCATCTATGGCACGGTCTGAACCTGCGCAATAAGGCACGAACTGCGGGCAAATCACCCGCTGACTCACCGCATGGCCAGATCAGACCAGGTTTGACAATCACCCGACCAAATCGTTTACGGCGCGCGCTTGCGCCCGCCAACTTTGTCCGAGGTGATGCCCATGTCCTGGTTTGCCGATCTGCGCTTGCGCACCAAGCTTCTGGTTTCATTTGCCGTTGTGGTGTTGCTGACGGCTGTCCTAGGCGGGTTCAGTATCACCCGCCTGTCAGCCATCGATACGGCCACGACAGAAGTGACGCAGCACTGGATGGTCAGTCAGCGCGCCGCGGCGACGATCAATACGCTGACCGCAGACTACCGGATCTATGAGTTGCAGTTCATTGCAGCCAAAGATGCCGCTGAACGCACGGCCTACGAGCAAAGAATCAGCGCCAAAGCGGCAGACATTGCCAAGCAGATGGGCGAGTACGCCAAGCTGCTCTCGAGCTCGCAAGAATCGGCCATGTGGGACAGCTTCAAAACAGATTGGGCAGCTTATCTGGTCGAGCACGACAAGATGTTGGCGCTGGCCACGCAGGGCAAGCCTGACGAAGCGCACGCCATGGCCATTGGGGCGAGCCGCGACATCTACCTTCGCTACAGCGAAACCCTGGACAAGCTGGTCGACTTCAATACGCAAGGCAGCGAGGCAGCCACCAGCCAGGCAACTGCAAGCTACGCCAGCGCACGCTGGGCCATTCTGGTCGGCATCATGCTGTCGGCATGCATTGGTGCCGGTCTGGCCTGGTCCATCTCTGCACAGGTCTCGGCGCCCATCGAAGAAGCCGCCAAGGTGTTGCAATCCGTGGCCGACGGCGACCTGACACATCAAGTCAGCGCCACACGCCGCGATGAAATCGGTGACATGCAAACCGCCTTGGCCCGCATGATCAGCAGCCTGTCCGATATGGTGCACCAGGTCCGTACTGGTGCGGACTCTGTGGCCACCGCCTCGTCACAGATCGCGCAAGGCAACACCGACCTGAGCAGCCGCACCGAGAACCAGGCATCCAGCCTGCAGCAAACCGCAGCTTCTGTCGAGGAGATGGCCGGCACGGTGCGCACCAATGCCGACAACGCACACCAGGCCAACCAGTTGGCCAGCGCCGCATCCGATGTGGCGGCCAAGGGTGGCGAGGTCGTCAGCCAGGTCGTGGACACCATGAACGGCATTCAGACCGCCAGCCGCAAGATCTCTGACATCATCGGCGTGATCGATGGCATTGCTTTTCAGACCAACATCCTCGCTTTGAACGCTGCTGTGGAAGCCGCCCGGGCAGGGGAGCAGGGCCGTGGCTTTGCCGTGGTGGCCGGCGAGGTGAGGTCGCTTGCCCAACGCAGCGCCCAGGCCGCACGCGAAATCAAAACCCTGATCAACGACAGCGTGGAGAAGGTCAACTCGGGCAGTCAACTGGTCAGCGCAGCGGGTGCAACCATGGGTGATGTGGTGACCCAGGTGCGCAAGGTCACCGACCTGGTTGGCGAGATCGCCCATGCCAGCACAGAGCAAAGCCAGGGCATTGGCCAGATCAACCAGGCTGTGGCCCAACTCGATCAGGCCACCCAACAAAATGCCGCCCTGGTGGAAGAAAGCATGGCTGCGGCCGACAGCTTGCGCTCGCAAGCCCAGAAGCTGGCTGAAGCCGTGGCTGTATTCAAGCTGAGTGGGGTACAGGTTGTCATGGCCGCGCCGGTCAGATCGCCTGTTCGCCCGGTGCAGAAGATGAGCCCGCGCGTGACGCCGTCTCCCAGTACACACCGCGCAACCGCCAGCAGCCAGACCACCCCAAGCCCTGCAGCAACCCCCTTGCCTCAACTGCCAGCCCCCGCGCAGCAGCAGGCGACCACCGCCTCAGCAGGCAACGACCAGGACTGGGAAACCTTCTGATCTGCCACGGGCCTGAGGTGGCCTGAACCCTGCTAGGCTCGTTGCGGGTGATGCTGGCGCATCGCTGACAGGAGCCAGCTGTGTTTGATCTGATTGTTCGACATTGCAACTTGCCTGATGGCCGTACAGGGCTAGACATCGGTGTGCAGCAAGGTCGCATCGTGGCCGTGCAGGCCCAGTTGCCTGGCCAAGCCGCCCAGGAACTGGATGCCGCTGGCCAACTTGTCAGCCCCCCTTTTGTCGATGCCCATTTCCACATGGACTCGACGCTCAGTTACGGGCTTCCTCGCATCAATCAGTCGGGCACCTTGCTCGAAGGCATCGCCTTGTGGGGTGAACTCAAGCCCCATCTGACACAAGAGGCCATCGTCGAGCGCGCGCTGCGCTATTGCGACTGGGCCGTAGCCAAAGGCTTGCTGGCGATCCGCTCGCATGTCGACATTTGCGACCCGCGCTTGCTTGCCACGGAGGCCTTGCTGCATGTGCGCGAGCGCGTCAAGCCCTACCTCGACCTGCAACTGGTGGCCTTCCCGCAAGACGGGGTGCTCCGCAGCCAGCAGGCCCTGCCCCAGTTGCAGCGTGCCTTGGACATGGGCGTGGACGTGGTGGGCGGCATCCCGCATTTCGAGCGCACCATGGCCGATGGCGCAGAGTCCGTGCGCGTGCTGTGCGAACTGGCGGCGCACCGTGGACTGCGCGTCGACATGCACTGCGACGAGTCCGACGACCCCCTGTCTCGCCACATCGAAACCTTGGCCTTCCACGCCCAGCGGCTCGGCATGCAGGGCCGCGTAGCGGGCTCGCACCTCACCTCCATGCACAGCATGGACAACTACTACGTCAGCAAACTGCTGCCGCTGATCAAAGAGGCCGGCGTCGCTGCCATTGCGAACCCCCTCATCAACATCACACTGCAAGGTCGCCACGACAGCTACCCCAAACGCCGAGGCATGACCCGTGTCCCCGAGATGCTGGCCGCCGGCATACCCGTGGCCTTCGGGCATGACTGCGTGATGGACCCCTGGTACAGCCTGGGCAGTGGCGACATGCTGGAGGTTGCGCACATGGGCCTGCACGTGGCCCAAATGACCGGGCAAGCCGCCATGCGGCAGTGCTTCGACGCCATCACCACCACGCCAGCCGGGATCCTGGGCCTGGGGGGTTATGGACTGGATGTGGGTTGCCATGCAGACATGGTGATCCTGCAGGCGCGAGACCCTGTCGAAGCCATCCGCCTGCGTGCCACGCGCCTGACCGTCATCCGACGCGGGCAAGTGGTGGCGCAGAGCCCGGCGTCGGTGGCGGCGCTGCAGTTGCCTGGCAGACCGCCATCGGTAGATTGGCTCCTTGGCTGACACGGCGCTGCGATGGCAAAAAGCGGAGCGACTCTGTGTTAGAGTAGAGGGCTTCACGCAATTGCCCTGGTGGTGAAATTGGTAGACGCGCCGGATTCAAAATCCGGTTCCGCAAGGAGTGCCGGTTCGAGTCCGGCCCGGGGCACCATCTGAAACCCGCACGTTTCCTGACGTAGCGGGTTTTTTGTTGTCTGCTCGCCAGTGCATACACGCGCCTGTGTGAACCCGACCCTGCTCGCAGGCTTTGCGGGCCTGACACAATAGGGGCGATGAAATACCCCACGCTCGAAGACGCCATTGGCAAGACGCCACTCGTTCAACTGCAACGTGTGCCCGGCGCAGACTGTGACGCCCGGGGCAACGTCATCCTGGCCAAGCTCGAGGGCAACAACCCGGCAGGGTCGGTGAAAGACCGCCCTGCGATCAACATGATCCGCCGTGCCGAAGAGCGTGGCGAGATCAAGCCAGGCGACACGCTCATTGAAGCGACCTCGGGCAACACCGGCATCGCGCTGGCCATGGCTGCAGCTATCCGGGGCTACCGCATGATCCTGATCATGCCGGAGGACCTCAGCATCGAGCGCGCGCAGACCATGAAGGCCTTTGGGGCAGAGCTCATCCTCACACCCAAGAGCGGCGGCATGGAATACGCCCGCGACCTGGCCGACCAGATGGTGCGCGAAGGCAAGGGCGTGGTGCTCGACCAGTTCGCCAACCCCGATAACCCGTCGGTGCACTACGACACCACCGGCCCCGAAATCTGGGCTGATACCCAAGGCTTTATCACGCATTTCGTGAGTGCCATGGGTACCACCGGCACCATCACTGGCGTGTCTCGTTTCCTCAAGGAAAAGAACCCGGACGTGCGCATCGTGGGGGCGCAACCGCAAGATGGTTCACGCATCCCCGGCATCCGCAAGTGGCCCGAAGCCTACTTGCCCAAGATTTACGAACCCACCCGCGTGGACGAACTCATTTACGTCAGCCAGCTTGATGCTGAAGACATGGCCCGACGCCTGGCGCGTGAAGAAGGCCTGTTCTGTGGCATCTCTGCTGCGGGCGCTTGCTGGGCCGCGCTGCAACTGGCGCAAAATCTGAGCAACGCTACCATTGTCTTCATCGTGTGCGACCGTGGCGACCGCTATCTGTCAACGGGCGTCTTCCCAGCCTGAAGGATCCCCATGGACATCCACAAAGAACTCGACGCCCGCGGACTGACCTGCCCCTTGCCCATTCTCAAGGCCAAAAAAGCCTTGTCTGACATGCACAGTGGCGAGGTTCTCAAGGTGCTGGCCACCGACCCCGGTTCCGTCCGTGACTTCCAGGCATTTGCCCGCCAGACTGGCAACGACCTGCTTGACCAGCAGGCTCAGGAGTCGGGCGGGCAGGAGCAATACATCCACCTGCTGCGCCGACGGTAAGTTCGGCTCATTCCAGCAAGTCGCCGCCTTGAGGCGCCTGCAGACCCAGGTGCTTGAAGGCTGACGCGGTGGCGATGCGCCCACGGGGCGTGCGCTGCAAAAAGCCCTGCTGGATCAGATAAGGCTCGATCACGTCCTCGATCGTTTCCCGCTCTTCACCGATGGCGGCAGCCAGGTTGTCCAGGCCCACGGGGCCACCATCAAACCGGTGGATGATGGCCTCCAGCAGCTTGCGGTCCATCACATCAAAACCCAGCGGGTCCACATCCAGCATGGCCAGGGCCTTGTCAGCGATCTCACGCGTGATGCGGCCATCGCCCTTGACCTCGGCATAGTCCCGCACCCGGCGCAGCAGGCGGTTGGCGATACGCGGTGTGCCGCGTGAGCGCCTGGCCACCTCGATCGCACCGTCGGCATCAATCGGGGCGTTCAACAACCTGGCCGAGCGCGTCACGATGCGCTGCAACTCTTCCGGGCTGTAGAACTCCAGGCGCGCCACGATGCCAAAACGGTCTCGCAGCGGGTTGGTCAGCATGCCTGCCCGCGTTGTGGCGCCCACCAGTGTGAAGGGTTGCAGGTCCAGCTTGATCGAACGCGCAGCAGGCCCCTCGCCGATCATGATGTCGATCTGGTAGTCCTCCAGCGCGGGGTAGAGAATCTCTTCGACCACCGGGCTCAAGCGGTGGATTTCGTCAATGAACAGCACATCGTGCCGCTCCAGATTGGTCAGGATCGCGGCCAGGTCCTTGGGCTTTTCCAGCACGGGCCCGGAGGTCTGGCGCAGGTTCACGCCCAGCTCCGTCGCGATGATGTGGCTCAGCGTGGTCTTGCCCAGGCCTGGAGGGCCAAAAAGCAGGACATGGTCGAGCGCCTCACCTCGCTGGCGCGCTGCACCGATGAATATCTCAAGCTGTTCGCGTGCCTTGGCCTGGCCGACGTATTCGTCCAGGTCCTTCGGGCGCAAGGCGCGCTCGACCACATCTTCATTGGGCGAGGCCACTGACGGCCCCACCACACGGGCAGGCGCTTCCTCGAAAGAAGGCGAGGGCAAAGCGCTGCCCTTGCTGCGGCGAGGCGGGCTGAAGTCATCGGTCTGAATGCTCATATGGGTGGATTATCCGATGTGCTGGTTTGTTGTGCTCCGGCAACATTAATCCGAATGGATTCGGGTTTATGACAACCCCGTCATCAAAGGAATTGAAAAAGTCTGCTGCAATGCGTCTAGTTTCAGCGCGACCCCTGCTCGATTCCGGTCCGCAGGCCACACGGTGCAAACTGCCCGTGTACAACACAACAAGCCGCTGAGGCTTCTGGTTCAACTTTGGAGAAGTCAATGAAAAAGACTCTGCTGGCTCTGGCTGCCATCGCCGCATCTTCTGCCTCTTTCGCTCAATCGTCCGTCACGCTGTACGGCGTGGTTGATGCCTCGCTGGAAAGCGCCAAGGGCGATAAGACCGTCACCCGCGTCACCTCTGACAACCTGAGCTCTTCGCGCCTGGGTTTCAAGGGCACCGAAGATCTCGGCGGCGGTTTGAAGGCCAACTTCGCGCTGGAATCCTCCCTGAAGGTGGATGACGGCACGGCCAACAGCACCCGCTTCTGGAGCCGTGCTGCATGGGTTGGTCTGTCTGGTGGTTTCGGCGACATCCGCCTGGGCCGCATCGACACGCCCATCGGTGACATCGCGGGCAACGTGCTGAGCGCGCAAGCCTACGACGATCTGGTTCTGGTTGGCACCCGCGCCGGCAACAGCTACCGTCGTGCTGACAACGCCATCACCTACTTCCTGCCTACGTTGATTCCTGGTCTGTCTGCTCAATTGCAGTACACGACGTCCAACGGCACGTCGTCTGCTGCAGGCACGGAAACGGCCGGTAGCGACCTGAACAAGGCTGTCGGCTTGAGCGTGAAGTACGCTGCAGGCCCCCTGTCTGCCGGTCTGGGCTACGAAAACATCAAGGACAACAACGCCGCAGCAGGCAGCCAGAAGGCCAACGCCACGCTGGTTTATGCAGGCTACGACTTCGGCGCAGCCAAGGTCACGGCTTACTACGACACGGAAACCAACCCCAATGCGACGGCTGGTCTGCGTCGTTTGTCTTTGTTGGGCGCCAAGGTCGCTGTGCCTTTCACGCCTGAGTTCACGCTGATCACTGGCCTGTCCACTGCACGCAATACAAAGGGTAATGTGGCCTCGAACGACAATGTTCAGATCATCACGGTTAAGGGCATCTACAGCCTGTCCAAGCGTACTTCGGTGTACGGCATGGTCACCAACGTGAACAACGACACGGCCACCAACTACAGCTTGGTTACTGCATCCAACGACAAAACAACCCACGGCCTGGCCGTTGGTGTGCGTCACTCGTTCTGATTCACGCGCACTACGGCGTGATTCCAAAAAGGGGCTTCGGCCCCTTTTTTCATTTCTGAACTGCCAATTCTGTTGTCGTCATTTGGCGACACATAGCAGAAACCTGGGGTGTTGCGCTGCCTGGTTCAGCAACAATTCCTTGCGCCCCCCGATCTAGGGGGTAACAAGGAGATTCACCATGCAAAAAACCGTTCTGACCAAAGCTGTCGCGGTTGCTCTGGCCACACTCGGCGCTGGCGCAGCCTTCGCCCAATCCAGTCTCACCATCTACGGCAACATCGACGTTGCAGTGGACAACACCCACAAAGGGCAAGGTAACGTCAGCGGCACGCTTTTCGCAGCCAGTACAGCGTTGTCTAAGTCAACGACCTTGACCCGAGTTACATCCAGCTTGTCGTCTGTCAACGCATTGGGCTTCAAGGGTACAGAGGACCTGGGTGGTGGCTACAAAGCCGGCTTCATTCTGGAAGGCCAGTTCCAGGTCGACACGGGCGCCCAGAGTGGTCAGGACGGGCGCATGTGGGGCCGTCAGGCTTATGTCGGCTTGACCACGCCTGTGGGTGAAGTTCGCATTGGCCGCCAATATGCCCCCATGTTCTACAGTTTTGCCTTTGCAACGGTCGAGGCCTTGGGTGGTGCTGACCTCCAGGGTACGGGCGTGGCCTTGAACAATCTTCAGGTACGCCAGGACAACCAGATCAGCTATTGGCTCAAAGCCGGTGACCTGACTGCCGCCTTGTCTTACTCGCCTCAAGCAGGCGTTGACTCGAAAGTGTCGAGCGCCCGGGCCTCAGCTGGCACACTGACCACGACTTCGGGGCAAGTCATCGGTGGTGCATCTGCAGGTACCGAGGCCACGGGCGCTGGTGGTCGCGGCCAGACCTTCGGTCTGTTCGTGAACTACGCCGTGTCGCCTGAGTTGTCTGTGAATGGTAGCTACCACGGCAACAAGTTTGGCGACGCGCAGTTGCAGACTTCGACTGGTACGCTGTTGTTCAATCTTGACAAGTACGCGGCCTATTCGCTGGCAGCCAAGTACACCGTGCCTGGTATGGGTACGCAACTGTCCGGTATTTATCACAACGGCAAGTTCTCGATGGACGCCGGTAATGACGTGAAGGTCAACACCCTGGCGTTTGGCGTCAAGCACCCCATCGACAAGTTCTCGGTTGGTGCACAGGTGGCCTATTCCGAGTTTGCGAACTTCTCCAAGGGTAAAGACACGGGGATCATGCTGATCGGTGATTACAACTTTTCGAAGCGCACCAAGGTTTACCTCCGTGCGGGATTCGTGAAGGATGATCGTGGCAATGTCGCGCTCACGGACAACGCAGCGCTCAATGCTGGTGGTCTGGGTATTGCCGGTGGTCCTGGCCCATTGCTCACCAGCCTGGGTTCGCTTGAAACGCCGCTGTTCTCCGGCGGTGGTGCCAACTTTGATGCGACGACCCGCATGTTCGCCATCGGCATCCGTCATCAGTTCTGATCAAGCAAGACCTCAACAAAAAACCGCCCTCGGGCGGTTTTTTCATGGGTGATCCGCAAGGCCAGCAGTCAGCCAGGCAGCAGATGTTCCAACTTGTACAGGTCGGTGGCCAGCTCTCGTTCGCGAACAAGCCATACCTGATCGCCATCCACCATCAGCTCGGCTGCACGGCCGCGCGTGTTGTAGTTGCTGGCCATGGTCATGCCATAGGCGCCAGCAGACAAAACGGCCAGCACGTCGCCAGCCTGAACATACAAAACCCGATCGCGACCCAGCCAGTCACCTGACTCGCACACGGGGCCAACCACATCCCAGGTCATCGCGGCGCCTTCTCGCAACTGGGTGTTGACGATGCCCATGTAAGCCTCATAAAGGGCAGGGCGCATCAGGTCGTTCATGGCCGCATCCACCACGCAGAAGTTCTTCTGCTCGCCTGGCTTGAGGTACATCACCTCGGTGAGCAGCACGCCGGCATTGCCAACCAGCGAGCGGCCCGGCTCGAACACGATTTCGCGGTGCCCGTGCCCGCGCGCGTCAATCTTGGCCAGCAACTGCGCGATCAGCACATCTGCTGCCGGAGGTACCTCGTCGGTGTAGGTGATGCCCAGCCCGCCACCCAGGTCCATATGGTGGATCTTCACGCCAGCTGCCTCGATCGCCTCGACCAGATCCAGGACCCTGTCCAGCGCATCCAGGTAGGGCGAGACCTCCGTGATCTGCGATCCGATGTGGCAGTCGATGCCGACGACATCGATGCCGGGCAGGGCAGCGGCCCGCTTGTAGGTGGCGACGGCCAACTCATGGGCTACCCCGAATTTGTTGCCCTTCAAGCCGGTTGAGATGTACGGGTGGGTGCCGGCGTCCACGTCGGGATTCACGCGCAGACTCACGCGGGCACGCAGGCCACTTTGCGTGGCCACTTCAGACAGCACCTCCAGCTCGGCAGTGCTTTCCACATTGAAGCAGCGCACGCCAGCTTCCAGCGCCAGGCGCATCTCCGAGCGGGTCTTGCCCACGCCTGAGAAAACCACCTTGCCCGCTTCACCACCCGCAGCGAGGACACGCGCCAGTTCGCCTGCGGACACGATGTCAAACCCACAACCGGCCTTGGCGAAGGTTTGAAGCACCGCCAGGTTGGAGTTGGCTTTCACGGCATAGCACACCAGGTGCGCACGACCAATCAGGGCTCTTTGGTAAGGCGCCAACGCGGCCAGCATGGCTCTGCGCGAATACACATACAGGGGGCTGCCGTGTTGCCGCACCAGGTCTCGAAGCGGCACGTCATCCAGGTACAAGTCGGCCCCTTTGTAGGCCAGGAAGGGGGAGCCAGGTAGCGTCATGAGGATGATGTCTGTGAAGAAGGTGAAGAGGCGGCTGGTGCGGGCAGGTACAGTGGGCCCTTCTGGCCGCATCCCGCCAAGGCAGCCAGCGTCAGCCCACAGGACAGCGCCAGCGCCGTCGAACGCAAGCCGCGCTTGGGCGACATTGTCCATGCCGATTGCCGCACCGTCTGCACGGGTTGGGCTGCACTGCCTAAAATTTGGTGATTGCGATTCATGTTCTCATTCTAAGGAAGCTGCCATGTCCACCCTTGACGCACCCTCCGGGCTGACCGATGCCCAGTACGATGCAGCCATCCAGTCGACCCTTCTGCGCATCGAGACAACGGTAGACCGTTGGCTTGAGGCCGATCTGATCGACATTGACACGGCCAGAACGGGCGGGATGTTGACGCTGTCATTGCCCAATCGCAGCCAGTTGATTGTCAATGCGCAGCCGCCTCTGCAAGAGCTCTGGTTGGCGGCCAGGCGAGGCGGCTTCCATTTTCGGCTGAACGAAACCGGTCAGTGGATCGACACGCGCTCAGGCGATGAGTTTTTCTCACTGCTGTCAGCTTGCGCCAGCGAGCAAGGCCAACCTGGCCTGACGTTCTGATCACTGGCTTTATCAGCTCGCGGGCGTCAAGGCGCCTTGCCCCCGAACATATCGAGGATGCCGCGCTTTTCTTCATCGCTGCTGGGGTCGGGGGCACTGCCGGGTTCATCCGGGTCATCGGGACCCAGTTCCCGAACGCCTGTGCCGGACGTGTACTCCTCATAGAACCATTCGCCACCAATATTGACAACCCCTTCGGGCGCTGAGGGCTCCTCAACGGGTGCGTTGCGCAAGGCCGTGCCCATGAAGTCAATCCAGACGGGCAATGACAGGCCTCCGCCAGTTTCCTTGTCACCCAGCTTGCGCGGCTGGTCGTGCCCGATCCAGACCACCGCCACGTTGTGGGCCGTGTAGCCGGCGAACCAGGCGTCCATCGAGTCATTGGTGGTGCCTGTCTTGCCATACAAATCTGGTCGCTTGAGTACGGCCTGAGCCTTGGCGGCTGTACCTGAGCGGGTCACCTCCTGGAGCAGGCTGCTCATGATGAAGGCATTGCGTGCATCAATGGCGCGCATGCTTTCGTTCAGGGTGCTGGGGCGGTATTGAGCCAGGGCATGTCCTCGTGTGTCGGTCACCTTGAGAACCAGCATGGGGTTGATGCGGTAGCCCCCATTGGCGAACACCGCGTAGGCATCGGCCATCTGCAGCGGCGTGACCGAACCAGCCCCCAGGGCCATCGTCAGGTAAGCGGGATGCTTGTCGGCCTCGAAGCCAAAGCGCGTGATCCAGTCTTGGGCGTACTTGGCGCCAACCGAGCGCAACACGCGGATCGAGATCATGTTCTTGGACTTGGCCAAGCCTCGCCGCAGCGCCATCGGCCCCTCGAACTTGCCGTCGTAGTTCTTGGGCTCCCACGCCTGGCCACCCGTCGTGCCCGCATCAAAGAACAAGGGGGCATCATTGACCACCGTGGCCGGCGTGAAGCCCTTTTCCAGGGCAGCGGAGTAAATGAAAGGCTTGAAGCTTGAGCCCGGTTGACGCCAGGCCTGCGTCACATGGTTGAATTTGTTGCGGCGGAAGTCAAAGCCGCCCACCATGGCGCGAATCAGGCCCGTGCGTGGGTCAAGCGAGACAAAAGCACCCTCAACTTCGGGCAATTGCTGCGCAAACCAGGTGCCTTGCTTGTCCTTGTTCACGCGGATGATGGCCCCACGCCGAATTTGTACCTTGGGGTTGGCCTTGTCTGTCAGCGCATTGCCGACGGCCTTCAGCCCCTCGGGAGCGATCTCGAATTGTTCGCCTGATTGCAGGACAGCGACCAGCTTGCGCGGCTCCGCTTGCAGCACGACGGCGGCGCGGATGTCTTCGCTATCTGGATGCTCTTCGAGTGCTTCGGCAACCCGCACATCGATCAGCTTGGGGTCGCCCGGCAGATCAATATAGGCCTCAGGGCCGCGCCAAGGCTGACGGCGGTCGAAGTCCAGCAGGCCTTTGCGAAGCGCCTTGTATGCCGCGGTTTGCTCTACCATGTTGATCGACGTGTACACGTTGAGGCCGCGGGTGTAGGCCTCGACACCGTACTGTTCGTGCATCAGCAGGCGCGCGGCTTCTGCGGCGTATTCGGCGTGCACGGGAATCGGCGCCTTCGTCCGGTATCGGAGCTCTTCGGCCTTGGCTTCATCGCGCTGCTTGGCGTCAATGAAGCCGTTTTCAAACATCCGGTCGATGATGTATTGCTGCCGGATGGTCGCGCGCTTGGGATTGCGGACAGGGTTGTAGGCGGACGGCGCCTTGGGCAAGCCTGCGAGCATGGCGGCTTCGGCGATTGAAATATCCTTGATGGGCTTGTTGAAGTAGGTGTCGCAAGCTGCCGCAAAGCCGTAAGCGCGCTGCCCGAGATAGATCTGGTTCATGTAGAGCTCCAGGATCTGGTCCTTGCTCAGCAGGCTTTCGATCTTGAGCGCCAGCAGGATCTCGTAAATTTTGCGGGTGAATGTTTTCTCGGTTGGCAGGTAGAAATTGCGCGCGACCTGCATCGTGATGGTGGATGCACCCTGGCTGCGGGATTCGCCAAAATTGGCCAGGCCAGCGCGCAGCACACCGACGTAATCGACGCCACCGTGCTTGTAAAAGCGTGCGTCCTCAATGGCCAGAACAGCCTCACGCATGACTTTCGGTATTTCGGCAATAGGCAGGAAATTGCGCTTTTCTTCGCCAAATTCGCCTATCAGGGCCTGATCTGCCGAGTAAACACGCAGTGGCATTTTGGGGCGGTAGTCGGCCAAGCCCCTGACTTCAGGCAGGTTAGGGTAGGCCACGGCCAGCCCCAGGCCTGCCAGCAGTACACCGGCCAACAGGCCAGCCAATCCCAAGCCCGCCAGCACGGCCAGGGGTTTGACAAGCCATAGCATCCACCAGGATTGAGCGCGTGATGAGCGAGGGCCAGCGTGTGACGCGGAGTTGCTTTTGTGATCTGAATCGCTCATGAGAACATGCCGGAGGAGGTGCCGCGATTATAGAAAGCCCAAGGTCGCGGCCGCGATACACCTCAATGGCTTGAACAAATGCTTGCATTTTGTTGGGTTTGCAACTGCTTGTAAGGCGTGTGCATCGCGCAACGAGGTTGGGATTTATCCTGCTTCTAAATCGTTCATTCACAAAACCTTTGCTGATAGCATTGAAGTGGTTTATTAACTTTCCAGCGCCAGCATTGGCGCGTGGGGGACGGTGTGAGCTTTCTTGACACGCTCTTGGGCCGCAAGCATCCGCCAATGATTGGACTGGACATCAGTTCATCAAGCGTGAAGCTGGTCGAGCTGAGCCAGAGTGCATCTGGTGAATACATCCTGGATCGGTTTGCCTCCGAGCCCTTCGAGAAGGGCTGGATCGCCGATGGCCAGATTGAAAAGTTCGACGAAGTCGCCGAAGCTGTTCGCAAGGTCGTGACCAAAAGTGGCACGCGGACCAAGCACGCCGCCATGGCCATGCCGCAATCAGCCGTGATCACCAAAAAGATCATGCTGCCAGCTGGCTTGCGCGAAGAGGAAATGGAAATGCAGGTCGAGGCTGAAGCCAACCAGTACATTCCGTTCTCGCTGGACGAGGTCAGTCTTGATTTCTGTGTGGTGGGTCCCAGCGCCACCTCTGCGGGTGACGTGGAGGTGCTGATTGCCGCTTCTCGCAAGGACCGCGTGCAAGATCGTCAAGGCCTGGCTGAAGCGGCCGGGCTCAAGCCCGCGATTCTGGACATCGAGTCTTACGCATCCCGCCTGGCGATGCAGCGCTTGATCGGCGCATTGCCTGGTGAGGGCAAAGATGCGCTGGTGGCCTTGTTTGAGATCGGTGCAGAGAACACCAGCCTGAAGGTGCTGCGCGACAACGAGTTGCTCTATGACCGTGACCAGGCCTTTGGCGGTGCCCAG
>Ga0209066_10001106_pt1 | contig 36571 bp, 33 predicted proteins | sample All_14_2_FD_187198 | JGI IMG/M metagenome (GOLD analysis project Ga0209066, IMG submission 187198) | Freshwater microbial communities in response to fracking from Pennsylvania, USA - Allegheny Zone_MetaG_DW_15 (SPAdes) (version 2) ... | reverse complement strand
CGGCGTCCGAGACCGCAGGAGGATGACGTCATGTCGCCGCGAACCCAGAGGTCGCTCCGTGTACTCGCCCTCGGCGCCCCGCTGCGCGCCTACGCCGCGAGCCTGCAGTCGGACGTGAACGCCGCCTTCATGCTGGTGCACCACGCCCTGGCGGGAGCCCTGGCCAGCCGCGCCGAGGAACCCCCGCCGCGCCAGATGGAGGCGCAGCTGCGCAACGACATGGATCGCCTGCACGCGGGCGACCTGAAGACGGCCGCCAGGACCGACCGGAGCCCCGACCATGACCAGCGCTAGCGCCAAGACGCTCGACTACAGCCGGCCCGTCGCCAAGCCCGCCGCCGCTCGGGCCCCGTTCCTCGCTAGGGGCGCAGGCGCGCAGGCTCATCGGCACGCGCCCCTGAAACTCGTCGCCGCGACCCGCGGCGACGGCGCGCTCGTGTGGTCCGGCGGATCGACGAACGTCGCCTATGAACTCGACCTCTTCACCGGCGGGGCCAAGGCCTCGGCGAGCGGCGGCCTCGTCGGAGACTTCGCCAGGCTGCTGTCGCAGGCCGAGGAACACGAGACCGCACGCCTGCGCCTGCAGGACGGTCGCGAGATCGCCGTCGAGCTCTTCGGCCTGGAACCGGACCTGGCCGGATTCGACGCCCAGGCGGATTTCGCCACGCACCCGCCGATCCCCGGCTGGCGCGCATCTTCGCCGGCATAGGAAAGACCCAAGCCATGGAAATCTTCACGGTCCCCGCCGGACGCCGCGTGAAATTCACCGCGCGCTCGCAACCAGCCGCACACCCGACCCATCGCTGGAACGTCGTCGTGCATCCCCACGGCGCGGCCGCCACGACGGCGCCGCTGCTGGCCTATGGCTCGGAGATCGAGCCGGGCGAGGACCAACGGGTCGAGGCGCCTGAACAGGACGTCGCCTGCGACTGGCGCGTCGAAGCCTCGCACCGCCGATCCAACTGGTGGGCGCCTGACGGCGCCGTGCGCGCGCCGGACGAAGCCGGTCGCCGCTCCATCTCGTTCAACCGCGGCGAATCCACGCCATCGGGCGAATGCGTGCTGGAGTTCGCGTTCTTCGCCGAGGCCTGATCGGCCGTCTCGGGTCGAACGGCTTTATCCCCGCGCGCGTTTCGGTATCGTCGTTTCCATGGAAGCGGGCCCCGCAGTCGCGGAAGGATCCGCCACGCAGGGAGCGAGACGATGACGGGAACAAACCACCGCGGGCCGGCGCGCGCCGGCCTGGGCCAGCGGACCTGAGGGCGGCCCAGGCATGTATCTGGCCGACCACGCCCGTCTGACGCCGGACAAGCCGGCGCTGATCAGCGCCGACACCGGCGCCGTCGTCACCTTCGCCGAGCTGAACGAACGCTCGAACCGCATGGCGCAGTTCCTCCACGCGCAAGGCTTGCGTCGGGGCGACCACATCGCCGTCCTGATGGAGAACAACCTCAGCTTCATGGACCCGGTCTGGGCGGCGTTCCGCTCGGGGCTCTATGTGACGACGATCAACCGCTACCTGCCGCCGGACGAGGCGGCCTACATCGTGGGCGACTGCGGGGCCAAGGTCCTGATCACCTCCTTCGCCAAGCGCGAGACGGCCGAGGGGATCGCCGGGCTGATCCCGGACTGCCCGATCCGGCTCATGGTCGGCGGGACCATTCCCGGCTGGGCGTCCTACGAGGAGGCGCTGGCGAGCGCGCCGCCCGAGCCGCTGGCGCAGGAGTGGATGGGCGATTCCATGCTCTACAGCTCCGGCACCACGGGGCGGCCCAAGGGCATACTGCGCCCGCTGCCGCAGGAGACTGCGGCCGAGGGTTTCGCCGCGCGCCAGCTGGTGAACCGCTACGGACTGACCCCGGAGTCGGTCTACCTGTCGCCCGCGCCGCTCTATCACGCCGCCCCGCTGGCCTATGTGCTGAGCGTGCAGTCGTTCGGCGGGACGGTGGTGATGATGGAGCGCTTCGATGCGGAGAAGGCCCTGGAGCTGATCGAGCGCTACGGCGTGACCCACAGCCAGTGGGTGCCGACCATGTTCGTGCGCATGATGAAGCTGCCGGAAGCGGCCAGGCGCGGGCGCGACCTTTCCAGCCACAAGGTGGCGATCCACGCCGCCGCCCCCTGCCCGGTCGAGATCAAGCGGCAGATGATCGAATGGTGGGGCCCGATCCTCTACGAGTACTACGCCGGCACCGAGGGCTCGGGCTCGACCTTCATCACCAGCGAGGACTGGCTGCTGCATCCGGGGTCGGTGGGCCGCGCGGCCCTGGGCGTGCTGCACGTGTGCGACGAGAACGGCGACGAACTGCCGGCCGGCGAGACGGGGCTGATCTACTTCGAGCGCGAGACGCCGACCTTCGAGTACCACAACGACCCGGGCAAGACGGCCGACGCGCGCCACCCGCGGCACCCCAACTGGAACGCCCTGGGCGACGTGGGCTACCTGGACGAGGAAGGCTATCTCTACCTTACCGACCGCAAGGCCTTCATGATCATCTCCGGCGGCGTGAACATCTATCCGCAGGCCATCGAGGACACGCTGGTCACCCATCCCAAGGTGGCCGACGTGGCGGTGTTCGGCGTGCCCGACCTGGAGATGGGCGAGGCGGTGAAGGCGGTGATCGAGCCCGCGCCCGGCCACGACCCGGACGATGAGCTCGCCGCCGAGCTGATGGCCTACGCCCGCGAGCGGCTGGCCCACTACATGGCGCCCCGCTCCATCGACTTCATCGCCGAGATGCCGCGCCTGCCGACGGGCAAGCTCTACAAGCGCCTGCTGCGCGACGCCTACTGGCAGGACCGCAAGATCTGAGCTGAGGCCGGGGCGGACTTGGAACGGCCGGGGGAATCGAACCCCCGACATTCAGCTTGGGAGGCTGACGTTGTAGCCGGACTGTCAGATCGCTGGCTCCAAATGAAGGCTGGGTACGCTACGGCCTCCTCTGCAGCCTCGTATCTGACGGATCAACCGCCAGGGCGTCCGCAATGCGGGCGGCGATAGGGATGAGGTCCTCCCGGGAAATGCGGCCATAGAGCGGGCCGGCGTCGTCGCCCAGCGAGACCAGTCCGTGTAGCGTGCTCCAGACGCCCACGGCGCGCTCTACAATCTCGCCGTCGGTCAAATCGCCATTCTCCCGCAGCGCCTCCGTCAGACGGTCGAAGCAGGCGTCGCAGGCCTCCTCCAGCCCAACCCTGCTTTCGGGGCGGCTGGCCTCAGGCAGGAACATCACGCGGTAGTACGCCGGGTGCGCCTTGGCGAACCCCACATATGTCTCGGCGAGGTCGACCACCCGTCGACGCGGAGAGCGCGGCGTCGCCTCCATCGCCGCCAGCAGCGTCGCAAACCCTTCCGCCGCGATCACCGCCAAGAGATGACTGCGGTCCCGAAAGTGCGTGTAGAGGGAGGTGTGGCGCACGCCCACCGTACGCGCCAGGTCGCGCAGCGATACGGCCGAGGGACCTTCGCGGCGAAGTACGTCGAGAGCCGCCGCAAGAACGGCCTGGCGCAGATTGCCGTGATGGTAGGGCCGAGTGGAAGCGTCAGTGTTCGTCATGCTCTGGAGGCGGCTTTGGTGGCTTGACAGCTATCCGGCCAGTGGTCAGATGTTCGCAATCTTACCAATGGAAGAATGGGTTGACCATGGCCGGAAGCGTACTGATCACGGGCGGGAATTCAGGCATCGGACTTGCCACTCTGCGCAAATTCGCAGCTGAAGGGTGGAGGGTCACCGCGACGGTGCGCAACGCCGAACGCGCTGCGGAGTTCGCCGAATTGCAGAAGAGCGAAGGGTTCAGCGCCGGGACGGTCATCTATGACGCCCTCGACCGCGCCGCTACGGATGCCGCCGCCAAGGAGATCATCGCAGGCGGTGTTCCCGACGTGCTGATCAACAACGCGGCCCGCACGGTGTTCGGGCCCGTCGAGGTCCTCGACGATGCGTCCCTGGATCTGCAGCTGGAAACCAACGTCGTGGCCCCATTGCGGCTCACCCGCGCCCTGCTCCCGCATTTCCGGACCCGGGGTAGCGGTGCGATTATCAGCATCTCTTCGGGCAACGGCTTCCTCCCGCAAGGCTGCGAAGGCATCTACTCCGCCAGCAAGCACGCCGTGGAGGCCCTGGGCGAGGCCCTCTTCTACGAGATGCGCCCATTCGGGGTCCGCGTGGCCATCGTCGAGCCGGGCCGGACCGCTGCGGGCTCGGACCACAAGATCGTCTTCGCCGGTGGCTTCGGACCGGAATCCCCGTATTGGCCGCAGTTCTCTGAGCGTCTTGACCTGCAGAACGCGACGATCTGGAAGGACAACTGGGCTGAAGAGCCCACCGTGGTCGCCGACACGATCTTCGAAGCGGCCACCACGGACACTCCGCGTCTTCACTGGCAGGTCGGCCGCGACACCAAGCTGGCGGGGAAGCTCCGGGGTCGCGACGTGCTGGCCGACTACGAGGCGGCGAGCCAAAGCGCCTTGCGCGCCCTAGCCTAAGGGGAGGGCGTCGGGCGGTCGCCAAAAAGCTGGACGCCCCGCCCGGCGCTCCGCGCTCAGAACCGTGTCGGCTGGACCGCCGAGACGCTTTGCGGCGAGCGCCGCCCGTGAGCGGCCGCCCACCCGCAGTTCAGCCATGTGAGCGCCTATTCGGCGGAGCATGGCCGCCAGCCACCCCAGCCTACCCCTCGGGTGTATCGCGATACCAGACCAGCTGTTCACTGGTCGCGAGAAGCTCGCCGTTGCGACTCCAGTAGCTCGAGCGTTCGTCCGAGGCCCCGCCGCCGCCGACTCTGCCGTCATATTCGACCAGAACATAGTCGCCGCCGGCGGAGGCGAGTTGCTCCTCAGTCGCGTGGAAGTAGACCGTCAGGCAGAGCGTCGTATTCATGACGTCGCCGAGCGCGTGCAGCACACGGGGCGGCGCGGCATCGGTCAATACGCCCAGTAGGGCGCGATCCATTGCGCCCTGGCGTGAGCGCACCCAGGCAAGGGTGTAGGCGGGATGATCCATCGCGGGCGGGTCGGCGCCAATCGCGCGCCACTCAAATGCGTCGTTCTGGGCCTGGCTGCCGCGCCTTTCTTGAAACGGCAGGTCTTCCGGCGGAGGCATGTCGGGCATTCGGGCGAATGCAAACCGCGTCGTGACCGGTCGCCGCGCCGCCGTCACGACGCCGTGGATGCAGATCTCATCCGAGCCGGCGGGTCGGATTTCAACCTCCCACACGCCGATCGAACGGCCTTGCCGCAGGCGGCGTGTGGTGACGTCCAGCCGGCCCGCCGGCAACGCAGAGACAAAGGTGATCGCAAGCGATAGCGGCTCGCCGATGGACTCAGGCTCAGCCTCAACGACCCGAACGCAGAGGCCGATTGCAAAGCCGCCCCAAACGCCTCGGCGCGGATTGACCCAGGCCGGCGAGGCCACGGCGCTCCAGCGCCCGGCGCCCGCGGGCGTCAACTCGAAATCGAACACCATGGGCTTGGGGACCAACAACCTTCGTAGCTTCGACACCTGGAGCGACGGCGGACCGTTGTGGCTGCGCGCTGGCCAGCCGTGCTCCAGCAGAGGCGATCAGGCGTCCACGAGACGCCCATTCTGGGGGAACATGTGCGCGTGGGCGTCGGCGTCCATCTCGGCTTTGTAGTGATGCCGATGCGCGAGTTCGCGCGCCCGCACGGCGGCGGGGCGTGCGCTGATCTCGTCGATGAGACGCTTTGCGTTCGGCAAACGCGCCCAGGCGTCCTCCCCCACGATGAAGGGCAAGGCGAGGGCCCAACCCCAGAGCGCCATATCTGCGATCGTGTAGGTCTCGCCCGCTAGATAGCGGCTCTGCGACAGATGGGCGTCGACCACCCGCCAGTGGCGTTCGGTCTCGTAAACATAGCGGTTCACCGCGTAAGGGAGCGGCTCGGGGGCGTAGCTCTTGAAGTGCACTGCCTGGCCAGAATAGGGACCGACGCCGGTGGCCACGAACATCAGCCACGAGAGCAGCTGACCGCGGCCGGCGTCTCCGCTCGCCGACAGGAAGCGGCCCGTCTTGTCCGCCATGTAGAGAAGGATGGCGTTGCTGTCGAAGATGACGGTGTCGCCGTCGATCAGGGCCGGCGCCTTGGCGTTCGGATTGATCGCGACGAACTCCGGGTGGTGCTGGTCGCCTTTGCGGATATCGACCGGCGTCACCTCGTACGGCAGTCCCGCCTCCTCAAGGAACAAGGCTACTTTTGCAGGGTTGGGACCGGGGTAGTAGTAGAGCCGGATCATCGCCGTTCCTCAGACCAGAGCAAATATGAGCGCGCGGTCGGACAGCGTCGGGCGTGCGCCAATCCCCGTAGGCTAGTCACCAGGGGATCGTACCGACGGTCGCATGGGTGAAGCCGCCGGTCGGACCGCCCGGCGGCAGGAGCGCGAGGCGCACCGCTTCCGCCGCGCCTTCCTCGACGGTCTCCGTGCCTTCGTAGGCGTTCATGGCCGTGCGGGTGAATCCGGGCGAGACCGCGTTGACCGGGATCCCGTCCGCCTCGAGCTCGATCGCCATAGCGACCGTCAAGCCGTTTAGGGCGGTCTTGGAGACCGCATAGAGCGGGCTGAAGTGCGACCGGTACGGCAACTCCGGATTGGACGCCACGGTAAGCGACCCAGCCCCGCTTGAGACATTGACGATGCGCGCAGCAGGCGATGCGCGCAGCAAGGGCAGCATAGCCTGATAGACGGCGAGAACGCCGAAGACATTGGTCTCCCAGACGGCGCGCATCTCCTCGAGCGGCACGACGCTCGCGCGCGTCGCCTCGGCGTAGTCGATGACGTTCCCCGGGTGGGCCTTGGTGGTCATGATGGCCGCATTCTGGATCAACACGTCGAGGCGACCGAACTCCGTCTTCACCCGTTCCGCGGCCGCCGCGATGGACACCGGATCGGTCACGTCAAGCTGGATCGCGTGCGCGTCGGGGCCGACCTCCTCCGCCGCCGCGACACCCTTTTCGAAGCTACGGGCCCCCACCAGCACTGTAAGACCTGCAGCGGCGAGATCCTTCGCGATCTGCAGGCCGATTCCCTGATTGGCGCCGGTGACAAGCGCGACCTGTTTATCGGTCATGGTTAGATCCAGGTTTGCCAAAACGGCGCCGCGCCCCCCGCGGCTCGTGGACCCTATCTATAACGCCGCTATACGCCCGCCGTCTATATCGGCGATATGAAATTCTCAGCCCCTCCGCTATGCGTCGCCAACCCGTCCAGCGTTCAGATACCTGTCAACGGGCGCAGTCGAACGGCGGAGGCCTCAGCCGTCCCGACCCGACCTGCGTTCACACGGGCGGAGGGTTGCGCTCGACGAACTGTGATTGGTGCCAGTAAGGATAGGGGCGCGTCCGATCGCTGGCCGCGTCCAATATCGCAATCTGATCCGATGTAAGGTTCCAGCCGACGGCGCCGAGGTTCTGTTCGAGCTGCTCAGGATCACGGGCGCCGATAATCACTGTGGAGACGGTGGGGCGCTGCAACAGCCAGTTGAGCGCCACCTGGGCTACCGTTCTTCCTGTCTCCGCCGCCACCGAGTCCAGCGCGTCGACGACGCGGTAGAGATACTCGTCGTCAACAGGCGGTCCCATGGCGGCGGTTGTGTGGAGGCGGCTGACCTCTGGCAGAGGTTGACCTCGGCGGATCTTCCCGGTCAGGCGGCCCCAACCGAGGGGGCTCCAGACGGCGGCGCCGACGCCTTGGTCAAGGCCGAGCGGCATCAGTTCCCACTCATAATCGCGGCCAATGAGCGAGTAGTAGGCTTGGTGTACGACATAGCGCGGGTAGCCGTATCGCTCAGCCGTCGCCAGTGACTTCATCAGGTGCCAGCCCGAGAAGTTAGAGGCGCCGACATACCGGATCTTGCCGGCGCGGACGAGGTCATCGAGGGTGGAGAGCGTTTCCTCCACCGGCGTCTTCGCGTCGAACGCGTGCAATTGGTAGACGTCGATGTAGTCCGTGCCCAATCGCTTGAGGGACCCCTCCACCGCCTGCAGCAGGTGGAACCGCGACGACCCGACATCGTTCGGCCCGCTGCCGGCGCGGAACGTGCCCTTGGTCGAGATGATTACCTTGTCGCGCCGGCCCTTGATCGCTTCGCCCAGGACAGCCTCAGCCGTGCCGCGCGAGTAGATGTCGGAACTGTCGAACATGTTGACGCCGTGATCAAGACAGATGTCGATCATTCGCCGCGCCGCGTCGCCCTCGACAAAACCGGGTCGGGAGCCGGTGGCGAATGTTCCGGTTCCAAAGCTCAGCACCGGCGCCATGAGGCCCGATGCGCCTAACTGACGATACTCCATGACACCTCTCTTTGGGATCTATTGCAGGGGATTACTGGGGTGCGCCGACCCCGCGGCCAGACAAGGCGGCGTGCATTTCGGCCATGACCTTGGCGGCGCTCGGCTCCTGCTGCACGCGGGCCCAATAGGCGTCGACGCGGCGGCGCCCAGCCAGAACGTCCGCCCTGCCGAGCACCCTGCCAAACAGGCTGACATAGGTCAGCATGGGGACCAAGGCGCAGTCGGCGGTCGTGATGACATCGCCGGCGGCGTACTTGTCCCCGGTCATGAAGGCGTCCAGATGCGCCAGTCCGTCCGCCATCCTCTGAAAGGCGTTGGCGACCACCAGGTCGTCTCGGGTCCTGCTGTCCATCTGGCCGAATAGGGCGCGGCCGGAGGCCATCACGTAAAGCTCGGCGATCCGTGCGAGCAAGCGGCCGCGGGCGATGTCGGCGGCCCTTTCCGGCCGCAGCCCGGCTTCCGGGAAGGCGTCGGCCAGATACTCGACGATGGTGTCGCTTTCCGGGATCACCGTGCCGTCGTCGAGCATGAGGGCGGGAACTCGACCCATCGGGTTGATCGCCAGATATTCGGCGCTGCGCGTGTCGCGCTGGATGATCACCTCGACGGGCAGGTTCTTGGCGTAGACCGCCAAGCGTGCGCGCGCCGTGAAGGGCGACGTATTGTTGGAATAGAGCTTCATATGATGCGGCCTTAGCTTATCGGCGTCTCGCTGCACCCAAACTCGGCGATCAGCGCGACTCCCGACCTCAGTCGCTGCGGAGTCTTGGCGATCTTCGCGGGGCGCCGAGCCGGTTACAGACTGGTCCAGAAGCGGTCGAGCACACTGGCGCTATGCCGAGGATCTTCCAGCATCCACCAATGACCGAGCCCCGCGAAGACCTCCGCCCGAGCTCCGGCCCGTTCTGCGCCACGATGCCGGGCCGCAAAACTTCCCACTGCGTGGTCCTCAGTCGGGATAATCGCGAGACCTGGGCGCGCGGCCGCCGCGGCGAGATGACGCCCGGCCTCGGAGGGCTCTGGCTGAGCGGCGGAGCGGTAGAGGGCCAATATCGCGCGGGCCATCTCGGGCCCCTGAGCCGCGGCGACCGCGCGTCCAGCCGGACCAGTAATGCCGAAGACGTTCATTCGCTCCGCGCGTTCGTCAACGGTTCCACCGAACAATTCCTCGAGGTGGGCCTCCCCAGCGCCCGGGGTCTGCCAAATCTGAGCGACCTCATGCCAAACATAGTCAGGCTCGAGCGTGCCGATGATGTCGGAGGCCCAACTACGAATCAGATCGGGGCGGGACATTGCGACACCCATGACGTGCCCCCCGCCGAAATCGTGGCCTAGCAAATCGACGGGCGTCTCGAATTTGCTCAGTTCGTCGATCAGCCAAGTGCGGTATTCGGAAACTGACGCGCCGAAGCCGGGCGGGAGCGGCGCGCCGAAGCCGGGCGGCGACAGACAGACAACGTCTCTATGCCCGAGATTGGAAAGTTCCCTGAGCAGCGGGCCCCAAATGGCCGCCGTCTCGGGCACGCCGTGAACTAGAACCGGAGTCATTCTCGCTGTCCTTTGTTGAACTTTTCGGCGTACGGACAATCCTTGGGCCGCCGCTTCGCGGAAGTGTGCAAACACGATGTCGCGCCCATCCCGGCCGCCGGAGGCGCGCCGCTGCCTCATTCAGCGGTCACTAGGCTCTTCGACGCGGGACCCAGCGCTGCATCTGCTGAATCACGCTGGCTGCGCGGGTTGGCGAGCTCCGGCGTCCCCGGGCTTTGTGAGGGCGTTGAGACTCGCCACGGTCTCTCGGACCGTCACGCTGATGGGGCGAGGCTGCCATCCCAACTGCGCTATGGCTTTTTCCGACGAGAGCGGCCTGGACTTGCCAAGCTCGAATAAACGGGACCTCAGAACAGGATCACCGAGCGCGGCCAGGCGGACGATCCAGTCCGGCAGCTTTCGCTTCGGGGGCTTTTCGCTTGGCGATTCAGTTCGGATGATGGCGGCGATATCCTCCATCCAGAGAAACGGTCCTGAACCGATATAGCGTTGGTTGGCGGCGTTCGGCGCCGTCAGGGCTCGCACGTGCAGATCGGCGAGATCGCGGACATCCACCAGGGAGAAGCCAATTCGAGGCAGACCGGGCAGAGACCCGTCGATCAGTTTGCTGATGATCTGCACCGAACTGGGAATTTCGCGGCCCATGACGGGTCCGATCACCGCCGCTGGACAGATGGTGACGATCTCTGGACCCCCGGGGTGTTCCCGTTTCCAGGCCCAGGCGCTCTGCTCCGCCGCAATCTTGGAGCGTTCATAGCCTGATGTGTCCAAGGGATTGGGCTCGGACCAATCTGCTTCGGTAGATGCCGCCGCGACGCTGCCGCGGCCGTAGTTCACGGCGGCGGAGGACGATGTGATCACGACCCGCCGTACGCGGTGTTTTGCGGCGGCGCGAAGGACTCGCAGAGTGCCGTCGCGCGCAGGGCGAAGATAGTCTTCATCGGCCATGGACGTCGTCGATGGCAGCGGCGACGCGACGTGCAAGACGGCGTCGCAGCCGCTGGCCGCATCGTCCCACCCCGCATCCTGGTCAAGGTTGGCGACGACGAAATCAAGGCGCGCGTCGCCCGATCTGATCCCGAGTTCGTTCTCGATCCGCTTGGCTTGGGCCAGATCGCGCAGCGTCGCGCGTACGCGCCAGCCCGAACCCAGGAGTTGGGCGATGCAATAGCGGGCGACAAAGCCCGTTCCGCCCGTGACGAGGACGTACCCCGGAACTGCGACGCTCATGCACGAAGATTCCCGCTCTGGGCCGGACCGCGAGGACACATCGCAAGCAAGTCTGCCGATTCAAACTCTTGCAGCGTCCAGCGCACGCTCCTCGTGCTCACGACTAGTGTCAGCGCGATTTCGGTCATAGCCATCCGTCCAGTGGTCAGATCGGATTATCTGGCCATTGGACGGATCGGTGTCAAGGCATGAAAGCAGTCTCACTGCGGGGCCTGGCGCGCCGGGGCGATCCGCCGGTCGTGATCGCAGGCGGCGCCTCCGTCGAATTGGCCTCCAACGCCCGGGTCAGGGCGCTGTCAGGACGATCTTCCCCTGGATGCCGCCTCTGGCGGCGCGCAGGTGCGCCTTGTCAGCTTCGGAACGGTGGAACCGGCTATCGATCGCCGAGCGGATCGCGTCATTCAGCAATCTACCGACTTCCGCGAGTTGGACGCCGCTCGACCGGACTTGGATCGTGGAAACGGCGACGCATCCTCGTGGTGCGAGAGGTGGGTGAGGTTCGCCTGCGCCTTGAGCGCAGATTGAGACCGGGAGCGCCACCGCTGGGGGATCGATCTCCTCGCCGGGCGGTCAGTCCTCGCCTCCCGGCCACTCGGCCCGGGCGAGGACTTGGGCGATCCGCGACGCGATCGCGACCTCGCTGTCGGGCGTGATCTGTCCATAGAGCGGGCCCGAATTGTCACCCAGTTGGACAATGCCATGCAGTGTGCTCCAGATCCCGACTGCCCGCTCCCGGGCCTCTGGCTCCGAGAGACCAGAATCCTCCTGCAGGGCCTCCATCAAGGTGTCGAAACAGCCTTCGCAGGACGCCTTGATGCAGCCGTTGTTCTCGGGTCGGCCAACCTCCGGGATGAACATCACCCGATAGTAGGACGGGTTCGCGCGCGCGAACCTGACGTAGGTCTCTGCGAGTCCAGCGACCCGCCCGCGGGTCGACGGGGGCGCGGCCTTCATCGCCTCCAGCAAGGCTTTGAAGCCTTCGCCAGCTATCACCGCCAGGAGTTGGGTGCGGTCCCGAAAGTGCGTGTAGAGCGCGCTATGGCGCACGCCGACGGTTCGGGCCAGGTCGCGCAACGACAGAGCGGACGGTTCCTCCCGTGAAAGGACCTCAAGCGCAGCGGTGACGATGGCCGCGCGCAGATTGCCGTGGTGATAGGGCTTTGCAGCTGCAGGTTTCGGGGGGGTGGACGGGCTGGGCATTTCGACCTTCGCGACTTTGACAACGGACTTATCACGGCCGCCAAGTCAGGTATCGGCCTCGCCGCCTCCGCAGGTTTCCAGGCCCCGCCGCGGAGTTCGCCGCGCTCCTGCAGGTTGAAGACCCTGGCGCGGAGACGGTCTTTAGGACGCCGCGGGCTGTAGCGCCACGGACGCCGCAGCGCGCGGCGGAGGTTCTTCGTGACGGTCACGACACCCCCTGCCCGCAATTCCCCTCAAGCCAAATCCGCGCTCGAGGCGGACTTGGGGGCGCCAGAGGGCCGCTGCACGCCCTGGCTGCCTCTGCTAGAGACCTTGCGGCGGGTCAGGTTGGTGTGGAATGAACCTGGCCATGGCCCATCCCACCGGCACCGCAGGTCCATCGATGTCCACCCATCGCTCTCCAACGGAGCGGAGCCTGCTCGACGCTGCTGCGGGCCTGCTTGAGCGTGGCGGTCCAGAGGCCGTCACCACGCGCGCCGTGTTGGAGGAGGCGTGCGTCACGGCGCCGACGCTCTATCACCACTTCGGCGACAAGGATGGATTACTCGACGCGCTCCTAGAAGAGGGGATCTCGCGCTATTTCGCCCATAGGGCGGCCCTGCCCGAAACGGAGGACGCCCTGGCGGATCTCCTCGCTTCCTGGGACGAGTACCTGGACTTCATCTGTGGAAAGCCACAGCTCTTCCGCCTGCTTATGGCGAGGGCTCAAAACGACCGTCCGCTGCTTCGAGGAGCCACGGCCTGGTGCAAAGGGCGGCTCACTCAGCTCAAGTCGCAGGATCGCTTGACGGTGGACGTGGATTTCGCGCTGCAGGCCCTGCTCATCTCCTCCAACGGCGTGGCCATGCTCCTGGCCCAGGGCGCTGATGAAAGTGAGGCGCGCGCCGCCGGGCGGATGGTGTTTGAGGCCACCCTTTCCGCAATTGTGGTGGGCGGAGGCAGTTGACCCGCAGCCGGCTTCATCAATATGCGGCGTCTGCGCCAATCTGATCGCAAGGCCGTCGGGCTGAGCTATTCAATCGCCAGGCAAGGACAATCCAACGCCGACCGCGTCGCCGCAAGATCGCCAGGTCAGCGGCCTCCCCTCAATCATGCCGAGTCCAGCGTTCCGCAAGCATGCAAAAGGCCTGGGGACCTCTCCACGATCACCGGCGTTTCAAGCCCGCCGGTCGATCAGGAAGGCGGCGCCCCGAGCTAGGCGTTTTTCCAGTTCAACGGGCAGTGCGCCGCCGTAGGAGGTCATCATCGAGGCTTGGCCGCGGCCGAGCGCCCAGATCGCCAGGGTGGCGGAATCCTGCAGCTCAATCGGTATCCGGCCCTCCGCGCGCACGGCCGCGCGATAGGTGTCAAAGACCTTGCCCTCGGCGACCCGCAACTGCGCATGCTGCGACAGAAGACCTGGATTGAACATCAGTGAGAACAGGGCAGGTCGAGCACGGACAAAGGCGTTGTACGCCTTGTGGCTGGCCCTCATCGGTCCCAGGCCGCCGTCAGCGGTGATGGATCGTCGCACCTGGTCCAGCAAGTCTCCCAAGCCGCTCAAGGCCAGCCTGCGCAGCAAGTCCTGCTTGCTGGGAAGGTAGTAGTAGATGGAGCCCAGGCCGACCCCGGCGCGTAGGGCGATCGTCCTCAGGCTCAGACGATCAGGCCCTTCCGTCTCAAGGACTGTGAGGGCGGCGCTGACCACCCTGGATTGCAGGCTATTTGCGACGGGCGTTAGTCTGATGATCGGTGACAGGACGCGCCGCCCCTGCCCGCTGGGGCGCCCCGCTTCGTCGCCGGTCGCGAACGAAAGAACGCCGATCGAGGCGTCCAGTGCATCGGTACGGGGGGCTAAGGCGAAGCCACGGGTGGGGGGCAGGCCACGCTCGATAAGGTAGTTTGCTCCCGCCAGCAGTCGAGTAAACGCCTCCTCGGGCATTGCGCCGTCCGGATAGGACGACATGATCGCCGCGGCGCCGCGGCCCAGAGCCCATAGGGCCAAGGCCACGTCATCCTGAATTTCCTCAGGGATGCGGCCCCCGGCCCTGACCGCCGCGGCATAGGCTAGAAACGCGGCCTGCTCGGCCTCCCGCACCACCGCCGAGCGCGACATCAGATGCTCGTCGAACATGAGCAGGAACAAGGTCGGCCGGTCTCGCACGAAGTCGAAGAACGCCTGGGCCCCGCCCTCCATCGGGGAAGGCGCATCTTGCTGGCGCTTCTGGATATCCAGCTCAAGGTCCCGGAATCCCAGGCTCGCCAGGTCGACGAGGATCTCCGCCTTGCTGCTGAAGTAGTGGTAGATGGAGGTGACGCCGATTCCTGCGACATCGGCGATAGCGCGCAGGCTCAACGCCTCAACGCCGTGATCGGTTAAAACCTGGGTCGCCGCGCCAAGGATCGCGGCCTTGACCCTTGATGCGCCAGGGCCTGGACCTCTCGCATGGGGCCGCATCGCGTGCGCCAACGAAGCGCCGCAGGTGACCTGGCGTCGCGTGGGGCATGCGTTCGGCATCAGTCTTCCATCCCGGCTAGCGGCTGCGGTCAGAGCTTGTGGGAGAAGACGCGTCGAGCAGGATGCTCTGCAGGATCGGCGTCTCGTCGTAGAGGGCGTCCCGCTCGTCGAGCTGCCGTCGGATGTCGGCGTGGCGCTCGGCGCTGAGCTTGTAGCCGATCATGCAACAGGCCCCGAGGAGCACGAAGATGACGGGCCCCGACAGGAAGACGATCTCGAGATTGCGGATCGCATAGGCGCTGTTGGGCGCGCTGTGATCGGCCCTATAGCCGACCTGGGCCAAGACCCAGAATGTGACGCCAATGGACAGCGCGCCGGAAATCTTCGTGGTCATGGTTGTGATGGCGTAGAGCAATCCAGCGCGCTGCTGGCCCTGCTCCAGCCTGACCTCATCGGCGACATCGGCGGTCATGGCCCGCCCGAGCAGCGTGAAGCCGGACGCGAAGACGCCCGTCACGAACAGGGGAACGGCGGCCAGGACGAGGTTCCCTTGGGGAAGCAGTGGCAGCGTTAGGAGCGTCAGGGCGTATCCGATTGTCGCCACCATCATCGTGCGATGCTTGGAAAGCCGCGTGGCGATACGCGCGATCAGCGGCGCGCCGATGATGCCGGCGAGGATATAGACCGCGAGCAGGATGCTGGCCTGGCCGGTGGTGAAGCCGCGCTTGTCGGTGAAATAGAAGATGTAGAGCGCGCTCATCCAGCCGGGCCCGAAGGACAGGCAGAGATCGGTCAAGGCCACCCGGAGGAAGGTCGGCCGCGCGATCAGGCTCCAGTAGTCGCGAAGGCGAAAGGCCTGGCCTGCGACGTCGCGGGTGATGTGCTCCGGCGTGGTGACCACCACCAGCAAGGTCGCAAGCGGCGTCAGGGCCAGGATGAACCAACCCATGACGACCGCACTGCCCGCCTCCGCCACCCCGCGGGCCTCGCTGACTATGGGAATCGCGATGATGGACGCCGCGCCGAGGACGCCGACGGCGGTGAGCACGCCGAACAGACGCGAACGGTCGTCGTACGTCGGCGCAAGGCTCGCAGCCCAGGCGCGATGCGAGAGATCGAGGATCGATACGCCCACATAGAGGACGAGTGTCCAGCTCACGAGATAGGCCTGGCTGATGCCGGCCGGCGCCAGGAACAGGAAATAGGTTCCGGCCATGAGGAATGGCGCGCCGATCAGGGTCCAGGCGCGATAGCGGCCGAGCGGCGTGCGCGTCTTGTCCATCGCCCAGCCCAGGACGACGTCGATCGGGATGTCGATGGCGCGGACGATCATGAACGCGGCCCCGACGAGGGCGAGATCGAGGCCGAGATTGCTCGCGAAATGCTGGGGCAGATAGACCGCCATGGCGAGGCCGATGGCGTTGATCGGCAGGCTCAGGGCCGCGAAGGTCAGGGCTGACCTTATGCTCAGCGACTTAGGTCCCGTGGACGACATCAGAAGGAGCTCCTGGAGCTGAGGGCCTGCTTGTCCTGGCTCGGCTGCGATGGGGCCGCGCAGGCAAGGGCGCGGTCGGGGTCTTGGGCTGCGAGGTCTCGGTTCGACCAGGCCGTGCATGCCGTCGGATCGGACGCACGTGGGCCGGTCGCAGATAGGTCCGGGGAGACCGCAAGGTTGTGGTCTCCCCGGGGTGGCGCCCCTATCACGTCAACTCAGCTCTTGGCCGAGCGCAGGGAGTGGTAATCAAGGCTCGCCGGACGCGTGGGGGGAACCACGCTTGGCGCTAAAGGCTTAGGCCGCGCCGAGGCGCGGAAAATGGTCTGCTAGGAAATTTGGTCCTCCAGAGAGGCGCCCGCTTGGACCCTCAGGGTCGCCCGATGACCGGGCAGTCGCGTCCAGGCGGGGCGAGATGGCACGGCTCCTACCAGCGCTTGGAGACCGACACCCCGTAGGTGCGCGGCTCGTTGTAGAAAGCGTTGCGATAGAGACCCGAGGAATCGTCCGTGAGGTAGAAGTCGGCGATCGCCTTTTCGTTTGTGGCGTTCTTCAAGAAGCCCGCCACCTCGATTCCAAGCTGCGGATTGTCGACGGTGAGCGTTAGATTGACGTTGTCCCACCCCTGCAGGCGATCGGTGTCGGCGTTGTAGGTCCGCGCGAACGTCTTGGTCTGCCGGTAGTAGTCGCCGCGCAGGGTGACGTCCCAGTCGCGGAGAGCCCAGGCGTACTCCGCGCCGAACGACAGGGTCCACTCCGGCGCATTGGGTAGTTCATTCCCGTTGAGACTGACCGGCACGCCCTCAGAGACGAGGCCCCCAAACACGTTTGAGCCCGCAGCGATGGCTCCGCCGCCCAGATCGGTTCCCGCCCCGGCCGCAGAGGTCAGCGTGCAGACGCCGAGCAGGTTGAACGGGTTCGCCGCAATCCCCGGGACCTGTCCATTGGAGATCGCGAGGGCTTGGGCGGCATGGGCTGTGGTGACCACGCAGTTGGACGCTGAGCCCGACTTGATGAGCGTCAGCCCGGCCAGGCTCTGAGTGCGGTTGAAGGTGTCGATCGAGTTGGCGTTCTTGATCTCGCTGTTGAGATAACCGATCGCCGTATTGAGCCGCAGCCCGCGGACCGGCTGCCAGATGGACTCGAGCTCCGCGCCGAAGATGCGCGCATCGACGTTCTCGTTTATCGAGGTCCGATTGACGATCTTGGAGACCTGATAGCCCTTATAGTCGTAGTAGAAGCCCGACAGGTTGAGCTGCATAGCGCCGTCGAGCAGGGTGTTCTTGGTCCCGATCTCGTAGGCGTTGATGAACTCCGGATCAAAGGTCTGCGGGACCGGAGCCACGCCGAGGCCGGGCGTGAAGGACGGGTTGAGTCCGCCGCCCTTGTATCCACGGGAATAGAACGCGTAGACCAAGGTGCTGTTGGTGAAGTCCAGATTCGGCTTCCAGTCGAAGCCGAAACGTCCCGTCGGCTCCTTGAAGGTGACCTTCAGCCTGTCCGGCTGCCCGGGCGGCGGAGACCCGACGCCAGAACCGGGCGCGCCGAGGACGGCGGAGACGTTCGCGATATCCTTCTTGTCGACAGTGTAGCGTAATCCCAACGTCCACTTGAAGCTGTCGCTCATCTCCCAATAGAGCTCACCGAAAGCTGCATAGCTCGTGAGGTTGTAATTGCTGTAGCCATTGAAATAGTTGTGGCCAGAGCGGTCGGGATCCGCGTTGGGGTCAACGGCCACACAGCTGGCGCCCGTGGTGCAATTGGGATTTCCGGTATTCAGCAGGTTGTTCAGCTGGAAGAAGCCGGTCGCGGTGTTGAGCATCACATAGTAGTCGCCGGGGGCCTTGAAGCGGAGGAAGAGGCCGCCGGCGCTGAAGTTCAGCCGACCGTCGAAGTTCGACTGGAGTCGCACCTCCTGGCTCCACTGCTCGGTAGGCCCGCCGGAAATGTCGCTGACAGTTGTGCGATTGAAGGCGCCATTCTGCGGATCGGTGATCACGCCACCGGGGAACAACACATCGTACAAGGCTGCGTAGCCGCCGGGGATCGGCGCCCCAGCGAACGCATTGACGGGGTTGGGCGTGACGTTGAACGGGACGCTCGGCGTGTAGCGGTTGTAGTCCTGGCGGCTGTAGAGCTTGTACTCCGTGAAGGCCGTCAACCAGTTCAGGGTCAGGTTGTCCGTGACATCGAACTCAGCGTTGAATTCAAGGATGTCGGTCTTCGACTTGTAGATGGGATCGAACGTCGACTCGATATCCCGAATACTCGGAATTTGCATCTTGCCCGCGTAGGCGTCGCCGGTCTGGAAACCGCCCAAGGCGGCGAACAGGCCATAGAGCGTTCCCTGCGAGTTCACGGTGCCTAGCGCATTCGGATCCTTCAGGGGCGCCGGTGCGCAGCCCTGGCTGAACAGGCCCCGCTGGATCTGCGCGATGTTCGGGTCGGTCGAGAAACTCTGGCCGCCTATCGAAGCTGGACCAGCGTCCTTGACGCAGTACTGCTTGCCAATGCGCGAACGCTTGTCGTGCTCTTCGAAGTGGTCCCAGACAAGCCAGCTGCGGAACCTGTCGCTCGGATTGAACGCAATTGTGGCGCGCGCGCCGAAGAGGTCGCGGTCGTCGACGTCCTGGCCGGTGACGATGTTTTCGCCGAAGCCGTCGCGCTTGAGATAGGAGCCAGCCAAACGTACGCTGAGCACGTCATTGACAGGCAGATTGATCATCCCGCGAAGCTTGATCGAGTTGTAGTTGCCATACTCGCCGCGGATGTTGGCCTCGAACTCGTCGGTCGGCTTCGCCGTGATGAGGTTCACGGCGCCGCCGGTGGCGTTCCGGCCATAGAGGGTGCCCTGCGGCCCCCGCAGCACCTCCACCCGCTCCACATCGTAGAATTCGGTCTCGAACAGGTTGTTGTTGATGAGAGGCGCGTTGTTGAGATGAATCCCCGTGCCGGGATCTCCCGATTGCGCGACAAGTTTCGAGCCGATTCCGCGGATCTGGAAATTATAGGTTCCCTGGAAGTTGGCCTTGGCGAAACTCACATTCGGCACGGCGAGCACCAAGTTGGGCCCGCCATCGATCCTGGACTTTTCCAGAGCGCTTTGATTGAACGCAGAAACCGCGATCGGCACGTCCTGTAGCGCTTCGCTCTTGCGTTGCGCCGTCACGACCAGTTCGTCCAGAACGGCCCCTTTCGGGGCGTCCATCGACTCCTGAGCCGAAGCCGTAGTCGCGCCCATGATCACCGCCGTTGTCGCCAAGGCAATATAGCGGAAGCTAAGTACGTGCACTGTTTCCCCCTTGGGTGCCATTACTGCGCAGGGAGGCGCTAGCCGGCACCGCTTGTACTGATTAAAGCCAGATGACTGACCGAATCGGTTGGCGAACGATCAGGCGTTACTAGCGCCGAATGGTTCGCACGAGGCCTTCACTGTTCACACCCCGATCTACAGGCCCGTACGCCTCGTAGGCCTCGACGCGTTCCACGGTGTCGGCTTCGCGACGGCGAGCCATATAACGACGCTATAGGCTTGTCTATAGCGTCGTTATGGTTGCGTTAGAGGGAGTTTCGGGAGCCGCCCCTCGGTCCAATCTGACCTGTGAAGACGCAGCCGATCACAAGATCGGACACCGAAGGTCGACGCCAAGCTGGTAGTGGCCTGGGCAGGCGCTCGACCTTTGCCAAGTCGACGTCGCGCGCGCGAGGCCTCCTCGCTTGCGCGCTGAAGTCGTCAGGGCGCCCCACAAAATCGCAGCTATGCCCTAGCCTTCTATATATCGCCGATATAGAACGTGGGCGCTCCGACGGGTCAATCCGCTGGCTGAAGTCGCGGGCGGGCGCGCAACCACATCACCATGCGACATGGACCGACAGGCTGTTGATCCGTGCTGTCTGCACGATGGCCCTCCAGAACCGGCAAGGAGCGCACTCACAATCAGGTCGGAGGCCCACCGCCATGCCGCTGCGCGATTTCGTGGTTCTCATGATCGTCTGTACGCTGTGGGCGCTAAGCAACGTCGTTTCCAAGTTTGTCGTCAGCGTTCTTGAAGTGCCGCCGCTGTTCTACGCCGCGGCCCGTTTCGCGGTTGTCCTGGCCGCACTCTTCCCATTCCTCAGGTCAAGACAACGTCTCTCAGGGCGACTGCTCTTGGCCGCGTTCCTGATGGGCGCGGGCAACTTCGGACTCTTGTTCGTAGGGTTGAAGTACTCCACCCCATCCGCTGCGGGGGTGGTGATGCAACTGAACATGCCCTTCACCCTCCTGCTATCCATGGCGTTTCTCGGCGAACGTGTAAGGCCGGTCCGGCAGCTTGGCATTTTCCTCGCCTTCGCCGGCGTGCTGATGGTGATGTGGGATCCACACGGCTTTGCGCTATCAGGCGGACTCGTGATGGTCGCAGGCGCCGCCGCCATGGCGTCGGTCGGTGTGATCCTCACCAAGCAGATCGAAGGCGTCCGCCCCATCGTTTTCCAGGCCTGGGTGGGTGCGACCTCGGTGCTGCCCCTGGCGCTTCTGTCAGTGATCCTGGAGCCGGGACAACTCCAGCTTGCTCTTGATGCTGGCTGGCGCTTCTGGGCGGCGGTGATCTTCTCCGCCGGGGTCGTCTCGGTCGGCGCACATACGGTCTACATCCTCCTGCTCCAGCGGTATGAGGCGGGCGTGATCTCGGCGCTGATCCTAGTCACCCCCTTGGCCACGATCGGCCTTAGCGTCGCACTGCTCGGCGACCACTTCAGCCCGCGCCTGATTGTCGGGAGCGCGTTGGCCCTTACCGGAGTGCTGATCATTGCATTGCGCGGCAACCCTGCCGCGAGACTGTTGCTGGCCATCCAGCGTCGTACCTGACGAGATGCAGGAGGCGCGGCGTCACAGCCAAAGAGCCGGCGCTCCATTTTGGCGGGCGAGCCTTCTCACTTGGGCCGCGATGGAGTCGTACATGCGCTTCAAGGCGCAAGCGTCCTCGTCGGGGGCGCTGCAGGTCTGACCGAAGTTCATCATCATGCCGGCCACCGCGCGGGCGCGCCTGCTGTAAAGGCGCATCGCACAGGACGATGCTCGCGCTCGTCCCGCCCCGTTCCTGGGCCACACGCTTGCCGGTCAAGGCGGGGCTATACACGACTATAGCAACGCTATAGATTGCTGACGTCTCGAGGAGCGTTGAGCTCAGGGCTACACCACAGGACAGGCTCCACGGGGGCTTGAGCGCCATTCGCTGCTCGTCGCAACGCAGCGACGCGCTCGCCTTATGAATGCGGCTTCCCGTGCGCGCGTCGAAGTGGCCGCGGTTCGGAGCGTCTAGACGCTCCGGTCGGAGAAATTCGTTTGGATCGAAGGGAGGGACCGCCGCATGAAGCAAGTTGTTCTGGTTACAGGCGGCACGCAAGGGATCGGGCTTGGTTTGGCCGAGGCCTTCTTGCGGCGCGGCGATTCAGTCGCGGTCTGCGGGAGATCACAGGCGGCGCTCGATATGTTTTCAAGCGCTCACCCAGAAGCCCTGGCAGTTCGGGCGGACGTCACCAACGCCAGGGACAGGACCGATATGCTTGAGGCGGTCGCCGCACAGTTCGGGCGGCTCGACGTCTTGATCAACAACGCCGGGGTTTTTATTGAGCGCGATTTCGCAGCCGGTCTTAACCCGACAGATGGCTTGGACCAGGAGGTCGCCATCAATCTCACCGGGCCGATCCATCTAACAGACGCGGTGCTGAAACGGTGGCCTCAGATCACCTCGATCGTATTCGTCACCTCAGGTTTTGCACTGGTAGCGCCGACTCGCGCGCCGACCTACGGCGCCGCGAAGGCGGGATTGCACGCCTATGCTGAGGCCCTGCGCCGCCAACTGGCCCACAAGGGCACTCACGTCATGGAACTGTTGCCGCCGGCGGTCGACACTCAGATGAATGCGACGTTCCAGGGCAAGAAGATGTCGACGGAGGAGTTGGCCGCGACGACCCTGAACGCACTGTCGCTTCGCCAGACCATGGCGCTTCCGGGCTCGACCAAGATGCTACCATTTCTCTTGCGCCTTGCGCCGAGGACAGTCAGCAAGATGGTCGCCTCCATGTGAGGTCTCTTCGTTGGCGCCTGGCCTTGCGCGCGACAGCCGCGCCCATCTTCGCGACCTGGTCAGCCACATGGCTCCGGCCAAGCCTTGATGGGAATGATCACCTCATCGAACCGCCCCTGATCGCGTCGCCTAGGACGCTCTCGGATGCGCAACTGGGGTGGACGTCGATACTGTCGACTGTGTTGAGGCCCGCGCTGCGACGCGTCGTACGCAATCGTTACGCCCCCGCTCCGTCCGAAACGCGGGAGAGGATTCAGGCCCCAGAGCGCGTCCCGCCTGTGTGGCGTCCAGGCAAGCCTGCGTCCCGCTCACGATCGGTTGTCGAACCCCGTTCGAAGTCTTCGAACCCAGAAGCGCGCGGTCCGGGCGCGACTGCGACATGGAGCGAAGCGCAATGGCTGGCCAGACGGGCGACCCGGTTGAAGCTCCAGAGGTTGAAGCGCTGGATGACTTAGCGGCGCGAGAAGCGGCCTACGAGCGCTTCGTCTGGGACAATCTTCGGCGCAACTATATCGGAAACTTCGTCCACGGCATGCTCGGAATGACGGGCTTTCGGCTCGTGAACGCCCCCACCTTCTTGCCGGCCTATCTGCACCTGGTTTCGGGGTCGAACGCCATCGTCGGTCTGGGGCTCGCCTTACAGCAGGTGGGAAACGTAATCGCGCCGCTGTTCGTCGGCGCGAAGATTGAGCATCGCAGGAAGATCATGCCGGCGGCCGTTCTGTTCGGTAGTCTAGCAAGGGGCGCGATCTTGGGCATGGCCCTCGTGGGGTGGCTCCTCAAGGGCGAGCCGCTGGTGTTCGCACTGCTGATCTTCATCTTTCTGTTCGGCGTCTTCATGGGCGCGCAGCGCGTGGCGTTCACGCTGCTCATGTCAAAGGTGGTTCCGATTAGTCGTCGCGGCCGGCTCCAAGCGTGGCGCAATGCGACGGGAGGCCTCATCGCCGCGGCGCTAGCCTATGTGGCGGGCAGGTACCTGATCGGCGGCAACGCGTTCGGCAACGGCTACTCCACGACCTTCGTCTTGGCCTTCGCACTAACGAGCGCCGGACTGTGGGCCCTCCAAGTGCTGCTTCGCGAGCCCGAGCCGCCGACGCTTCGGGTTCAGGCGCGATTTCGCGATCGATTGCGCGAGACACCACGGCTGATCTCAGACGACAAGCCGTTCGGACTCTTCCTCGTCGGCCAGATGCTGGCTACGTCAGCACGCATCGCCGCCCCGTTTTATATACTCTATGTCGGCCAGCAGATGCCGATGAACGGGGTCTTGCTCGGCCTGCTCAGCTTGGCCTTCCTTGGCGCCGACACCGTGTCGAACCTGCTGTGGGGCTATCTCGGCGACCGGTCCGGGTTCCGCATCGTACTGTTGCTCTCCCTGAGCCTTTGGATCGGCTCGACTCTGTTGCTGATGGCGGTGCATGAACCGGCCGCCGTGTTCGCGGCCTTTGTGGGCCTGGGCGCCTCGCAGGCCGGATACATGATGGCCGCACAGACCATGGTCTTGGAGTTTGGCAAGCGCGAGGATCTTCCCATGCGCATCGGGCTGTCGACCACCGCCGAGGGGCTGACGGCGACCGCCGGCCCCCTCCTGGGGGGAGCGGTTGCTGACCTCCTGGGCTACGATCTGGTGTTTGGGGCCTCGGTCGGACTTCTCACGGCGGCGCTGATCGTAGTCATCATCGTGAAGGACCCGCGCCATCGATGAATGATCGCGACATCCAAGCGGCGCCCGCGCCCGACCGAGGTCGAGGGATGATTGCTGCGGCACTCACATCCACAGCTCGGAGGGTGCGTTAGCGCCCTCGCACGGACATCGGATGGAGAGCGGAAGGGGTGTGCCGCCGATCCTTCGCAGACTCTTGGAGGATTGGCGCATCCTCCCTCCGTCACGGCTTGAGCCACAAGGACGTACTGCTGCTCAAGCTCGCCCTGGCTGGTCTTTCGAGTCGCTCAGCCGAGCACGTGCTGACGAACGCCACGATTGCCGGTATCGCCGCCATTTGAAGCCACAGCGCCTCGCCGCTGGGGCTTGGCGATTCAGGGCTGGAAGGCCTCATGGCGCTGAACCGGCATCAGCACGATGACTTCGCAACCCGCAGGCCTGTCACTGACGCAATTTCGGCCGCCGGGAGCAGACCTTCCCAAGGTCGCCTTAGAGCCCAACCAAGACGTAAGCATCCAAGCCTTGAGCTCGTGACAGCCCTCGATCGGGACGCATGCAGTCCATGACACCGGCCACGACCCGGAACACCCAGCGAACTCAATTTGCAGAACGGCCCGCAAAAGATCGCCAAATGGACACGACCCGAGACCACTAACTCGTTGAAAAATTGGAGCGGCCGGGGGGAATCGAACCCCCGACATTCAGCTTGGGAAGCTGACGTTCTACCTCTGAACTACGGCCGCGAAGCCCGGCCGTTACAACGGCTTGGACGCTCGGTGTCAACAGCGGCGATGGCGCGGGGACCTGCGGCGAGATCGCCGCACGCAGCCGGCCGCTCGCAAAAGGCGTAGAAATCTCGTTCCGCAACTTTCCAGTGGATTGCGCCGTCGAAAACGTCCAGAGTGACCGCGAAGAACAGTAATCGCGCGGAGCAGGCGGGCGAGAAGACAAGTCGCGTCAGGTAATTTTCAAATTATCAGCAAACATCGCCGACCTCGGCGTCGCCGAGGCTTGAGACGATGCTGGAGGACGCCATGCCCGCACATCTCTCCGCGAGACGGATCGCGATTTTCGGCCTCTGCCTGTGTCTGTTCGCCCTTGGCGCTAGCGGCGCATCGGCCGGAACACTGTTCAATCTCTACGTGACGAACAACACGAATACGAATTTCGTCGTCGGGGCCGCGGCGCAGCAAAAGAACTGGTACCCGAAGAGCATCATCGGCGCTTCGATCCCGACCGGAAGGACGACGGCGCTCCTGAGCGAAGAGTGCTCGTTCTTCATAGGGTGCGCGACCTCGTCCTATATCCAGTTCCCGATCCAGACCAAGACGGGGCCCACGACCAGCGTCGCCAACATCTACCTCAAGGGCTGGGAGGGCGACTTCCCGAGTTGGCCGGACGCCTACCAATTCTGGGCGGACAACACGGGCGGCGTCATGGTCGACAGCCTCGTGTCGACGAACAACACGGCGCTCGTCTCCAAGCTCGACTGCGATCCCGAAGCCAACAACACGATCACCTGCCGGATCACGATCGACCCCGCCACCTTCTCGACCACGAATCCCAAGTACGGGACGACGGATCCGGTCCTGAACGCGCGAAGCTATTTCACGCCGTCCAGGACGCTGATGACGGACGCCGTGGTCTTCGACGCCGACGCCATGGCCAAGAACCAGGTCGCCCAGCAGTCCGACGGCGTGGTCCGCTATGTGAACCCCAGCGCGGCCGCCAGCCAGCTCAAGCAGCAGAGCTGCGCGGGCGCGGAAACGCCCTCCATCCTCTATGTCGTCACGACGGACTGGTCGATGTACGCGATGTCGGTCTGCGACGATCGCGAGATTCCCATTCTGCCGCTCACCTATTCGAGCGCGGCGCTCTCGGGCGGCGCCAACGCAGGCGGCGTCGAGGCGGTCGACATCGCCCGGCCCTTCACCACGACGATCCAGAACGGCTACATCGCCCTCACCCACGGCGGGCTCGCCGGCGCGGCGACGGTCAGAAGCGCCGGCGAGCTGACCGTCAGGGGCGGCAAGATCTCGTCGATCAACAACGGCAGCGGCCACTATTCGGCAAGCGCGGCGGCGCTGAAGGAAGTCGTCAAGTACTTCCGGCGCGCCGGTTGGGGCGGCGCCTTCCTGAACAAGGACTGCACGACGACCACCGGCGGCGTCTGCACCTTCGGGACGCCCTGAACCGCACGGCGCGGCGCAACACCGCGCGACAACCGAACTCCAGTCAGGATGCGGCGAAATGAACGGCCAGTCGGCGTTGGATTCCTTCGATCACGTCGTCGTTCTCATGCTCGAGAACCGATCCTTCGACACGATCCTGGGCTACCTGTACGAGGGCGGCGTTCCGCCGGGGAAGAGCTTCGACGGCGTCGCCGGCAAGGCCCTCTTCAACCTGGACCAGACGGGCCGCCCGGTCCCGGTGTCCAAGGAGACGGACTACCACCAGCCCTATCCCGACCCGGGGGAGGAGCACGCCCATATCATGGCCCAGCTCACGGGCCCTTCGATCTCGACCGGCAAGCCGAACATGGGCGGCTTCGTCCGCGACTATTTCCACACCCTGACCGAGCTCGGCGACACCTGGTCGGGCTCGGCCGCGCAGCAGTCCCCGCGGATCATGCGGTGCTTCACGCCCGACAAGACGCCCGTGCTCAGCGCCCTGGCGCGGGAATTCGCCGTGTTCGACCGATGGTTCTGCGCCGTCCCCAGCCAGACCTGGTGCAATCGCGCCTTCTGGCACGCGGCGACCTCGTGGGGCTGGGTCGACAATCCGCCCGCCTTCGCCATCGGCGACGCCTGGAACCTGGAGACCTGGGACCGCTACAGCGCCGGGCGGACGCTCTTCGACCTGCTGGAGGATAAGTTCGGGACCGGCAGCTGGCGCGTCTACGAGGATCTGGCGATCCCCTTCACCAAGCTCGTCCACTGGGGCGACCTCAAGGACAAGGTGGGCGACGCCTACTTCCGCGACCTGGAGGAAAAGTCCGTCTTCAGCACCAACTTCTTCCAGGATTGCGCAGCCGGCGCGCTGCCGAAATACGCCTTCCTCGAGCCCCATTTCATCAATCGGTGGGACGGCGTCAGGTGGCATGACGACATGCATCCCTCCTCGGTCGACTCCGAGCTCTATTCGGACGGCGGCCCCGGCAGCGTGCTGCTCGGCGACCAGCTCGTCTGGAAGGTCTACGAGGCGATCCGCAATTCGAAGAGCGCCACGGGGAACAACTGGTCCAACACCCTGCTGATCATCACGTTCGACGAGCACGGCGGGTGCTACGACCACGTGGCTCCCAGCAACGTGCCGCCGCTCGATCCTTCGGGCTTCAACACCGGCCAGGGACAGGAGGGATTCGACTTCTCCCTGCTGGGCGTGCGGGTGCCCATGGTGATGGTCTCGGCCGGCATCGCCCGCAACACGATCGTGAACGAGGAGATGCACCATTGCTCGTTCCTCTCGACCATGGCGCTGAAATGGGGGCTGCCGTCCCTTGGTCCGCGTCAGGACATCGCGCCGCCGTTCACCAGCGTCTTCTCGGGCGCCTCGCGGGGGATCGAGACCTGGCCCCCGTTCCCCAAATACCCTGGCCCGCCAGGCGTGACCGAGACGGTCGCGCCGCCGCTGGAAAGCCCTGCGAACGTCAGGCTGAACGGCCTGCAGGCCTCGATCCTGAACGCGATCCAACACCACCTGGGATCGGAACTGCCGGCTCCCGCCGCGCCGCTGGTCACGGAGGGCGACGCTCGGCCGCTGCTCGACCTGTTGGCTGAACGCCGCCGCCGCCCGGGCTACTAGGCCGACGACGCCTCAGGCGCGGCGCGCGAGCCCCCTGACCAGGAAGTCGGCCAGCGCCTCGACCCTGGCCGGGCGCGGGCCGCCGCCGGGCTGGACCAGATGCAGCGCCACGGGCGGCGGGGTCCAGTCGGTCATGACGGCCTCGAGCCGGCCCTCGGCGACCAGGCGGCCGACGGCGAAATCGGGCTGGACAGCCAGGCCAAGGCCGGCGAGCAGGGCCGGGGTGAGCGCGTCGGCGTTGTTGGCGCAAAGCGGCCCGGTCGGGCGCACCGAGACCTCCTCTCCCGCGGCGTTGACGAAGCGCCAGGTCTCCGGCGAGGGCAGGTAGGCGTAGCCCAGGCAGGCGTGGTCGGCGAGCTGGCTCGGATGGGTCGGCCGTCCGCGCGCGTCCAGATAGGCGGGCGAGGCCACCGCGTAGCGGGTCATGGGCCGCAGGCGGCGCGCGACCAGAGACGAATCCGGCAGGGCGGCGATGCGCAGCACCATGTCGATGCCCAGGCCGACGATGTCGACCACCTCGTCGCTCAGGTGCAGGTCGATGGAGACCTCGGGATAGCGCGCCAGGAAGTCCGGCAGGATGGGCGCGACCTCGGCGAGGCCGAAGCTCATCGGCGCGGCCAGCCGCACGAGCCCGCGGGGAACCTGCGACTGGGACAGGGCTTCATCCTCTGCGGCCTCGCCTTCGGCCAGCACGCGGGCCGCGCGTTCGGCGAGCTTGGCGCCGGCGTCGGTGATCGCCAGGCGGCGGGAGGTGCGGTTGAAGAGCCTCGTCCCCAGCCGCGTCTCCAGCCGGGTGACGGCCTTGGAGACGGTGGCCTTGGAAAGCCCAAGGTCCTGAGCCGCCGCGGAGAAGCCGCGCAGCTCCACCACGCGGGCGAAGATCGCCAGGGCTTCGAGATCCGGGAGTCGCGCCATTGGAAACGATGAGTTTCAGTTGTTTCTATTTATGCTCCGATCCTGATCCTTATCTTGGCCTCACACAAGCGGGCGACCGCACCACGCAAGAGGCGCCGGCCTCCCCCGGGAGGGTCAGGCGCAAAGGATCAGGACGATGATCGAACGCAGACCCTTCTCGAACCTCGGCGGCGCCGACCACGGCTGGCTCAAGGCCCGCCACCACTTCTCGTTCGCCGGCTACTACGACCCCAAGAACATGGGCTGGGGCGCGCTGCGCGTCTGGAACGACGACGAGATCGCGCCGAACTCGGGCTTCCCGCCGCACCCGCACGCCGACATGGAGATCATCACCTACGTCCGCCAGGGCGCGATCACCCACCAGGACAGCCTGGGCAACAAGGGCCGCACCGAAGCCGGCGACGTGCAGGTGATGAGCGCGGGCTCTGGCATCCGCCACGCCGAGTACAACCTGGAGCCGGACACCACCCGGATCTTCCAGATCTGGATCGAGCCGACCAAGCTGGGCGGATCGCCGACCTGGGGCGCCAAGCCCTTCCCCAAGGGCGACCGCTCGGGAAGGTTCGTGGCGCTGGCCAGCGGCTTCGAGGACGACGCCGAGGCCCTGCCGATCCGCACCGACGCCCGCGTGCTGGGCGCGACGCTGAAGGCCGGCGAGACCGTGACCTATCCGCTGGGCGAAACCCGCCACGGCTATCTGGTGCCGGCGGCCGGCGCGGTCGAGGTCAACGGCGTCAGGCTCGACGCCCGTGACGGCGCGGCGATCAGCGGCGAGGCCGCACTGACGATCACCGCCCTGGAAGACGCTGAACTCGTTCTGGTGGACGCCGCCTAGGCGTCCACTTTCCTCCCCACCCCTCCCCGAAACGCAATCCGACAGGAGACTTCAGATGCCCAAGGTTCTCGTGCTCTACCATTCGGCCTACGGCCACGTTGAAACCATGGCCAAGGCCGTCGCCGAAGGCGCCCGCGAGGCCGGGGCCGAGGTCGACATCAAGCGCGTGCCGGAGACCGTGCCCGAGGAGATCGCCAAGGCGTCTCACTTCAAGCTCGACCAGGAAGCGCCGGTGGCGACGATCGCCGAGCTGGCCGACTACGACGCCATCGTCGTGGGCGCGGGCACGCGCTTCGGCCGCATCAACTCGCAGATGGCGAGCTTCCTGGACCAGGCCGGCGGGCTGTGGGCCAAGGGCGCGCTGCACGGCAAGGTGGGGGGCGCCTTCACCTCCACCGCCACCCAGCACGGCGGCCAGGAGACCACCCTGTTTTCGATCATCACCAACCTCCTGCACTTCGGCATGGTGATCGTGGGCATGGACTACGGCCACGCCGGCCAGATGACGCTGGACGAAGTCACCGGCGGCAGCCCCTACGGCGCCACGACCATCGCCGGCGGCGACGGCTCGCGCCAGCCCAGCGAGAACGAACTGGCCGGCGCCCGCTACCAGGGCCGCAAGATCGCCGAGACGGCGCAGAAGCTCTGGGGCTGAGGACCTGACGATACGTCCCGCGCCTTCCTCCCAGGCGCGGGGCCCGGCGCGAGGCCCGCACACCGCCTCGCGCCACGGCCGCGGCGGCCGGCGGGCCCGACTCGCCGGCCGCCCGGTTCGCTGTCGGCTTCACGAGGGGCTTTCCCTGACCCCAGGTCATGGGCGCTAGATGCCCGCAAAGCCGCCGGCGGCGACGCGCCGGGATAGGGAGACGACCATGGATCTCAGCCTCGGCCCCGCCGACGAAGCGTTCCGCCAGGAGGTGCGGACCTTCTTCCAGGAGGACTATCCGCAGGCGATCATCGCCAAGCTGGCGAACGGCCAGGTGCTGACCAAGGAAGACCTGAGAGCCGGCGAGCAGGCGATGAGCGCCAGGGGCTGGCTGGCGCCGGGCTGGCCCAAGGAACACGGCGGCCCCGGCTGGACGGTGACGCAGCGGTTCATCTTCGACGAGGAACTGGAGCGCGCCGGCGCGCCGAACGTCTCGCCCATGGGCCTGCTCTATGTGGCGCCGGTGATCTACACCTTCGGCACGGACGAGCAGAAGGCCCGCTGGCTGCCCGACATCCTAGCCTCGCGCACCTTCTGGGCGCAGGGCTATTCGGAGCCCGAGGCCGGCTCGGACCTGGCGTCCCTGCGCACCCGGGCGGTGCGCGACGGCGACCACTATGTCGTCGACGGCGAGAAGATCTGGACCAGCAACGCCCACCACGCCGACTGGATCTTCTGTCTCGTGCGCACCGCCGACACGGGCAAGAAGCAGGAGGGCGTCAGCTTCCTGTGCCTGCCGATGGACACGCCCGGGATCGAGGTGATCCCGATCATCACCATCGACGGCGGCCACCACCTGAACCGCGTGACCTTCACGAACGCCCGCACGCCGGTGGAAAATCTGATCGGCGAGGAAGGCAAGGGCTGGACCTATGCGCGCCACCTGCTGGCCCACGAGCGGACCTCCTACGCCCACGTGGCGGCCAAGCGCCGGCAGATCGAACAGCTGAAGGCGGTCTCGCGCGAGGCGCCCTGGGGCGACCTGCTCGGCCCGGCTGGAAGCGCCGCCTTCCGGCGCAAGCTGGCCGAGGTTGAGCTGCAGCTGCAGGCCCTGGAGATGACGACCTTGCGCGCGCTCGCGCCGCTGGCCAGCGGCGAGGCGCCGGGAGACGAGGCCTCGATCATCAAGATCGCCGCCACCGAGACCGCCCAGGCGGTGACCGAGCTCTTCCTGGAGCTGGCCGGTCCCTACGCCCAGCCGTTCTTCCCCGACCGCAGCGGCGCCGACTGGCGCGGCAATCTGGGGGACATACCGGCCTTCGCCGCGCCGGGGACCGCCAGCTATTTCTTCACCCGCGCCCAGACGATCTACGGCGGGGCGACCGAGATCCAGAAGACCATCATCGCCCGCCAGATGGGCCTCTAGCCCGCGCCGACCGGAGAACCGAATGAGCCAGCTCGTCGTCCACCACCTCGGCGTCTCGCAGTCCGAGCGCATCGTCTGGCTCTGCGAGGAGCTGGAGATTCCCTACGAGCTGAAGCTCTACGCCCGCGATCCCGTCACGCGCCTGGCGCCGGCGGCGTACAAGGCTCTGCACCCGATCGGCACGGCCCCGGTGATCACCGACGGCGATGTGGTGCTGGGCGAGTCCGGGGCGATCATGGACTACATCATCGCCCGCCATGGCGGAGGCCGGCTGGCCGTGAAGGCCGACAGCCCGGACTTTCCCGACTACCTCTACTGGATGCACTTCACCAACGCCTCGCTGATCTCCAGCGAGATGATCCGCATCGTCACCGGCGCCCTGGGCATTCCCGCCGACGATCCGCGCCTGGCTTTTTCCCGCGCCCGGGCGACGCGGGCCTTCGACCTCGTCGAGGCGCGGCTGGGCGAGGCGGACTATTTCGCGGGCGCCGAGTTCAGCGCCGCCGACATCATGATGGGGTTCGCCCTGACGACCATGCGGGTGTTCGCGCCCCGCGATCTTGGCCCCTTCCCCAACATCCGCGCCTATCTTCAGCGCATCGGCGCTCGGCCGGGCTACCAGCGGGCGATGGCCAAGGGCGATCCGGGCATGACGCCGATGCTGAGCTAGGCGCGGGCAGCGAGCTTGGAGTGTTCGGTTGCTCCCCTTCTGGGGGAGCTGTCAGCCGACGGCTGACTGAGGGGGACTGAAATGTCCTTCAGCAGCGTCTGGCCGGGGCACAGCCAGAGTCAAAGTCCCCCTCAGTCGCTTCGCGACAGCTCCCCCAAGAGGGGAGCATTTTTGAGGTCGGCGCTCAGCACTCCACGACGTTGACGGCGAGGCCGCCGAGGGAGGTCTCCTTGTAGATCTCGCTCATGTCTTCGCCGGTGCGCTTCATGGTGGCGATCACCTTGTCGAGGCTGACGGTGTGCTGGCCGTCGCCCAGGAGGGCCAGGCGCGCGGCGTCGATGGCTTTGACGGCGCCCATGGCGTTGCGCTCGATGCAGGGGATCTGGACGAGGCCGCCGATGGGATCGCAGGTGAGGCCCAGGTTGTGCTCCATGGCGATCTCGGCGGCGTTCTCCACCTGGGCGTTGGAGCCGCCCAGGACGGCGCAGAGCCCGGCGGCGGCCATGGAGCAGGCCACGCCCACCTCCCCCTGGCAGCCGACCTCGGCGCCGGAGATCGAGGCGTTGAGCTTGTAGAGCGCGCCGATCGCCGCGGCGGTCAGCAGGAAGGTGCGGACGTCGTCGGCGTCGCCGCGATGGAAGCGGCTGTAGTAGCGCAGCACGGCCGGCAAGAGACCCGCCGCGCCGTTGGTGGGGGCGGTGACGACGCGGCCGCCGGCGGCGTTCTCCTCGTTCACGGCCAGGGCCCAGAGGTTGACCCAGTCGAGGGCGGCCAGGGGGTCGGCGACGTTGCGCTCCATGCGCGTGGTCAGCTCGTTAAGCACCTGGCGGGCCCTGCGGCGCACCTTCAGGCCGCCGGGCAGGCAGCCCTCCTGGTGCATGCCGCGGTCGATGCAGGCGTCCATGGCCGCGGCGACGGCGTCCAGGCCCGCGTCGAGCTCGGCCGGGCTCCTCAGGGCCAGTTCGTTGGCGCGCATGAGCGCGGCGATGGTCAGCCCCTCGCGTTCCGCCCGGGCGAGAAGCTCCTCGCCCGAGGCGAAGGGATGGGGCGGGGGCGCGCGCGCGGACACGATCGGGGCGCCTATCTCGTCCTCGTCCTGCACGAAGCCGCCGCCGACCGAGAAGTAGGACCGGGACAGGATCTCGCCGCCCGAGGCGTCAGCGGCGTGGAAGGAGAGCGCGTTGGGGTGCTGCGGGAGGCGCTTGCGCTTTTCCCAGACGATGTCGCGGGCCTCGTCGAAGGCGATGGCCGGGCCGCCGCGGCCGAGCGCCAGCCGGCCCTGGGCGCGGATCTCGGCCAGACCCGCGTCGGCGGCGTCCGGATCGATGGTGGCGGGCGCGAAGCCGGCGAGGCCCAGGATCACGGCGCGGTCGGTGGCGTGGCCGACGCCGGTGAGCGCCAGCGAGCCGAACAGCCGCGTCTCCACCCGCGCGACGTCGCCCAGGCGCCCGGCCGCCGCCAGGGCGTCGAGGAACCGACCGGCCGCCGTCATGGGCCCCATGGTGTGGGAGCTCGACGGGCCGACGCCCAGCTTGAAGAGGTCGAAGACGCTGACGATCACGGACGCGGTCCCTGCTGAGAGGCGGCGATGTCTAGCGGCATGGCGGCCGCGCCGGTAGGGCCGCGTTGACGCGCAGGCGCCCGGGCCGCACCATGGCCTGAAAACTGATCACAAGGGAGGCTGGGATGGCCGACGGCGAAGTCCTGGACCACGCGAAGTTCACCGCCATGACCGAGGGCACCCAGGAGGACTGGGCCGCCATCATGCGCGCGAACGGCCCCTTCAGCCGCGAGCTGCCCGACCGGATGATCGCCCACCTGAACCTCCTGAAGGGCGACGCCGGCGGCTATCCGGTGGATCGGCTGGAGCACTCCCTGCAGACGGCGACACGCGCCTTCAAGGACGGCCGCGACGAGGAGTACGTGGTCTGCGCCCTGATCCACGACATCGGCGACATCCTCTCGCCCGCCAACCACGCCGAACTCGGGGCGATGATCCTGAAGCCCTACATCTCCGAGCAGAACTACTGGATGATGGACAAGCACGGCATCTTCCAGGGCTACTACTTCTTCCACCACCTGGGCCTGGACCGCGACATGCGCGAGCAGTTCCGGGGCCATCCGTGGTTCGAATACACCGCCCAGTTCTGCCACCTCTACGACCAGAACAGCTTCGATCCGGCCTATGAGTCCATGCCGCTGGAGGCCTTCGAGCCGATGCTGCGTCGCGTGCTCGAACGGCCGAAGCGCTCGATCTACAAGCGGGCGGCCGAGTAGCTGCGGCTCACTCGCCGGAGAAGATCGCCTCGATCGGCAGGCCGAACAGCCTTGCGATCCTGAATGCAAGCGGCAGGCTGGGATCGTACTTGCCGGTCTCTATGGCGTTGACGCTCTGGCGGGAGACCTCCAGGCGCTCGGCGAGGTCGGCCTGGCTCCACCCCCGCTCGGCGCGCAGCACGCGCAGGCGGTTCTTCACCGATATCTCCAGGCGGTGATCGGCTGCGAAATCCCCATGGATGCGCAGAAGATGGGGAACACCCAGTACATCGGCACGTGCCGGGCGCCGGCGAGAACCTCCAGGAACCCCCAGGCGGTGGTCGCGGCCAACGTGATCCCCAGGCCCGCGAGCATGGACAGCACCACCTGCAGCCGGCGGAACTCGTCCGCCTCCTCCAGAAGATAGAGGCCCAGCACCAGGATCACGCCGACGAGAGGCAAGGCGGGCGCGACCGCCAGGACGTACTTGAGCGGCCCGCTCGGCGGGTGCGTGTGGAAGACCCGGATCACGGCCACCAGCACCACCGCATAGGTGACGATGACCGGCCAGAAGCGCCGTTGATAGCGCACCCACGCTTGCGATCGAGCCTTGCCCTTCATGACGCGCTCCGTTCCAGAATGGAAAGCTTACATATCATAATGACAAGGAAACATGACACATCGCGCCATGTCAAGCAAACATGACATCGCCCATTCGCGCGCTCCCTTGCGTGAGAGGGGGGCTCCGGAGGAAGGTCCGGCAAGGGGTCGATGATCGACGCCTCGGAAGGGTTGGTGGCGGTCGGAAGCGGAGGGGCCTGAGAGCCCCTCTCCCGCCTGGAGAGGCGGCGCGCGTCGAGGGTCAGTTCCCCCAGGGGCCGAAGTGCTTGGAGAGCTTCAGGCCCTGGCGCTGGTAGTGGCTGCCGTCCTCGCCGTAGAGACGGGCGGGCCGTTCGGTGAGGGGCTCGTAGACGAGGCGCGCGACGGTCTGGCCGTCTTCCAGCAGGAACGGGGTCTCGTGGCTGCGCACCTCGAGCACGGCCTTGGAGCCGACGGCCTTGGCCTCGGCCGTGCCGAACCCCGGGTCGAAGAAGCCGGCGTAGTGCACCCGGAACTCCCCGACCGACGGGTCGATCGGGGTCATCTCGGCCGCCTCCATCACCGGAATCTCGATCGGGTCCTTGGAGGCCAGGATGTAGAACTCGCCGGGATCGAGCAGCAGTTCGCCGCGGCGGGGCGTCAGCGGCTCCCAGAAGTCGCGCGGGTCGTGGCCGTCGATGTGGTCCATGTCGATCACGCCGGCGTGGCGGCGGGCGCGGAAGCCCGCCACGGCGACGGAAAGATCGACGCCGACGCTGCGGATGGAGAGCTTGGGCGGCTCGCCCGCCTTGAGGCGCAGCTGGTTCAGCCGCGTGCCGGTGCGCACCAGGATCGAGAAGGTCTGGGGCGCGATCTCCATGTAGATCGGTCCCGAATAGCCCTCGACCACGTCGTCGAAGGCCGGCTGGTCGTCGCTGAGCAGGCGCACGAAGACGTCGACGCGGCCCGTCGAGCTCTTGGGATTGGCCCGCGCCGAGACGCCCTTGGGCAGGGCCAGGCGCTCCTGCAGCTCGGCGATGTAGACGCAGCCGCGCTCGAGCACCGCGCCCTTGGTCAGGTCGAGCTCGTGCATGGCCACGTCGGCGATGCGGTCGGCGACCTTGACCCCGTGGCGCGGCAGGAAGGAGGCGCGCACCCGCCAGGCCCGCGCGCCGAGCCGCAGGTCGAGGCTGGCGGGCTGCACCTGGTCGGCGTCGAAGGGCGAGGCCGAGGTGATCGCCCGCTGTCGGATGAGGGCGTCGATGGACTGGCAGGGCAGAATGCCCGCCGCGAGAGGCTCGGTCATGGTCGGCGGACACTCGCCGCCAATCGCGAGTCTGGCAAGGACGAGAGTGCAGCCGATCTGGCGCCGGACCCAGGCTTTCGAGGGTTGACCGCAGGCGCCCGGCGCGGTTGATGCCGGCCTTCAAGCCCCCGCACGGCAAGGAGAGCGCCATGGCCGAGAACCCGCAGGATTGGGAAACCGAGACCAAGCTGGTG
>Ga0209066_10001104_pt1 | contig 36595 bp, 19 predicted proteins | sample All_14_2_FD_187198 | JGI IMG/M metagenome (GOLD analysis project Ga0209066, IMG submission 187198) | Freshwater microbial communities in response to fracking from Pennsylvania, USA - Allegheny Zone_MetaG_DW_15 (SPAdes) (version 2) ... | reverse complement strand
GTACAGCGATGTCGCGGTACTCGAGTAGCGAGCCGACGGTGCCGGGGGTTCCTTCGCCACCGCCACCGCCACCGCCGCCCCCGCCTGATTCGAGTCCGTTGAGGTCGTACCCGGGAACACCGATCGGCACGTACACGAGTTGACTGTTGTTGCTGAACGTCACCGTTCCGCCGTAGTTCTGCCCTCTCCAACTCAACTGGTTGCTGTTCTGGATGCGGCACGGCGTGTAGATGAGCACCGCGACAGGCGCGACGATGTCGTTGCGATTGTTGATGTCGAAACGGCCACAGCCCGTCGTCGTCGGCTGTTGATCAGCGACGGAGTCGGGCGTGATGAACCTCACCTGGCGATTGCCGACCCCGCTGGGGGTCAATGTGAAGTTCTCGAGGTTGACGTTGGTCGGAGTGATGAAGGCCAAGTCGGTCTTGAGGGAGATGTTGAGGCCGGCGCTCGAGGAGATGACGAAGTTGCTGCAGTGCCGCACGTCAATCACGGTCGGGGTCGTGTAGCTGGAAAACGCCACGACCGGCGCGTCGCTCTTCGTGCGGTTGTCGATGGTGCAGTTGCCGGTGTAGGTCACGACGTTCCAGCCCGCGTCACGCCAGGTCTGCGGCACGTAGGCGACATCGACCCACTCCGGCACGACGGGCGCAGGAAGACCCGACTGGTTGTAGAGCACGGGGTCGGCACCAGAGGAGCGTGCGAGCGCGCAGGCGTTGCCGGCCGCGTCCCAACCGGTGGCGCCGCTTGAGCAGCGTTGACCCCACGTGTTGATCGTGCCACCGACCCAGATGCCGCCGTCGACGCGCACATTGGGGTCGAAGGTCGACTGGCCGCCGCCGACGGCGATGACATTGCCTCCGATGGTCTTGTTGCCCTGCAGTGAGACCGTGCCTGACGCCCAGACGTTGCCGCCTGCCGTACAGGTGTTGTCGAGTTGGATGTTGCCGTTGGCGGCGACGATGTCGCCTTCGACGAAGACGCTGTTGCTGCACAAGATGTTGCCGTTGCGCACGAGAACGTTGGCCTGGTTACCTTCGAACGAGAGCAGTTCGAGGCTGTTGCTCAGTCCCGGCGTTCCGAAACTGAAGACCGCGGCTCCGCTCGCCTCGGCCGTCACCTCACCCGGCTCCCAGTCGTAGACCGCCTCGACAGCGGCCGAATCCTGGCCAGACGCCGACTGTGTGACCCCCGCATCGTTGGCGAAGCCGGTCGACTGCACTCTGATCTGACCCGTCGTGCCGTCGGGGCAACCCGGCACCCAGCTCGCCGCCGCGTCGGCGCGCTGGAAGAGCTGCGCTGAGAAAAACGGCGCTGCCGCCGCCGTGCCCGTGAGCGAAGCGTCAACCTCACCGAGGTCGATCTCGAGCAGTCCGTCTGCGGGACACGCGTCATCGGCAAGTGCCGCGAGCATCGCTTGCACGCCTGCGTCGGCGGCGGCTTCGGACTGCACTCCGGCGCGCGACAGACTCGTGTACCCCACGGCGCTCACCGTGGCGCTCGTGATCGTCAGCGTGATGACACCGGTGACGGCGATGAGCCCAATGACCGCGATCATCACATTGCCGCGATCACCGTGCGCGCGATCGCGCGTGGAAGGAGAGATCAAGCGAAACATGCGGGACTCGCATTCATGAGGGGCGCGCGGCCCGTGGTGGTGGTGATGAAGACTGCATCTGCGGCTGTGCCCTCACCGACGCCGAAACGCAATGTGAGACCTCGAGAGCCAGAGCTCGCTAGTACGGGCGACGGAACTCCCGCTCCGTCGAGTTGCGGAACGACTCCTTCGGCGAGCACCCTCCACTCAGAGCTGAGAGAGCCCTCCGCCGGAGCCGCGATCGCGCTGGTCCCGGTGCGCTCGTAGAGCGTATCCGTCGACGCGTCGTGGAACCAGGCCTGGCACCGCACTGTGCCGAGGTGCACCGTGCGCACGACGGCGAAGCTCGACTCACCGGCGGTGCTCGTCGAGATTGCTGTCGAGCTGCGCACGCCCGCTGTGATGACGTTGACTGCGAGTTGACCGTCAGTCGTCGATGTCGTCGTCGAGCGAACAGTCGTCTCGGCTCGCATCGAACTCACGAGCACCCCACCGACCACGATGATGACCACGACCATGAGTGCGGCGCTGATGAGGAGCTCCATGAGCGTGAACCCCTCATCGCTGTGCGCCCGGATCCGCTGGTCAGGGTTAGACGCGCGTATCGCGGCGCGACTCATGGTGTGCCCGCCAAGAACAGCAGGGTGCGCGCCTCCGCGAGTACCCGTGACGGTTCGGACGCGTCGCGAGCGACGACGTGGACAAGATTGGTGGAGCCTTCGATGCAGTCTGCTTCCGCCGGCACACTCGAGACGACCTCGATCGTCACGCCTTGAGCGTCGACTTGAGTGGTTGTGCCAGCGACGAGTTGAAGTGCCGAACAGTTCGCGGGCTCGGCGCGATGCGCGGCGTCGACCGCTTGCGCCACGAGCCTCGTGGCCGTTGCCGTCGTGGAGTTGAGTTCAGAGGCGCGGATGCCGCTCACGAGCACGGGAATGAAAGCGATCGCGATGAGGGCGATGAGAAACATAGAGATGACGATCTCGAGCAGACCGAGACCCTCGTCGTCGTGAGCGATGTCGACGATGGACGATGCGGTGCTCTGCGAACTCACGGGGCCCCCTCCCCTCGAAGTACGTGCTGGTCTCGACGAGCCGAATCCTCGCTGGAGATTCGGCGCCGATTCCAGAACCGGGTGGAGCGGAGCCACGTGGGCTCCGCTCCACCTCGATTACTGCTCCCGCTACTACAGCGGGCGGCGCGAGATCTTTAGGGAGTGCACGTGCCAGCGTCGGGCGCATCGGCGGTGGCATCGACGAACCACACCGTGTCGCCCGCGCCGTGGTTGCCGGCGGTCGTCTGCAAGCAGAACGCCGAACCATCGGTGATGACCTCGACGGCCGTTCCGGGCCAGCCGAACTCGGCCAGAGTGGCGTCGCTCGGCGTGCTCTCTTCGACAAGAGCGCTCACATAAGCCACCTTCGCCGTAGCGAGGTTCGACTCGGCTCGGGCATCCTGCGCAGCATTCTGCTGGCCGATGAAGACCGGAATCGCGATCGCGGCGAGGATGCCGATGATGATAACGACGACGAGCAGCTCGATGAGCGTGAAGCCGTCTTGGTTCTCACGCAGCTTGGTTCGCTGCGCGGCGATTGCCTTGGTGATGGACATATGTCCGTTTCCTTTCCCATCAAGTGAATGTTGACGGGTGGGCCCCCCACGGAAAATGAAACCGGCCCCCCACAGGCAATACTGGTGCCCGTGCCTTTGAGGGCATATCCCCAGTGCGGGGGTCATCCCCGGCGCGCCTACCCGATCTGGTTGAAGATGTCGAAGATAGGCAAATAGAGCGCGACGATCATGCCACCCAAGACCACACCGAGGAACGCAATCATGAGTGGCTCGATGAGCGCGGTGAGCTGCTCGGTCGTCGACTGCACTTCGTCGTCATAGAAGTCGGCGATCTTTTCGAGCATCGTTTCGAGAGCACCGGAGTCTTCACCCACCGCGATCATTTGCGTGACCATCGGGGGAAAGATTGGCTCTGTTGCGAGCGGCGCCGCAATCGTTCGGCCCTGGCGCACCGAGTCTTGAACCGAGTGCACTGCTTGTTCGACTTCCCAGTTGCCCGAGGTCGAACCGATGATCGAGAGCGCTTGCAGAATCGGCACGCCCGAGCCGATCATCGTGCCGAAGTTGCGTGTGAATCGCGCGATGGCGATCTTCTTGAAGAGGTCACCGAACACCGGCATCTTGAGCAGCAGCGGCTCCCACCACGAGCGGAATTTCGGCGTGTGCCGATTGGCCCGCCACCACACTGCACCCACGACACCAACGGTGAGCAGCAGTGGTCCGAGCCAGACCATGTTCTGCGAGATCACGACGAGAATTTGCGTGGGCAAGGGCAGAGTGCCGCCGAGATCGTTGAAGAGATCTTGGAAGACCGGCACGATGAAGACGATCATGCCCACCACTGCGAGCAGCGCCATGATGAGCACGACAACGGGGTAGGTCAGCGCCGACTTGATGGTCGCCTTGAGCTTGACCTCTTTCTCGTAGTTCTTGGCGACCGACTCCAAGGCGGTCTCGAGGAAGCCACCGACTTCGCCCGCGCGGGAGAGGTTGACGAAGATCGGCGGAAAGGTCTTCGGATGCTTGGCAAGACTGTCGGAGAACGTTCCACCCTCTTCGACCGAGCCGCGGACTTCATCGATCACCTCGGCGAGTTTCGGGTTCTCGCTCTGTGAGGCGAGGATGGTGAGCGCCTTGAGCAAGGGCAGACCGGCACCGATCATCGTGGCGAGTTGTCGACTCATCACGGCGAGATCCTTGATCGTCACCTTCTTGTCGAACAGGCCGCCGAGCGAGATATCTCTGTTGAGTCCGGCCCCCGTCGTGACGTGTTCGATCGAAATCGGTGCGATGCCCATGGTGCGCAAACGAGAGGCTACGGATGACTCGCTGGGAGCATCCACTCGGCCCTTGACGACCTTTCCGGTGCCGTCGCGACCCGTGTATGCGTAAGTGAGCACTGCGGCCATCAGAACCTGCCTGCCATGTCGGGTGAGCTCGCCATGCTCGTGGGCGCCTGCCGGTGGACGAGCCGGTTGAAGTTCTCAGGGTCTTGCATCTTCGCTGCTGCTGCCTCGTGCGTGACGAGGTGACTGTTGACGAGGTCGGCAAGGTGCTGATCCATCGTGTGCATGCCCGACTCGCGGCCAGCTTGGAGCGCTGACGTGATTTGGTACGTCTTCCCCTCGCGAATGAGGTTCGCGATGGCGGGGGTGGTGACCATGACTTCCGTCGCGATGATGCGCCCTTGTCCGGTGGCACGCGGTAGCAGGGTCTGACAGACGACTCCCTGCAGCGTGAGCGCGAGTTGTGAGCGCACTTGCCCCTGCTGGTGGGGTGGGAAGACGTCGATGATGCGATCGATAGTCTGCGCCGCGGACTGCGTGTGCAGGGTTGCGAAGACGAGGTGACCAGTCTCGGCGGCCGTGAGCGCCGTTGACACAGTCTCGAGATCACGTAGCTCACCGATGAGGATGACGTCAGGGTCTTGGCGCAGCACGCGCTTGAGGGCGTCTCCGAAAGAATGCGTGTCGGCTCCCACCTCGCGTTGATTGACGAGTGACCGCTGGTTGCTGTGCACGAACTCGATCGGGTCTTCGATCGTCACAATGTGGTCGGCGCGCGACTTGTTGACGAGGTCGATGAGTGCTGCGAGAGTCGTCGACTTGCCGGAGCCCGTCGGACCGGTGACGAGCACAAGGCCACGTGGCAGAGTCGCGAACTTCGAGACGACGCTCGGCACACCCAATTGCTTGAGCGACTTGATCTCGCTCGGGATGAGTCGGAACGCGGCCGCCATCGCGTCGCGCTCGCGGTAGAAGTTGACCCGGAATCTCGCCTCTCCGCGCGGGCTGATGGCGAAGTCGAGTTCCCACTCTTCCTCGAACGACGCACGCTGGCGGGGGTTGAGGATGCTGCCGAGAACCGCAGAGACCTGGTCTCGGCTCCACACCGCGCCTCCCGTGGCGGGACGCAGTTCACCGTCGACGCGCACCATCGGCGCACTATCAGCGGCGACGTGCAGGTCGCTGCCGTTGCGGGCGACGAGATCGTCGAGCGCCGAGAGCAAGAGCGGGTGGATGCCCTCCATGACGGTACCGCCGGAGATCACGGGCGGCGGCGCAGCCGCCGTTGTGGCGCCGGCGGGAGGCGGCGCGTCGAGCCTGCCTCCAACAGGCGGCGGCGCAGCGATCGCAGGAGTGACCGGCGCTACCCCTAGCGCACCCTCCATGGGCGGCGGGTACGAGGCAGGCGAGATCGGACTCAGCACGGGTGCAGGAGTTGCAAGCGGCACGCCGAACGCGGGAGTCGGCGCGGGCGGTGGCGCTGCCGCTGACGGCACGTCGGTGTTCACCGACCACACTCGGCGCGGGGCGCCGCCCTCGGTTGGCGCGCTGCCGACAGGGTTGCCGTCTGTCATGCCCTCTCCCCCTTCAGGTGCTCTCTCATGGTGGGCGCTCCCCCGAGCGCTCATCGGTGCTCTATGCGACGACGCGGAGCACTTCCTCGATCGACGTCAGACCGGCGCGCACTTTCGCCCACCCGTCTTGACGCAGTGTCAGCATGCCTTGCGCGGTCGCCATTCGCATGATTTCCGCGCTCGACGCGCGGGCCACGGCGAGCCGTTCGATGTCTTCCGTCACAGTCATTACCTCGTGCAGTGCGAGCCGGCCTCGATAGCCCGTGCCCGAGCATGCTGAGCAACCTACGGCGTGATAGAAGCGCGGGCTCAACTCGTCCTCCCGTCGCCCGAAGCCCAGGTGATCGAGGTGAGCGACCTCGTACTCCTGCAACTGCTTGCATCGGTCGCAGAGACGGCGAGCAAGTCTCTGGGCGACAACGCAGTCGAGTGCGGATCCGACGAGGAACGGCTCGATATCCATCTCGATGAGCCGCGTGATCGCACTCGGTGCGTCGTTCGTGTGCAAGGTCGACAGCACGAGGTGGCCGGTGAGTGAGGCTTCGATCGCAATCTGCGCGGTCTCCTGGTCGCGAATCTCACCAATAAGCACGACATCGGGGTCAGAGCGCAGAATGCTGCGGAGAGCGCTCGCGAACGTGAGACCGGCCTTGGGGTTGACTTGCACCTGATTGATGCCCGCCATACGGTATTCGACCGGGTCTTCAACCGTGATGACGTTGATCTCGGGACGAGACACCGCGTGAAGCGTGGTGTAGAGCGTTGTCGACTTGCCGGAGCCTGTCGGACCCGTCACGAGGATCATGCCGTAGGGCTTGGTGTACGAGGTTCGGTATGCCGCGAGGTTGCGGTCGAGCATCCCGAGTTCGCCGATATCGCGCCGTGTCGCATTGTTGTCGAGAATACGCATGACGACCTTTTCGCCGAAGACCGTCGGCAAGGTCGCGACGCGAAGGTCGATGACCTGCCCGCCGTGCTGCACTGACATACGGCCGTCTTGCGGCCGTCGCCGCTCGGCGATGTTGATGTCACTCATGATCTTGAGTCGCGAGATGACGCCGTTCTGGATGTTCTTGGGCGCCTGTTGCACATCGTGCAGCACCCCGTCGATGCGGTAGCGCACGCGCATCTCGAACTCACCAGGTTCGATGTGAATGTCGGAAGCGCTGTCTTGAATAGCTTGGCCGATGATGAGGTTGACGAAGCGCACGATGGGCGCGTCGTCGGGGTCTGCCTCTCGCAGCGCGACTTCGTCTGTCGCCGCCGGTGCAGCCTCCTCCTCGATGGCCGTTGTCAAGTCGCTGAGCTCGTTGTCGGCGCGGTGGAAGCGGTTGATCGCAGCAAGAAGATCGCTCTTCTCGGCGACGACCGCGACAACGTGCATGCGTGTGAGCGCGCGCACGTCGTCCATCGCGAGCACATCGCCTGGCTCGACCATCGCGAGGGTGATCGTGCTGCCCGTGGCATGAATGGGCAGAATGTTGTGCCGGCGGCACAGTTGCGCAGGCACGAGCGAGACGGCGGCCCGGTCTACCGGGTACTCGGCGAGTTCGACGAACGACAGCCCGGCGACTTCGGCCTTCGCCGAGGCCACTTGAGCGGGCGAAACGAGTCCTCGCTCGATGAATTCGTGCACGACGACGTCGTCGCCCTCTTCGCGCACCTTGTCGAGCGACTCGATGGGCATGAGCCCCCGAATGATGAGCACTTCGCTGACGGAAACCACGGCAGAACCTCCCCCCTGGATGCACGCGCCCCGACGGGAGCGCTTGCACGGACTGCCTGACCGTCACGGTACGACACGCCGTGATGACGACGATAGTCCCGTGTTCGGGGGTAGTCCACACCAGTCACATGAATCACATGCCCCACATGCTGATCGATGTGCGCTACACGGTCTTCGGAACCGAGACCCTGAATGGATTCCCGACGAGCTTGTCGTCAGCCCTGTGGGCTGATGAGCGCGCCCGTAGGTGAGCATCCCGCCGCACGGACAACGCCGCTCTGTGCGGTGCTTGCCCACGAGCGCGTGAGCAGATCGTGCTCCCCGAGGAGACAGAATCCGTCGCCGCCCGTCGTGAGCGTCAGGCTGATCTGGGGGTCGCCGTGGGCGGTGAGTATCACGTCGAGTTCAGCGCCCGAAGGCCATTCTCCGTCAGAGTGGCGTGCCTCCAGTAGGGGCAGTGTGGCGTTCGCGACAGCGGCTTGCACGGCGCTGCCGCGAGCGGAGTCGACGGTGGCAACGAGGACCGGGATCGTGATTCCCGCCAGAATTCCGAGGATGAGCACGACCACCAGCAGCTCGACGAGGGTGAAGCCGTCGTCGGCTGTGCGGTCTTCGCCGCGACGGCGGCGGGCTATCGGGTGGCTGACCATGAGATGATCTCACCCTAGAACGCGGACGGGGGCCCTGCCAGTGCTGGCAGGGCCCCCGTTCACGTCACATCACTCGTATCAGCTGTACGTGCCGCCTGAGCCGCTCGTGCCGCTGAAATCGTCAGAACTGAACGACTCGAAGTCGACGAAGGACAAGTCGGCCTCGGTGAAAGACGAGTCGTCCGCGAAAATGCGGTTCGGGTAACGCTCCGCCTTCGCCTCCTCCGTCGCCTCGACCGTGACGTTGCGGTACGCCGGCAGGCCGGTACCAGCCGGGATGAGCTTTCCGATGATCACGTTCTCCTTGAGACCGAGCAGCGGGTCGCTCTTGCCCTCCATCGCAGCCTGCGTGAGCACGCGCGTGGTCTCCTGGAAGGAGGCCGCGGAGAGCCACGACTCGGTCGCGAGCGAGGCCTTGGTGATGCCCATGACCTCTTGGCGAGCCGACGCCGTCTTCTTGCCTTCGGCAAGAGCGGCACGGTTCAGCTGGTTGTACTTCGAACGGTCGACGAGCTCTCCCGGCAGCAAGTCGGTCTCGCCGTGGTCGACGACGGTGACCTTGCGCAGCATCTGACGCACGATGACCTCGAGGTGCTTGTCGTGGATGGGCACACCCTGTGAGCGGTAGACGCCCTGCACGCCCTCGACGAGGTGCTGCTGCACGGCGCGAACGCCCTTGACGCGCAGCACCTCCTTCGGGTCGACGGTGCCCTCGACGATCTGCTGACCGAGCTCGACGTGCTGACCGTCTTCCACGAGCAGTGCTGAACGCTTCGACACGACGTACACGACCTCTTCATCCCCGTTATCAGGGGTGAGGATGACGCGACGCTGCTTCTCGCTGTCCTCGATCACAATGCGACCGGCACTCTCGGCGATGGGGCTTGCGCCCTTCGGAGTGCGTGCCTCGAAGAGCTCGGTGACGCGGGGGAGACCCTGCGTGATGTCAGCAGCCGAGGCCGATCCACCGGTGTGGAAGGTACGCATCGTGAGCTGCGTTCCGGGCTCGCCGATCGACTGGGCGGCGATGATGCCGACAGCCTCACCGAGGTCGACGCGCTGGCCGGTGGCAAGCGAACGCCCGTAGCAGGCGGCGCAGACGCCGACTGCCGACTCACACGTGAGCACCGAGCGCACCTTGATCTCGCTTACGCCGGCCGAGACGAGCTTGTCGATAAGCACGTCACCGACGTCGGCTCCAGCTTCGGCCACGACCTCGCCCTTGGCGCTCACGGCATCTGCCGCGAGCGTGCGAGCGAAGACGAGGTTCTCGACGTTGTCGTCACGCGTCCACACGCCGTCGATCTCGTGAGCGATCACGAAGTCGAGGCCCTTGGCGGTGCCGCAGTCGTCCTCACGAATGATGACGTCCTGGGCCACGTCGACGAGTCGACGCGTCAGGTAACCGGAGTCTGCCGTACGCAGAGCGGTGTCGGCGAGACCCTTACGGGCACCGTGGGTGGCGATGAAGTATTCCGCCACCGACAGGCCCTCGCGGTACGAGTTGATGATCGGACGGGCGATGATCTCACCACGCGGGTTCGACACGAGGCCACGCATACCCGCGATGTTTCCGACCTGAAGCCAGTTACCACGAGCACCCGAGGTCACCATGCGGTTGATGGTGTTGTCGACAGGGAAGTTGGCGCGCATCGCGTCGTTGACGGCCTTCGTGCCCTCGCTCCACAGCGCGACGAGCTCGCGACGACGCTCCTCGTCTGTCGTGAGGCCCTTGTCGAACTGACTCTGGATCTTCGCGGCCTTCTTCTCGTACTCGGCGACGATCTTCTTCTTCGTCGGCGGGGTGAGAACGTCGCTGAGCGCGACGGTGACGCCAGAACGAGTCGCCCAGTAGAAGCCGGCGTCCTTGACCTTGTCGAGCGTGGCCGCCACGACGGTCTTGGGGTAGCGCTCAGCCAGGTCGTTCACGATCTGCGAGATCGTGCCCTTGTCAGCCACCGCTTCGACGAAGGGGTAGTCGGCGGGCAGCTGCTCGTTGAACAGCGCACGACCGAGTGTCGTCTCCTTGAGCTCTCGTCCGCCCTCGAACTTCTCGCCGAAGAGCCGAATGCGAATGGTCGCGTTGAGGTGGAGCGTGCCCTGATCCATTGCCATGATCGCCTCGGCGACCGAGGAGAACGCGCGGCCCTCGCCAGCAGCACCCTCGCGCACGGTCGTGAGGTGGTGCAGGCCGATGATCATGTCCTGGGTGGGAACCGTCACCGGGCGGCCGTCAGACGGCTTGAGGATGTTGTTCGACGCGAGCATGAGGATACGGGCCTCGGCCTGCGCCTCGACCGACAGCGGCAAGTGCACAGCCATCTGGTCACCGTCGAAGTCGGCGTTGAACGCCGCGCACACGAGCGGGTGCAGCTGGATGGCCTTGCCTTCGACGAGCTGCGGCTCGAACGCCTGGATGCCGAGGCGGTGGAGGGTCGGAGCGCGGTTGAGCAGCACCGGACGCTCGCGGATGATCTCCTCGAGCACGTCCCACACCTGCGGACGCGAACGCTCGACCATGCGCTTGGCGCTCTTGATGTTCTGCGCGTGGCCGAGATCGATGAGTCGCTTGATGACGAAGGGCTTGAACAACTCGAGCGCCATGAGCTTCGGCAGACCGCACTGGTGCAGCTTGAGCTGCGGACCGACGACGATGACCGAACGGCCCGAGTAGTCAACGCGCTTGCCGAGCAGGTTCTGACGGAACCGGCCCTGCTTGCCCTTGAGCATGTCGCTCAGCGACTTGAGCGCGCGGTTGCCCGTTCCCGTCACAGGGCGACCACGACGGCCGTTGTCGAACAGCGCGTCGACGGCCTCCTGAAGCATGCGCTTCTCGTTGTTCACGATGATCTCGGGAGCGCCGAGGTCGAGCAGGCGACGGAGTCGGTTGTTGCGGTTGATGACACGACGGTAGAGGTCGTTGAGGTCGCTCGTGGCGAAGCGGCCACCGTCGAGCTGCACCATGGGGCGCAGCTCCGGCGGAATCACCGGCACGACATCCAGCACCATGGCCGCGGGCGAGTTGCCCGTCTGCAGGAACGAGTTGACGACCTTGAGTCGCTTGATTGCGCGAATCTTCTTCTGGCCCTTGCCGCCCGCGATCTGCTCGTGGAGCAGCTCGCTCTCGGCGGCAAGATCAAAGGACTCGAGGCGCTTCTTGATGGCCTCGGCGCCCATGTGCGCCTCGAAGTACAGACCGTAGCGGTCTTGCAGTTCTTGGAACACGGCGTCTTCGGGCTTGAGGTCACCGACCTTGAGGCTGCGGAAGTCATCCCACACGCGCTCGAGCTGAGCAATCTGCTCATCGAACGACTTGCGGGCCTGCGCCATCTCCTTCTCGCCGGCGTCTTTCACCTTGCGCTTCTGGTCAGCCTTGGCGCCTTCGGCCTCGAGCTCAGCGAGCTCGGTCTCGAGCTTCTGCAGGCGCGCGGCGATGAGGCTGTCGCGCTGTCCTTCGAGCGTCTTGATCTCGAGTCGCAGCTCGTTCTCGAGCCCGGGCAGGTCGGCGTGACGGCCTTCCTCGTCGACCGAGATCACCATGTACGCCGCGAAGTAGATGACCTTCTCGAGGTCTTTCGGCGCCATATCGAGCAGGTAGCCGAGGCGGCTCGGCACACCCTTGAAGTACCAAATGTGGGTCACGGGAGCGGCGAGCTCGATGTGGCCCATGCGCTCGCGACGCACCGAGGACTTCGTGACCTCGACGCCGCAGCGCTCGCACACGATTCCCTTGAAGCGCACGCGCTTGTACTTGCCACACGAGCACTCCCAGTCACGCGAGGGCCCGAAAATCTGCTCTCCGAAGAGGCCGTCCTTCTCGGGCTTCAGGGTGCGGTAGTTGATCGTCTCCGGCTTCTTGACCTCGCCGTGCGACCAGCGACGGATGTCGTCGGCGGTCGCGAGGCCGATACGGAGCTCATCGAAAGTTGTTGCGTCGAGCACTGAGTCTTCTCTTCTCTTGCAGTCGTCTAGGTGAAGTCAGGTACGTCGCTTAGATCTCGTCGATCGACGAGCTCTCGAAGCGCGTGGAGATGTTGATGCCGAGTTCCTCAGCGGCACGGAAGACCTCGTCATCCGTGTCCTTGAGGCTTACCGCAGTTCCGTCGGCCGAGAGCACCTCGACGTTCAGACACAGCGACTGCATCTCCTTGATGAGCACCTTGAAGCTCTCGGGAATGCCAGGCTCCTGAATGTTCTCGCCCTTGACGATGGCCTCGTACACCTTCACGCGGCCGAGAATGTCGTCGGACTTGATCGTCAGAAGCTCCTGCAGCGCGTACGCGGCACCATAGGCCTCGAGAGCCCACACCTCCATCTCACCGAAGCGCTGGCCGCCGAACTGGGCCTTACCACCCAGGGGCTGCTGCGTGATCATCGAGTAGGGGCCCGTCGAACGCGCGTGGATCTTGTCGTCGACGAGGTGGTGCAGCTTCAGGATGTACATGTAGCCGACCGAGATGGGGTCGGGGAACGGTTCGCCAGAACGGCCGTCGAAGAGTCGGGCCTTTCCACTCGAGTCGATCATCCGCACGCCGTCACGGTTGGGCAGGGTCGAGTCGAGCAGACCGGCGATCTCGTCCTCGCGCGCTCCGTCGAAGACGGGCGTTGCGATCTTGGTACCGGGAGCTGCCTCGCGAGCGTTCGCAGGAATGCCTTCCGCCCACGCGGGGTTGCCCTCGATCTTCCAGCCGCGCGATGCCGCCCAGCCCATGTGGATTTCGAGCACCTGGCCGAAGTTCATGCGGCCCGGAACGCCGAGCGGGTTCAACACGATGTCGACCGGCGTGCCGTCTTCGAGGAAGGGCATGTCTTCGACAGGAAGGATCTTCGCGATGACGCCCTTGTTGCCGTGGCGTCCGGCGAGCTTGTCACCCTCGGAGATCTTGCGCTTCTGGGCGATGAAGACGACGACGCGCTGGTTGACACCCGAGCCGAGCTCGTCGTCACCGTCTTGAGCGTCAAAGACCTTGACGCCGATGACCGTGCCCTGCTCACCGTGAGGAACCTTGAGCGACGTGTCGCGCACCTCGCGTGACTTCTCGTTGAAGATCGCACGAAGGAGGCGCTCCTCGGCGCTGAGCTCGGTCTCACCCTTGGGCGTGACCTTGCCGACGAGGATGTCGCCGGGGCGTACTTCGGCACCGATGCGGATGATGCCGCGCTCATCGAGGTCGGCCAGCAACTCGGGGCTCACGTTGGGAAGATCGCGCGTGATCTCTTCCTTTCCGAGCTTCGTGTCGCGAGCATCCACCTCGTATTCCTCGATGTGAATCGACGACAGCGTGTCGTCCTTCACGAGGTTCTGGCTGAGGATGATGGCGTCTTCGAAGTTGTGACCCTCCCACGACATGAATGCCACGAGGAGGTTCTTGCCCAGAGCGAGTTCGCCGTTCTCGGTTGCGGGGCCATCAGCGATGACCTCGCCAACCTCGACGCGTTCGCCCGCCGACACGATGACCCGGTGGTTGTAGTTCGTGCCCTGGTTCGAGCGGTCGAACTTGCGCAGGTAGTACTCCTGCGTGCCGCCCTCGTCGAGTTGCACGGTCACAGCGTCGGCCGAGACCTCGGTAACGACTCCCGCCGCGGTTGCGGTGATGACATCGCCCGCGTCGACCGCCGCGTAGCTCTCCATGCCGGTGCCGACAAGGGGCGACTCGGAGCGGAGCAGTGGCACGGCCTGACGCTGCATGTTGGCGCCCATGAGGGCACGGTTCGCATCGTCGTGCTCGAGGAAGGGGATGAGCGAGGTCGCCACCGACACCATCTGGCGCGGCGAGACATCCATGTAGTCGACCTGCTCGGCCGGAACGAGTTCGACCTCGCCACCCTTGCGACGAACGAGCACGCGCTCTTCGGCGAACGAGCCGTCCTGGTTGAGGGGAGCACCCGCCTGGGCGACGACGTGGTCGTCTTCCTCACTCGCGGTGAGGTAGTCGACCGTCGAGCTGACCTTGCCCTTGATCACGCGGCGGTAGGGCGTCTCGATGAAGCCGAAGGCGTTGATGCGCGCAAATGATGCGAGTGAGCCGATGAGTCCGATGTTCGGACCTTCCGGGGTCTCGATCGGGCACATGCGGCCATAGTGCGAAGGGTGAACGTCTCGAACCTCGACACCCGCACGTTCGCGGCTCAGACCGCCGGGGCCCAGCGCCGAAAGGCGACGCTTGTGCGTGAGCCCCGCGAGCGGGTTGTTCTGGTCCATGAACTGCGAGAGCTGCGATGTTCCGAAGAACTCTTTGATCGCTGCGACAACCGGACGCACGTTGATGAGCGTCTGCGGTGTGATGGCCTCGATGTCTTGCGTCGTCATGCGCTCGCGCACAACACGCTCCATGCGGCTGAGGCCGGTACGCACCTGGTTCTGAATGAGCTCACCCACGGCGCGAATTCGACGGTTGCCGAAGTGGTCGATGTCGTCGACATCAAGACGCAGCTCGACCGGCTTGCCGTCGCGCTGACCGGGCAGCGTGGTGCGACCCTCGTGAAGCGAGACCATGTAGCGAATCGTCGCGACGATGTCGTCGACCGAGAGCACCGAGTCCGAGAGCGGCGCGTCAACCCCGAGCTTGCGGTTGAGCTTGTAGCGACCGACCTTGGCGAGGTCGTACCGCTTAGCGTTGAAGTAGAAGTTGTCGAGCAGCGCACGCGCGGCCTCTGCGGCGACCTGCTCGCCCGGGCGCAGCTTGCGGTAGATGTCTTTGAGCGCCTCTTCCTTGGTGAGGATGGCGTCCTTCTCGAGCGTCTGCTCGATCGAGTCGAAGCCGGCGAACTGCTCGCGGATCTCTTCGGTCGTGAGCCCGAGCGCCTTGAGGAAGACGGTCACCGACTGCTTGCGCTTGCGGTCGATGCGCACGCCCACCTGGTCGCGCTTGTCGATCTCGAACTCGAGCCACGCGCCGCGACTGGGAATGATGCGCGCGGTGTAGATGTCTTTGTCGGTCGTCTTGTCGAGCTGACGCTCGAAGTAGACGCCGGGGCTGCGCACGAGCTGCGATACGACCACACGCTCGGTGCCGTTGATGATGAAGGTGCCCTTTTCGGTCATGAGCGGGAAGTCGCCCATGAAGACCGTCTGGGTCTTGATTTCACCGGTCATGTGGTTCATGAACTCGGCCTCGACATAGAGCGGCGCGGCGTAGGTCTTGCCGCGCTCCTTGCACTCTTCGATCGAGTACTTCTGCTCTTCGAGGTACGGGTTCGTGAACGAGAGCTGCATCGTCTCGCCAAGGTCTTCGATCGGGCTGATCTCTTCGAAGATCTCTTCCAGACCGCTGCGAGCGGAAACGTCGCTACGCCCGGCCTCTTGCGCCTCGGCGAGTCGGGCCTTCCACCCGTCATTGCCGACGAGCCAGTCGAAGCTCTCGGTCTGCAGCGCCAGAAGGTCGGGGACCGTCAGGGTGTCGCTGATCTTGGCGAACGAGAGCCGCGAGGCGACGCGACCGTTCTTGGGGGACTGGGAATTCTTCGCGGTGCGCGCAGCAGCCAAGGAACTAACCTCCGTGGGCGTCAAGGCCCGGTTCTGTCGAGAGTTGACAGTCGTGTTCGGTCGAGGAACGCGCTCAGTGCATGCCGATTGCCCGCTCGGGCAGACCACCCCGCCGCTATACTCGGGGCGCGATCGCCGTCCGCCATATGACGGTCGATCAGACATGGGAGCGCAAACCTCAATACTAGGCGCGTTCGGCACGCCGTGTCCAGCAGAGATTCTTGACCGATTCGCGATGCTGCGCTATGACCGTGCGGCCGATTCCCGGCAGCGAACGTGGCGCGGCCTGCGTCTCATACTCATGTGGCACGCTGTCGTCGTGAACGCGCATTCCGAGCTGCGACTGCCGAGCGGCATGCGCGCCGTCATCGAGCCCGACCGGTGGAGCGAGGGTTCATACACGCTCATCGTCGATGGCACACCCCAATCCCACGTTGATCTCGGGGACCCTTCGAGACTTTTCTTCGAGTACGTGCAGCGCATCGGCCACGTCATCGATGAGTGGGGCGAGCCCGGTCAGCCGTTGACGGCTCTCCACCTCGGAGCAGGAGCCCTCACGCTGCCCCGCTACGTACACGCGACGCGGCCGGGCTCTCGCCAGCAGGTGATCGAGATCGACGAAGCGCTCGTGGGCTTTGTGCGCGAGCATCTGCCCTTGCCGCGCCAGTCGGGAATCAGGGTCCGCTACGGGGATGCTCGCGCCACGCTCGGCCGCCTCCCCGCCGCACTACGCGGCGCCGTAGACCTCATCGTTGTCGACGTGTTCAGCGGAGCAAGGATTCCGGCCCACGTCACAAGTATTGAGTTCTATGAAGAGCTGCGTTCGTTCGTTGCACCTCGTGGCATCGTCGCGGTGAACATCGCCGACGGGCCCGGCCTCGCATTCGCGCGCAGCCAGGCTGCGACTCTCGACATGGTGTTCGGCGACGTCGCCGCGCTCGCCGAGTCTGGTGTGCTCAAGTCGCGCCGCTTCGGCAATGTCGTCCTCGTCGCCGGACTCGATCCGCTCCCGCTTGAGTGGATGCCTCGTCTCCTCGCTCGCGGACCTCATCCCGCGACTGTGACCGCTGGCGGCGACTTGCGCCGATGGATCGCGGGCGCTCCGATCGTCAGCGATCAGACCGCGATCCCCTCACCGGCACCCTCGGCGGGGGTCTTCTCGATCAAGTCGTCCGGGCCGTGATCTCCGTGGGCGCGGTAGGCGGCGCGGGAGCGACAATCGCAGGTCGGAGTCTCTCGAGGTGCTCGAGCACCTCGCGCGACTCGGGCTCAGCGACCTCGGCCGCGAGGAGGCTCTCGGCGGCGAGCGCCAGGAATCGGTCCATGTCCGCGTCGGAGATCGCGAAGGGGCGGTGCGACTCGCGCATGCCCCTGCCCTCGTACTCCTCGGGCCCACCGAGCACCGCCGTGACATAGGCCTCACGGTGCGCCTGAAGCGTTTCGCCATCGACGTCATCGAAGTAGTGGCCCAGTTGGGGATCAGCGAGGAGCCGTTGCGAGAGGTCATCGATGAGGGCGCCGATCGCGACGGCCCCTCCTAGCCTCTCGAAGAGCGACATGTCTGACCTTTCCTCAAGTGATCAGGGGTGCACAGAACTGTACACCGCGTCATCATGGTCACACGCCGGCATGGCCGCGCTGTGCACCATTGCACCCCCCAAGCGGGTGAGGAGGAGATGAGAATGCGAACGTCGCGCACCTTTCTCGCATCCGCTGCGGTGATCTCCACGCTGTGCCTGCTCGCCGGTTGCGCCGGTTCGATTCCGGCCCCGACGCCGAGCGACAGCGCGCCGAGCTCACCGAGCCCGCCACCGAGCAGTTCCGACACCGAGTCCTTCCGCTACGAGTTGTCGGGCGAACCCCGAACCGTCGTCTCAGGCCTACGTACGCCGTGGTCGATTGTCGCGCTGCCCGCCGGCATCGACGAGGTGGGCTCGCTGCTCGTGAGCGAGCGCGACACTGGGCGAATACGTGAAGTGACCAGCGAGAATGAGGTGCGGGTGATCGGCACCGTCGCGAGCGCGGCAGCCTTCGGCGAAGGCGGACTTCTCGGACTGGCCGCGCGTGACGAGGGCACCCCTCAACTCTTTGCCTATGTCTCGACGAACGACGACAATCGCATCGTTCGGTATGAACTGCTCGGCGAGCCCGGTACCTACACCCTTGGTGACGCAGAAGTGCTCGTATCGGGCATCCCTCGTGATCGCACACACAACGGCGGCCGACTTCTGTTCGGTCCTGACGGGATGCTCTACGCAACGACAGGCGACGCGCAGCGCGCCGAGCTCGCGCAACAGCGCGACTCTCTCGCCGGGAAGATTCTTCGCATGACGCCCGACGGCGAGGTGCCAGACGACAACCCCTTCGACTCGCTTGTCTGGTCGTACGGCCACCGGAACCCGCAAGGCATCGCCTTCGACCCCGACGGCCGGCTGTGGGCTTCGGAATTCGGGCAGAACACCTGGGACGAGCTCAACCTCATCGAGCCTGGCGGCAATTACGGCTGGCCCGTCGTCGAGGGCATCGCAGAGCAAGAAGGCTTCGTCGACCCCGTGCAACAGTGGCGCCCTAGCGAAGCGAGCCCCAGCGGTCTCGGCATTGCCGGACGCACTCTGTTCATGGCGTCGCTCCGGGGCCAGCGGCTGTGGGTGATCGACGTGGACAACCCTGGACGTAGTACGGCTCGATTCGTCGACGAACTCGGTCGCCTACGCGACGCGGTGGCGACCTCCGATGGTCGACTGCTCATTGCCACGTCAAACACTGATCAGAACGGCTCACCGCGCGAAGGCGACGATCGCGTGGTCTCCGTCGAACTGATCCCACGCACCTAACGTCGTATCACCGACGTACGATCGCAGGGTGAGTGATCTCGACCGCGTGCGACGCTGGGCTGACGCTTTGCTCGCACTGCATCTCGACGCGAGCTGGAGCTTCGGCTTCGACAACGCAGCGCGCCGTGCCGGACTCTGCGATTTCGGCAAGAAGCGCATCACGGTCTCACGCCATCTCGCCGAGCGTTTCGACGACGACCGCATTCACCAGGTCTTGCTGCACGAGGTCGCGCACGCACTCGCCGGTGCGGGCGCCGGCCATGGCCCGCGGTGGAGAGAACTGGCTCGAGACCTCGGCTACGTGGGCGGCACAACGCACGACGGACCAATCGCCACCGAACGCGCGCGATGGCGAGGTTCGTGCCCCGCCGGTCACTCGTTCGTACGGTTTCGCCGTCCCGGCCGCGAAGTCTCGTGCGGCAGATGCTCGCGCCGATTCGATCGCAACGCGATCATCACCTGGGTCGATCTCCGCCGAGCGAGTTGACCGCTATTCGCTGACCTGCACTTCCTTCCAGAAGGCGACGTAGTTCGAGAAGTCCTTTCCGACCCGGTCGATGCCGCTCTGATACGGCGTCGGGTAGCTCCAGGCTCGGTCGGGCAAACGCTCGCCGCCTACCGTCACCGTGAAGTACTGGCACTCGCCCTTCCACGGGCACGTGTACGGCGTGGGGCTGGTCTCGAGAAAGCCCTCGACGATGCTCGACGGCGGGAAGTACCAGTTGCCCTCGATCTTGATGAGCTCGCTCTCGGGAGCCTCAGCGATGACGGTGCCGTTGACGTGGGCCTTCATGGTTCCTCCTCGTGACGCGGCCGCAGAGCAACCGTGACGGATTGACTGCACGACGGAGACTGTCGCGCATCGAGTGGAACGCTAGGCGGGCTCGCTGTATGCCCGCAGGATGCCCGGCTCAGCCTGCTCGAGCCGCGAACGCGCCGCCGTCAGGGCCTCTGGGCCGTTCTGCAGAGCGAGTGATCGACCCGCGGCGCACGCCGTGAGCATGTGCCCCACGGCACCGCGCAGGCCCTGGAATGCCGCGGCAGCCGCGGCCGCTTCAGGGCTCGTGGCGTCGATTCCGACAGCACCAAGCGCATCGACCACGGCACCCGCGAGCAGCACGTCCTCGACCGGAAAACCTTCAGGGTCACTCACCGACGAGCCTGCGGCGACGACAGCGACCATGGTGCGGTCGCCCCGCTCGGCCTGGAGCGCGAGCAGACGCTGCGCAACCGCTCCGGCACTCGCGAGCGTAGCGTCGAGCACTTCGAGGCGCGGAGGCAGGGCATCCACGGGGCACGGCTCGCTCACGATCGCGTCGCACCAGACCAGAAGGTGGGCCGTCGCACCGATGCGTCGGGCACCGTCGAGGCCGACGTCGAAGCGCACCTGGTAGCGCTCTTGAGCGGCGGGGTCAGCGTGGGCCTCGGGCTGGGGTGAGCCGGGGATGGCAGGTGCAGCGGTCACAGCCCGATGCTAGCGAGCGTGACGCAGACTGTGCTTATGCGCGTCACGCTACGACTCACTCTCGAAGCGCCCGTCGACGCGGTCTGGGAGGCCCTGCACTCCCCCGCGGTGTTCCGCGCTGTCTCCGGCCCGGTCACCACGGCCGACTCCCTCGAACCCGGCGGCTTCCCCCAGCGCTGGTCGAGCGCGAACCACCGGGTGCGGCTGCGCCTTCTCGGTATCGTGCCGATGGGCACGCAACTCATTCGGCTTCGCGACGAAGAGCTCGACGACACCACTCGCGTGGTGCACGACGAGGGCGGACCACTGACGGGGGCAATGCGTGTCGTGAGGGCGTGGCATCACCGCATGGCGATCAGCCCGGACCCCGCTGCTCCGGATGCTCGCACTCAGTTCCTCGACACGCTCGAGCTCGACGCCGGTGTGCTGACTCCCTTCGCCTGGCTCGGGTTCTGGGGCTTCTGGCGCCACCGTGGCAGACGGCTACGAGAGCGTGCGCCGGGCTGGGCACAGCAGTTCGGGCGGGCGACCTGCTAGCGTTGAGTCATCGGCGGGCCGCTGTTGGCCCTCCAGCGTCGTAGAACGCTTCCTCCTCTCGCCCACCGCGCACCGACTCGCGCACCGGAGCGGATCGATACTTTCTCACGGCGAACGATGTCGGCCATTGCCGCCGTCGCCACTTCGATCTCCGCCCGCACGCCCTCGAGGGTGTGCGCCGCATCCTGACCATTCGGTCGCGGGTGCCGGGGGTCGCGCACGCTTGAAAGGCACCACCATGACCACCAGCTCTTCTACCTTTAGCGCCCTGGGCGTTCCGCACCCGCTCGTCGAGGTTCTCGCCGCCCAGGGCAAGACCGAGGCCTTCCCCATCCAAGTCGACACGCTCGCCGACACCCTCGCCGGGCGCGACGTGCTCGGACGCGGCAAGACCGGTTCGGGCAAGACACTCGCGTTCAGCATCCCGATGGTTGCCCGCATCGGAATGCGCACCGGCGCACCGCGTCGAGCCATGCGTCCCTTGGGCCTTGTGCTCGCTCCGACGCGTGAGCTCGCCACCCAGATTCTTGCGACCATCGAACCGCTCGCCGCCGCCTACGGGCTCACAGCGATGACGATCTTCGGCGGCGTATCTCAGCACCGCCAGGTGCAGCAGCTGCAGCGGGGTGTCGACATCGTCGTGGCGGCGCCTGGCCGACTTGAAGACCTCATGAAGCAGGGATTCGTTGGCCTCGACGCCGTCGAGATCACCGTCCTCGACGAGGCCGACCACATGGCCGACCTCGGCTTCTTGCCTGGTGTCACACGCATTCTCAAGGCCACGCCGTCGAACGGCCAGCGACTGCTGTTCAGCGCGACTCTCGACAACGGGGTCGACAAGCTCGTCAAGCAGTTCCTCACCAACCCCATCCTCCACTCGGTCGACGAAGCCAACTCGCCCGTCGCCGACATGACCCACCACGTGTTCGAGCTCGCCGGAGCCGACGAGAAGAAGCGCGTCGTCGAGGCGCTCGCTTCAGGCTCGGGTCGCCGCCTGCTCTTCATGCGCACCAAGCACCAGGCGAAGAAGCTCGCCAAGCAGCTCACAGCGAACGGCATTCCCGCTGTCGACCTGCACGGCAACCTGTCGCAACCCGCTCGTGATCGCAACCTCGCCGCGTTCGGAGAGGGCAGCGTGCGCGTCATGGTCGCGACCGACGTCGCCGCGCGCGGCGTGCACGTCGACGAGATTGAACTCGTGGTCCACGTCGACCCGCCCGTCGAACACAAGGCCTACCTACACCGCTCGGGCCGTACGGCTCGCGCTGGCGCGTCGGGCGACGTAGTGACGCTCGTGCTGCCCGAGCAACGTCGCGACACCGCTGCGCTTCTCAAGAGGGCCGCGATCAGCGTGCAGCCGCAGCAGGTGCGCGCCGACTCGGCTCCGGTCATCGCGCTCGTCGGCGAGGTCGCCCCGCGAGTCGCAGCAGACGCTCTACCGGCTGTGCTGCGCCCGCCCGTGCAGGGCGGTGGAAACTCGCAGGGCGCGAACGCCCAGCGCAAGCGGGCCAACCGTGGCGAGCAGGGTTCGTCTCAGGGTGGACCGCGTGGCCAGCGCGGCGGACAGTCTCGCCGCGGCGGTTCAGGAGCAGGTCGCTCGGCTGGTACCGCTGCACTTGGCGCGAGCGCGGCTCGCGCGGGCTCGGCGGAGCAACCGCGTCGCCACCACGGCGACTCGACGGCGCGGAGCGCAGAGCATTCGCCGAGCAGTGGTGCACGTCGCCAGGGCTCGCGTCGAGCATCCACCCCTGCCGGTAGCGGCATTCGTGTGGGCCAGGTTGTTCGTCCGAACACGTCGGGAGGCCAGCGCCGCGGGCGCTAACCCCCGCCAAGGTCCCCGCGGTCTGACTGCGGGGCCCTTCGACGTGAGACGGGTCAGCTCTCCGCTGCCGCCCTGCGCCGCGCGATCGTGAGCAACAGGAGTCCGGCGAAGATGAATGCGGCGACCGCCTGCAGCCACAGCACGAGTTCGAAGCCCGTCTCGGCGAGCGACGGCAAGAAGACGTTCGAGAGGGTCGAATCGTTCGCCTGCTCGGCAAGAACGACGTCGCCGATCACCGGGGCTCCCGCCATCCACACCAACTGAGCCGTGGCACCACCGTCGTCCACTTCATTGATCGAGCACTCGGCAGCGGCTGGCAAGTTCTCGAAGGCCACGACCTCCCCGTGGCGGATCTGGTGTCGGAGCTCGGTCTCATCGAGCACTTCCTCCCAGACACCGTCGACGTTCCACAGACAGCTCGTCTCGATGACGAAGGTCGAGTCGACGTTGTTGGCGGCCATCGGGCCGGTGACGTCCTTCGTGATCGTGAAGCTCGCGAGCAAGAACCAGTTGGTGAGGGTGACGACGTGCTCCTCGTCGGCAACGACGGTGAACTCTCCGTCACCGACTTCGACACGCGTGGCACCACCGGAGCGCGACTCGGTAACGACGCAGTCGGCGCCCGCAGGAATCGACTCCCACGAGTTCGTGAACCCGTTGAGCGACGTGAGTTCGCGTGCGGCCCCGCCAGGAATCTCGAGTTGCGTTTCGACGCCGTCGATGACGAGCGTGCACGTCAGCTGCGCTTCGTAGTTGCCGCGGTCGAGTAGCGCCGTGCCATCGCCTTCGAAGGTCTTGTCGATGCGCACGCTACCGACGTCGAAAGTGTTCGTGATCTCGAAGTCGACAGGCTCGGCGCCCACGACGACGCTGTCGACGTCGATCGACGTGCGCGTCGCGCCTGCTGTCACTGTCTCGGCGACCGTGCAGACCGCGTCGCGCGGGAGCCCTTCGTAGCGAGCGCTGTACAGCGTGTCGCTGCTGAGTGAGCGCACCGATCCGCCCGGAATCGCGATGGCCGCGGTCTCGCCGTTGACGGTGCGTTCACAGCTGAGTTCGACTTCGAACGGACCAGCGCCCCAGATGTCGCTACCCTCGCCGTCGCGCACCTTCACGACCTCGACCTCCCCGAGGTCGAAGCGGTTCTCGACAACGACGTCGACGAGGGCGTCAGTGACGACCACGTCGGCAGTCGTGCCCTGTGTGGTCGTCTCACCGTTGATGATCGAGGTGCTGGATGCACCGCCAGTGCTCGACTCGGTCACCGTGCACACGGCGCCCGTTGCGAGGTTGTCGATACGCTGCGACCCCGAGTCGCGATCGAAGGTGAATGCGCCTTCCCACACCGTGCGCGCGCCCGTACTGTCGTCGAGCACGCAACTCACGTCGACGGTGAACTCCGCCGCACCCCAGGCGTCACGGCCAAGACCGACGACCGACTTGGACAACTCGATCGAACCGACGGAGTACGAGTTCTCGATCGCAATCTCGGTGGCTGAGCCCACGACCACGTCGACCGTGGTGCCGTCGGTCTGCGTGGGCAGGCCGCTGTCGACGACGACCTCGATGGTCGTCTCTGGCGCATCCATGGCGTCGGTCTCGGTGACGGTGCAGAGAGCACCGTGCGGCAAACCGGTGAGCACCCACGGTGCATCGCCCGCGACGAGCGAGCGCGTCATCGGCGTCTCGGCGTCGTAGTCGATGTCACTGTCGCTGCCGAATACCGGCTGATCTTCGAAGAGGCATGAGACCTCGACGGGGAAGGGTCCGTAGTCGATCACGGCGTCGTTGTGGTCGACAGCGCTGCTCGTCATCGACTTCGAGATCGAGATCGACGCGAGCTCGAAAGTGTTCTCCACGCCGAGCGCAGGCTGCGGCCGGTCATCGTCGAGAATCGTGCCGTCGACGGCCACCGTGAAGGTGTAGCCCTCGGAGACGTCGTCGGTGAGCTGTGCGCCGCCCGCGTCGACGATCACGCTGCTCGTCGCGCCCGCGGGGTCGGTCTCGGTGAGCGTGCACTCCGCGCCACTGGGAAGCAGCGAATACGTCACGGTCTCACCGCCGCTGAACGAGCGAGTCGCCCCGCCGTCGATGGCAACGTCTTGCTCGTCGCGCACGCACTCGAGCGTCACCTCGAACGGACCAGCCCCGTAGCTGGCGCCGAGGCCGACCACCGACTTCGAGACCTCGAGCTCACCGGTGAGGTAGTAGTTCTCGAGCACCACGAGGCCGGGGTCGTCAGCCGTCACGACGATGTCGTCTGCCACCTGCACGAGGCCTTCACCGTCGACCGACTGCTCGGTCGAGATGACCGTTCCTTCTGCGTCGACAATGCGGTGGGCGTCGACGCCAGTCGAGTCGACGCCGCGCTCGAAGACGCGGCACGTCGAGCCCTCGGCAAGGTTCGGCACGGTCGCGATGCCGGGCACCGGCACCGTCACGTCGTCGTCGAAGGCGACTTGGTTGTCGGCCGTGACACAGTAGATCGCCGCGGTGATGGTGTCGGGCGCAAACTGCGCAGCCGCGCCGCCGATCGCCTGCTTCTCGATCGTGAACTGGCTGATGCCGTAGAGGTTCGTGAAGACGGTGGCGTTGCGGGCAACCGGGTCGCCGACCGTGCCGCCGTCGGCAGCGAGAGAGGCGATCGTCGTCGTCGGGCCGGTCGCGGCGGACGTCGTGCCGCCGACCGTGATGGCGATGGCCGTGGAGTCGGCATCGCGCGACTCGGTTTCAGTCACCGTGCACGATGCTCCTGCCGGCAGCCCTTCGAGCAATTGGCTCTCATCGTGGAAGAGCGAGAAGGTCATGGGCGAGGCGCTGTATCCCGTCGCGAGCACGGTTTCACCTTGGAAGGTGCAGTCGACGTCGAAGAGGAAGGGATCAACCGGGTGCACCGGTTCGCCGTTCTGGTCTTCTGCTGAGGTGTCGACGAGCTTCTCGACACTCAGTGACGCGAGATCGAAGCGGTTCGTCACCGTGCGCGACACTGTCGTGCCACCCACGATGCTGACATTGGTCGGGTTGGTAACTTCGGTCGCCCCCGCGCTCTGCTGTTCGGTGATGGCGCAGCTTGATCCGGCAGGGATGTTCGAGATCGTCTGCGACAACTGCGTGTCAGCGCTGAATGTCAGCGTGCCGTACCAGCTGCGATTCGCCGGCGTCGTGGCGGTCGTTGCTCCCGTCTCGGGGTCGAGGATCGTGATGCCCGTGCGTGAACACGAGACGAGAACGGTAAAGGTTCCGTCACCGTATTCAGAGGCTCCCGCGCCCGTGATGGCCTTCGTCACGGTCAACGATCCGACCGCGATCGAGTTGGTGTAGTCGACAGCGTTAGTCGGTTCACCTTCCGTGGTGTCAGGAGCGAGCGTGACCACGGCAGTTGCGCCTGACGTCGGGGCAGCAACTGAGCCGCCCGTCGTGATGACTTTCGTCACGGTCGCACTGCGGGTCTGGGTCTCGACGACCGTGCAGACCGCGCCCGCGGGAAGCCCGGTGAACGTGCGCGACTGTCCGTCGTTGAGCGTGAAGCTCGCGGGTGTCACGGTGATGGGCGACGCACCCGAGCCGTCGTCGAAGGTGCACGCGATGCTGAACGTAAAGCCGGTCATCATGAGCGGGTCGCCGTCGGCGTTCTCGGCCCCGTTCATCTCGACGGTCTTCGTCACGGTGAGCGACGCCTCGTCGTAGGTGTTCGTAATCGTGCTCGACTCGACAGCTGGCAGGTCGACCACCGCCGGGTTGGGGTTGACGATCGTCGAGACCCCGACCTTGTCGAAGCCCTGAGCGACGAGCGTCTGATCGCTGTACTCGGTCGAGGTTGCCCCGAAGGTGCCGACCTCGCTCACCGTGCACTCGGCGTACAGAGGGATGCCCACGACGCGTGTGCTCGACGCGTTGCCGGTGAGCGTGAAGGGCGAGCGGTCGTTGCCGTTGCTGTCGAGCAGAGAGATCGGCTCGTCGTTGACGGTGCAGCTGACATCGACGTCGAAGTCGTCGGGAGCGAAGGCACTCGCGGCCCCGTCAACGACCTTAGAGAGCTCGAGCGCGCCGGTCGCAAGGGCAACACCGACCTTGCGAGGCTCGGTGACGAATCGGTACGGCAGGTCGTCGACTCCGTCGTAGCCGCGTGCGGCGCCAGCGATCGAGTTGTACGCGATCGAATCACGCGCAAGGTTGGCATCAGTCTCGCGCAACGCGGGCTCGAGTGCCGTGCGCGTGCGGTAGGCGACGGTCACCGACTCCCCTGGAGCGAGACCCACCGGGCTTACGCCATCGACCTCGAAGTCGATGACGAACTTCATCGCCGTGACGCTTTCGAGGAGCGCTGCGCTCGGGTCAGCGGGCATGAGCTGCCAGCCGTTGGCTCCCTCGCGGTCGGGGAGGCCACCCGCGTCGCCGGAGCTCAAGCACGGCCAGTATGCCTCGACCATCGGCGGAGTGCTCGACGGGCTCATGCCGAGCTCGTCCTGAATGTCAGCGCCGTTGCAGGCTGGCGTGGCCATGTCGAGCCGATCGGTGTAGTACACCGAGAGGGCGCGGTCGTCATAGCCGATGAGGCGAGGCCGTTCGAGCAACACCGGCGCCCAGCGCGAACTGCGCGCGTCATTGATGATGACGCCACGGTCGTTCTCACGCGGCAGCACATCGATCGAGGCGATCTCGTAGACGCGCACGTTACCGGCGTTGAAGAAGTCGCCGACCCACTCTTCTTCGGCGCCCGGGCGCGTAATCGGCACGCAGGGGTAGCGGTAGTAGCTCTCGCCCGCGACATCGAGCGTGGGCTCCTCGCACGTCGCGGGGTTGCTTGCCACGGTCTTGATGACGCCGAGGTCGTCGTACGGCTCGCTCGTCTCCGGGTCGATGAGGGGGCTTCCCGCGGCGTCAAGCGGCCCCGCTTCGATGCCCTTCACGCCCTTGACGATGTTCATCGGTGCGCTCGGCAGCGCCCACACCCGTGTCGACGACGTGCACGATGAGACCTCGTACTCGGGGTCTTGCAGCGTGCCATCGATGCCGTAACGGCATTCGTCGAACTCTTGGTCGCTCGTCACTACCGCGCGATTGAGCACGAAGTTCTCGGTGTCGCTACCCGCTTCGAAGAATTGGCGGAACTGCAGCGGAGCAGCGATCGTCATCGTCCAGCCGTGCTGCAGCTCGAACGCGGGATCGATCGTGATTGTGAGGGGCTGAACTCCGCCGGAGGGGCCAGCGGTTCCGAGCACGGCTGTGAAGCTCGGCGCGGTGACCGCCGCGCCAAGGTGGTTCACCACCTCGATCTCGACGATGTCTTGCGGGTCATACGCCAGACCCGTCTCGGGGTCGGTGCCCGTGACGAGCTGCGGCCCTTGAGCATCCACCGGAATCTCATCGACGATGACGAGACCCGTCAATTGCTTGTCGAGCCCCGTGCCAAGGTTCTGCAGTTCGATCTCGTACGGAATCGGCGCCCCCAGCGTCAGCGGGCCGAAGGGCGTCTTGACGACCTGAACCTTCGCTGGCCGGTGCTGAAAGAGGATCTGCTTCGAGTCGTTGTCATCGTCGATCCACATGGGCGAGCCGGTCGACTCGTCGGCCCAACCCGTGACGACGACTTCGTTGGTGAAGACACCGACCTCGGTCTCGCCTGGTGCAGGCTGCGTATAGATGTAGAGCGTCGAGGGCACGGGAACATCGCTCGGCTCGACGAGCAATTCGCGGCGCTCGACCGTAAAGCGCACCGTCTGCGTCGGATTGTACGGGCGCTCCCACGAAGCGCCGTCGGCACGCGTGTAGTGCACGCGAAGGCCGCGAATATCGCTCGTCGTCACGCCGCCAGGCAACGTCGGGAGGGCGATGGTGCTCGCGAACGCACCTTCGACCCAGCAGGCCTCGAGGTCACTGGAACCGTTGCACTCGACCGCGATGGAGTTCGTGCCTCCGTCGACGACATAGTCGACCCCGACGAGCACATCGACCTTGACGCGGTTGATGGGGCTTGAGAACGAGTGTGATCCGAAGCCGGTGAAGTTGTAGGCGTTCCAAAACGACGGACTGATGTCTTCGAAGAGCATGTCTGTTGTGCGCACGTTGCCACCGGGCTGCCCGGTGAGAATCACGGTTGCCGTGCGTGCGTTGCCCTCGATCTGCTGCGCAGGAGTCTCGGGTGTCGCCAGCGTGTCTGCCGAAATGCTCTTGGTCGCCGTCACCGAGTACGACAGATTCTGAATGGTGACCGTGGCGCTGTCTTGAGCAATGAGCGTGTTGACCGTTTCACCCTCGGGTGGGGTGGTGATTCCACCGGGGTCGACGATGCGCGCTTCTGCCGTGTTGCTCACGGGGCTGTCGGCAGAGGTGACGCGCGTGGTGGGCTCGCTGCGCAAGAACTCGCGCAACTGCGTGTCGATGACGATGCGGGTCTCGGCGTCGACAGCGATTCGACCCGTGTGCACGACCTCGATCGCAACGTACTGGGCGAGTGTCGCCGAGGAGAGAGCGAGGGCAGCGGCGACGGTGTACTCGTCGACTGCGCCGCCCTGCTGGGTGAGATAGACAGTGCTGCTGGTTGCTCCCGAGGGAACAGTGAGCGTCACGATGTCGTACATGTTGACCGCGTCGAACGGGTCGGTGCCGGCGACGGGATCGTGCACCGAGAGCTCGTCGACGCGCGACACCGACTCGTTCGAGGCAACAACAGTCATGCGGGCACGGGGGAAGAACGCTTGCGGAGTGCCATCTGGTGGCGTGCCGAGCGGGCCGTCGACCCACGACTTCGTGATGTCGATCGTGATGGGGTTGTCGAGAATGAGAATGGTGTCGCTATCAGTGAGGTCGAGCACTGACTCGCCCTCGAGATTGCGGCCCTCGACACGGGCGCTGTTGTCGACGCGACCGAACTCTCCATCGACGTTGTAGAGCGCCTCTCGAGTCGAGCCCAGTACCGCGATCTGGGCGTCAGAGCGGCGCACGTCACGCACCTCGAACTCGAGCCGGATCTGTCGGTCAAGGTCCATCGTCGAGGCAACACCAGAACCGACGGGCGGCACAAAGGGGTCGTCGCCAGCGAGGGATGCTCGTTGCGGGCCCTCCTGCAGCACAAGTCGCACACCCAGTGTGTCGGCACGCTCGGTCGCGGTGAGCGTGTAGCCGGGGAAGGCGCCGACGCACGCCGAACTCGCGCACGGGTTAGACGAGGTTGCGACCCAGCCAAGCCCCTCGCGGTAGAGCTCGACCGCGACCACTTCGTCGTATTGCAGGTAAGGGTCGTCAGTGATCGGTAGCACCCGCACAAGGTCGAACGCTTCGAAGACGGTCTCGCTTACGGGAGTTGTCGCGGGATCGCTCGCCGTGTCGCTGATCACCACCGAGGGATAGCCGACACCGGCCGTGCCCCACTCGAGCAGCACGACGGCACGGTCGTTCGACCTCGCGTTGACGGCGTCGGTGCCCGTGCTCGCTGCGTCGAGCCAGGTCTTCTGGATGCCCGCGATGCCCACACCACCGGCGACAGGCAACAGCACGACAGGCGCGGTGCCGTCTGCGGTGGCCGTCGTCGGGTTCGCGTTGTCGTTGACGACGATCGAGCGAACGGGGTTGACGAGTGGAAGCTCCACTTCGCGAGTGCTCGATGCGGCTTCGCCCGTACCATCGCGCAGTTCATCGCGCAGCGCGAACCTCACGTTCGGCTGAGCCGTGAAGCCGGGTGCGAGCAGTGTTCCCTGCGCGTCGAAGTCGACGTGCCGGTACTGGAAACGCACCCCATGCACGGTGTCGCGCAGCCCGCTCGGAATGCTCATAGTGAGGTGCCCAGGTCCGGCGAGATCGACGGCGTCAGGCAGATCGAGCCACTCGACGCCGTCGTGATACTGCACGGTGAGGAGAGCGTTGGCCGGAATCGCCGTAGCGACGATGTCGGTGAGATCGAAGTAGTTCCAGAACTCGTCACTGCCCGGAACGAGCGGATCTTGGACTGTGAGGTGCTCGGCGCCGATCGTCGACGCTGACGGGTCGACCGCAGCGACCGGAAGCGGCGTGACACCGGCCGGAAGCTGAACGAGAACCGATGAGCCGGCGAACGAGTAGATCTCGTCGGGCGTCAGCAGCTTGTTGACGAAGGTGTTGACCCGCACGTTGCGCCGCGTGAGGTCGTCGGTCGCTACAGCGGACGCCGACTCGTCGTCGAGCGTGACGACATCGACGCGCACCTCGTTCTGTGTCGTGTCATCGCTCTCGACCGCGTCGGTCGTGACGAGCATCGGCAGGCGCGCGTACTGGCCGGGGGCGATACCCCCCGGGAGAGTGCTGCGGAACTCGATCCGCACCGCGGCGACGGCATCGGCATCCACCGGGTCAGCGAACGTGTCAGGGGTTGTCACCGTGACCGGCGTGGAGAAGTCCGCCTCGCCTTCATAAAGGTAGCTCACGAGCGCGCTCGTGGCACCCACCGGCCACTCGATGTCTGCGTCTACCCACTCGTCGAACGAGATTCCCTGATCGGCGAGCGAGGTCGAACCGGGCGAGGGCTCGGTGATCGTCATCGACTGCAAGCCGAAGTCTCCGCCGTTCTGGCCGCCCACAGTGAGGCGTAGCTGTTGACCGCCGACGACCGAGTCGGTGGAGAACTGCTTGGTCGCCACGACACCGATGCTTGAGGGCTCGAGCACGACGCCGTCGCTCGCCGTCACCGGCGTCGTCGACTCGCCTTGGAACGTGACCCACGACGATGCTGTGTTGGTGACCGTGCGCGACGACTCGATCGCGGCGGCCGCTGCGGTGAGCTGCGTTTCGACGGTGACGGCAGCGGTGCCACCGCGTTCCACACGGCCCGTCGAGCTCGAGAACACGAAGCGCAGTCCGCGGATGTTCGCTGTGTCGACGCCGCTCGGCAGGTCAGCAGTCGCTGCTGGAGTGCCGGTCACCCAGTCGGTTCCGTCGAACCAGTCGACGCGAACCCGGTCGGCGCCCGCAGGCAACGTGAGTCCGCTCAGCGCCGTGATCTCGAGCCAGTCGAGCGTGTCGGCTGAGGGGTTCGCGGGTTCTTGGATGACGAGTTCGTCGACCGAGCCGTTCGAGGTGTTGACGGCACCGAGTGTGAAATCGACATCGCGGCCGAGAATCGCCGGTGTCGACGCGGGCGTCACCGACTTGGAGACGGAAGACGAGTCACTGCGGGTGACGGCGAGGACCACCTGAGCGCTCGATTGCACCGTGCTCGGCCGGGGAGGGTCGAGACTGAGGTCTTCGCGGTTGCTGACCGTGACCGTTGCCGTGTTGTCGAGAGTGACACCGTCCCAGTCGGCCGCGAGGTCGGCAGGCACCGTGGCGGTGGCATTGATCTGGATGCCCGTGCCGGCCTGAAGGCCGGTGAAGCCGCCTCCCAGATCTTCGATGATCTCGACGGTGAACTCGTTGCCATTGATCGTCGTCGACACGGGCGGAATCGACTGCGCCGTGGTCACCGACTGCAGCTCGAGCGGCTCGGGCACGACGTCGCTCAGCGTGAGGTCGAGGCAGTCGGTTTCGAGCGATGAACAGTTGATCGTGAACTGGTAGGTCACTGTCTCGGCGGGCTCGACGGCAGTCGGCGCCGCAGGAATGGCGTCCTTCTCGAACTGGATGAGTACGGGCTCGTCGGGGTCGCCCTCTGCTGCCGTGGCGCCTTGCATCACGAGGAAGGGTGCGAACAGCGTTGCGATGGCGAGCGTGGCGACGGCCTGCGCGGTGCGGCCCCACGAACGGCGGCGACGCTGGCGAGCTCGGATGGCGCGGCGGCTGGCGACGAGTGACATGCGGAAATCCCCCCGGGTGTCCACCGGAAGGGCCGGGGTGCTCGGGCGCACCCCCCGTTCGGGGGACATGAATCACGCTCATCCTTCGACGAGCGCTTCTCACACTACGGAATCGGGGTACGAGCGCGCGTCCCCCAGCGAGGGGACACGGGTGTCCCAGTTCGGGGGGTACGACTAGGGCAAGACGCCCACAGACGCCAAGCCTGCGCGGAGCAGTGCGCCCCTTCCCCCCTCGAGTTCATCGGCGATACGCGGACTCGCGGCCTCCTCCGGAGTCATCCAGGTGAGCTCGAGCGCATCCTGCCTGGGGTCGCAGGTTCCCGTCACGGGGACCACGTAGGCAAGGGCTACTGCGTGCTGGCGATCGTCAGTGAACTTCGTCGGGCTCGGAAACGGAAGGTACTCGGCCACGGAGAACGGCACGGGCGATGCGGGCAATTGCGGAAAGGCCATCGGCCCGAGATCTTTCTCGAGGTGGCGGTAGAGCGCATCGCGCAAGGTCTCGCCACGCAACACTCGACCACTCACGATCGTGCGGCTCATGCTTCCCGCCGCGTTGACGCGCAGCAGCATGCCGACTTCGGTCACGACGCCCATGCCGTCGACACGCACCGGAATCGCCTCGACGTAGACGAGAGGGAGCCGGCGCCGCGCCTCCTCGAGCTCATCGTCGCTGAGCCAGCCGGGGTTCGGGTCGGGCGTGCGCACAGTGGTCATGCCCCATTCTCACCCGCGACGAGCCCCGCGGCGAGCAGACACCCAGCCGAGCGCCTGCGACGATAGAGCCATGGCCGGCATGCAACTCATCGACGAGAGCGCGATCGTCTGGTCGGCGCCTGAAAGCGAGCGCGCTGGCAGGCCTCTCCTCGTTCTCCTGCACGGCTACGGCTCACACGAGGGCGACCTCTTCGGCCTCGCACCCCACCTGCCGCTGCAGCCCGTCATCGCGTCATTGCGGGCTCCGCTTCGAGCCGGCCCCGGCTACGCCTGGTACGACCTCGAAGGAGCGAGCAACGAGAGCCGCGCCGCCGGCGCTGACGCCGCGGCGCGCGGGCTGCTGCACTGGCTCGACACAGTGCACGCGACGTCGGTCGGGCTGCTCGGGTTCTCGCAGGGAGGCGCGATGAGCATCCAGTTGCTGCGGCACGCGCCCGAACGTTTCGACTTCGCCGTCTGTCTCGCCGGGTTCGTCGTGCCGGGCGAAGCGCCCGCAGACGCACGCATGGCCGAGCTTGCCCCCGACGTGTTTTGGGGCAGGGGTACGCATGATCCCGTCATCGCAGATTCGTTCGTCGAAGCGACACAGCGTTGGCTGCCGCACCACTCCACGCTCACCGAGCGCATCTACGAGGGGCTAGGACACAGCGTGAGCGAAGCAGAACTCGCCGACGTTCTGGCGTTCTTGCGCCCTCACTACTCCTGAAGCGGTCGGCTGTCAGGGCAGAGCGCGATGATGGGGGGATGACCGTGCCCGACGCCGCCGAAGTGCTCAACCGCTTCGCGCCGGCGACGCGCGAGTGGTTCACCGGGGCCTTCCCGGCAGCCACGGCCGCACAACTCGGTGCATGGCAGGCCATCTCGACCGGCCAGCACGCGCTCGTCGTCGCGCCCACCGGCTCGGGCAAAACCCTCGCTGCTTTTCTCTGGGCGATCGACCAGCTCGTCGCCGAACAGAGCGAGCAGACCGCTGAAGGTCGAGCGTCAGACGCTTCGCCGCGGCGCACGCGCGTGCTGTACATCAGCCCCCTCAAGGCGCTCGGCGTCGACGTTGAACGCAACCTGCGCTCGCCGCTCATCGGCATCACGCAGACGGCGGCACGACTGGGGCACGCTGCGCCTCGCCTCACGGTCGGAGTTCGCAGCGGTGACACCCCCAGCAGCGAGCGCCGCGCCCAGCAGAAGCAGCCGCCCGACATTCTCATCACGACACCCGAGAGTCTCTATCTCATGCTCACCGCGAGCGCGAGGGAGACCCTCGACGACGTCTCGACGGTCATCGTCGACGAGGTGCACGCCATCGCGGGGACGAAACGCGGAGCACACCTTGCGCTGACCCTCGAGCGACTCGATGCCCGGCTCGCTCACCCAGCCCAGCGCATCGGGCTCTCGGCGACCGTTCGACCGCCCGACGAGGTCGCCCGTTTTCTCGGCGGAGTGCAACCAGTGCAGGTCGTGCAACCGCCGAGCAGCAAAATCATCGAGCTCAGCATCGTCGTTCCCGTCGACGACCTTGCTCAGCCTCCCGCCGTCGGGCCGGTCGACGACCAGGGGTGGCCGAGCGGCGACGCTCAGCCAGCATCGATCTGGCCGCACGTCGAACAAGAGATTGTCGAACAGGTGCTGCAGCACCGGTCGACGATCGTGTTCGCCAACTCGCGGCGACTCGCCGAACGGTTGACCGCGCGGCTTAACGAGATCTACTCCGACAGCCTCGGGGTGGAGTTGCCCGAGAAGAGCATCCCGGCGCAGGTCATGGCGCAAGCAGGCGCAACCGGCGGCGCGGAGCCTGTGCTGGCCCGCGCACACCACGGCTCGGTGAGCAAAGAGCAACGCGCAACCATCGAAGACGACCTCAAGAGCGGTCGACTGCGCTGCGTCGTGGCGACGAGCAGCCTCGAACTCGGCATCGACATGGGCCTCGTCGATCTCGTGATTCAAGTCGAGGCTCCGCCGAGCGTGGCGAGCGGCCTGCAGCGCATCGGCCGCGCAGGCCACCAGGTGGGTGAAGTGAGTCGCGGCGTGCTCATGCCCAAGCACCGCCTCGATGTGCTGCACGCGACGGTCACGAGCGAGCGCATGACCGCTGGGCTGATCGAGCAGACTCGCGTGCTGCAGAACCCGCTCGACGTGCTCGCTCAACAGACCGTCGCTCATGCCGCTCTCGAGCCCGTCGACGTCGAGCAGTGGTTCGACCAGGTGAGGCGCAGCGCCCCCTTCGCGGCACTACCGCGCGCCGCGTTCGAAGGAGTGCTCGACCTTCTCAGCGGCCGCTACCCGAGCGACCGGTTCGCCGAATTGCGCCCTCGCATCATCTGGCATCGCGACGAGGGCACCATCGTTGGCCGCCCTGGCGCGCAGCGTCTCGCGGTGACCAGCGGTGGAACGATTCCCGACCGGGGGCTGTTCGGCGTCTTTCTCGCGGGCGAGGGAGCCGGGCGTCGCGTGGGCGAACTCGACGAAGAGATGGTCTACGAGTCGCGCGTCGGCGATATCTTCGCTCTGGGGGCGACGAGCTGGCGCATCCAGCAGATCACGCACGACCAGGTCATCGTCACTCCCGCTTTCGGCCAACCGGGCAAAGTTCCGTTCTGGAAGGGCGAAGGGCTCGGCCGCCCGGCCGAGCTGGGCCGCGCGCTCGGTGCCGCGACGCGCGAACTCGCCGCAGCCTCAGTGGATGCACGCCGCGAGCGCCTCGTCGCCGCCGGCCTCGACGAGCGAGCGATCGCGAACCTCGAGGCCCTGCTGCTCGAACAGCGCGAGGCGACTGGCCGCGTGCCGAGCGAGCGAGAGCTCGTTGTCGAGCGCTTTCGTGACGAGCTCGGCGACTGGCGGCTCGTGATGCATTCTCCCTACGGTCTCGCCGTGCACGCACCGTGGGCACTCGCGATCTCCGCCCGATTGCGCGAGCGGTTCGGCTTCGACGGCGCTGCGGTGGCCGCCGACGACGGCATCGTCGTACGTCTGCCTGACACGGCTGCCGAGCCGCCGAGCGCTGAGCTACTGCTCTTTGAGCCTGCCGAACTCGAGGCGCTCGTCACGAGCGAGGTCGGTGGCTCTGCACTCTTCGCGTCGCGCTTTCGCGAGTGCGCGGCGCGAGCGCTGCTCTTGCCGCGCCGCGACCCCGGTCGGCGCAGCCCGCTCTGGCAGCAGCGCCAACGCGCGAGCCAACTACTGGAAGTTGCGCGCGAGTTTCCCGACTTCCCCGTCATTCTCGAGACGGTGCGTGAAGTGCTGCAAGACGTCTACGACCTGCCAGCCCTGCGCGAGGTTGCGGAGAGCATTGAGCGCCGCGACGTGCGCATCGTCGAGGTCGAGACGCCCTCACCCTCGCCATTCGCGCGCAGCCTGCTCTTCGGCTACGTCGCCGCCTTCTTGTATGAAGGTGACGCTCCGCTCGCCGAGCGTCGAGCCGCAGCGTTGAGCATCGATGCCGGACTGCTCGCCGAGTTGCTCGGCCGCGCCGAGCTTCGCGAGGTGCTCGACGCCGACATCGTCGAGGCGACTGAGCGCGAACTGCAACGACTCGTCGACGACCGTCGCGCGCGCGACGGTCGTCGACGAG